>VFSW01000083.1_pt1 | contig 112020 bp, 100 predicted proteins | sample 5358111 | NCBI WGS metagenome assembly VFSW01 (sample SAMN11554181, study PRJNA540505) | mine drainage metagenome | isolation source: sediment from site ElyBrook_90M | place: USA: Ely Copper Mine, Vershire, VT | collected 2017 | reverse complement strand
AGTGCAATTATCTTTTTCTACTCAGGTCTCCTAAATTCTACGTTACCAATTTTTTTGCCATATCACTCACCGTATTTTTTCATAAAACACCGGCCTGTATAAATTTAATACCGCGAATCATCGGGTTTTCCGCCATTTGGCCAGTCCTTAACCTTGTCGAGGAAGTCGGGTCGCGGCATATGTGTGAAATATTCCGCGACGTCGACTGATTGCTGATCGGTCAAGCCACCCTGGCCAAGCGGAAAAGTCAAAGTATTCGACATCGGCATGTTGTTCTTCACGAAGGCGGCAGCGGTATAGGTTTTCGCAATCCCTGCACCGATATTGAAAGACTGGTCACCCCACAGCGGCGGGAAGACAAAACTCCCGTCGGCACGCTTGATACCCTCTCCGTTGTCACCATGACAGACGGCGCATTGATCCTTGTAAACCTGCTTGCCGTTTGCAACGCTCGGGATAATGTTGTGACTGATTTTACCCACTCCCCGACCAGGGATGACCTGGCCAAGCTTGACATCGCCCCTCATGCTGTCCATATAAGCGACCATGGCCAGCATTTCCCTGGAGTCCTTGGCAAGCGGCTTGCCGTTCATGGAGCGCCTCATGCAACCGTTGACCCTTTCCTTGGAATCAATCACTTTGCCGGCGCGCGGCGCATAAGACGGGAACAAACCCGTGATGCCGACATAAGGCGATGCATGAGCCACAGTTCCGCCCACCAGATGGCAGCTGTTGCAATTCAACACATCGCCCACATTATCGGGTAGCATCAGCTTCGTCTGCGCCATCAGTCGCATGCCGTAGATCAGCTGATCGGCATTCGGACTGTCCAACATGGAAGCGAAACGCGGCACCGCAAACTTGGAAGGCGCCTCAGGCTTAAGTTCAATGGAACTTCGCACCTTCTTGATTTCGTCAGCGGTGACAGGATTCCCTTGATTGCCCCATTTGGTGCGCACGAAAGTGACGATCTCCGCCAGCTCCTTGTCAGTCAGGCTGCTGTAGTTGGGCATGCCGAACGCGCGTTTGGCCGACTGCGTTTCAGGCGACATCCAGCCACTCAACACCACGTGGATGACGGACGTAGGATCCTTGGACTGCACCGATGAGTTGTCAGCCAGCGGCGGGAATAACTTGTCCATCCCGCGACCATCCAGCTGGTGGCATGTGGAGCAGAACTGCACATAACCCAGACCGCCCCGGGTCTTGTAAAGATCCTTTTCCTGAACCAGCTTCGCGCCTTTGGGCTTAAGTATGTCCGATTCCGCACTGGGCGACAGTGTACTTATATATTCACCCATCGCAGACAAATCGCTGTCGCTGAAATTCTGTGTGCTGAAATGCACCACTTCGGTCATGGTGCCATAAGCCGTTGCATGACTGTTGTAACCGGTTTTCAGGAATTTGGCCACGTCAGCCGCCGACCACTGGTTGCGCAGATTGACCGCATGCCACGCCTCGACAGTGGATCCTGTCAGAAACAATTTTCCATCGCCTCCATCCTGGCTCATGGTTTTTTCCTGGAACCCTATGCCGCGCGGCGTGTGGCAGGAGCCGCAATGACCCAGCCCCTGAACGATGTAAGCACCGCGATTCCATTGCTCAGACTTTTGCAGATCTGCCTCGAAGGGCGCATCGTCAAGAAACACCATGTTCCAGATTTTCAGCCCGAAACGCATGCTGAAAGGCCACATCAGATGATTTTCTTTATTGGGCTGATTAACCGGCTCGACACCATGCATCATGTAGGCATACAGCGCATGCATATCGCTAGCGGAGGTCTTGGCAAATGAGGGATAGGGCATCGCCGGGTAAAGATTATGACCGTCCGCAGCAATGCCTTTGCGCATTGCGCGATCGAACTGCTCAAAGGTGTAACTGCCTATCCCGTTTTTGGCATCAGGTGTGATATTGGTGGAATAAATGACACCGAATGGGGTTTTTAATTCCAGCCCACCCGCCATGGCTTTGCCACCCTTGACTGTATGACAGGCGATGCAGTCACCCAGATGAGCCAGATACCCCCCAAGCTTGACCTGTTCATCCTGTGTATCGGCGAATGCTGAATTTAATAAAATGGCTGACAAAAAAATACTTATGTAAAATTTAAATCCCCACGCCATTTATTTCTCCATTGTTTTGAAACTAACGTTGCACGATTCCGGGAAAGCAGCAGACAATCGTGACTTACAAGTCGATATTTTTATAATCTTGTAATACTAATCCAGAAAGCTGCGGAAACACAAGACGCATTTTATAAGCACCCATATCTGCGTTGTGACTACTCGTCGTCAAACACGACATCACCCATCAAGACCTTCTGCCCCAGAAACATGTTTTTAAAATCGAACTGCGCACCGTCCAGCAGATGCGAGGGAACCACATTCTGCATCGCAGTGAATATGGTCTGACTGCGCCCGGGATATTGCTTTTCCCAGTTGTTCAGCATCTCCTTGATGTTCTGGCGCTGCAAATTTTCCTGGGAGCCGCACAGGTTGCAGGGAATGATCGGAAATTCCATGCCGCGCGCATACCGTGCAATATCCTTTTCCACGCAATATGCTAACGGGCGGATCACAATATGATCGCCCTTGTCGGTCACAAGTTTGGGCGGCATGGCTTTGAGTTTTCCGGCAAAGAACAGATTCAGGAACAAAGTTTCGATCATGTCGTCGCGGTGATGCCCCAGCGCAATCTTGTTCGCGCCCAGTTCGCCCGCCACCTTGTATATGATGCCGCGCCGCAGACGCGAGCAGAGAGAACAGGTCGTTTTTCCCTCGGGTATCTTTTCCTTGACGATGGAATAGGTGTCTTGCGTCTCAATGTGGTACTCGACACCCAGCGCCTTCAGGTAATCGGGCAATATATCGGCAGGAAAGCCCGGCTGCTTCTGATCCAGGTTCATCGCGATGATGCGAAAATCAATAGGCGCGCGTTTACGCAAGGTGAGCAGTATGTCCAGCAGTGTATAAGAATCCTTGCCGCCAGAGAGGCACACCATCACCACATCGCCATCCTCTATCATGTTGAAATCGAAGATAGCCTTTCCCACTTGATGTTCGAGCCGCCCTTTGAGCTTGTTGAAATTACCTGAATGGTCGAAATGGACAGGCTGTGCGATTGCGTTCATAAAAATTCCAGATTAAAGATTGATACTTCTGCCGCCATCCACCGCGATGACCTGACCTGTGATGTAAGGTGCATCCTGCACCAGAAAGGCAACCGTTCTGGCGATGTCATCGGGCTCTCCCTCGCGCTTGAGCAAAGTATGCGCGACAATTTTGCGGCGCTCCTCATCATCTTCCCAGTCAATGCCCTCAGGCCAGAGTATCACGCCGGGCGCCACCGCATTCACACGCACCTGCGGCGCCATCTCCTGCGCTAAAGCGCGCGTCAAGGCAACCAGCCCCGCCTTGGCCACGCTATACAACAGATGACCGTGCATCGGACGTTCAGCATGAATATCCACGATGTTGACGATGCAGCCATGCCGACGACGCAGCTCATCTGCCGCCGCCTGTGCGAGGAACAGCGGCGCACGCAAATTGGTGCCAAGCAAGTCATGCCATTGCGCTTCGTTCACACCTTTCAGGGGAGTCGGATAAAAGCTGGAAGCATTGTTAATCAGCCCGTCCAGCCTGCCGAAGCGCTCCATCACTCGTATGATCAGACTTGATAAGGCAGTCAAGTCGAGCAGATCGGCCGAAAATACGGCGACACTGTCCGGGCGCTTTTCATTCAGATCATCTTGCAGTGCAAGCGCCTCATCTGACGAGCTGCGATAATGCAGTGCAATGTCAGCGCCCGCCGCATGCAGACGACGGCAAATCGCCGCGCCCACTCGCCTGCCTCCACCTGTCACCAACATAACTTTGCCTTGCACAGCACCCTCCATTAAACTTAAGCACTTCTGCGAATTATACCTGACCATGCCCAATACCCACTCACTGCCTGCTCCCGGCCCGGAAGCACTGCTGCACAGCGCCATGCTGACCGATCTCATCCGTCATGACATTGCGACTAACGACGGATGGATTTCCTTCGCGCGCTATATGGAACTGGCTTTGTATGCACCGAAACTGGGTTATTACACGGCAGGCTCGCAGAAATTTGGCGAGGCGGGCGATTTCATCACCGCCCCTGAACTCTCCACATTATTCGGGCGCACCCTGGCAAGACAAGCAATAGAGATCATGGCCGGCAGCTCTCCGCACATACTGGAACTGGGTGCCGGCAGCGGGAAGCTGGCAGTCGACATGCTGGAAGAAATGGATAAACTTGGCAACCTGCCGGACAGCTACAGCATTATGGAAGTGAGCGCAGACTTGCGGGCCCGCCAGCAAACCCTGCTGCAACAACGTTTACCGCATTTATTTAATCGCGTGCACTGGCTGAACACACTGCCAGAAAATTTCAGCGGCGCTATCATCGCCAACGAAGTGCTCGATGCACTGCCGGTTCATCGTGTGCACTGGCAAAACGGCAAACCAAATGAAATCGGCGTAGCTCAAGGTGAAACAGGCTTTATCTGGCAGGAACGTCCAGTCAGCAACGACGCATTGCTGCAAGCCGCAACACAGATCGAAGTACCCGACGATTATGTCAGCGAAATCTGTCTTGCCGCTCGCGGACTTGTCAACAGCTTGGCCTGCTCTTTAACGCAGGGCGCAGTGCTCTTCATCGACTACGGTTTTGGATCGCGCGAGTTTTACCACCCTCAGCGCACCCAGGGCACGCTGATGTGTCACTACCGCCACCGCGCCCACGATGACCCGTTCTATCTGCCAGGCTTGCAGGACATCACCGCCCACGTCAATTTCACCGACATTGCAGAATGCGGCATCGATGCAGGCCTTGAAGTGCTGGGCTACACCAATCAGGCTTTTTTTCTGATCAATAACGGTATTACCGAATTGCTTAAAGACACCCCGCCCGAAGATCTCAAAGCCTATCTGCCGCAGTCTGCACAATTGCAAAAACTCACCAGTCCGGCGGAAATGGGCGAGCTGTTCAAGGTTCTCGCCTTGGGCAAAAACCTTGTCCCGAGCCCTGTCGAAGGTCCTCTATCCGGATTTTCCTGTGGGGATTTGACGCGCCTGCTCTAATGATCCGGCGTCGCGGCAGCTGGTGATTTCTTCACCGATGCCTTGTTGGCATGGGTTCGCACATAATCGGATATTTCTTTGAGCGTCAACTGGCCATCATGATTAGCATCTATCTCATCAAAGTGTGCGCTGAGATTAGGCAATGCTTTCGCTTCTTCACGCGACAACATACCGTTTTTGTCCTTGTCAGCTTTAGCCAGATTGTCAATGAATGCGCGCTGCCTTTTCGCAGCAGCCAGGATAGCGCTCTTGAATTCTTTTCTGGAAATAACGCCATTGTGATTGCTATCGATCTGGTCAAAACTGTCCACCAGTGCAGGTGCATTCTGCTCTATTTCCGCCCTGGAAAGGCTGCCCGACTTGTCTGTGTCCAGCGCGTTGAACGCCTGATCTATCCTGGCATCCCGCTCCTGTTTGGTGATGACACCCTGTCCCGCCGCCACGGCCACACATGGCAGCAAAGCCAATAATACACTCCATATCCATTTACTCATTGCGGATCCTTTTTTGTTCACTTTCAATCGCACCGATGCGCGCCTGTTGCACGGCATGGGGAATTGTACCCGTATCCTGACATGAATGCGCAATCTCGCCCGCATTAACTGCTCTTGCTGCTGCAAGCAATTTCAGCAAATAGTCGGCCTGAGGGTAATCGTCCTGCTCGTGACCCCACCTTCCGCGCGCGTCCGCAGCGCAAGCTTGCAGCAACTGTTCGAAACGCAGAGGGCGGCGCCATGCATCCGCAGAATGAAACAACTTGGCAATCGTATCGCTGCGCAACTCCATCGCGCGATGAATATCGCCGTGATAACGCGCGGCGAGCAGCGCCAGATCACGACATTCGCCGCTTGCCCGCACGCGCTGAGCAAACGTTTTCACCAACCCCACTCCGCGAACTTCGTGCCCGATATGCCGCGGCAAAATATCCTTTGGGGTCGTTGCCTTGCCCAGATCATGGGTCAGCGCGGCAAAGCGCACTTCCAGCGTGTAATCGCAACGCGCCGCATCATCCACCACCAGCATGGCATGAATGCCGCAGTCGATTTCCGGATGATATTTTTCAGACTGCGGCACACCGAACAGCGCATCTACTTCGGGCAGGATTTTTTTCAGCGCGCCGCAACTCTTCAAGGTTTCAAAAAAACGCGAGGGTTTCTTTTCCATCAGGCCGCGTGACAACTCCTGCCAGATGCGTTCCGGCACCAGCGCGTCGACTTCGCCGTTGTTCACCATGTCGCGCATCAACGCCTGAGTCTCCGGCGCGATGCTAAAACCGAAACGTGCCGCGAAACGCGCTGCCCGCAATATGCGCACAGGATCCTCATTGAATGCGGAACTTACATGGCGCAATATCCCGGCACGCAGATCATTCACGCCGTGATAAGGATCAATCAGATTCCCTTCCGCATCTTCGGCAATGGCATTGACGGTAAAATCGCGGCGCAGCAAATCCTGCTCCAGCGTCACACCCGGCGAAGCGTGCACGACGAACCCCTTGTAGCCAGGCGCCGTCTTACGCTCGGTGCGCGCCAGCGCATATTCCTCGTGAGTCTTAGGGTGCAAAAACACCGGGAAGTCTTTCCCCACCGGCACAAACCCTTGCGCCACCATCTCTTCCGGCGTGCTGCCGACCACTACCCAGTCGTGATCTGAAACCTGTAATCCAAGCAAGCGATCGCGCACCGCACCGCCTACGCAATAAATTTTTGCGTCGCTCATGGGCTGCCACCCATGTCATCAGCCGGCGATTTTGCGGCAATGACGCCCAGACGCATCTTTAACGTGCGTGGCGTCGTACCGAACTCCTGTGCGTAATACATGGTGTTGCTCATTACCTTCTTCACGTAATCACGCGTTTCATCAAAGGGTATCGTCTCTGTATAAATCGCGCCTTCCAGCGGTATATCCGCACGCCAGCGTCGGGCTCTTCCCGGCCCTGCGTTGTAAGCTGCGGACGCCAGCACCGGACTGCCGTCCAGCGACGACAACATATTCTTCATGTAATACGTGCCCAACGTCAAATTGGTATCCAGTTGTTGCAACAGTGATGCACGATAATCTTTCAGCCCCAGCTTCCTGGCGATCCAGCGCGCCGTGGTTGGCATGATCTGCATCAACCCTGCCGCACCCACTCCCGATTTTGCAGAAGTCACGAAGCGGCTCTCCTGGCGCATCAGGCCATAGACCCATGCCTCCTCCAGACCGTTTTCCTGAATATGCGCACGCATGGCCGCCCGGTAAGGGGCCAGATAGCGCAGGCTAAAATCATGTACCTGAACGGTTTTGTCGGCCGTATTGATGGCTCTGTCATACATCTCGTTGCGGCGTGCGACTTCCGCTGCGGCAAGCAGTTCCTGATCGTTGAAATTGCGCGTTGTCCAGGCCCATTCACGCAGCGCATCGACACGCAAGTCCATGCGGTACAGCGCCAGCGTGCGCTGCACCCCGGGCAATTTTTCAATGTCCTCGATATCCTGCCTGGTGGGCTGGTAGGTCGGTTGCACAGCGCTCAGCACCGGCATGTCGGAAAATTCCTCGCCTGCCAATTGTCCGTAAAAGGTGTGTTCCGCGCTCAGGGGGACGAAAATCTTCAAGGCGTCGACACGACGACCCATCGCTTGCAGTGCACGCCCCTTCCAGTATCGCCATGCCGCATCGTTCTGCTGCACACTCGTCATCGCTTCAATCCCTGCCAGCACACTGGCCCAATCCTGGGCACGCAATGCCGCGCGCACCCGCCAGGCTTGTTGTTGGTCGTTCAGCGGTGTGTTTCCCGCCTCAACGTACCATTGCAGCGCGCGCACGTCATGTTTGCGCGCCGCCTCATAGGCCAACCAGCCGAAAAAATAATGCTGCTCGCTTTCCAGAAAATGCGCATGGATTTTTTCCCAGCGCGCTATTGCAATATCAGGCGACTGTTTGCCCAGACGCAGCAATGCAAACAGCGCAACAATCCTTTGCCCTTCGCTTTTCATCGGTGCTTTTTCAAGGTAGCGGGCCGGGTTGCCCATCGCCCGATCCAGTGCGGTCCCGGAAACCGCATGATTACCTGTCAACCGCACAGCAAGTGACTTGGCCAGAGACACGTTGCCGGCCTCCAAAGCCATGCGCAATCTCTGCCAGATATCCTGATCGCTGATCACACCGGCCGATATGGCCGCATCAAAAGGCACCGTGCAACTGTCCGGCATATCCTTTGCAGTAAACCACATGTCATGCGCTTCACGCAGCACGGACGGCTCATGTGCATTCATCCGGGATTGGAGCGCATAACAAGTCAACTCTGCGTCTGCACTGATGAGCCGCGGGTACTCGCTGTCAAACAAATTCCATTGTTGTTTCTTGCCCAGCGTCTTGAGCCACTCTGCGCGCATCCTGTCTATCAGCGGTGTGTCATCGGGGCGCGCCAGATAGCCGCGTATGCTGCTGATATCAGCCGTATCCAGATTCAGTTTCAATTGGTAATAGGCGACATAAACCTCCAGCGGTGAATTCTTAAAACTCAACGCAAGTGTCGCCAACTTGTGCGCATCGCCCGCGCGAAATGCATCACGCGCCGCCAGGAAGTCATCATCCTGATCGGCCCGCACTGTAGTGGCAATCAAAAGAAAAAACAGAAAAAGGAACTTCATCAGGAAATCGTTGCTGACTAAACTTACGATGAGCATACCATGACTATCATCTGCGTGGCAGTGACAAACTGCCCCTTCCCGCTTGTTTGCTCTGTATAATCGGCGGTTTTCCAGAGACTTAGCCATGTGGTTTAAAAACATCTTCATCTATCGCCTGCCCTTAGACTTCACGATAACCGCAGCGATGCTGCAGGACAAATTGGCACAAAAGCCGCTACAGCCTTGCAGCGGGCTGGACAAGCAGAGTCGGGGCTGGGTTTCCTGCCGAGGCGATGACCGCCTTGTTCACGCTGCCAATGGACATATCCTGTTTGCGCTGGGGGTCGAACAAAAATTATTACCCTCCTCCGTCATCAACCGGTTTGCCAAAGAGCGCGTTGCCGACATCGAAGCACAACAAGGCTACAAAGTCGGGCGCCGTGAACTCAAGGACATCAGGGAAGCCATTACAGATGAACTGCTCCCCAAGGCATTCGCGCTTTTGCGCACCACCTATGCGTGGCTGGATACTGTCAATAACCGCCTGATCATCGATGCCGCATCAAGCGCCCGCGCTGAAGAACTTTTGGAATTTTTGAACAAGACGCTGACTGATTTTGCTGTCAAACCGCTGCACACAGAACGCTCACCCATATCAGCCATGACCGACTGGCTGGCTAAAGACAGCGCGCCGGCAGGTTTTACCATAGACCGCGAGCTTGAACTGCGCGCCACAGGTGAAAGCCGGGCAACAGTCCGTTATGCCCATCATGCACTGGAAGGACAGGAGATTCTGGCTCACATCAAGGCGGGAAAACGCGCAACCCGTCTGGGACTCACCTGGAACAGCCGCATTTCTTTCGTGCTGACCGAACAAATGCAAATCAAGAAACTGGAATTTCTGGACATCATCAAGGAAGAATCCACTGCGCTGGCAGAATCCGCTGACGAGATGTTTGATCTTGATTTCACGCTGATGACCGGTGAACTTGCCGGGATGCTGAATGATCTGACCCAGACCTTGGGCGGTGAAGCAAGTAGCAAGTAGCAAGTAGCAAAATATTTTTTATATTTCGATGAACTTTTTGCAAACAGGCTTGCCTGAGTATGCAGTTAGCGCAAGCTATCACCCATTCTCCCCCTGAATGGGTATCTTAACTCTCCCTAAATTGTTAAGAACTTTGCCCCTGGCCTCAACGGCTCAGGGGCTTTTTTTATCCGTGGTTAGAGCAAGCCCCGCGGCTTGTGCGGCGCATGGGCAAACAGGCGGTCATAAAGCCAGCGCGGCAGCAACTTGAGTAACATGCCGACCAGACTCATTTGCCACGGAATCACGGCAAATGATTTCTGAATCTCAATCGCGCGTGCGATGCGCCTTGCCGCCTCATCCGCCTCCAGAATAAACGGCATAGGATAAGGATTGATACTCGTCATCGCTGTCTTGATATAACCCGGACAAATCGTGACCACCTTCACTCCGCTGCCATGCAGTTCAACGCGCAACGACTCCAGATAGGCAATCGCGGCTGCCTTGGATGCTGAATAGGCGCCCGCTCCCGGCAGGCCGCGAAATCCGGCCACACTGGCGATGCCGACCATGGTACCGCAACCCACATCGCGCATCTTTGCGACAAAGGGCTGAAAAGTTTTCACCATACCCAGCACGTTGGTATCCAACACCTCCCCGAACGCATCGATGTCTTCCGCATATTCGGTGAGCGTACCCACGCTGACGCCTGCGTTGGCGATAACCAGGTCGGGCACACCGACACGCGAAATAAAATCATCGGCCGCCCCATGTAGCGCAGCAGCATCGCGCACATCCAGTGCATAGCAATATACTTTTTCGGGGAATTCTGCTGCAAGCGCTTGCAGCCACTCAGCGCGACGGGCAAGTGCTGCAACGATTGCGCCGCGCTCAAGATAATGGCGCGCCAGCGCCAATCCCAGGCCGCTTGATGCGCCGGTGATGACAACTCGAAGGCAGGATTGAGGAGTGAGAAACGAGGAGCAGGGCAAACCAGCAGTTCCGCTTTTAACGCTATCCTCGCTCCTCAATCCTCTATCCTGATTAATGCCTGGCAGAGTGTTCCTTGCGCACCATCGCGATGATTTCGTCTAGCACCTTTAAGGTTGCAACGGGTTGCAAGCCGCTGATCACGTATTTCCCATCTACAACCAGCGTCGGCGTGCCATTGATGCCATAGCTGCGTATCATCTGTTTGGCGCGTATGATTTTGCTGTTTACCGTGAATGAATTATAGGCGGCTATAAACTTCGCCTTGTCCACGCCCTGACTGGCAACAAAGGTGGATATCGTATTCAGATCGCGCAAATCCATATCTTTCACATGTATCGCCTGGTAAATCGCGTCGTCCAGCTGCCGGCTTTTCCCCAGCGCCTCCAGCGCATAGTAAGTGCGCGCCAGCGGTTCGGTTGAATCGCGGAACATGGTAGGGACAAATGTCAGCTCGACATCGCTGGGCATGGTTTTTTCCCACCCCATCAGCTCGTTATGCAAATGAAAACAATGCGGGCACTCGTAAAAGAAAAACTCGATCACTTCTATTTTCTTGGTGCCCACAGGCTGCGGCGAAACAAGCATGGTGTAATCCGTACCCAGCTGTGCCGCCGAAAACGCCGCACCAGAAAACAGAAAGGTGGCTGCAACAATAAGAATTTTAAATACCGCTTTCATTTGTTACTCCTTACAAAGATGGAAAGTAAACCCGATGCAGATTCTCAGTGCGATTGTGTCGCTTCAAATCCGCTTTGTTTTAAAGTAGCGCGCGCGCTGCTCATCTCCTGCTCGCTCTGGAATGGCCCCACCCTCACACGATGCATCTCGCCGTGGCCTGGTATTGTCACCGTTTGCACGCTGGCCTCCAATCCCTTCATCGCCAAAATGGCTTTGAGATTTTCCGCATCAGATGCGTTTGAAAATGCACCAGCCTGCAAATAGGCAGGCTTAAACGATGGCTTGGCCTCAGTTGTCTTGGCTTTCTCAGTCGACTGCGACTGTCCATCAGCATCCGGCTTGTCCGTCAGCACCTTGTAGAATTCAAAGCGAGGTTTGGTCTCCCCAACGCCTGATTCCGGCGTTATTACTGGAGTTGCCTTGGGTTTTACCACCTCAACGTCGGGTTTGATGATTTCCGCTGCCTGATTCAGTTCCTTATTGACGAAAGGACTGGGCGATTTCAGCAAATACCAGGCCAGACCTGCCGCCAGAGCAACGCCAAATATCATGCCCAGCAGTATTCCCAATAACATCGGACTGCCGCTTTTGCTGGCGGCGGATTTATTGCTTGTGGGTCGACTCATGTTTTTTCCAATTATTTTAGACGGTTCAACTACATTTTTTCCGGCGCGTTCACGCCCAGCAACGCCAGTCCATTCTTCATCACCTGTGCGGCAGCCGCAATCAAAGCCAGACGCGCGCATTTGATCGCGTCATCATCGACCAGAAAACGCGAAGCATTATAATAGCTATGAAACGCCGCCGCTAATTCCTTCAGATAGAATGCTACCAGATGAGGCGCCAAATCCTGCGCCGCACTTTCAATCACCTGGGGATAGTCAATCAGCTGCTGCAATAATGCTGTTTCATATTCGCTATCCAGCAGACCCACATCCGCTTGCAGCAAGTCCAGCCGCTCACCGCCCCATAATTCCAGCACCGTGCTGATACGTGCATGCGCATACTGTATGTAATAGACCGGATTGTCATTGCTCTTGGACTTGGCAAGGTCGATATCGAAAACCAGCTGCGAATCCGGATGACGCGCTGCCAAAAAATAACGCGTCGCATCACAGCCGACTTCGTCTATCAGGTCGCGCAAAGTAACATAACTGCCCGCTCGCTTGGATATTTTGACTTCCTCGCCGTTTTTCAGCACCGTCACCATCTGGTGCAACACATAATCCGGCCAGCCTTTTGGAATGCCGACATCCAACGCCTGCAACCCGGCCCTGACGCGCGTGATCGTGCTGTGATGATCCGCGCCCTGTTCGTTGATGACGCGCACAAAACCGCGCCGCCACTTTTCCAGATGGTAAGCCACGTCCGGCACGAAATAGGTATAGCCTCCATCCGACTTCTTCATCACGCGGTCTTTGTCATCGCCAAAATCGGTGGTGCGCAGCCACAGCGCGTTGTCCTGCTCATAGGTATGACCGCTGGCGATCAGCATGTTGACGACATTCTCCACATGCCCTTCGCTATACAGCGCGGACTCCAGCGAAAACACGTCGAATTCCACATTAAAGGCACGCAGATCAAGATCCTGTTCGCGGCGCAGATAGGCCACGGCGAAGCAGCGTATTGCATCTTCATCATTCACATCACCTTTGCCTATCGTATGTTGGTCATCCGCCTCAACCGTTTCACACGCCATGTAAGCGCGCGCCACATCCGCGATGTAATCACCGCGGTAACCGCCCTCGGGCCATGACGGATCATCGGGCGTGACACCCTTGCAGCGCAGCTGCACTGAACGCATCAGGTTTTCAATCTGCGCCCCCGCATCGTTGTAATAGAATTCGCGCGTGACATTCCAGCCCGCCGCATGCAGCACGTTGCACAAACAATCCCCCACCGCGGCGCCACGACCATGCCCAACATGCAAGGGCCCTGTCGGATTGGCCGAGACAAATTCCACCTGGACTTTTCGCCCCAGCCCCAAATGAATGTGACCGTATCCCGCTCCCGCGTGCAGCACCGCATGCACGATTCGCTGCTTGGCAGCCTGGGTGATAACCAGATTGATGAATCCGGCCCCTGCGATCTCAACTTTTGCGATCACGTCGGATTTGGGCAAGGCGGCGATCAGCGCCTGTGCAATATCGCGCGGCGATTTTTTCAGCGGTTTGGCCAGCTGCATCGCCAGGTTGCAGGCGTAATCGCCATGCGATGCCAGTTTTGGACGCTCGATCAAGATGGTCGCATCCGATTGATCGGGTGCAACTTCACGCAACGCCTGGGCAAACAATTCGGAGATATGGGACTTGAAATTCAAAACAACGGACATTGGGCAGCACCTTTTAAGAGATGCGGATTATAGCACTTGAGCCATATCTAAACTCTGCGCAAAGTCACAGCTTCAGTGCCCAGAAAATTATTGCGGATAACCCGGCTTCCTGCAGCCCGATTCCATGAAGGGCCCCTGAAACACGACCCATACTTCGCCGGGCCTGATCTGTGAACACATCAACGTACGGTCTGTTGTATTTTGCCATTTATACCACGGCGCGCCTGAAGCGTATGCCGTGACAGAGATCAACGCCAACGTGATCAACGCAACAAGTTTTGATTTCATAGCCTATCCTTTCAAGAAAGCAGCCACATAGACAACGGCTGCAAATCTTAGTTCAGCTGCTGGCCATGTTCACGCGTTGCGTGAAACTGCACCTTGGGCCAGCGTTCCTGAGCCAGTCGCAAATTGACTCCCGTATCCGCAAGATAAGCATAGTTGCCATCTACGTCCTTCGCAAGCCTGCTTTGATTGGCCTTGACGAATTCGTTGAGATGCGCAGCATCGGGACAAGTCACCCAGCGTGCAGTGTGTATGCCCGCGCGTTCAAACACCGCATCCACGCCATATTCCGCCTTCAGGCGATGCTCAACCACTTCAAACTGCAACTGCCCTACCGCACCGATCAGCGGATTAGAATCTACCAGCGGCTCGAACACCTGCACCGCGCCCTCTTCACCCAACTGGCGCAGCCCCTTTTGCAACTGCTTGGCTTTCATCGGATCGCGCAGTCGCGCGCGGCTGAACAACTCAGGCGCAAAGTATGGAATGCCCTTGAAGGTGAGCGCTTCGCCTTCGGTTAACACATCACCGATCTGCAACTGGCCGTGGTTGTGTATGCCGATGATGTCGCCCGCATAGGCCTCGTCCATGCGCGTGCGCTCATTGGCCATGAATGTCACTGCATTGGCAAGCTTCATTTCCTTGCCGGTACGGCGGTGCTTGACCTTCATGCCCGAGGTATAACGACCCGAACACACGCGCAAAAAAGCGATGCGGTCGCGGTGATTCGGATCCATGTTGGCCTGAATCTTGAACACAAAACCGGTGAATGCTGGCTCGGTGGGCAACACCTGCCGCACATCGGTCGCACGTGGCAAGGGAGCCGGCGCCCAGTCAACCAGCGCACGCAATATTTCACGCACGCCGAAGTTATTCACGCCTGAACCGAAAAACACCGGCGTTTGCTGTCCACGCAAAAACTCCTGCAAATCAAATGACGCCCCTGCGCCCATCACCAGTTCGGTTTCATCCTGCATAGTCTGCATCTCGGACGGGCATTGAACAGCCAACTGGTCGATCTCTGCACCCTGCAAGATTTCGACTTCCTGACCGGCTTTTGCTTCACCCGGCAAAAACCGCAGCACTTGATCGTTGAGCAAATGATATACGCCCTGAAAGCGCTTCCCCATGCCGATCGGCCAGGTCACCGGCGCACACTTAATCTTCAGGACGGATTCGATTTCGTCCAGCACTTCCAGCGGCTCGCGCACTTCTCTATCCATCTTGTTGATGAACGTGATGATGGGCGTGTTGCGCAAGCGGCATACTTCCAGCAGCTTGATGGTCTGCTCCTCGACGCCCTTGGCCGCGTCCACCACCATCACCGCCGCATCCACCGCAGTCAGCACGCGATACGTGTCTTCCGAAAAATCCTGGTGACCCGGCGTGTCGAGCAGATTGATCACGCAATCGTCAAAGGTAAACTGCATCACCGAACTTGCAACGGAAATGCCGCGCTGCTTCTCGATTTCCAGCCAGTCGGAGGTCGCATGCCTCCCGCTCTTTCTCGCCTTCACCGTGCCTGCCATCTGGATCGCGCCACCGAACAGCAACAGCTTTTCGGTCAACGTGGTCTTACCCGCGTCGGGATGGGAAATGATCGCGAAGGTACGGCGGCGTTTCACCTCGCGCACGACCTCATCCGGACCTGCCTCACCTGTTTCTTCCAACATTTGATTCATTTTTTACACCACAAAGCAAAAAGGCCCGCCAAGAATTAGCAAGCCTAAATTCATTCTTAAAATATGCCGATCCCATCCCATCTCCGGATCACCGATTCAACCGCGATTGCATTCAAGGCCACGGTCGGTTGATAATTATACCTGATCAAATGTGTACTCTTGTTATGCGGCGCTGATTAATTTCTGGACAACCACTGCACAAACTCCTTCTCAGGAAGAGGCCGGCTGAACAGGTACCCCTGAAAGTTCACGCAACCTAACTGCAGCAGAATATCGCGCTGCATTTCTGTTTCGACGCCTTCTGCTATCACGTATAGCCTCATGTGTCGGCCTATCGCGAGCATCGATTCAACCAGCGGATGCTCTTGAGTACGATCAAGTTCGCTGACAAAAGACTGATCGATCTTGATTTCATCCAGCGGCAAATTTTTGAGATGCGACAAGGAAGAGTATCCTGTTCCAAAGTCATCCATCGAAATTCGTAAGCCCATGTCACGCAAGATTTTTAGTTTCTCGATGGCATCATCAAGATCATACAACAGCGCAGTTTCGGTAAGTTCCAGCATCAGATGACGCGGATCGATCTGGTGCAGCCTGATGGACTCCTGCACCTGTGAAACAAAATCCGGACGGATGAATTGCCAGGGGCATACATTGATCGATAAATGGACATGGAACGGAATGCCTGCTGTCTGCCAGGCGTTGAGACTGCTGCATGCCTGGTCGAACACCCATCGGCCTATGGAATGGATCAGCCCAGTTTCCTCGGCAACAGGAATAAATATGCCGGGCGGGATGTCGCCCATTTCGGGGTGTTGCCAGCGCAGCAGCGCTTCGGCACCGGTCAGCTTGCCGCCAGCATCGACCTGCGGTTGAAAATACAGTTTCAGCTCGTCGTTCGCAATCACATGACGCAGTCCTTCCTCCAGTTGCAACCGATTGGTTGCGGCGATTTGCAGTCCCGAATGATAGAACTGGGTATTGGCGCGCCCCTGGCCTTTTGCGAGGTACAGCGCCATGTCGGCATGACGCAGGATATCGAGCTCAGTTTCGCCATTTTCCGGAAACACCACGCCGCCTATGCTTGCGCCTACCGTGATGGCGCGGTCACCCACCATGATGGGGCTCAGCAATTTTTCCATGATCTTCTGCGCCAGCGCTTGTGCAGCGCCTTCTGCTTCCGGCATTGTTTCCGCGTTGATCAGCACTGCAAATTCATCGCCCCCCAGCCGGGCGACAAGCGTGCCATCACCCGCCACATCATGCAATCGCCGGCCAACTGCGCGCAGCACTTCATCCCCGACATCATGGCTAAGTGCATCGTTGATCGTCTTGAAATGATCCAGATCGATCAGCAACAATGCACCGCATACTCTGGAACTTCGCGCCCTGTTCAATTCTGTTTTCAGGCATTCATGTAAACGGGCACGACTTGCAAGGCCGGTCAAATAATCCTCATAGGCCATGCGGCGAATGTATGTCTCGGCCCGCATGCGTTGCAGTTCCGCTCCTGCGCGCGCGGAAAAAATCTCCAGAATTTCTTGCATCTGTTCCAGGTGCTCGATGGGCTTGCGATCAAGTATCGAAACAAGGCCCAGAGGCTTTCCTTCTACATCGAACAATGGTGTGCCTATGTAACTCTCCACATTGTTCCTGGAAAGAAACTGATCCTTCGGGAACAGTTGTTGCACGCCACTAGGGTACGCACAGGTGCTGCTGCCGACAATATTTTGGCACGGAGTCCCCTCCAGCGCATAAGTGATATTGGGTGTTATCTCACCATTGGCATAGAAAGCCAGCATATTAATCCGTTGCTCATCATGTTCGTCAAGCACACCAATAAACACATAATCTGCCTTGAACAGTTTCGCCATACTCTGCACCAATTGCCTGAAGAAATCATCGCCCGTCGCAGATGAAACACCGGAAGCAATCAACCGGATGGCGTCCTCGACATACTTTTTGTCCGTCACGTCCTCGTGCATCATGATGACATCGGTGATTTTCCCGTCTGACTCATTAATAGGATAGACAAAGGCGCGGATCCAGCGGTCTCGGACCGGACCGCGAATAGCAGGGTTATCGGCAGGGTTGTATACAATCGGCGGGATCTCAGTAGCCTCGCCGGCGAAGCCTCTTTCAATATATGGCATTGCCCCCTTCTCGATCAGTTGTTTGTCCTGCAAAAGATTATAGTTGGCGATTCGCTCTGCATTGATACCCCATAACTTCTCCCAGGCCGGATTGACTTCCCTGGTGCATCCATCAGGCTTCAGTATCTGAATGCTGAATGGAGATTGTTCCACCAGTGAGCGGAATCGATTCTCGGAGCTTCGCAGCTGTTGCTGTGTTTTTCGGGACAGTGCAACACTCATGAATATCACCATTGCCAGAAAACCAAACGGGCCGGGCGTAATGAAATCGATGATCCCCAAGCGTACAAGTACGCCTACGATCGTGCTGATCAAAAAAATCACGATCGCAAATATCATAGCCAGATCGGCGCGCCGTCGTTCGCGAAGATAAAGCATGAACAGTGCATAGACCGCGTAACCCAATGTCACCAATGCCACGGCAATGGTGATGTACGCCCAGGGGCCATGGTGGCCAATACCGTTAGTAACCAGCTCACCCCAAGGCAGCTTCCGTGTCTGGAGTCTGTCGAGGCGATCATACTGCACGCTGAGGGGTTGCATCAGATTGACCACGAACAACAGCAGGGACAATACGCTCAATCCGAGCAGCAAAAGCCAAGGGAATTTTCGTGTGTAGCATGCGATAAACCAGGGAAACAGGAGAATAACCAGGAGAGGCGTGGCCAGATCGTATTTGAGCGCCCGGACGAAATCGCTGATATTGCTTGCCTGCATGGCGAACGCATGGAAAATGGCGAATGGCACCATTAACAGACATATGATAGAGAAGATCAGGTGCTTGGCGTCGAACGGTCGGCGCAATCCGACGCTCATATGATTGATCGCAGCGTAACTGCAAATACCCGCCAGAACGTACAAGCATGTGACTATGATTTCGTGCACAGTTGCTCCTGTCAATTTGAACCGTCTGTCTCAAGCGCTCGTAAGGCAGGTGCATTTGAAGCGCTGTTCTTCAGCCAGATGCATGATACGGAATGCTAGAATATACCAAAATTTTACCGGGTAACAATTTTCCCGTGCGATTCTTCAATTTCTCAGATAATTACTACAGATCATCGGCCATGCCATGACTCACCCGAATCATTCAGATGCCGATGACTTTTTCTTTCAGGGCATACGCCACATGGAAGGGGGTGATGATGTCAATGCCGAAACCTGTTTTAAAAAGGCGCTGCAACTCACACCCGATTTTGCAGAGGCCTATACCAATCTGGGCCTCTTGCTGGAAAAACGCGGAGATACTGAATTCGCAGAAGCCAGTTACCGCCACTCCATCGCGTTGAATCCAACCTATACACAAACATACCTTAATCTGGGTGCGCTGTTGGCAAACCAGAAGCGGTTCATGGAGGCAGAGGCCGCATACAGGCAGGCAATAGAATTAAAAGCAGATGCCCCCGAAGGCTGGTCGAATCTGGGCGTGCTCTGCGCATGCATGAAACGTGAGATGGAAGCCGAACGCTGTTACCGCACCGCATTGTTTCTCGATGAAACTTATGCCAAAGCGCGCTTCAACCTGAGTTATCTGCTGCTGCGCCAGGGGAGGTTCGAGGAAGGCTGGCAATCTCTTGAAGCGCGCAACTGGTATGCACCGTTTGCTAACCAGATGACCTCGCCCAGATGGCAGGGTGAACCGCTCGCAGGAAAATCTCTGCTGATTTGCCTTGAGGCAGGCTACGGCGACGTGATCCAGTTCTGCCGATACGCGGATGTTTTAAAGGAACAGGGCGCAGCCTCCATCACCCTGTTATGCCACCCACCTTTAAAGACACTGCTCGCGACGCTTGCAAGTGTGGATGCGATTATTTCCTTCGATGAACCGTTGCCTGTATCAGGCTGGGATTTCTGGACACCCTTGCTGAGCATTCCCTATCACTGCAAGACGCGCCTTGATTCCATACCGGCCATGCTTCCCTATTTGCATGCGCCAGCTGACCGCATAAAAAAATTCGCACCGTTAATTCCCAATGATGGCCTACGTGTCGGCCTGGTGTGGCGAGGCAATCCTCAATTTGAAAATGATGCGGATCGCTCTTTGTCATCATTAGAGGTGCTCGCACCGCTATGGTCAGTTAAAGGTATTACTTTTATCAGCTTGCAGAAGGGTGCGGGTGAAAATGAGTTGCCGCCCGATGGCCTGCCTTTGCCCAAGCTGGGCCATCAATTAACAGACTTTGCCGACACGGCGGCAGTCATTACCTGTCTTGATCTCGTCATTTGCGTCGATACGGCAGTGGCTCACCTTGCCGGCGCACTCGGCAAACCTTGCTGGGTATTGTTGCCCGACTATAAAACCGACTGGCGCTGGCTGACTGAACGCACTGACTCGCCATGGTATCCCGGCATCATGCGACTGTTCCGCCAATCCACCATGAGCGACTGGTCGCCCGTCATCGCCAATGTGGTTTGCGAACTTGAGAAACTGACACAAGAAAATATCGGCTCGCGTCCAAGTGGTGATTAAACAGTTTTAATGATGTGCTTGGCCCAATCAGGGATATGCCAAAATGCCGCATGCAAACCGGATGAAAAGCTGACCAATTGAAGCTTCTTTTTTGACAGTGCAAAATTTAGGCTTTTTTGAGAAAACAAACTTATATGACCATTCCTTGGTGACGCATACCACCAATCAAGCTTACCCGAAGGAGATATACTTCCGTCCGATAACAGAGTGCTAAATAATATCAATCCGTTTGGCTTGCATAGTTTTTCCAATGTGTCAATCAAGTTGTCTATTCTTGGCACATGTTCAAATACCTCGAACGCAGTAATCAAATCGTATTCACCCAGCTCATCCGTATTTAATTCACGATCAACGAATGGATCATAACTGTTCGACATCCAACCGTTTTGTTTCAAAGTAAGGCTCAGCAAACCTGATCCTCCGCCATAATCAAGGTGGCGAATGACTTGTTTACTGTCGCCAAAGGTTTGTTCAATCAAGTTTGCGTTATTCTTTGGGCGGACATGTTTATAATCGGGATCAACCTGCTCATATCCATCATTATAAATTCGTTGTTCGAACTCCCCAAACGTCCATGCTTGAATTTCCGGTGCAAAACAAAAACCGCAGTTATCACATAGATAGTAGTCAATGTCATAACCGGAAAGAGAAAGTTGCAATCCTCTTGCTTCCTCGCAGGATTTATTTAAGTCAACAGTATCCAGATATAACGCTGTGTTCCCGCAAATCTGGCAAGGTATTCCCGAAGTTTCAGGTTGATAATTAGTGCCGTTACGCGAGTGTTTTATATTACCAAGAATAGAACGCAATAATCGAAACATTGTAAACACCCTCAACAACTTGTTGATTTAAAAATTGTGAATTCTGCATAATGCCCGGCTAGTGCATGCTCACCATGGGCAGAAATCCCAGCCTGTCCTTCAACCCCTCACGGCTGCTTCGAGCATCTGCCACACTGGCATAGGGACCGATGCGAACGCGTGTCTTGTTATTTTGCGTAAGCAGCATCAGTCCTTTACCCGCATCGCCCAGCTTGACACGCATCTCGGACAGAAATTGTTCTGCGGCGGCCAGCGTGCTGAAGGCGCCCAGCTGCAAAAAGATATTACCGTTTGGCACATCGCTTGCAATCGGCTCGCTGCTCAACGGCTGCGTAGTCAGCGTACTTGCCTGCAAGACGGGCTCAATGGCAGGCTGAACTGCAGGTTCAGGAGGCGTGCTTTGTACAATTTCTGTCCTGGAGATTGGATGAGCGTCCGCGGTCACGCTTTCGATTTCCACCTCCGAACTGCCTTTGCCGATAATGCCCAGTTTGTGTGCTGCGGTATAGGACAGATCGATCACGCGATCGTGCAGGAATGGACCCCTGTCATTGATGCGCACCACCACCGATTTACCAGTGGTGACATTGGTCACCCGCGCATAGCTTGGTATCGGCAACGTGGGGTGAGCGGCCGTCATCGCATACATGTCGTATTTTTCACCGCTGGCGGTGCGCTGGCCGTTGAACTTTTTACCGTACCATGAGGCGATGCCGCGTTGCTTGAAATGGCCAGGCTTGGTTATCGGTGTGTAGGTTTTGTCCAGTGCTGCATAAGGGCGGTTGGCATAACGATGCAACGGCTCGGGAACAGGCACGGCATCGGGCGTCGCATCAAGATTCGCTGGAGGATGATCATCCGGGCCATCGCCTGCAAGATAGCCGCCCGATCCCGGCACTGGCTGATCAGCGGCTGTATGATTTGCTATCGGTGCAGGATGAGATGGAGTTTCCGTCTGGCGCTGCGGTGTTGTGCCGCAGGCGGTGAGCGCCAGTGCCGCCAATACGATAATAATTTTACTCATGCCTGCTCCTTATTTAACTCTTGACCAGTTTCTTGTGCGTCTGAATGCTCATCAGCATACCAAAGCCCAGCAGCAGCGTCAGCATCGATGTACCGCCGTAACTGACCAGCGGCAAAGGCACGCCCACGATCGGCAAGATGCCGCTGACCATGCCCATGTTGACAAACGCGTAGGTGGCAAACGTCAGCGTGATCGAACCCGCCATCAGACGCGTGAAATAGGTTGAGGCATTGGCTGTAATGACAAATCCTCGCCAGATCACAAAAAAATATATCGCCAGCAATATCAAATTGCCGACCAGCCCGAACTCTTCCGAATAGACCGCAAAAATGAAATCGGTGGTGCGCTCCGGCAGAAAGTCGAGATGCGTCTGCGTGCCATTCAGATAGCCCTTGCCCAGTATGCCGCCGGAACCGACCGCGATCATGCCCTGTATCGTGTGATAGCCCTTGCCCAGCGCGTCCTGCGACGGATCGAACAGCATCTCGATGCGATGGCGCTGGTACTCGTGCATCATCTTCCACATCACCGGCGCACTGGCAATGGCTGTGACCAACAAGCCGCCCATCACGCGCCAGCTTAAACCCGCCAGAAACAACACGTAAAATCCGCTGGCGGAAATCAACAGCGCGGTGCCAAGATCAGGCTGTTTCGCAATCAGCGCCACCGGCATCAGCAACAGCAACGCAGCCACGATGTAGTTTTTCATTTTCAGGGCAGCTTCATGCTTTTCGAAATACCAGGCCATCATCAACGGCACACCGATTTTCATCAGTTCGGACGGCTGTATGGTCGCCACACCGATGTTCAGCCAGCGGCGGGCGCCATGGCTTATTTCACCAAACAGCGCCACCGCTATGAGCAGCACCATGCCCGCCACATATATCGGCACAGCGGTGCGCATCAGATAATGCAGAGGCAGATTGGCAACCACCCACATGCAAGCCAGCGCCACCAGTATGTTCATGCCCTGCGACATGACGCGTTCAAGACTATGATCGCTCGCACTGTAGAGCGTAAGCAGGCTGACTGTCATCAGCAAACCCATACCTGTCAGCAGCGGCAAATCAAGATGGGCCGTGATGCGTCGCCAAAGTTGTCGTCTGGTCATATCAATCCGCCACCGTTTCAGGAACACCCGATGTTGCCGGCGCAACAATTTTGGGCGCATCCGGCACTTTTCCAAGCAGGTAGTAATCCATCAACTTGCGTGCGATAGGCGCCGCCGTGCCGCCACCGTGCCCGCCATTTTCCACCAGCACCGCGATCGCGATTTTTGGCTTGTCGACAGGTGCAAATGAAATGAACCAGGCATGATCGCGATGCCGTTCTTCCATCTTGCTGGCATCGTATTTCTCGCCCTGTCTCATGGCGACCACTTGCGCCGTGCCTGTCTTGCCCGCAATGGTGTAAGGCGCGCCCATTGATGCCTGAGCCGCCGTGCCGCCGGGCTGCGTGACCGCCTGCATGGCGCGTTTGATCAGATCAAGATTTTCAGGATCAATCTTAACATCGAAAGCCGGGCTGTTTTCAAGCTTGTGCGTCTGGCCTGTGCTTGAATTTTTCACTTCCCTGACCAGATGCGGCCTGTAACCTATGCCACCATTGGCCAGCGTGGCAGTCGCGGCAGCCAGCTGCAGGGGCGTGACCAGACTGTAACCCTGACCTATACCCACCGACACGGTGTCGCCCGCATACCATTTCTGCTTGAAGCGCTTCATTTTCCATTCCTGTGAAGGCAACAAGCCGGGCGTCTCGCCGTCAAGATCGATGCCGGTTTTTTTGCCAAATCCGAAGCCTGAAAGATAGCTGAAAATACGGTCTATCCCCAACTCGGTCGCCAAGCCATAATAATAAGTATCACAGGAAACCACGATGGATTTGAACATATCCACCGCGCCATGTCCGCCCGGCTTCCAGTCGCGGTAGTGATGACTGCTGCCCGGCAAGGTGAAATATCCCGGGTCGTTGATGGTTTGAGTCGGCGAACGCACCTTGTAATAAAGTCCCGCCAATGCCATGAAGGGTTTAATCGTGGAACCTGACGGATATTGCCCGCGCAGCACGCGGTTGTTAAGCGGATGATCGGGCGAGTCGTTCAACTCCTTCCAGCTGTCCGCATCGATGCCGTCGACGAACAAACTGGGGTCATATCCCGGCCGGCTGACAAAGGCCAGCACTTCGCCATTGTTGGGATCGATCGCCACCAATGCGCCGCGATAATTCCCGAATGCCTGCTCGGCGATGTCCTGCAATTTCGCGTCTATGCTGAGTATCAGCGTATTGCCGGACACGGGCGGCGTGCGCGACAAAATGCGCACTGCACGTCCCGCCGAATCTACCTCGACCTGCTCTATCCCTGTCTTGCCGTGCAACTCATTTTCGTAATATTGCTCAAGACCCGTCTTGCCGATGTAATCGGTTCCACGGTAATTCGCCTCGGCATCATTTTCCTCCAGCTTGTCCTCGTCAGCCTGGTTGATGCGCCCGATGTAACCCAAAAGGTGCGCCGTTTTATCCGCGTAAGGATAATCGCGGAACAGGCGCGCCTTGATTTCGACACCCGGAAAGCGGTACTGTTGTGCAGCAAACCGCGCCACTTCTTCGTCGCTTAAACGGCTGCGTATCATCAACGTTTCAAAATCGTGGCTTTCAGCCTGCAGCTTCTTGAAACGCTTGCGGTCTCTGGGCTCGATATCGACAAGCTTTGCCAATGCATCTATGGTCGCTTGCAAGTCCGCCACCTTGCTCGGCGTGATTTCCAGCGTGTAGCCGGAAAAATTGTTCGCCAGCACCACGCCGTTCCTGTCCAGTATCAGGCCTCTATTGGGGACAATGGGCATGATGGAAATTCGGTTCTTCTCTGCCAGCGTCTGATAATACTCGTGACGCATCGCCTGCAAATAGGTGAATCTGCCCAGCAGTATTCCCAGCAGCAACAAGACAAAAGCAATGCTAATAAACAGCCGCAAGCGAAAATTATAAATCTCCTGCTGATGATTTTTCAGCTCAATCCGATTTTTCATTCACGATCCATGCGCATCTGGCGCATTGACTCAAACAGCGAACTGGCCGGAATCCACAGCAGTGTCGACGTCAGGCAACCCAGAAAATAACTCCACGCCACCTGACCGTTTACCTGCCAGTGCACCAGCGCGTACACCGAGTAAGTCGCCAGCAGGATAAGGAAGACTTGTGTCGTCTGCTCGCGCAAATCGAACATCCTGATGCGCCGACTCAACACCACGCCGCCGAACGCCAGTACGGTATAAGACAGCGCGTGCTGCCCGAACAGACTGGCATCATTCACATCGGACAAGATGCCCACAGCCCATGACAGGCCAATGCCCAGGCGGTGCGGTTTGTGCGTACACCAGTAGAGCATGACCACCGCGACAAAGTCGGGACGCAGGGTCAGCCAGACGCCTTCCCATGGCAACGCATTGAGCAACAGCGCGGCGAGCACGCTGGTCGCGATAAATAAATTGCTGGCCGGGCGCAGGATTTCCGGATGTTTCTGGTCCAGCTTAGTCATCAATGAATCCCGACCTTTCTGGCTTTCAGCTTGGCAGATGCAGCTTCCGGACGCTCAGGAAGCGCAGGCGTGGCCGACAGCACCATCAGGAAGCGATGACTATCCACACCGCCCACAGGCGAACAGACAATGCGTGCGAAGGGGTAAGCCGCATCGCGCTCTATCTTTTCCACAGCGGCTACCGGTATACCGGGCGGATAGGTGCCGTCTATACCGGAAGTAACCAGTACATCGCCCTTGACGATATCGGCGCTCACAGGCATATAGCGCAGCGACAGGTGGCTGGTATCTCCCGCGCCAAATGCGACACTGCGCAAACCGTTACGCTGCACCTGTACCGGCACGGCGTGATCCTTTTCGGTAATCAGGGTGACCTCAGACAACCAGGGATAAACACGCGTGATCTGGCCCACGATACCCTTGTCATCCATCACCACCTGGCCCGCCTGAATGTTCGCCCCACCGCCCTTGTTGACGAGCACTTTGCGCCTGAAAATATCCCGCTCGGCATAGACAATCTCGGCAAATTGCACGGTAAACTGATGACGCTGCTGCAGCGCCAGAAAATTGCGCAACTGCTGGTTCTCATGCAGCATGGCTTGCCATTGGATCAACTGAGCTGTGTCTGTCTCATGCTGACGATGCAATATTTTATTCTCTTCCAGCAAGCCTTGACGATTTACAAAGAAGTCTGCTGTCTCTTGCCACAGCACATTGGGCAGCGTCGCCAGACGCTGTATCGGCGAAATCAGCTCGGAAAGCACAGCGCGGGTGGATTCAAGATAACGAAAACGCGCGTCCACAAACATCAGCAACAAGGACAGCACGGCAAAAAACACCAGACGCGCTGCCGGGCTGGGGCCTCTGTTAAAAACCTGAAAAGTTTGCGTGCCGTCCATCTTTAAATAGCAAGTGGCAAGTAGTAAGTGGCAAGTGGCGCAGAGCAATTTCCCCACTCACCCCCACGCACCACTTACCAGCAATTCTTACTCCGTGGTGAAGATGCCGGTGGATTTGTCCATGCTTTCAAGCGCACGACCTGAACCGCGGACCACACAAGTCAAAGGATCATCGGCGATCAGCACGGGCAAGCCTGTTTCCTCCATCAGCAGGCGGTCAATGTCGCGCAGCAGCGCACCGCCGCCGGTCAGCACCATGCCCTTGTTTGCAATATCCGCACCCAGCTCGGGCGGAGTCTGTTCAAGCGCAATCTTTACCGCGCTGACGATGTTGTTGAGCGGGTCGGTCAGCGCCTCCAGAATTTCATTGCTGGAAATGGTAAAGCTGCGCGGCACGCCTTCGGCCAGATTGCGCCCCTTCACTTCCATCTCGCGCACTTCAGAACCCGGAAAGGCCGAGCCTATGGTTTTCTTGATTTCTTCGGCCGTGGTCTCGCCGATCAACATGCCGTAATTGCGGCGAATATAGTTGATGATCGCCTCATCGAACTTGTCGCCGCCGACACGAACAGAACCTGAATACACCGTACCGCCCAGCGAAATCACGCCGACTTCGGTCGTACCGCCACCGATATCCACCACCATAGAACCTGTCGCTTCTTCGACCGGCAAACCCGCACCGATCGCGGCCGCCATCGGCTCTTCGATCAGCTCGACGCGGCGCGCACCGGCACCGACGGCGGATTCGCGGATCGCACGACGCTCAACCTGGGTAGAGCCACAAGGCACGCAAATCACGATACGCGGGCTCGGGCTGAAGATGCTGGCCTTGTACACCTTGCGTATGAATTGCTTGAGCATTTGTTCGGTCACGGTAAAGTCGGCAATCACGCCGTCCTTCATCGGACGTATCGCCGTGATATTGCCCGGCGTGCGCCCCAGCATCTGCTTGGCGCCCAGACCCACCTGCTGAATGATCTTCTTGCCGTTAGGTCCGCCTTCCTGACGGATCGCCACCACCGAAGGTTCATTCAGCACGATGCCTTGCCCGCGTACCCAGATCAGCGTATTCGCCGTACCCAGGTCTATCGCCAAGTCATTAGAAAAATAGCCTTTAAAAAGTCCAAACATGTCGATTCCCGAGAAGTCCAAAAAGGTGTGTTGCTAAATTGATTATGATACTCTATCAGTTCCGCTATTATAAAGCTTTTACTATGTCATTAAGCACTACTGATGTCCAAAAAGTTGCGCGCCTGGCGCGCCTGGCCATGAACGACACCGAAATTGAAGCCGCCAGAGCGCAACTGTCCGGCATTTTTGAACTCATCGAAGAGATGCAAGCCGTGGATACCACGGGCATTGCACCGATGTCGCATGCCCAGGATCTGTCGCAACGCTTACGCTGCGACAAGGTTACCGAGACAAATCAGCGCGAACTTTTCCAAAGCATCGCGCCGCAAGTCGAAGCCGGTTTGTATCTTGTCCCACAAGTCATCGAGTAAATAACCATGTTGAATTCCAGCCTCACACAAATGGGCGCCGCCCTGCGCAGCAAAAAATTCTCCAGCGTCGAATTGACGCAAATTTATCTTGACCGCATCGCTACCCACAACCCCGCCTTGAATGCTTACGTCACCGTTGACGCCAATACCAGCCTGAACCAAGCTGCGGCTGCCGATGCACTGCTGGCGAATGGCTTGGCACAACCACTGACAGGAATACCGATTGCACAGAAGGATATTTTTTGCGCCAAAGGCTGGCGCACCACCTGCGGCTCCAGGATGCTTTCCGATTTCATTGCGCCTTATGACGCGCATGTGATCGAACAGTTCAACAAGGCAGGTGCTGTGAATCTTGGCAAAACCAATATGGATGAATTCGCCATGGGGTCAAGCAATGAGACATCATACTTTGGCCCTGTCAGAAATCCATGGAATCAGAACGCAGTCCCCGGCGGCAGTTCAGGCGGCGCCGCCTCTGCGGTTGCAGCACGCCTGTGCGCGGCAGCAACCGGCACCGATACCGGCGGCTCGATCCGCCAGCCGGCAGCGCTGTGCGGCATCACGGGCATCAAGCCCACATATGGCACGGTGTCGCGCTATGGCATGATTGCCTTCGCGTCCAGCCTGGATCAGGCGGGACCCATGGCGAAGAGCGCGGAAGACTGTGCACTGATGCTGAATGTGATGACAGGCTTCGACGAGCGCGATTCGACCTCATTGCAGCGCGAAAAAGAAGACTACACCCGCAACTTGAACCTGCCGCTAAATGGATTGCGCATTGGCCTGCCGAAGGAATTTTTTGCCGAAGGCTTGTCTCAGGATGTTGCTAAGCGCGTACAAGATGCGATTAGCGAGTACAAGAAGCTGGGCGCTGTCATCGTCGACATCAGCCTGCCCAATTCAAGACTGGCCGTGCCTGTCTATTACGTGCTGGCGCCAGCCGAGGCCTCCAGCAACTTGTCGCGATTCGACGGAGTGCGCTACGGCTATCGCGCGCCTGAATACACCGATCTTGCGGACATGTATGAAAAGAGCCGCGCGCAGGGATTTGGCGAGGAAGTGAAGCGTCGCATCATGATAGGCACTTATGTGCTCTCGCACGGCTATTACGACGCATATTATCTGCAGGCACAAAAGATACGCCGCCTGATCGCTCAGGATTTCACTGACGCATTCAAGCAGTGCGACGTCATCATGGGCCCGACTTCCCCTTCCACCGCATTTAATCTGGGCGAAAAGGGCGACGATCCGGTGCAAATGTATCTGTCCGACATCTATACCATCGCAGTGAATCTTGCGGGGCTTCCCGGCATGTCCATCCCCTGCGGATTTGGCGAGAATGCGATGCCGGTCGGCTTGCAGATCATCGGCAATTATTTCGACGAGGCGCGCATGCTGAATGTCGCGCATCAATATCAACTCGCGACCGACTGGCACAGTCGCGCACCACTGTAAGGAAACACTATGACCTGGGAAACCGTCATCGGTCTGGAAGTACATACGCAGCTCTCCACCTGCAGCAAAATTTTTTCCGGCGCCTCCACAGCTTACGGCGCCGAACCCAACACCCAGGCCGATGCGGTGAGCATTGCGCTACCCGGCGTATTGCCTGTGCTGAATAAAGGCGCAGTTGAACGTGCCATCAAGTTCGGCCTCGCGGTCGGTGCGCACATCTCGCCACGTTCGGTATTTGCACGCAAAAATTATTTTTATCCAGACCTGCCCAAGGGTTACCAGATCAGCCAGTTCGACCTGCCGGTCGTGGGCATGGGTGCACTGACCATACAGGTTGATCCTTCGACAGGCTCAGGACAGGCCGCTTCAACAGGCAAGGCCGCACCTTATGAAAAAGTGGTGCGCATCACCCGTGCTCATCTGGAAGAAGACGCTGGAAAATCAGTACATGGCGCATCCCAAGGCATGACAGGCGTGGACTTGAACCGTGCCGGCACTCCCTTGCTTGAAATCGTCTCCGAGCCTGACATGTGCTCCGCCGCCGAGGCGGTGGCTTATGCAAAAGCCCTGCACACGCTGGTACGCTGGATAGGCATATCCGACGGCAACATGCAGGAAGGCTCGTTCCGCTGCGACGTGAACGTATCGGTGAGACGTGAAGGCGAGCCGCTCGGCACGCGCCGCGAGATCAAGAATCTCAACTCATTTAAATTTATGCAACAGGCGATCGATTACGAAGTGCAGTGGCAGATCGACACGCTTGAAAGTGGCGGAAAAATCCAGCAGGCCACCATTTTGTTCAACCCTGACACGGGCGAGACGCGCGCGATGCGCAGCAAGGAAGACGCGCACGACTACCGTTACTTCCCCGATCCAGATTTGCTGCCGCTGGACATCACGCCTGCCATGCTCGAAGAGGTTCGCGCCACCTTGCCGGAACTGCCCGATGCTCGCCGCGCGCGCTACATCAATGAATATGCACTGACCGTTTATGATGCCAGCAGTCTTACCGGCTCGCGAGAAATGGCGGATTTCTTTGATGAGTGCGTGAGTGCAGTCGGAATTTCGAGTGCCAAACTATGCGCCAACTGGCTCATCGGAGAAGTCAGCGCACAGCTCAATCGTGACGGCCTGGAAATAACTCGATGCCCGGTCTCACCAGAGCAGTTGGGCAGCATGCTGATCCGTATCGCAGACAACACCATCTCCAATTCCGGCGCCAAGGAAGTCTTCCGCACACTGTGGGCGGAAGGCGGAGAGGTCGACGCAATAATTGAATCAAAAGGGCTGAAACAGGTTTCCGATTCGGGCGCGATCGAAGTTCTGGTAGATGAAATCATTGCCACGCATGCCGACAAGGTCGCTGAGTACCGCGCCGGGAAAGACAAGCTGTTCGGCTTCTTTGTGGGCTTAGCCATGAAAGCCAGCAAAGGCAAAGCCAATCCTGCGCAGCTGAATGAGATATTGCTGAAAAAACTAGCCGACTAACTCAAACCACGTTCAAACTGCATTACCATAGTTTCAACGCTACTCCGCCTGACGCGCCTGCTTCAGGCCACTTGCCAAAATGGAAATGCAGTATGATTACTACCGTGGCCAAAAGGATAGAAGTGGGTTATCGCCCCGAAAATCAGGACTTCACCCATAATAGACCACTTGATAAATATGTTTTTGGTAAAATTCGCCTGGCGCGCCGAGAGCATTAGTATGGATAACTTGAATACCTGACATAAATTTGAATCCGCGAATTTTTAATTGAGTTTCCTTAGCATGGCTATAAGTCACAAATGGATTCCAGCGTAACTAATAACGAAGGCGCTTCGCGCTTTTTTGTTGATCTCATCTCCGAATCATTCGAGATTCGGACTCATGACGAATTCCTGACCTGGATGCAAGGGGCGCTGCAGGAATTTCTTCCCCATGAGGTGATGATCGCGGCATGGGGTGACTTTTCGTTGGGCATCATTTATCACGATATCATTTCCGCCATTCCCGGCGTACGTACCGACATCATGCAGGGAAAGGAAATGGATTCATTTCTGAAGAGGCTCTATGCCTACTGGATATCAAAGGACAAGGCGCCATCCCAACTGTTAGCCGACCGCAGCGTGATTCGCTGTCGCGACATTCAGGATGAGCGGCTAAAAACCAGCATGGAGAGCATGAAGACAGCCTTGATGCATGCCATCAAGGATGTGAGAGGCGGCAGCGATTCATTTTATGTTCTGCTCAGCTCAAATACAGACATCTCGCCTGGCAGAAGAAAATTTTTCCATCAACTTTTGCCTTATATCGATGCCACCCTGCGGCAAATAGAATACTTTCCAGGCCCTACTCTCGAAAAGAAACCCGATGCTTCCATTGTAAATGGGGGCCGGCTAAACCTCGAGAACATGTCTATACTGAGTGATCGAGAGTCAGAAATCATGGGATGGGTTTGTTCGGGTAAAACCAATATTGAGATTGGCTTGATTCTTGACCTCAGTGTGTTTACGGTCAAAAATCACCTGAAACGCATTTTCAAAAAACTGGATGTGGTCAACAGAAGCCAGGCGGTCGCCAAAATGCGTGGCCAGATTTCCTCCGTCTGAGCGAATTCATCGAACAATAGTCCAAATGGACTATTGTTACATTTTCGACATACGAGTTAGAATTCCACGATAATTTTAGACTGCTACCCAAAAAATTTAATGTCCTTACCATTTGCAATGAGCACCGACGACCCCTATCCACAATTGCAAAAATTGGGCAGTGCTTCCTTGTATTTCGATGAAATCTTCAGTCTTGAACATGTAAAGCTGTTTGAAGACTTTTCTCAGGATGAGATCGAAGCGCTCTGCCGTTACATGACGTGTTATGCCGCTTCCAGCAACTACCCGTTGTTGACTGAAGGCGACGAAGGAGATTTTTTGCTTCTCATCCTGACGGGAAAAGTTTCCGTTATCAAACAGACAGAATTCGGCGATCATGATTGCATTGCAATTGCCGAACCGGGAATGTCCCTGGGTGAAATGTCCCTGATTGACGGTTGCCCACGTTTTACCAGCTGCTACACCATAGACCCGACGGACTTTGCCGTGCTCAGCCGCGCATCGTTAAATTTAATTCTTGTTCAGATGCCGCGCCTGGGCAACAAACTTTTGCTCGTACTCCTGCAAATAATGACAACCAGACTACGCGACACGAGTCTCATGTTGTTTCCAAAAATTTCATACCCTTATCTTTGATCACTCTGAAGAAGAAGCACCCGCCGGATCGATTTATCGGGCGCAGGCGCAATCAAGTTGGCGGTGGGCGCATGAAGAACTGGAAATTATTTCTGCCCATTTCCTTGGCCTTGTACATTGCATCATCCGCCCGCGTGACGAGCACTTCCATATTGTCGGTATCGTCCGGAAAAATGGATATACCTATGCTGCAGCCTATCCGGCAGACATTTCCTTGAATCAAAAACGGCGCAACCAGCGAATTGATAATTTTCTGGGCTGCGATGCCTGCGTTTCTGACCTCGGGGAGATCGTTCAATATGAAAATAAATTCATCGCCCCCGATGCGGGCCACGACATCCTCACAGCGAATGTTTTTACGCAATCGCTCCGCCACCCCTTTCAACAATTCATCTCCCGCATCGTGCCCAAACTGATCATTGACCTGCTTGAAACCATCCAGATCAAGAAAAAGCAGTGCAAGCTTTCTTTTATGTCGAGTGGACTGAGAAACCGACTGCTTCAGGCTATCATAAAATGACGCCCTGTTGGGCAGCCCTGTCAGCGAATCAAAGTGTGCCAGTTGCCAGACTTTATCCTCTGCCTGCTTCTTCATGGTGATATCCCGCGTCACACCGACAATGCGCAGTGCCCTGCCGTCATAATCACGGCTCACAGCCTTGCCGTGCCCGATGACCCATTTCAATGCGCCGGAACGCAAATGCATGCGGTATTCGGCCTTGTACTCGGGAGTATGGCCTTCAACATGATCCTGCATGGCCTTGAGCACACGCTCCTTGTCCTCGGCATGCAGCAACATGGACCAGTCTTCAAAGTAGCGCGGCCTGTCCTGCTCGGCGGTAAATTCGAGTATCGCGCCCCATTGTGAATCAAAACTCAGCCGCCCTGTGACAATGTCCAAATCCCAGGTACCCTCGTCTGCGCCGGACAGCGCCAACTTCATGCGCTCTTCGCTTTCATATAACTTTTGCACGACATTTTTCGTGCGTTTCAGTATCGCGGAGGCCTTGCGGATGACCATGATACCAAAGAGAATACCCGACCCAACAAGCCCGCCCAGCAACCACCAGACTGTGCGTATGATTCTGGCAGCTCTGGTTTTCGCATCGATAACCGTGGCTTCCGCGTGATGCTGCGCCGAGGAAACAATATTGCTCATTTTTGTTTCCAGCCGACTATACATCTGGGCAGCCCCGCCCACAGCCAGCTTCAATGCACTATCCCTGCGCCCCTGCCTGACCATGCCGATCAACTGCGCTCTCATGCTTTTCCAGTCGCCCAGCAACCGCTCTATCTCGACCGCTTCTTCCATGTCTTCCGGGAGTTCTGCCTTGATTATTGCAATTTCCTTGCGCAGTTTTTCATCCATACCCAGCATTTCCAAATCCAGCTGCTGGACGATTGCTGGGTCATTGACCAAGATAACTCTTATCATATCGTTGTGCAATCTGGACAACGTCGCATGCGCCTCAAGTCCCGCATTGCTTACTGCAAAAGGGCGGATATAAGCGCTCTGGATATCGGCTTGCAAACGCACCACACTGAGAACCACAGCCGACCCGAACCCGATCATCGAAACCAGAATAAAGAGAACAACCGCCGCGATCAGTAAAGAAATTTTTTGTTGATCTTCTATTTGCCGAACCATATTAAACCTAGCAATTCAGGTGGAAGCCTGTCGATCTGAAAATACATCGTCCGGTATTTAAAGACGCGCATAGTATATGCCAAAATCAACCCAATCCAAGTAACAGTGCTGCGTTACTGCGAGCAACCCTGTGCAATGGGATGTCGAAAAAATACTCATTGTCAGGCTTGAATCTTTACCGCATAATTCACACCGCCGTTCAGACCAATAGGAGAGTGTGGATTTATACCACCGCCGAAGGCGTAACACCCGTAACCGCTCAGGCAAAAGAACTATTGGCACAGGCAAATCTGGAGAGCGCAGGCTTTAGCCTGCCACCGAAGGGGCACACAACAGTCGTCATTGATGAAACTGCTAGCCATTCGACTAAGCCCGCAAGCGGACAAGTCGCTGGTTATCCCGCGAAGGCGGAAATGACAATTTTGTAATCTCTCAGGTACCAAGGACAGATGGGGCGCAGTGCGATTTCGCGCTGCGCCTTTTTTATTGGTTACGACTTAACTTGTAACTTAAACCCTCTTGCCTGAAAGCGTACATGACTCTTAAAACAACTCCTTTGAATGCAGCCCACCGCGCGATGGGCGCAAAGATGGTGGATTTCGGCGGCTGGGACATGCCGGTGAATTACGGCTCCCAGATCGAAGAACACCACCAAGTGCGCCGCGACTGCGGCATGTTCGACGTGTGCCACATGCGCGTGGTGGATGTCAAAGGCGAAGGCGTGCGCGCCTTCTTGCGCTACCTGCTGGCGAACAACGCAGACAAACTGACCGTACCGGGCAAGGCGCTGTATTCCACCATGCTGCGTCCTGACGGCGGCGTGATCGACGATCTGATCATCTATTTCATGAGCGAAGCGTGGTTTCGCATCGTCGTCAATGCGGGCACGGCAGACAAGGACATCGCATGGATGAAACAGCAGGCAGCCGCACATGCGCCGAAGCTTGTCATCACCTCGCGCGAGGATCTTGCGATGATCGCAGTTCAAGGCCCGAATGCCAGAGCAAAAGTATGGGAAGCGCTGCCCGGCAGCCAGGAGCTGACCGAGCATCTAATTCCTTTCAGTGCGATAGAGATGGGCACGATGTTCATCGCGCGCACAGGCTACACCGGCGAAGACGGTTTTGAAATCATGATTCCTGTCAAGGCCGCGCCATTTTTCTGGGCGACGCTGGCGGAAAAAGGCGTGAAGCCCATTGGTCTTGGCGCGCGCGACACCTTGAGGCTGGAAGCAGGCATGAACCTCTACGGGCAGGACATGGACGAGAGTGTTAATCCTCTGGAATCCGGCCTTGCCTGGACGGTAGACCTTAAAAGCCCGCGCGACTTCATCGGCAAGGCGGCTCTACTGGCTCACCCTCCCGTTAAAAAACTGGTGGGTATGATACTGACGGATCGCGGCGTATTGCGCGGACACCAGAAGGTGCACACCGCGCATGGCGACGGCGAAATCACCAGCGGCAGTTTTTCGCCCACGCTGGAAAAATCCATCGCACTGGCACGCGTACCCGTGGATGTTGCAATTGGCGACACGGTGCAGGTTGAAATTCGCGATAAAATGCTGAACGCGCTGGTGGTCAAGTATCCGTTCGCAAGAAATGGCAAAGCAGTTTTATAAGCAGTCGTTAGACGCTAGTCGCTAGCTAAGAAATCCCGCAGGACAGCGCCTACTAACGACTAATAACTACCGACTAATAACTATCGACTGTAAGGAGATACACAATGAGCAATCCATCCAACCTGAAATACACTTCCTCCCACGAATGGGTCAAAAGCGAAGCGGACGGCACGGTCAGCATAGGCATCACGCAACACGCGCAGGAATTGCTGGGCGACATGGTGTTCGTCGAGGCCCCTGCAGCTGGTCGTCATCTGAAAGCGCGCGAAGAATGCGCGGTGGTTGAGTCGGTCAAAGCAGCTGCCGACGTGTACGCGCCGATAGCAGGCACGGTCACCGAAGTAAACGGTCAACTTGACAGCTCACCTGAAGCCATCAATGAAGATCCTTATGCCGCATGGATGTTCAAGATGAAACCTGACAATGCTGCAGATGTAAACGCACTGATGGATGCTGCCGCCTATCAGGCCGTTGTCGACAGCGAAGCACACTAAAGGCAGGACTGAGGATCGAGGATTGAGAGAGGATAGAAGTTTATTCCTCAATCCTCATCCCCGTTTCTCACTCCTGACTTTTTAATCCTCAATCCACAAGCCTCAATCCTATGAATTCCGACCAATTTGTAAATCGCCACAACGGCCCCTCTGAACATGACGTTCAGGACATGCTGAAAAAAATTAACGCGCCCACGCTCGATGCGCTGATCGACGAGACCATCCCGAAGGCGATCCGCCTGAAGCAGCCGCTGAACCTGCCTGACGGTATGTCCGAGTATGCTTACCTGTCGCACCTTAGAGGCATTGCGGCGAAGAACAAGTTGTTTAAGAGTTACATTGGTCTCGGCTATTATGACACCATCGTGCCACCCGTGATTCAGCGCAACGTGCTGGAAAATCCGGGCTGGTACACCGCCTACACACCCTATCAGGCCGAGATTGCCCAGGGCCGTCTGGAAGCGCTGCTCAATTTCCAGACCATGGTGGTTGATCTGACCGGCATGGAAATCGCCAATGCTTCGTTGCTTGATGAAGCCACCGCAGCAGCGGAAGCAATGACCATGCTGCACAACTTGCGCCCGCGCGACGCCGCAGACAAGAACAGTTTTTTTGTATCGCACGAATGCTTTTCGCAGACCATCGAATTGCTCAAGACCCGCGCCAAACCACTCGGCATTGAACTTGTGATCGGCGACTTCAAGACGGTCACCTTGAACGACACGCTGTATGGCGCATTGCTTCAATATCCGGCCGCCAGCGGCGCTATTCATGACTACAGTGATTTTGTGAAACGCGCAAAGGAACACGGCATGGGCATCGCGGTTGGTGCCGATATTTTAAGTTTAGTTGTGCTCACGCCGCCCGGCGAATGGGGCGCTGATATCGTGTTCGGTTCCACGCAACGCTTCGGCGTGCCGATGGGATACGGCGGGCCGCACGCAGCCTACTTTGCCTGTCGCGATGCCTTCAAGCGTGCTATGCCCGGACGCATCATCGGTGTGTCTGTCGATGCCGACGGCAACCCTGCGCTGCGCATGGCGCTGCAAACGCGCGAGCAACATATCCGCCGCGAGAAAGCCACTTCAAACATCTGTACCGCACAGGCACTGCTTGCGATCATGGCCAGCATGTATGCGGTGTATCACGGCGCTGGAGGTCTGCGCAACATCGCAAAACAGGTTCACCTCTCTGCCGTACTGCTTGCGAATGAATTAAAAAAACTCGGTTACCAGATCGCCTTTGATAACTTTTTCGACACGTTGCACTTGCTGCATACCGACAACGTGAAGATACATGCACTCGCCGAATCTGCACAGATCAACTTCCGCTACAGCAACGACGGACTTGGTATTTCTCTGGATCAGACTACATCGCTTGCCGACATGAACGCGATCCTCGCGGTATTTGCGGAAGCTGCCGGAAAACCTGCGCCAGGCTTGACGATGGTTAATCTAACAAGTCAGTCCATGCTCATCAAGGAAAGAGCATCGGCAATACTGACCCATCCCGTGTTCAATTCCTACCACTCCGAAACCCTGATGATGCGTTACATCAAGAAACTGGAGAACAAGGATCTGTCGCTGACGCATTCGATGATCGCGCTGGGTTCATGCACGATGAAACTCAACGCCGCTGCAGAACTATTGCCGCTGACCTGGCCCGAATTTGCGAACCTGCACCCTTTCGTGCCGGTGGAACAGGCAGAAGGCTTTCAGGAAATTATCGCGGATCTTGATGCGTCTCTATCCGAGATCACGGGCTTCGCGCAGATGAGCTTCCAGCCTAACAGCGGCGCGCAGGGCGAATATGCAGGGCTGTTGGTCATCCAGGCTTATCACCGTTCGCGCGGCGAAGGCCAACGCAACGTCGCGCTCATTCCATCCTCCGCACACGGCACCAATCCTGCCAGCGCCGCGATGTGCGGCATGAATATCGTGGTGGTGAAATGCGACAAGAACGGCAACATCGACGTGGCTGATCTGCGCGAGAAAGCCGAGCTGCACAAAAACGATCTGTCGTGCCTGATGGTGACTTACCCCAGCACGCACGGCGTGTATGAAGAGTCCATCATCGAGATCACTTCCATCATCCATGACAACGGCGGCCAGGTGTACATGGACGGCGCGAACATGAATGCGCAGGTGGGACTGACCAGCCCCGGCAACATCGGCGCTGATGTGTGCCATCTCAATTTGCACAAGACCTTCGCGATCCCGCACGGCGGCGGCGGACCGGGTGCAGGTCCGATCGGTGTTGCAGCACATCTGACGCCTTTCCTGCCTTCGCACTCGGTGATCAAAACCGGCGGCGCACAAGGCATACATGCAGTATCCGCAGCTCCCTACGGCAGCGCGCTGATCCTTCTGGTCTCCTACGGATACATCAAGATGATGGGCGGCGCAGGATTGACGCAGGCAACCCGCATGGCGATCCTCAATGCCAACTACATCAAGGAATCGTTGAAGGATCATTATGCGACGCTGTATGTGGGCAGCCATGGCCGCTGTGCGCACGAGATGATTTTAAATTGCATCGACTTCAAGCGCGATGCAGGCGTGGAAGTTGCCGACATCGCCAAGCGGCTGATGGATTTTGGTTTCCATGCACCGACCACTTCATTCCCGGTGGTCGACACCCTGATGGTAGAGCCGACCGAGAGCGAATCGAAAGCCGAGCTCGATCGTTTCTGTGATGCGATGATCGCGATCCGCAACGAGATCGACGAGATTGCCACTGGCCGTGCAGACAAAAAAGACAACGTGATCAAACATGCACCGCACACCGCGAAGTCAGTGGTGACGAGCGACTGGAACAGAAGTTATACGCGCGAGCAGGCGGCTTTCCCGTTGCCCTGGGTGCGCGACAATAAATTCTGGCCCGCTGTTGCAAGAGTTGACAACGTGTACGGCGACAAGCATCTCATCTGTTCCTGCCCGCCGATTGAAAGCTACATGTAAGCTAAATAGTAAGAGAAGACCAATCTCTAAGGAAACCTCTAAAAATTTGTCATTCCCGCAAAGGCGAGAGCGACGAAAATGAATTTTTAGAGGGCGCCATAATGCCAAGCGAGAAGACTGAGCCTCAACACTTCTCAGGTGAAAACCAAACATAGATGCGTAGTTAGATATAGAATTGAACGCATGTAAAATGCCATAGAGCAGAAAACGGATGAAAACAGCGCAACCAATGGGTAACAACCTTTACATGGCGGTAGGGTATACATGATTCCAGCCTGGACTATGGCAGGCGTCTTGCCACCTATTCGTCCTGGGCAGCCAGGCAATAGCCCAGACCGGTCACCCTATTGCGTACCGCTCAGTGAAGTAGTTGAGCACCTTTCTTCGTCGCCTAATCGCATCGCAATTCTTATGGGGTTCCTTAATTATCGAACTGCACTTCATCAGTTAGGGCTCGTCTCCGGCTTTCAGTGGATCGATGGAAGCTTTATGGAAGATGTCGAGACGCATGAATCACGCCCTCCCAAAGACATAGATGTTGTTACCTACTTTAATCTGCCAGGTGGCGAAACGCAGGTAACTTTACATGCCAAAGCGGGCATGTTATTCAACAGCAATCATGTTAAAACCACGTACCTGGTAGACGCCTACCCTTCTGTTTTGGGTGAGCCTGTTAGCGCTCGTCATGTTCGTCAAATCAGTTATTGGTATAGCATGTGGTCGCATCGGCGTGATGGCATATGGAAGGGCTTCATACAAGTTGATCTTAGTCCCCAAGAAGATATCGATGCAAAGCAAGTCTTAAACGTGATACAAGCAGGAGGGACAACCCCATGAGTCACGAATATCTCGCGCTCGCCTCCGAGGTTAAAGAACTGGAGTTTATTCTTGCTTCCATCCCTCATGAGAATGTAATCGATAGACTTGCATTTGAAGAACGACTAGCTTCTGCCAAGTCTATTCTAGGTAGCTTGCACAATTTTCAACAGCCAGAAATAGCCAGGTTGACCTTTCGCGGTCGGCCCGTATTTGGTAGCCATGGCATTGCCGCAGATTTTGGTAGCAAGGCCGCCGGGGCCTTTGCTGACGCCTTTGCTGCTGTGGTGGCCGGCTTAAATGAAAGTCTTAGATATATGGGGCCGATCCCTGACAAGGCAAAGAATCAGCTTCTCATCACTGGAACAGCAGTAGGCTCATTTGGATTCGAATTCGAACTACCTAGGCAACATGACAGCCAACAAGACGAGCTATTTTCAGAGATCGGCAAGTCAGAAGAGGCACTGGAAAAAATGCAAACTTTGCTGCGAGTGTCTGCCGAAGGTACAGACGATGAAGTTACTGAACTCGTCGAAGCAATTCATCCCAGAGCAGTGAAAAAAGTTGCGGAGTTTTTAGGGTACTTGGTTCAGCAGCAGGCTTGGTGCGGTCTGGAGTTCAAAGAACAGTTTTTCCGCTATCAGAATATCGAGCAGCTGCAAATTTCTGCTGAACGGCTACAAGAAGAAAATATTCATGAGCAAGATGAAGAGTACACCGGCGAATTTCAAGGTGTACTCCCGCAAAGCCGAACCTTTGAATTCAAACTCAGCGACCAAATGGGGATTATTAAAGGCAAGGTCGACATTGCAATTGAAGATCCAGACGTTCTTAACCGGGAATGGCTTTACAAACCTGTAAGTCTACGGCTACACGTTATTCAAGTGGGGCAGGGCCGTCCGCGTTTTACCTTGCCAGAGATATCTGCAGTCCGGCTTCTTGGCGCGACCTGAAATCCTAAGGTCTCCCAAACAGGCTAGCCAGCCACGGCGCAAAAAATGTGCACGGCAACAAGCATCGATTTGTGCTTGCCCCTGATTGAGAGCTACATGTAATGGAATCCCTGTGTCACCACTCTCACGGGATGACTACCCAATAAATAGGACATACAACATGACCAAGAAAAAAGAAGCACTTGATAAAGTTTCCGTCACGCTGGATGGCGCACCTGTCACCCTGTATGGCAACTTTCCATCAGTTGGGCAAACCGCCCCGGCGTTCTCGCTGGTGGATAGTGAGCTGAGCGATGTGACGCTGCAAAGCTATAAGGGTCGCCGCAAGGTTCTCAACATCGTGCCGAGTCTGGATACCGCCGTTTGCGCGACTTCTGCGCGAAAATTCAACGAGGCTGCAAGTACGCTTGCCAACACCGTGGTGCTGCTGATCTCCGCCGACCTGCCGTTTGCGATGAGCCGCTTTTGCGTGGCAGAGGGGCTGAAAAATGTCATTCCACTGTCGCTGATGCGCGGACGTGACTTCATGAGAAACTACGGTGTTAAAATCGCCGATACCGTGCTTGCCGGACTTACGGCACGCGCTGTGCTGGTGCTGGATGAACAGAACCGCGTGTTGCACGCTGAACTGGTCTCCGATATCACACACGAACCGGACTACGCCGCAGCGCTTGCCGTACTGCAAGAACATACTGGCCACGACTAACTACTAACTACTTACTACTTACGACTTACTACGGAGTAACGACATGAAAACTCTCATCTGCGGTTCGATGGCCTACGACACCATCATGGTGTTCAAGGATCAGTTCAAAAAACATATCCTGCCGGAACAGATCCACATCCTCAACGTCGCGTTCCTAGTGCCGGAGATGCGCCGTGAATACGGCGGCTGCGCGGGCAACATCGCCTACAACCTGAACCTGCTTGGCGGCAATCCCTTGATCATGGCAACCGTGGGTGACGACTTCGCGCCCTATGCCAAACGCCTTGAAAAACTTTCCATCCCGCAAACGCACATCCGCCATGTGCCGGACAGCTTTACCGGACAGGCCTTCATCACCACCGATCTTGACGACAACCAGATTACCGCTTTTCATCCGGGCGCGATGGGTTTTTCGGAACAGAACAAGGTCAGTGATGCAAAAGACGTCACGCTCGGCATCGTATCTCCGGACGGGCGCACCGGCATGATAGAACACGCCGAACAGTTCGTCGATGCCGGCATTCCTTTCGTATTCGACCCGGGCCAGGGCATGCCGATGTTCTCGGGCGATGATCTGTTGCGCTTCATCGATCAGGCAAGCTATGTGACGGTAAACGATTACGAAGCAAAGATGTTGCAGGAGAAGACCGGCAAGACACTCAAAGATATCGCAAGTTCTGTGAAAGCGCTGATCGTAACGCTGGGTGCTGACGGTTCGATGATCTACGCAGAAGGCAAAGAGATCGCCATCCCTACGCCTAAGCCTGCGGCTGTCATTGATCCGACCGGCTGCGGCGATGCGTATCGCGCAGGCATGATGTATGGCATACAGCGCGGATGGCCGTGGGAGACCACGGGGCGTCTTGCTTCACTGATGGGTTCAATCAAGATTGCCAGCCGCGGTGGGCAGAACCATGCACCGACGCGCGATGAAATAAGAACCCAGTTCAAGGATCACTTCGGTTTCAGAATAGAGCTGTAACCGACATCTGCGATGACGGACTGGTCTGCCATTGCCTCCGCCATCAGCCAGGCAACGGGGCAGACCTTTGTATTCGCCAACCATACCACCACCAGCGGCGGATACATCAACCAGACTTTTCGCATAGCCGCGAAAGATGGCAGACAATTTTTCCTGAAGATCAATGAAGCCCGGCAATACACTGTACTCCTCTCAGAGGTGGCAGGACTCGAGGCCATCGCCGCAACGCATACCCTGCGCGTACCGCGCGTCATCACACACGGCAAAAACGATGCATATAGTTTCCTGGTGCTGGAATATCTGGCGCTGCAAGCGCATGGCAACGCATCGCTGCTTGGCGAAAAGCTAGCAGCAATGCATCGCTGCACTTCAGATCGGTTCGGTTTCAAAGACGACAATCATATCGGCGCGACCGCCCAGTTAAACGCGTGGATGAATGACTGGATAACTTTCTTTCGCGAAAATCGTCTAGGTTTTCAGCTGCGACTTGCCAGACAGAAAAATTTTGGCGGAAAATTATTGCCTCTGGGAGAAAGACTGATGGATGTACTGCCCGATTTCTTTATCGGTTATACGCCGAACCCTTCGCTGCTGCACGGCGATCTGTGGAGCGGCAACCATGCTTATCTTGCCGATGGTACGCCGGTGATCTTCGATCCTGCCGTCTATTACGGCGACCGCGAATGCGATCTTGCGATGACCGAGCTTTTCGGCGGGTTTGCTGCGGATTTTTATGAGGCGTATCGCGCGAATTTTCCGCTGAATGCAGGATATGCCAAGCGCCGCGAGCTGTATAATCTCTACCACATTTTAAATCATGCCAACATGTTCGGCGGCGGGTATGTGGCGCAGTCGGAACAGATGATGCAAAAGTTGCTGGCAGCCTGATTAAAAGATCGTCGCTAATGCTTGTACAGTGGAAAACTAAGAGTAGACTTCCGCGCCATAAATCATACCTCATGCGAGCAAGTTTGGAGGGCCGTTGCATAGCGGTCGTTGGCAAGCAGAATGTCTGAGTTATGAACTACGGCCGGCAGCTTTGCAGGTTACCACTGGTGGCTGGAACCGAGAACTAAAGGAACAGGCTATCATTTTTGCGATTCGTCGGCACAAAACTGTCTGGTTGCTTGAAACCGCGCAGCTTTCTGCTGACGGCTTTATTTAATGTGAATATGGAAAATAAAATGAAAATCATTCTAATCGCAATCGCAGCAGGATTTATGTTTTCTGCTTGCACCACTACGCCGAAGGTAAATAACAGCCCGGTTAAAAGTGTGGGAAATGGCGTAGTCTGTGCCAACGGAGCGTCTGCCGCGGCTGGCAAAGATTGCAAAAACACCGAGGCCACTGTGGTGGTTGCTGATGGCCGGCAGCTCGACCTGGACAAAGCAAAAGAACTGATGACGGATCTGGAATCGATCAACTCGTCCCAGAATAAGATGTACCATCAATATGCGCCAGAAGTTCAAGTCAGGGAAATCGAAATGCCGCAGCATGACAAACCGGGCGGGAAAGTTGCTGTGTTCAAGAGTCTTATTGTTCCTATCCCTTCGGTCAGTATCCATCAGCATGCCCCCAATGTAAAAGTTACGCTTGAAAAGATCGGCACTTTTGCCGCATCGAGATCAGTCGATACCATCATCATCGTGTCGGTTGCCAAAAGTGCGTATTCCGGTCACTCATGATCACCCATTCCAGTAGGGCGTGATCAGCGAGTCCAGTTCGTGTTGATCACTCAATACGCTGGTCATGAGCGCCGGAATATTCTTATGACGCATTTCCGACGTGCTGATCACTCAGTCCGACAACGTGATCAGAATTGTAAACGTTTTTGCGATTGCAGTTTTCGCATCGACTCCCCTTTGACAGCCAAGCGATGCGATTGGTGAACGACACGATCAAGAATGGCATCGGCCACGGTCGGGTCGGGGAAAAGTCCGTGCCATTCTTTTGTTGGATATTGACTGGTGATCAGGAGGGAACCCGACCGCATCCGTTTATCCACAACATCCAGCAATACTTGTGCAACCGATGCACTGATCTCACTCAAACCGAAATCATCCAAAACAAGCAGGCTGGGCTTGCTCAACTCCGATTTCAACTTGTGCGACGATCCGTCATGCAGGGAAACGGCGATCTCGCCATATAGATCACTGGCACGATGAAAAGCTACGGACATGCCAAGACGGCAAGCTTGAGTGCCAAAAGCGCATGCCAGCCACGTTTTGCCGACGCCAGTCGCCCCCACGATAACCAAATTCAGCTTCTGCCGCACCCATTCACATCCAGCCAGGGCAGAAACATGCGATTTATCAATTTCGCGCGCAGCACTAAAATCCATGTCCTCCATAACTGCCGATTCCGGAAACCTTGCGACTTGAATCAGCCGCTTGAGCTTTTTGGATTCGCGCGCCGAAGCCTCATGCTCCACCAATAATGCAAATCGATCATCGAACCCCATCGAATAGACGTTGGGTTGCTGGTGTTGCAAATCATAGGCGTCTGCCATAGAGGACAGGCGCAGTTCCCTGAGGCGATTTAACGTTTGCTGGATATTACTCATCGTTGGACTCTCCATAATAATTTTCTCCCCGAACATACTCATGTGCCTTTTTTGCTTCTGTAGTTGTTGCTGGCTTCTCCACCTTGTCTGGCGATTGTTTCAGGATGGATTCGATGCTGCGCAGCGCCGTGATATTCAGGGGTAAGGTGTATGCACAGGCTTCTTCGAATCGCTGATCGCCGTAGGTGCGCGCAAATTCACGCATCCTGCGTGCCGCCCGCAGACCATTCGTCGCATCTGCACGATCCTGAAGGTGGTGGCATATCATTTGTGCGGTACTCGGACCCACCGAACGGGCCCAGTCAATCAATGCCCTGGGCTCTCCATCCAATACTCTGGCATGCACCACTGGGCGATGTTCGTCCAGCGTATTGACGCTGCCGACGATTGCAGAAATGGCATGAGTCGCCACGCGACGGTTATGTTGCATGACCTCAAGGATTGAGCGTGTGTAGCGCAGATCCACCTTCTCGCCTCTCAGCTGATGTGGCACCGAGTAAAAGCTGCGCAAATGTTCGATGTGATAATCGTCGCCAACTCGGACACCATAACGCCAGTCGCATAATTCAAAAGGCTTCTCCGGCAGTGGCTTCAGGGTTTCTTGTTCAACAGCAAAACGTTCCTGCCGCGTGCCGGGCATCTTTTTGAATGCATGGTTGTTCATCTTGGCGGTGTGCAATCTCAGTTCTGCATTCAGCTCGTCGAGGCTGAAAAATGTTCTGTCACGCAGGGCAAACAAAATCCAGCGCTGGGCAATCTGCACGCCGACTTCTGCTTTGGGCTTATGTTTGGGTTTGCGTACGCCCGTAGGCAGGGCAGCCGTGCTGTAATGGCGCAAACACTCACGAAAAGCCGGATTGATCACGATCCGATCACGTTCCCTGCGCAAGACGGCGGCTTTCAGATTGTCCGGCACCACCCACTCGGGGGCACCGCCGAGTGCGGCGAAACAATCAATGTGGCATTTCAACCAGTCAGCCGTGGTTTGTGAGGCAACAGCCTGTATATAGGTGTAGTTAGAATATCCCAACACGGCCACAAATATTTGCGCAAAAATTGATGGCCCGCCGTTTGGATCTTTCACTTCCACCGTGCGCCCCGCAAAATCCACAAACAATTTTTCGCCCGGGCGATGGACGCGGCGCATTACGATATGAAGCTTTTTGGACCACGCCCGGTATCTCTCTGCGAACCGCGAATAGCCGATCCCATGCGGGCACTGCTCGCGCCATTCGCGCCACAGTTGTTCCAGCGTCGCATCGTCGCGCTGCATCTCGCGATGTACATGCTCCCAGTCTGGTGCTTCTTTGCGCTGAGCGATACTGCGATTGCCTGTACCCAAGGTTTGCTCCCAGGCATTATCATCGAGCGGTTCCAGTTCGCTCCACGGGCGAGCGTACTTATCCAGAACAGTCCGCATGGCGCCGACAGTGTTGGGTGAAATTCCCAATGCCGAAGCAAGTGCTCGGTTGGATTGGGACGAATCGTAATAATGCAGTCGCGCAATCTCGCGCTGCAGATGAACTGCGAGCCTCATGGGTAAACCTCCTTTGGGTGAATCCCGGTGGTCTGCCCGAGCAATACCTGCTTACCCCGCACGATCTGCGTTTCGGTTCGATTTTCATCTTGACGAAAACAGACCATCAGCCCATACTGCGCGGCAACAAGTCCCACACTTGTCCGGCAGCGATGCTGGCGTTGCGCCCGAGGCAGACCCCTCGGGCGTTAACGTTTCAGGGTGTTCGATTCAAAGCCTGGTGCTGTCTCCCTCTCCTTTCTGACCGGCCTCCTGCCGCATACTGGCAAGCCAATCCGCCACCTCCTGTGTCAATGCAAACCATCCACGTCTGTTTGGAACCCTGAACAAAGTGACTGCAACCTGTCCCCGGCGGCGAGCCTGTCGGAGCGAGGCATGATTCTTGTGCCCCAGTGCCGCAACCAATGCATCCCCACCAATTAGTGGCCCGTGCATGCGCATCATGGATTCGCGCAATCCATGTTGCAAACTCGTGGATGGCTTGTTACTGGATTGGTCGTTCATGTTTACCTATGGATGATTTCTCCGATGTCTCGCAGTGTTGCGTAAAGTCGCTTTTTTCTCCACCAGCACCGATAATGTGATTTTCAGTACCCCAATAGACGATGTCTCATACGCTCATTCTGCCCAAGGGAAAAGGTCGTCCGCCCACCCATCCGGTTGACCGCCTGCGAACACGGCTGTGGTTCCATGTGGTAAAGCTGCGTTCCGGTTTGCTCTCGGCTTATGCCATCGAAATGAAATTGGATGAAGAGCGCATCCGCAAAGGGGATAGTGATATCAATCGTCCCAAGAAATGGGAATCCTATCGGGATGGAAAAAAAGTTCCGTCCGATGCGCCGGGCCCGAGAAACGCCATCGATCAGGCTGAATCCTGGTTCCCGGGAACGGCGCGCTGGTTCAGGAGCCCCATCTGGCCGGTACTGCGTGGCGAGAAACAGGACCGATTTTCGATCGAAAACGCGTTGCGCCAATTGCAACCCGAAGTGGTGGAAATCCTGTTCGAGCCTGAACCGCGCGAGTACGAGACGCAATCACGTCCCAGGTCGTTTGATGCGGAGTGCATGGAGCGTTTGTTCAAGCTCGGCAGTTTCGATTGCTTGGTGGCATCCGTTCTGTGTGTGGCGCTCTCGGAAGAAATTGCCTCGCCCGGATTGAGAAAGACAGCACTGCATCTTTACCTTGAGCTTCAAGCCTCTCTCAAGAATCAACCAGAAATCCAACTCTTCTATCCAGAACTGTTTTCCTGCATCGATATGAGGTGCAAGCATTGGGCCTATCCGCTTCCCAACCAGCGCATGGATGTGGTCATCTTCTGGCAAGGATATCAAGAGCATCTGGAGAAACAGGAACGCGCTAAAGATGCGCAGGCCGACGATAATCGTGAAACGGGTTGTTGATTTACGTGTAAAGCTGGCTTGGTTGCCGGCATCGGCTGTGGTGCGTATTACGATGAATTCCGCCACCGATTCCAATTGAAACCTGCCAGCGAATCCAGTCGCAAAACCGCCACCCGTTACGATATAAAACCTCCATTAAATTTTATCTGCATATTCAGGTTCCAGACCTGAGCCAAAAACATTTCAAAAACTGGGTGCCGCAAAGATTCTATGGTTCATGTCAATGATTTTGTCAGGCGCCCAGGATCGAATTCTGTTTTGTAAGTGTACATCATCGAATTCTGAAAAAATAATACGATCCGCTTCATCAGTTACAACCACCACGCTGTTGTTCGAATGCAAATTAATCCCAATGTACTTGTTCATGGCGCTCTCCTTCAGATTAAAGGGTTTCAGCACCTTAACTTTACACCGCAAAATCGTAAAACGGAGCGGTTAGGTCGGCTATATGATTATCACTGCTGACCGTTGGGAGAATTACCATGAAGGCACACTTCTCGGCTTTACCGGACGCTGGCGATTTTCGGAAATGGCTGTTGGTTCAGCCTGCTGCAATGTCTGCTTTCTCCTACTCCATAGAGACCATGCCGACAACGGATTCTGACGTATATGACCGCCTGTTTTCCATTTTCTGGCACGTCAACATAAGAATTTTCTTATAGCCTACGTACTGGAGGGAATCAAACGAACCGCAATGCGTTGAAGGCCAATGAGTGCAAGGCAAGAAGCCGCAGCAAGTAAAGCGGCTCCAGCAAGAAGAGACATCTTTAGCCCGCCGTTGTCTGCAATCCAACCTGCCCCAATAGGCCCAATTGCCTGCCCAAACGAAAATATCGTGGTGAACATGGCGATGCCCTTTGCCCAATGATTAGAGGTCATCGTTTTTTGGACAAGAATGGCAACTGATGATGGCGCTATGAACATACCCAACCCAAATAACCATGCGGAGATAAGAACGCTTGGTACGGTTGACGAGAATGCGGGAAGTAAGGTTCCAAGTAGCGTCATTGAGCAACTGGCGGCAAGCGTTACTGCCGGATTCCATGAATCCAGAGCTCGGCGCCAAATGAACGGTGACAGCGCAACACCACCCCCAAGCACTAACCAAGCCACGGTCCCAAACTGCCACGACATACCTTGAACTTGGATCCACGCGAATATAAATGTCATGTAGACAATATAGCCACACGCAAAAAGAAAGTAGGCGAGCAAGCTTGGTACTAGCCCGCAAAGATCCAACGCGCCGACAGATGCTGAGTTTGCGGCTCCTGTAATGTTTCTAGCTTCTAGTAACGGCCAGATTGACGCTATTACTGCGACGATGCCTAATGCTAGCCATGCCTCAGGCCACGCTTGGGCGCCAAACTTAGCGATGATAGGGTTAACCACCACGCCTGAAAAAGCAATGCCGATACCGGCGCCCGCAAAGAAGATACCGGTCGCCACCCTGCGCAGGGCCAAATGCAAATGGTAGCGTGCCGCCACGAGAGCCCCCCCGCACACTAATATCCATGCGGCACTAATGCCGGTTAAAAATCTAATAGCCATCAGCCAGAGCAGTTGAGATTGAAATCCAGTGGCAAGAACCGACAGGGATGTCACAATCAAACCTAGGCTGAACAAATAGCTCGGTCTCAATCGTCGCAGCAACAAATAGGCAGAAATTGATCCTGCGACATAGCCAAGTGCATTAGCAGTGTTTAACGAACCAGCCAATGCATAGTTCCAGTCCAGACTTGTCCGCATTGATGGAAGCAAAAGAGCATAAGAAAACCGCGCTAGACCAACACCGACCGACGCTCCCAACCCTAAACCAAAGGCTGGCCAAAGTGTTCCGCTATTTTTGTCAGTGCTAGTACGCATCGTTTTTCCCTGAAATAACCGAACAATTTCGGTTGAGGTTCGTCGTCCTCTATACTGAAGGCACAGTTTTTGCTGAGCTTTTCTTTCTTGATAGCCTATGCAATCTGTCGTGATCCTGTTTCAACCCGTTAACAATATGCTTTAGCCAACCGCTATGATCACACGTAGGCCACCATGGTTGGCGGGCTGTCGCTTCCGCTGGGGGAATCCATCCCATTGTTACGGAGATGTTCAACCTGTTGATTGATCATGTCGGCAACCACCAGAATTGCCGGCGCTTGCACTATCGTGAAGTGATCTGCGGCACATTGATGTTTGTATAGCCTCTTTGCGAGCGGTTGCCATTGCTTTAGGTAGTGATTAACTTTGTAGTTGTCCGCGTCTGCATAGAGTACTGTGATCTCGGAATTTATAGCGGTTGGTTTATAGGCTAGAAGCGCTTTGGTATTGCTCTCAAAGACATGGAAAACCTCTCTCAACTCATCGAGTGGTGCTGCAGGCGGCAAGACACCTTGTCTCGTCATATCATTCATCATATGTACGAACATTTGATCTGAGGCTAAATTTTTTAGCGTGTTCAGTGCTGCTGGATCGGGCCTAATGAAGTGCTTTCCAGATAAGCCAGCTAGATCATCGCAAAACGCACACAGAATCTCAGTTGCTGAAATATGGGCGTCAATTTGTGTCGCGCAGTAAGGATCTAACAACGCGATAAATGTGACATCCTTCCCCATGTTCTGCATCAATCGTCCGACTTCGAGAGCTATTGCGGCCCCCATCGACCAACCCACCATCATGTAAGGCCCGTGAGGCGCTGTATGAAGGATGAGATTGACATATCGTTCAGCGATCGTTTCTATAGTTATAGACGTCCCTGGTATTACTCGCGCAGCTTGTACGCCGAATATGCGTGCGCCACGTACTATATGACTTGCCAAAGGTATGTAGCAGTGAGCACTACCACCAACTGGGTGAAAGCAGAATATAGCAGGCCCGGTAGTCGCAACATTGTGATGCAAGTTTAGTAATGCCGGTTCTTCCGAAGCATGCAGACCACACCTTTGATGAGTCAGTATAGCCAAAGACTTTAGGGATAAACTGGGAGATATGTCGGCCAGCCCAAGGTGGATCCCGAACTGCTTTCGAATTCTTGCCACCAACTGAAGCACTTTGAATGATGTCCCCCCAAGTGCAAAAAAACTCATGTTTTGGTCGACTTCGTGTTGCGATAGTACATCCTCCCATATCTTGCGAAGTGCTAGAGAGAACTCCTCACCCAACAGCTCATCCGGCAGCGCTTCGCTCGGCTCTGATGTTGATTCAAACACGCGCATCGCGTCTAGGCATTTATAGTCAATCTTGCCGTTTGATGTAAGCGGAAACTTCTCTACCACTTGTATTAGCTCTGGCACCATATATCGCGGCAAGACATCCGCTAGCGCATTTCTAAGCGCTTCTGGAGCCAGAAAGGCGTCTTGCTTTAAGACGATAAAGGCGGCGAGATGTTTGTTGGCGTCATCAGTCCCGACCACTTTCACGATCGCCGCAGATACCGCGGGTTGCTGGAGAATGGACGTTTCGACTTCGCCCAGCTCGATACGGAACCCACGCAACTTTATTTGATGGTCTTCTCGTCCGAGGAATTCCATGTTGCCGTCTGGCCGCATTCTGGCCATGTCGCCAGTGCGGTACAGCCGCTGACCAGTCCAAGGGTGGGTGATAAAGCGTTCCTGAGTACGCTCTGGATCATTCAAGTACTCAACGGCTAGACCGCGTCCTCCAATGTAAAGTTCCCCGCTCTTCCACAGTGGACACTGCTCCAAACCTTCATCAAGAATATGCAACACTTGGTTGGCTAACGGACGCCCATAGGGAATAGTGGCCCAACTGTCGTCCAACATCCCAATTTCGTATATCACAGACCAGATCGAAGCCTCGGTTGCACCACCTAGACTATAGAAGCTCGCGCACAAAGCTGTGGTTCTTCCCTTCTGTGGAAGGGTGCGCGGAATCCAGTCTCCGCTAAGTAGAACACGTCTCAAACTGGGCAACATCACTTTATCCTGCGCGCAACAGTCAATCAGTAGTTGAAATAGGGCAGGTACAGAATTCCATAGACTGATCTTATGCTTCTCGATCAAGTTCGCCCAAGCCTCGGCGGACTGCTGTTCGACGGATGTTGGAATTACCAAAGTTCCACCAGCTCCGAGCACACCGAAAACGTCGAATACGGACAAGTCAAAACTCAACGAAGACAATCCCAATACTCTGTCTTCGCGTGTGATGCCTAAGCGTTGATTCACATCAATGATCGTGTTGACAGCACCTCGGTGATTAATCACCACACCTTTTGGTACACCGGTCGAACCTGAAGTGAAGATAACATAGGCCACATCGTTTGGAGAGTGAACAGGTTTGGCTAAAGGAGCGATTGGGAGAGCCTCCATTGAGTCGACACAAATACGCTCGACGTGTTGTGGTAAATCCAACTTAGGTGCCAGCTCTGTGCTCGTCAGGATGACAGAAATATTGGACTGCCTAATCAATTGTTGCTGGCGCAATGGAGGAAGGTCAGGGTCGATCGGTACATAGGCTCCACCCGCTTGAGTTATGGCGAGTACAGAAACGATTTGTTGCCATCCCTTATGCAGCACTACTCCAATTAGACACCCTGGTTGGATGTCTATATGTGTTAGGCGACGCCGAATATCGTACGAGAACTGGCCTAATTCAGCGTAAGTCAGAGTCGTGTCGCCATTGACCAAGGCAGGATGACTTGGCTGCTTCGCTATCTGCTCTGCAATCAACTGATCCAAGGTGCAATCACGGCAACTTGAAGCAGTGTCGTTGTAGTTGGCAAGTACCTGCCAATGATATTCCGGCAATTGCATGGGCGAGCGCTCAAGCCATACACTAGGTTCTGTTGCAAGCGCGTGCAATAACTTCGTATAAGACGTGAACATGTCCTTGACAACGTCATCGTGGAACAGTCCCTCAACAAAATCCCAACTTAGAATGATGTGCCCTTGAGGTTCTTCCATCAATTGATGATCCAGATACACTTGGGGAACGGCAAGATGAGTACCGTATTGGGTAATCTTCTGCAGCGCCTCGCCCCCTATACCGCCGACTCCACCTGACTGCATTGATGTGAATGTGAACGGTGCAATCAAGTTGAGCGGAGTAGAACGGACCCGATTTATTTCGCGTCCAACTTCAATGCCGGAGATACCAACGTTCCGGATATCAGCCCACAACTTTTTCTGAATCGTAGTCGCAAACTCCACGAACGACTGAATCGAACTCGCATTTACTTCGAGAAGAATTGTCGTACCGAAATTACCCACTACATTGGACATTTCATCACCTGCTGACTGTCTTCGCGAAAGAAGCAACGTGAAAGTGAAATGCCTGTGTTTGCTCCACCTAGCAAGTATCGTTGCATAAGCTGCAAGAATGGCTGAGTTGGGCATCAAGCGGTGTCGATTGGCCTCAGCCAAGAAATTAGTCCATTCGGTTGCTTCAATTGCATGTGCAAAATGAGAAAAAAACGGCTTTCCAATCTCATCTGTCGAGCATTTCAAGGGTAGCATCGGCCCCAATGGCAGAGTAGACAATCTGTCATGCCAGTAGGCGCGTGCGCTAGTAACGCTTGACTTGCACTGATCTGCTTCGGTGGACTCTACGTACCCTCGAAAAGTGCCAAGTACGGGTGGTAACTTAACATCAGGGAATTGGCACAACTCCAGCAACTCGGCAATCAGAATCTGTTCGCTGATTGCATCAATCAACCACAGATTTAAACGGATGTGTAGCCTAAGTCCATTGCCATCACTGCTCGCTTGGACACAGAACTGTGGCCACCTGCCCAAGGGCAATTGAAGCGCAATGAGAGTGTCGCGTATTGAGTCGTAACGTGAGGAACGGCTGTCTGCATCTATGCCCTGAAGATTGTGGAAAACCAGCTTGTATGGTTGAACTTCATCGAGAACATGTTGGGTGCCGTCGTCTGAAACTACTGCACGCAACATCGGATGCCGTGAAATCACTTTGCGCCAAGCTGCCTCAACAGCTTCGACAGCGTAAGCACCAATTCCGATTTCCCGGTACCATTGAGCGGTAGTTGAGAGCGGAAGATTTCCCTGTTCGCCAACGAAATATGCTACCTGTATGTTACACAGCGGGAATTCTGATGTTGCTTGCCGTTTGACCTCCATACCTCATTCCCCTTTTCTATAGTTCGTATCAGTAGTCTCGTCAATTTGCGTGTCGTGTGCCCAATCAAGCATCGGTGCAGGTTTAAGAGTAATCATTTTGGCGCATACGCATTTGTAGATTGTGAACAACATTGCAAACAACTCGCGCAGACTCAATGCGGTTGAATCTATCAAATCACACCTATCACTCCGTTTACGTTATAAGGGCAGTTCTAAAATATCGACAACGTAAAAAAACACTGCGCATACAATCAAAAAAAGCTAAATGCTGTAGTCATTTTCAATACTTCGTTGCCATGATTATTTACATTTTTAGAAAACTGGCACACCGAATATAGCTGCCCTAAGTTCAATTAATGGAAAGCCCTACCTCCCTAAGAAAATCACTGGATTTAGATACCCATGCATGCTCAATTTCGATCCTTGCTGGTATTTTTTGTGCTTCACGTGCGATCGACGTTGCATCTTGTATCCCGATCTTCTTGTAAACTTGGGGAGAATACAAGCGTTGCAGCGCCACTTTTCCAAAGTTGCTCAAAAGCTCAGTAATTAGATTCAGCTCGTCCTGTATACCCAGATGTTTTGCTTCGTTTACACAGTAACTAATTACCGCACGGTCAAATGCCATGTGCCTAGCCTCTTCAGTATGATGCAACCTATGAATCTGCCGCACGGTGGTATCTAGGGTCTCGTTACGCATGGCATTACTGTTCAGATAGTCAAGAAAGCTTTCGAAGACAAACACCCGGCCAAAAAACAGCAACTCCTGACCAATACTGCTCAGAGGGGGATCACCGATTTTAATCGCATAGTCTTTCATCACTCCATCACCATATCTATAGCAATACCCTGCAAGCATATGGGTATGCGCATTTTCCTCATGTATGAAATGCTGAAGATAGTTACCAATCGACCATGACCCACCAAATCTAGATGGCACATATAGACGGTCTTCTAAACCTTGCACCAAGTTACGCTCTCCGTGAATATTGATAGAAAAGAAGTTTATGGTTTCTTGCAGGCTAAGTTCCCACTTTTGCTTTTGCGTCAGTTCACCATATATCGGGTGCGAATAAAGACTCAAAAGCTCCTCTGGAAACTGAAGCCTTTCTGTGTTCAGCGATTCCTGATATAAAACTCGCGTAAACGGCTCATGAAGCCCCTTATCCGGATCAATTGAAACACCCGACAGTTTCCTTGCTGTCGCATCCAAATCTGCAGCACTTAATTTGATTACAGTCATTTAGGCACTCCCTTTGTGAATTTCCGTTATTCATACCGTGTAAACAATTCACCTTACAACTCTTCATTGCTAATTTGATGAAGCCACCTAATCAAGTCAGGTCAACTGAGCAAACTTGTAGGTCCAGCTGACTCATGCTGCCAAATGCAACTGGCAGAGTTCAATACTCGTCGCACTCAACTCCGAAACTAAACGTCCAGTATCAACTTCCTAAAGAATCAACTCGGGCAATATTCGATTCGCACCTTTGCTTATGCCGGCAATTGCTGTTAGGGCGTCAGTCGGAGTTCCGAATACATCCTTGAGCATAGATATCCAACGTTCAATACCAAACGCTACGCAACTCGTATTGACTGCTTGATCTTCAATAAAGATATTAAATTTTTCCCCGAAATAGTTTCTATGAAAGTTCATCGATGACACAGCATGGCCTTGGTACAGAATTTCACGCTTAGTAGGTAACAATTTCGAAAGAGTGGCCGTTGAACTAGTTAAGTCAAAGAATGGATCAGAAGCAATTTCGCAAGAAAAGGGAATTCCAAGATGATCAAGTAGATACTTAATGAATTCGAATCCACTTTCTAAATGCTTTTTGGCATCATCTGCATTTCCGAGGCAAACAAACTCCTTCATCGTAAAGTTCATGGCCCTGTAGGCGTCGAGTGCTTTATCTTCATGACGAAAGCATCTTGCAATACATCCGACCATAGACGCCTCACTTAAATGCACTCCACTGAGGCCCATATAGACCTTGTAGCACGCAGCCGGAAGAAGAGCTAACTTGATATTCGGCTCGACATGTTCTGCTGACGTAGGGGTCGCTCCAGTTGAAATCGAGTTCAGTTGTTTCTCATCTATCGAGCACATTAAGCACGTAAGATGAGGGAAGTTACGTACATATCCAAGCGTATTTATTTCGTCCATTGACAGCACGCTATCAAACTCAAAAAACGATTCCGGCTTGAGAGTAAACAATTGATCTAAAGTTTTCTCAAGCGCGATTCGTACTTGATGCCATCCTCCAGAAATCTCCATAATCACTCCGTTAAGTTAAGAACATATTCAATAGGAACAATGCTGATGGGACCGATTTCGGCCAAACAAACTGCATTGGTGGCTGGCTACCGGCGGTTCATTTGTCGCTATTTCTGCAGTCCGGCTTTTTCTCTAGAGGCGGGGTGTGACAATGGATCCTGCGCAACTACTCTAGAGCACTTTGCTAATGTTGATATCCCTCAGCAATACAAAGCTGCAAACCGGAAAGCTCAAATTCACTCTAGCCACGTGCGTCAGCGACAATTAGCCAACTTCTTGATACACCTTTAATGTGACGCGGATGAACGTCATAAGGCCACCTATTTCGACCAACATCCACTTCGCCTGGCTCTTTGATTGAACGAACCACCCATCCTTGATTGCATAGAAATATTTCCGGTTCGTCGGTTCCAAAGCGCCAAGGGATGCCGTCTTGCCTGAGAGTCGCCAAAAATAACTGGCTAGCCGGACTCTTTAGGAGCGACATATTAATCATGTCAACGACAAGGCGACTGCCTGAGGCTGATATGCTAAGGCATTTGGTCAACAATGACTGTACTTGCTCTTCCGTCAGAAAGAACATAAGCCCTTCGACCACCCACAAAGTAGCGACATTTTGGTCAAATCCAGAATTCATAAGCTGATTTGTCCATTCCCCAGCCAAGTCGGCAGCGACCTCTATGCGCCTCACCTTCGCACCACCATTGTCTACAGCAGCAAGGCGAGATCTCTTTTCATTAAGCAAAGCTTCATGGTCTACTTCAAATATGGATACATTTGCGGGCCAACTCATGCGGAATGCACGCGTGTCCATACCAGCAGCAACAATGACCACTTGGCGAATTCGACTATCCTCATCCAAGATATCCTTGATTGCATCGTCGAAGAACCTAGTTCTGATCGTCACAAACTCGCGCACGCCCCCTCCACCGTATCGGTTCAACAAATCGAATCCATCAGGTACGGCCAAACTCCTGGCCATATCGTCTACAAATAGGCGGTCATTTCCCATCTCCGTTTCAAGGGCCCTGATAGCTGCTGTCCATTGAGCAGTTAGTGACACTGGTTGCATATATGTATTTCCTCTACCGTCTGATCAAGAATTATTTTTTAAGTCAGGAATGTTTAGCGCATCCGAGCTCAACTCACCTGTAGCCCTCATTGGAAGTTTCCTCCCATCAATTCGAATTTCACCCATTCTAATTTTTAAGCAGCGGCAAAAAACACACGCTCAATTTTGCTAATCGTACGGAAATCATCCAAATTGATAGTCTCTAAATCAACTTTCTTTCCGGTTAGTTCTTCTATGTATATTGTGAACTCGACAAACTGAAGGGAATCGATCAACCGATTCTCGAAAATATCGTCGTGATCCTCGAACTTTCGCGCTCCCTTGAGTTTGCTTGCTATATATTGCCTAACCATATCGATGTTTGAACTCATTATTTGTGAACTCCCTGTTTTATAAACTCCGTGGTGTGACATCCAAGCAACTTACAATTGTGCTGTGCAAAAAAGGCGGTACGTTCTATATACCGCTCTTGACAAATAATTCAGCGCCCCACTTGACCCCAAGAGTTTATTGATGGCTATTGTAAAAAAAAATACTAATTTTGAAACCTATCAACATTGATAGGTTTGAACTTCAGCTGCTTTTGTAGACATTTCTCAGCTTCCAGTTGTGGCTTTTCGAATGCCATGGGTGTTGGCGCTATAAAGAATTGACGATTTGAAAACCGTTATGCTGATTTAATTTATGCCTCTGAACCATTTTTAGTTTTTTCTGCCGAATATTTTGTGAGCAACGAAATAAGGAGTTGGATCATGAAGACGACAGAAACGAATGTACTGGACTGGCAAAACCGGTACCATGGCCATGTATGCAAAGATCAGGTGGATGTATTTCCGCGAACACTTTAGTATCAGTGAGATTCAGCGATGGACGAGCCCGTCGCGCAACAACCATCAAGAAGTGGCTTAGTGCAAATTGGGAGCCCAAATACCAACGCCCCCAACGCGATAGCAAGCTGACGCCATTCAAGCCCAAGATTAAGCTGGCGCTGGAAACGGATGCGCATCGCCCTAAACGAGATCGCCGCTCTGCGTTGATGCTTTTTCGTGCGATTCATAAAGATGGACGCTGTTTGACAAAACATATGCCATGAATCATGCTTCGTGGCATACAAATCATGACCAGATAGCAATAAGCACCCATAGAAGGAGCAGGTATTCAGGAGGATCCAAAAATGAAGTTTATGCATAAAGGGGAAAACTTTGCATATTCAAACCATCGAACGTTTTGCAGAGCTTATGTGCTGCAAGTCATTGAAAGATTGGCGCAATCTGATTTTCAGGCTAGGCAGCGATTTCGGCTATGAGCAAACACGCTTGGCAATTCTTCCTGATCCCAATGCACCGGTAGAGGCAGAGAATGCTTTCCAGCATGGCAATTACTCAGCTGACTGGCTCAACAAGTACACAGCAGAGAAGATGCATTATTTTGACCCAACTTTCGCCCATTGCTTAAGCAAAACGATCCCTTTGATCTGGTCACCAGAGATTTTCTCTGGGAAAAAGCAAAAGGATATGTATGAGGAAGCATGCGGGTATGGTATTAGATCAGGCGTTACCTTGCCCATTCACGGCGCGAAGGGTGAATTGGGTATAGTGTGCTTCGTGACCGACACGAAACCGGGCAAGCATTTTAAGATGGAAGCACACAATACTCTTCCCGAACTTACATACTTTCGCGATTTCATCCTTGAAACCTCGTTTCAGTTTATGGCGCCTTCAAAATTGCATGAGGTGCCTCCTCTGCTAACACGCCGTGAACTTGAATGCCTCAAGTGGTGTGCAGCGGGTAAAAGTTCCGTAGATATCGCACAATTATTGAACTGTTCCGTTGCGAACGTAAATTTCCATTTCACCAACCTGCGCAGCAAATTCAATGTTTCATCCCGCCACCAGGTGGTGACAAAGGCCTTGTGCCATGGGCTGATCCACCCATAGAGTCAGCGCCCATTAACCAGTGGCTTCCGTATGTGATTTCCCGCGTCGGCTCCTGACGCGCCATAAATCGCCGTCGCTGATTACACCTTCAAAATAGAGTTTCAACAGAATCGCGATGGGTGGCGGAATTTTCATGCCCGTCTCAAAACGACTCCCGCGTGTCTGGGTTACCCCAAACCGTGACCAAAATCGAAACTGACTCTCCCTTCTGCACTTACGGTATTCACGCAATTCATCGGGAGCCATACTACCTTCATTTTTATTTACTATTTGATGTTGCTCCAAGCGACTACCTCCTCCAAAAATCCAGTCGAATATTTATGGCAAACAAACCCACATTGCTGGCACCTGCAGCCGCATTTGTTAATTTTGCTACAAAATTAATAGCTCCGTACCTATCTAGGTTGATAGTTATGTGAATTAGCTATTGAGCATAGATTTCTATGCGTTCTGGGTAACCAGTCCACTCAAAACTCATAGGGAGAAAGTATATGTCTCAACTAATTAAAGTCGGAGCAAGAAAAGAATTCGCCCGTAAAGATTTGTGGGAGATGCATCGGTTTCGCGCCAAAGTGTTCAAGAACAGGATGGGATGGGAGGTTCCCGTAATTAGCGGCATGGAGATTGATGGTTACGATGCCCTTGATCCTTATTACCTGATGATCCGGGAGCCTGTGAAAGGACTGCGCGGCTGCATGAGGGTTTTGCCTACAGAAGGCCCTTACATGCTGAAAGATACTTTCCCGGAATTGCTACACGGTCATTCGGCTCCAGAAAATCCCAAAATACTGGAATTAAGTCGCTTCGCCGTGGATACTGATAAGCAGCAAGGGTTCGGATTTTCTGAACTGACCATGAATTTAACACGGGAACTCGTTAGATTCGGCGACAAAATGGGTATAGAGCGCTATGTTGCTGTTACCACGCCATCAATTGAACGCATGATGCGACGCGCCGGCCTTGCGATCACCCGCTTCGGGCCGCCGATACGGATAGGTGTAGAAAATGCGGTAGCAATAGATTTTGATATTGGAGAACAAACACACGAAGCGCTATTCGGAAAAATAATGGAAGCCGCTTGAACAAAATTCATGGCACCCTCAGACAAACCACCGGAAATGGCATCAAGCAGGCAGGCAATCTGTTCTGCGAGAAAATGGTACCATGTCACGAACATGCGGCAGTTACCGCTCATGTGCGACTGATAGGTAAAGGGCTGCACCACACCGTAAATGATCATATGCTACTGGAAGCGCAAACATGGCAAATGCAGGATACGTAATGGTGCTCGCGATGTTCAGTGATCATGTCTTGATCAAAATGCGCGCTGTGCAGGGCGTGCTACGATTCAAACAGAAATACGGCAGTATCAGGCTGGAGGCAGCCTGCTCGCGTGCCAATCATTACGGCACGCCGGGCTACAAGGTGGTCAAGACTATCTTAGAGAAGGGGCTGGATCAGCTCCAAAATGAAATAATGGAATGGAAAATACTGGCTTTCCTTAACAACATGAGAAACTTCTCTGATTGCCGGGTGTCCTATCCACCTTTATTTTTTGTTTATCTAATTGCAATGGACGTCATTCAAGCGCAAAATCGTTTGGATATGCATGTAGAACTTTGATATTTGCCGCAGGTAATGAAGTGCATACGCAGGCAGCATAGTCGTCAAAAATCTTGAGGTCATATGCATAAAACACTTCTTTTCCGAACTCACTATCATCGACAACCTGAGAAATCATCTCCGATGCTTGTGGCGAAAAGCGCACATCGCACAACCTGCCTCTAAGACCTAACCCGACCGCCTTAAAATATGCTTCCTTTCGTACCCAGATTTGAAATAACTGATGAAATCTTTTGATACCTGACACACGAGAAAGTGATCTTCTCTCACTCGGGTTACAGAAAAAATCCGCTATTTCAATCGTATTCTTTTCCGCCATACAAATTGATTCTATATCGACGCCGATTGACTTGGTTCCGACAGCGATCAATGCGCAATTATACGAGTGTGATAAGTTGAAACCTAGAGAAAGATCGAGCACCTCAGGTTTTCCCCATTCCCCATATCGAAACTCAATACTATTCGGCTGCCTGCCCATATATCTACCTAGAAGTGCACGTAAAGCGCTACGGCTTCGTTTTTGTTGAACCTGTAATTCATCACCGTGCAAACACGCGGCAGTCGACAAGTCGTCGTGATTCAACGATTCGAAGCACTTGTCCCATCCAGAATCCCCAAGATCTACAGTCCATATATGTACAGGGGCAGTATTTTTACAGTCCCACATGATTGCAAACGCATCTTCCAGTGAGCGCGGAGTATTGCGCCCATGAGTGATTATCTTCACTGGAATACTCACTTGTTATGTCCGACCCACTTGAATTCCACCTTTAAATGATTACTTTCACGCATAATGTTCATTTTAAAAATTTACATTTATACTCGACATCGCCAGCTTATGAAACTAGCAAAGTAGATAGGTTAAATAGAGGAACAAAACTGGCAAAATAATCGAGAAGCGTTTTCGTTTTATTGTTGATCGGATCATATATGGGTCACATAGTCTTCGCAAATAATTCAAAACATGGTATCCCATTGATAGCTAACACACCAAAACCTCCCTATTACGCAATAATTTTCACTGCTGTCATCAGAACAGATGGAGTTATCGGATATGCCGAAGTAGCCAAACGTGTTCTGGCAATTGCTCGGCACCAACCTAGGTTACTTGGATAATATTAATTGTATTGATAGGAGAGTTAATCATGCATTTTGATACGGAGATTACCGCTCTAATCCTTCCAGGTATCGGGGATTCAGACGCAGCTCACTGGCAAAGTCAATGGCAATCATCTCATCAAAATTTTTTGCGAGTAAATCAACGCGAATGGCATAATCCGGTATGCCAAGAATGGGTTGATACTTTAGAGCAAGCAGTGACTAAGTATGGTGAGAAAGTGGTGTTGATCGCACATAGTTTGGGCTGTTTGTTGGTCGCACATTGGGCGTCACATACGAATAGAAATATACATGGAGCACTGCTGGTTGCGCCACCGAGCCCAGATGCGGCTCCTGCAGCAGCTATTTTTAACACAGTGACCACAGGATTTTTGCCAATCCCTATGAAACTACTTAATTTTCAGAGTATTGTTGTGGCAAGTTCTAATGATCCATATAGCAATTTGAATTTTTCGAAATCTTGTGCGGTGGCCTGGGGAAGTCGATTCGTAAATATTGGAGATACTGGACACATCAATACATCTAGTGAGATTGGCGCATGGTCAGATGGATTTAGTTTGTTCAAACAATTAGTGGCATAATTTATGTGTGAGTATTCAGCTATTTACGGTAACGATATAATTGCGCCATGGAATCAAAGGGCACTCCCTCACAACGCAAGACTCCCAAAGCGGGGGTTGATTACCCGCGTCCAGCCCCCTCAGAATCTTGCTTGCGACTTTCACCACACACGGCTCAAGCCCCTACTAAGGCATCTTTCGACACCCGGTACACAACTGTATTTCACGGCAAGTTTAGTGATATCTCCGACAATTGAGATGGTGCATTCGTCCCGCCATCGGTTCTTTTCACAATGTAACAGACATCCCATAAGGTGCCCTTTGTGATTGGTTCCTGACAAGTAGAACACAGGCCATCTTGCATTAGCCAAACAACTGTAAAGCTTACGTCGACCTCTAGCTGAGCGCAGCATTTTCTTGCCCCATCGGGACTCGAAATACGGCTCCCATTTTTGGCCGTGTGGATTGGCATCGGCTTTAATCTTAACATGCCGCTGTATTGGCGTAGCCGACTCTTTAAGCAAGATGTACTCCCTTTGCGTACTATCCTCTTCTTTTTCTGTCGCAGCAAATACCCAGTTTCGAAGACCTTTTGATTAAAGTATTTATCTTTAACCCATCGGGCTTCTATATTGGGATGCCTTCTTACTGCCCATCGCCATAGCGTTGACCAGATACCATCATCAACCCGAGCAAAAGTTTTCTTGGCGACCACATGGCTATGGTAATTCGCCCATCCCCGTAAAACAGGATTGAGCAGCCTTATCAGATTTGCCTGTTTAGCCGTCTTGTTGCCATTGATGATCTCGCGGATTTTATCAAGATGTGCTTTGACGTTCGTTTTCGACGGCTTCATCAACAGCTTGCCGTCATACTTGCGAATGTTCCAACCGAGGAAATCCCTGGCAACTTTGAAATGCGAAAGTGTGGAAGGATCGCCATGCGAATGAGTGGCAATGTCGATGCGATTACGCAAATCGGAAGTGCTGGTGTTAAATGGATTGTTGGGACGGTGAAAACACTCGAACTGGCACAACTTTTCGCTCCACTTTTTTGCTTGATGTTTAGGACAAGTATTTAATCTGCTGCAGATGTATCCAATGTGGCCGATAAAATCAGCGTGTGTTTTGCAAAATCTGCGCATGACTACCGGGCTGAGTGATCATGGCTCCGGACTGGGTGATCAAATTCACCGGAATACGCAAAAAGAGACAGGAATTTCGTGGGGAGCATGCTGGCTGTGGGGATGGCCACGCCCATGACCATCGCAAAATACGCGGGTAAAACTGGAATGCAGAAAACAACCCATATTAAATTCGTTTCTCTAAAGAGCGCCTCCGCCCCCAGAGTTATCGTGAAACCAGTTGGCGCGGGAACTTGACCCAATAAAAATGACAAGGCCCGCTTTGGCCAAAAGCGCCAAGGGCCGGTTTCGGGTAATCCATTGTGAGACTCGAAGGATCGCTGTGTGCGGAACTGCACATATTTCAAGCTGAACGATTGATTTCTGCAAGCGGTCAATGGCGTTAGTGATTACTGACAGATAGTTATCGGCCAATCCACGGTTATGTCTGGCCGGTTGCAGTGTCCACATGGATTAAAAAACAAGGTATTTCCTGAACTTTGGGTTAAACTTAGCCTGGAACGAGGGAATACAAAATTCAGATGAAATCAGCTCAAGAGCAAGTTTTAATCTACAAAGCGCTGTTGACCGCCACCGCAAGCCTGGCGCAAGGAAGCTCGCCCGACGAGGTATTAAGAGCGGCATGCGACGCTCTTGTATCTTCTTCAGGACACATTTGTCTGGCATGGATGTATCTGGGCAATCCGGATAATGAGACGATCAGCCCATCCTATTCCGTTGGACGAAAATCCGAATATACCGAAAATTTGGTTATCGATCTGTCTCCGGAAGCGATGAAAGGTCCGGCCAGGCGTTCATTGGCGATGAATGAACCCATACTGCTCGATATCGAATCCGATTCAACTTATGGCATATGGCGCAAGCGCGCCCTTCAATATGGTTTGCATGAAGGCTTGACCCTGCCTATCGGCAGCGCGGAGGATACGTATCGAGGATTGATCGTGATCTTTGCCGATATTCCGAAGTATTTCGAACAAGTGGGCATCGAAGCATTTGTCGCTTTTTCACAGCTGGCAACTGTCGCTCTGTATCAAGCTAATCTGAAAATAATGCTCGAGGAAATGGCGAGCATCGATCTTACGACCCATCTTCTGAATCGACGCGCATTCACAGAAATCATCCATCGAGAATATGCACAAGCGAAAAGAACCGGAAATCCTTTCGGCATGCTCCTGATAGATCTGGATCGTTTTAAACTGATCAATGACAACTATGGCCATGAAATGGGCGACAAAATTCTTAGGGGCGTCAGCGAGATTTTAAAAAACACCCTAAGATCGTGCGACTGGATTGGAAGGTGGGGTGGAGAAGAGTTTCTAGCCATTTTGCCAGACACCGATGAGGAGACATCCCAGACCATCGCTGAAAGACTGAGAGAAAAAATCGATCAGTTTTCGATTCAATTCAACGGACAAAAAATTAAAGCGACGATAAGCATCGGCGTATCCAGCTATCCACAGGATGGTGAAACGCCGGATTTTCTGATCAGAGCCGCAGATGCAGCACTCTATGAAGCGAAAAAAACCGGGCGGAATCGCGTCGTCGCTGCCAAGGAAAAACATGAGGTTTATTCCATTGCATCAAAGATAAACAACGCGATTGAAACTAACCGCCTGGTCCCCGCCTATCAGATCATTGTCGATCTTCAATCAAGACAGACCGTTGCCGAAGAAGCGCTGGCAAGAATGATAGATGAAACGGGAAAACCCATTGAAGCCATCGAATTCATCTCAGCCGCAACAGAGTTGCAGCTAACGCATCTGATTGATTTCCAGATTATCAAACAAACCATGGGACGTTGTGCCGGCAATATAGCGGCAGGCGGTGAGCGCATTGCGCATTTCGTTAATCTTTCAGGCGATCTTTTGCTCCATCAGGATATTGTCCATGAACTATTCGAGGAGGCGCAAGCTGCATGTCTGAACTGCGGCATCGATCTGGGTCCAACCAAGCCGCTCGTGCTTGAAATCACTGAAAGACAGCTTTTGGGAGACATGAACGCGGTAAAAGCCAAGCTGGCACCTTTCCTGGATTTCGGGATGCGACTGGCAGTGGATGATTTCGGCAGCGGTTATTCGTCATTCCAATATCTGGCCGAACTGCCTGTCTCATTTCTCAAGATCGAGGGCAGCCTCATCAAACAGATCAATGACAAACGAATCAGGCAAATCATCAGGCGTATCAACGATATTGCCAAGGATCTCGAACTGATAACCATTGCAGAGTTTGTAGAAGACGCGGACACGGCTGATATCCTGTGCGATATCGGTATAGACTGGGCGCAAGGCTACTTTTTCGGACGCCCCGTTCTGGCTCTCCCGCGCAGTTGATTTTACCGTTTCAGACATCCCAGATTTGCTACCATTTAAGCAAGTGGCCGTTTTCACAGCAGCGCCCTTCAAGGGTAATCCGGTTGCGGTGATTCTCGATGGGGACGGCCTGACAACAGAACAGATGCTGTCTATCGCAAACTGGACAAACCTCTCTGAAACCTGGTTCGTATGCGTATAGGTGGCAACACACCAAACCGAAAAACGGCACCTAAAATCCGCCTGGTGCGGCTTTCAACACCTCAGTCCGACCGTGTAAACTTAAACGTCTGCTCGGCCACCACATCATCCTCTGTATTGGATTCACACTGGTAATGTAGCATCGCCTGGCGTACCGCCTGGTCAAAAATACCCTTGGGGTTAGATTTTAGAATATCCACCCGCACGATTTTACCGTGGCGGATCGTGGCCCGTGCGGTGACACTACCGCTGATATTTTCTGATTCAGCTATTTCCGGCATCTCAGGTCTGGTTTGAACCGGGCATACGACGCCAATCTGCACTGGCGCGCTGCTCGCCACCGGTTTGGATGGCGCAACGGGCGTGGGCGCCTGGCTAGTGGCCACAGCGGGTGCCATGGGTGCGGGCGTTTGTGCCATAGGAATGACGGGCGCAGTTTGGGGTGCAGGCTCGGGCGGCTGAGGTTTAGGCGGGCTAATCACTGGCTGATGACTGACAATTTTTTGTACCTGATGTTTGATTTCAGGTGGTGGCGGAATAGGTTTGGGAGGCTCCGCCGGTTTGATCAATTCAGCGCGCATCACGATACTGTTGCTCGCTAATTTCGGCGCAGTAGTGTGCATGCTGGCGGCGAATATCAACAACGCAATTTCTGCCAGCACACCGATGATCATGGCTTTACGCATGATCTGCTTATCCTGTGCGAGTGTGGTAGCAGCGCTCCATTGCCCAGCAGCAGATATATCAATCAGGTTTGCTGTCATTTCCATTACCTAAACCATTTCATTGTTCGCTGGTGGCCAGTGCAACCGAGCTGATGCCGGCTTCACGCACGATATCCATGGCATGCACAATGCGCTGATACGCCACACCTTTGTCACCTGCGATTACCACATCAACTTTTTTCACGCTTTGCAACTGTTTCAAACGTTCCTCCAGGACCTGATCGGTGGTTTGTGCCGCGTTCAGAAACATCATTCCTTCGCGGTTAATATTGATCGTGACCTTGGTGTTCTCCAGTGTCGCAGCGGTGCTGGATTGGGGTAATTCCATTTTCATCCCGCTGCTCTGGATCATTTTAAGGGTCACCAGCATGAAAAACACCAGCAGGAACATCATGATATCGATCATGGGGATAATTTCAATGCGGGCTTTTTCTTCGCCGCCAAAATAATGGGTACGGTGGTTTCTCATCATTCAATTCCTGGATATGCGATTAAGATCCATGCGCTGCCACATACAGTTTTTCTTTACGTGGCGTCTGGGTCATTACCGACACCAGCATGGATTTGATTAAATCCAACTGCAGCACCGCCATGCGCACCCTTTTATTCAAAAAATTCATTGAGGTTATGCCGATAATCGCAATCACCAGGCCAAATGCTGTTGCCGTTAAAGCATGGGCAATTCCACCTGAAACCGCCATTGGATTGTTAGTGCCGGAAGCCCCCAGGATATTAAATGAGCTCATCATGCCAACAATGGTGCCCAACAGACCCAGCAATGGCCCGAGAGTCACTGCGGTATCCAATACCCACATATTACGATCCAGGCGCGGCATTTGGCGTATCACTTCTTCTTCCAATCTGCGCTCGAGGATCATTTCATCCGTAGTGTCGCAGTGCAAGGCACATTGCACTAACTCACCTTGCAAGGATCCCGCATACTGATCAGCCATTTGATGTAATCCCGCCACGTTGCCAATGACCACACGGCTTAAGTCATTATCTAGCTGGCCACCTTTTTTGATTACCCGTAAAAAAAATAAAATGCGATCAGCAATAACCACCAGGGCCGCCAATAACACAAGGCCCATCAAAGGAATTAGGCCATACGATTGGGCAGAGAGGTCAATCAAGGTATTTAACATAGCGTTTCCTAATAAAAATTAAATTACTTGGGTTCCAGCACCAATAAGCTGGCCAGATGTGCTGGTGTTGCCGAAGCTTTCGTTGTATGCACTTCAGCTGGCAGTGCAGCGCCCAAAAGGAAAACACGCTGCGTGCCCGGTTCATAAGCCATGGTCTTTGCCCATAGACGGGTGGGTAAATTTTGCGATACGGTGTAACGGTCAGACGCGTATTGCTGTATGACTGTCAAAGTGCCGCCGCCGTTTGAGACCAATATTTTTTTGGTGGCAGCATCGAACACCACGGCATCCGGGTGCTCACCGATGACGACATTGCCAACGTGCTTACCGGTGCTGGCATCGGTAATGCTTAATTGATGATTTTGACAGGTCGAAAACAGGCGTTGAGATTTTTCATCCAATGCTAAACCCGTCGGCCCCAAGCAATTGGGCAAGCCCCAACGATGTATGAGAGCACCTGTTTTGATATCGATGACACCAATCTCACTTTTGTCTTCAATGTTAAAAAACACAAGCCCGCTGTGATCATCCACTCCGAATTCGGGAGTTGCACCTATGTCTATGGTTTTGATCACCTTGTAGCTGGGCACATCAATGACACTGATGTTATGGCCATCTCCATTGAAGGTATACACCTGTTTAAATTCGGGCAAATACAGAATAGCATCGGGATCGTTACCAGTGACCTTTACCGTGGTCACGGTTTTTAAGTCATTCAAATTGAACACAGTCACCGTTTTTGCTTTGCCATTGCTGGTAAAGCCCAAGCCATCTTCCTGATCAATCGCGATACCGTGCACACCCTGGGTATTGGGGATGTCTCCTATCAGAGCACCGGTCGTGCTGTCCAGCACCTGCACGTGCTGGCTACGGCTCACGAACAAATGATGACGCTGCACATCCAAGGCCAAATAATCCCATTTGGCATCACCTGCAATGGGGTATGTGGCGATTACCTGAAATGCGGCGTCGGATATTTCTGCTGCCTGTAACGGCAGCGCTGCTCCCAAAGCCATCAACATCGTGACCCATAAAGTTTTTTTCATGCCCATCCTTCTGATAAAAAAACCGCTACAAAACACGGGTGATGTGAAACGGATGTCACGCCTCCCGCGATGGTTGTCAGTGCTGCGCCCTCAAAATACTGAAGGCGCAGGTGGAGAACACTGCTTCAAATGAACTTAGAACTTGCTGCCAATACTGACAAATACCATACGTGAGGGAGCCGGCAAAGCCAGTACGGAACCCAGTGTGCTTGGATCCAGAGTGCCGCCTGCTGTTACATATTCAAACGCGTTGTATTGATGATTCAACAAATTGTCCACGCTGATTGTCAGAATGAGCCGGTTGGGTTTACCCATCAGCGTGCCATCAGGCAGACTGAATTCTGCCGCCGCATTCACTATGCCGTAGGCTGGCAACATGATGTCGCTGGTTTTGTTGATGCTGTTATCAAAGATGTGCTGTGAGCCGGTATATTGGTACATGATGCGCGGCTTTATCAGTAAATTACCGACAAAGATATTACTTGCCGTGCCAATATTAGCTGTCAGGTGCGGTGTATAAGCCAAAGGCACATTGCTGAAATTACCAGATGAATTTGAGAAGCTGTCAAATTTTGCGTTGACGATTCCAGTATTGGCAAATACGTGCGTGCCTTCCATGGGTGAGAAGTTGGTAAAGGCATTAATGCCGCTATAGGTCGATGAACCGTATGCCAGCAAGGTCCCACTGCTGGCCAAAGCCGTGGCAAGTGTTTCATTACTGAACTTCAGTTCATACAGACTCAGCCCCAATTCCACATCCTGGAGGCTCCCCAGTTGCGGTGTGTGATAACGAATACCGCCCTGGTAATAATCACCTTTTTCCAGCTGTAAATTTGCGGGATCAAGCTGCACAAAAGGCCCTGTGCCTCCGCCAAATTCCGGCAGGCGATAAGCCCTGGAAAAGCTGGTGTATAACGCCACATGGTTGCTGGCTTCCCAATTGACGCCCAGTGATGGCTCAACTCCGCTCATTGTTTTGGTGGAGGACGGATACAGACTTTGATTGCCACCGGGATTGTTAGCCACTGAATTGGGAAATTGCGCAGCTTCATCATGCGAGAAACTGGTGTAATAATTTACAAAACGCACGCCAGGGGTAATATGCACGGTCGATATAGGGCTGATTTTATCTTCCACAAACAATGCACTGTCTATTTGCCAGAACGTATCACTGAAATATTTCCCCTGGGCGTTATTGTATGCGCCTGGCAAACCCCCTTGCGTGTACTGAGGATTGTAGAGTTCTTCAATGCTGTGATAACGACTGGCCTGCAGGTAACCACCTGCGGTGATGCTGTTGTAGGGCAGATTGATTTCAGTCCATAACTTGTCGCCCAACACATAGCTGGTCGGCGTATTGTTTTCATACAGTGTCGGGTCGGTGGACTGTGCCGCGGCTGGCACATAATCATGCAGCGCAGTGTAATGCAGGCGTTGTTCGCGATTGAAATAAGTCAAATTATGCAGCTCGGTATTGTTGTTGAGCGTTAAATCCAGCTGACTCCACAACATGTCGATCGCATTGGAATCGAACTTGTTGTTGACCGTACCAGGCAAGGCACTGTAGAAACCCGACGTGGGTTGACTGTACAGTTGCGCACCGGGAACCTGGGCTCCTGCCATCGTGGTATTGGCATTGGGGCTGACGGGGATGGGATCGGGACGCCAAGCACCGCTGTAAGAATCGTAGGCACCGATAGTCCATTGGCCGTTGTCCAGTAATTTTTTGGTTTTAAAGTAAAGCGCATGGTTTCTTTCCGAGTTGGGGAAACCATCGCCGGCATTACGGAAACTGTCTGCACGACCGGCGCCACCCGCGATAACAGTCTCCCAGTCGTTTACATTGCCAGTTTGCAGACTGAAGGAAAGGTTCTTGCTGTTAAAACTGCCAGCGCCCACTTCCACTTCACCACCCGGTTTGTCGGTAGGTTGCAATGGCACGAAGTTGATGCCGCCGCCGATATTGGTAAACCAGCGGTTTGACGGATCTCCGGGGCCATAGGTCACACCGATATCCCGAATCATTGAGTTTTGTGGAATTAAATCTGATTGCCACAGCCCGTTTCCGGGGTTATTCATCGGTACACCATCGAACGTGGTAGAAATACTGCCATTGTCTAGTGATGTGGAGAAACCTGCCCAACCAGTTCTAATGCCGTTTAACGTAATGGAAGTTTTACTGGAGCCCGTAGAGCCATAGCTGTCTATGCTCACACCGGGGGAGATGGCCAAAGCCTTGGCTGCACCACCCATCACACCCACCGACTCGATTTGATCATGGTCAATAATATCAACGGTTTGATCGGATTGCTGACTGACCTTGGTTGACTTGGAGCGCACGGTCACATCCGTTAAATTGACTGCTGTGCCGGATGAAGCTGCGGCCGGGGTTGCTGTCGCAGTATCATCTGCTCTCGCGGCATGGGGCAGGCACATGCTGCTTAACACAAGGTAACTCAAAAATTTAAGTCGAAATGTTTGTTCCGGATTCATCATACTTCAATTCCCCATAGATAAAAAAGCTAAGATAAAAAAATGTTTTTTTGGTACTAAGATAATTAAGGAAACGCAGAACAAGTTTTTGCGCAACGCAGAAGTTGCTTTGACGAATCCGTATTTTTGAACAACGAGTTTTTTATCGCATATCACGCATTTCTGCGTTTCCTTATGCTACCGTGCTTGCGAGTCTCGCCCGCCGAGTTGCTACATCACTACACACCCTCCAATTTTCGTATTTGATCTTACCCAACCCGACTTAGGATTGACTGAGCGCTTTGTTAAATATTTATTAAAAATATTACAAAGCCATTTTTTCGAATTACTATCTTAGGGAGCGAAATATTTTTGTCACGTAAATGGCAGTTACCTTTGTCTTTGTACTCGACGTGACGTAATTTGATGGAGATTTATTTACAGAATGGACATTCTGCTTGTAGAAGATGACGATTTGATCGGAAATGCAATTTGCGTTGCGCTAACAGATGCCGCTTATGCCGTGGACTGGGTCAAGGACGGGATATCAGCTAGCCGCACATTGGAAGTTGGAGAATACCGCGCAGTGATACTTGATCTCGGTCTTCCCAAACGTGACGGCTTGGAGGTGCTTCGCCTGTTGCGACAGAATAAGAATTTAGTGCCAACGATCATCATTACCGCACGTGATAGTGTGAAAAATCGCATAACTGGACTAGATATGGGGGCAGACGACTATATCAGCAAACCCTTGGATATCGATGAATTGCTCGCAAGATTGCGCTCGATTTTCCGTCGTCAAAGCGGACAGGTAGAAGAACATGTACTCAGTAACGGGGTGTTTAGTCTTGATTTGGTCTCACGAAAGACTCACAGAGGTGATGTCACTCATAGTTTACCTACGCGGGAATTCGCCCTTCTCCGCGCGCTGTTGCTTCACCCAGGAATGATCTTTTCCCGAACCAAATTGGAAGAGCGCATCTATGCCTGGAACGAGGAGGTAGAAAGCAACGCAGTGGAATTTCTTATCCATAGCATTCGAAAGAAAGTTGGCAAGGATGCTATCAAAAATGTTCGAGGTGCTGGCTGGATGGTTGATAAATCTTGAAAAAATCCATAGTAGGTCAACTCTCTCGCAAACTCGGGATCACTATTATTTTTGCCGGCATAGCTGCGTCCGCAGCTTCGCTTTGGTTCGCCTCCATTGAGATCCAAGAGTTCCAAGATGATACTTTGTTGCAGGTAGCCTCCTTAACAAGTGGCAATCCCGTGAATACACACATGCTCGCCTCAGATCAGTCAAGTGTGACCAACATCGACCCTGAATTGAAATTAATGATTGTGAATTTAGACTCCGATCAAAAGGTAAGTTGGCTGCCGAAGAAATTGAAGCCAGGTTTTTATACCGTGAACAGCCCTGGCGGCGATATGCGAGTATATGTGCGTCAGACGGATCAAGGATCACGAATCGCTGTCGTCCAAGCAACTGAGGCACTTAACGAAATCGACTTCAACAGTGCTTTGCGTACAGTATTTCCGTTATTAATACTTTTGCCGTTACTAGCCTGGCTTACCGTGCGAATTGTGCGGAAAGAATTTATGCCTGTGTATAACCTCGTACATACATTAGACACTAAAAAGACTGACTATCCGGAGTTGCTTCAAGACGTAGACATTCCCAATGAGATTGTCCCTTTCGTGCATGCCATCAATCGCCAGATGGAGCGAATCAAGCAACTCTTGGGACATCAAAGCCGGTTTATTGCTGATGCTGCTCACGAATTACGTACACCGTTGACTGCCCTATCACTGCAGGCACAGAATCTGGAACATGCTAACTCACTGGAGACAATGCGCGAGCGGATCGTTCCTCTTAGAGCCGGAATAGAACGGGGACGGCGACTGACTGAACAGCTATTAATCTTTGCCCGAAGCCAGACTGGCATTTATAGTTTGGATGCCATCGATGTCTCAAACATGGCACTTGAACTGATTGCCGCGTACCAGATTCTGGCCAAGGAACGAAATATCGACTTAGGTCTCGAAGAGGCAGGTGTGGTGGTTCTTTATGCCGACAAGGATGCTTTGTATCTAATACTGAAAAACGGGCTGGACAATGCGTTGTGCTATACCCCGCCCGGCGGTGAAATAACCCTGAAACTTCATTCAGAATCTGGAGGTGTGATAATCGAAGTGATCGATTCCGGGTCAGGCATTCCTGTTGCAGAACAAGAACGCGTCTTCGACCCCTTTTACCGAATTAATGGTACGACAGGGAATGGCAGCGGCCTAGGTCTGACCATTGCACGTGATGCGGCGATACGCCTCGGTGGGACAATCAGTCTGCACAATAAGGACTCCGGCACAGGTTTAATTTTCCGATACCGACAACAATGTACTTCTTAGCAACCTTCCGTACGAAATCTTTGCTCCTCAAATTTAGAAGAAAGTATGACTAAAATGAAATTTTTCAGTAATCCTTAACTAAATATCGATACGTTATTTTTCTGATCTCCATTAGAAATCCAAGAAAAAACGATATGGCAATTATTCTCCAAAATTCGCTAATGGACAATCTGGGTTTAATGTTTTGTCATATCGCAATCTGGTTGCGATGATTTTTTTGTCCTTGACTACCGACCTGCTAATGTGTGTCTGCTTTGCGTACCATAGCAGTCAGCCAACAATCCAGATTGCGATGACTGCTTAGTCTCATTGCCCTTGGCGAAGGGCGGTCATCAATATTACTGTTTCAAGCTTTTGCCGTACCGGTCGCGGATAAGCGCTAGCAGGCATCACTGTTTTTCCAGCATATAGCCCAGGCTGCGCAGAGTGCGAATATTGATGCCGCCAGGTTTTAGATGTTTGCGCAGGCGAGACATGTATACCTCAATGGCGTTATCGCTCACCAGGTCCCCTAAGCCTGAAATCTGTTCAGACAATCGTTCCTTGCTGACGATCCGGCCGGCACTCAGCATCAACAGTTCCAGCACATTCAACTCGCGCGCCGACAGTTCCAGCGTTTGAGCGTTCAAGGTGGCAAGACGGCCCACCGTATCAAGACAAAGCGCACCGACTTGCAATTGTGCGCCACTGCCCGCATGCCCGCGCCTGATCAGCGACCTGACGCGCGCTTCCAGTTCGTGTATATCAAAAGGCTTGGTCAGATAATCGTCCGCACCCATATCCAGTCCACGCACCCGATCTTCTACATCATCGCGGGCGGTCAGGATCAACACCGGCACATTATTTTTGCGGTGGCGCAAACGGCGAAGAATTTCAGCGCCATCCATACCCGGCAGGCCCATATCCAGAATGACCACATCGAATTCATATGAGGTCAGCAAATGGTCGGCGCGCTTGCCATCATTTTCGTGCACGACGTTATATCCGGGCTTGTCAAACGCATGGGACAGGATGGCAACCTGCGAAGGATCATCTTCAATAATAAGAATGCGCATAGTCGTAACTTATTCAGGTTGGCGTAAGGAAGCGGGTCTAGTATTCATCTCGTGGCAGTTTTGCACAACCCGGAACCAATGATGGTTTAAACCCATAACTGTAAAGCGATGATCAGGACGAATCGCCACAACAGTTGATTTTACACTGAGGAGATCACAATCATGCAAGCAAACCTAAAAGCGACTGTAGTTACACAACAGGCAGAGCAACAATCCGAACTGGATGTTTTCGAAACGAAAATCGAAAACAATCAAACCATGTCCAAGGATGACGTCAGATTTATCGGCGAACTCGGCTGGCTCAGCGCGGCAGCAGTGGCAATAGCCGGGGTAGCTGCCAGCGTTTAGAAAGGCTGCTGGTTGCCATACACTTCCTGCTTTACATCAAAGCCGGAAGCAATACGCGGCAACCAGGGGCGGGCGAGCGCTAAAACCGTATTACTGTTTCACGGTTTTGCCGCACCAGTCGCGGGCAAACTGCCCTGCCACGCGCCCGCTGCGTGAGCCGCGGGACAGCGACCATTGCAGCGCCGCGCGACGCGCCTCGTCCGTCATTCCCTGCCGCCAGCCGTGATGCTGCAACCAGCGGTCCGCGATCGCCAGATATTCGTCCTGGCCGAACGGATAGAAGGAAATCCACAGCCCGAAGCGTTCAGACAGCGAGACCTTTTCCTCCACGCTCTCCGCCGGATGAATTTCGTCGCCGACATGTTTGGTTGCGAGATTATCGCTCATGTAGTCCGGCATCAGATGGCGGCGATTTGAAGTGGCGTAGATCAGAAGATTATCGGAGAACGCAACCAAATCGCCGTCGAGCGCGGCTTTCAGCGTCTGATATCCTGCTTCATCCGCATTGAACGAAAGGTCATCGCAATACAGGATGAAGCGCTCGGGCCTGCCCTCTACAAGACCCACAATCAGCGGCAAATCGACTAGACCCTGCTTGTCGATCTGAATCACACGCAACGACTGCCCTGAATATTCATTGAGCAGCGCTTTCACCAACGACGATTTGCCGGTGCCGCGCGCGCCTGAAAGCAGCACGTTGTTGGCCGTACCGCCTTTGACAAACTGCAGCGTGTTTTGCGCGATGCGCTGTTTCTGATCATCGATGCCGAGCAGATCGGATAAAGTGATGCGCTGAAAATTGACGACGGGATCAAGCCAGCGCCGGCTGTGATTCCAGCGAAAGGCCGCCGCTGCCTGCCAGTCGGGTGCCTTCGCATCCGATGCAGGCAGGATGCTTTCAAGTCTTGATAGCAGGCCTTCTGCACGCGTGAGAAACTGATCGAGTTTATCCACGGTTAGCTGCGGTAGCTTGCGTTGATCTTCACATAATCATACGAAAAATCACAGGTCCACAGCGTTGCATTGAAATCTGCACGGTTCAACACCACGCGTATGGTGATGTCGGACTGCTGCATCACGCGCTGACCATCTTCCTCTTTATAGCTTGCCGCTCTGCCGCCGTTTTCGGCAACCAGCACATCGTCAAGGTAGAGTTTCAGTGCTGACACATCCAGGTCATCCACGCCCGCATAACCTATCGCCGCAAGTATGCGCCCGAGATTGGGATCGGAAGCAAAAAAGGCGGTCTTGACCAACGGCGAATGTGCGATCGCATAACCGATCTTTTTGCATTCATCTTCATCCCGTCCACCCTCAATCGCAATGGTGATGAACTTGGTCGCACCCTCGCCGTCGCGCACGATGGCCTGCGCAAGATAGATCGCAACTTCAGTGATGGCGTTCAAAAGAGCATGGTAGGTTTTACTGTCCGCATCAAGCACTTCGGACAGCGCAGATTTGCCGGTCGCAATCAGCATCAGCGCGTCATTGGTGGAGGTGTCGCCATCCACGGTGATGCAGTTGAATGAGCGGTTCGCAGCCACTCTCACCATGTCCTGCAACAGCGCTTGCGAGATGGCAGCATCCGTGGCGATGTAGCCCAGCATGGTGGCCATGTTCGGATGTATCATGCCGGAACCTTTGGCGATGCCCGTGATCGTGACGGTTACGCCGTCTATGACCACCTGCTTTGAAATCGCCTTGGCGACGATGTCGGTGGTCATGATCGCTTCTGCCGCGTTGAGCCAGTTGTCCTCAACCATGTTCGCGACGGCACCAGGGAGTCCTGCGGCAATTTTCGCAACAGGCAATATCTCCATGATCACGCCGGTCGAGAACGGCAATATCTGGTTGGTCTGGCAATTCAGCAAACCTGCCAGCGCAGCGCAAGTACTGCGTGCATCCTGCAGCCCCTGCTCGCCGGTTCCCGCATTCGCGTTGCCGGTGTTCACCACCAGCGCGCGTATGCCTTTATTGTCTGACAGATGTTCTTTCGCAACGATCACAGGCGCCGCGCAAAAAAGATTCTTGGTGAACACGCCGGCAATACGCGCGCCTTCGCATAGTCCGATGACAAGCAAATCCTTGCGGTTCTCGCGCTTGATGTTCGCCTCTGCAATACCCAGAGATACGCCCGGAACGGGCAGCGCCAGCACAGGTGACTTTAAATTAACCGGCATTTGATTCTCCTAGTAACGACCGCCGGTCTTGTAAATGTAATTTGAAAGCTCGGAAGATTCACTGTTCACGCGCCGCACGATACCATGCATATTGCGTATGATGCCGCGCATCACGTGATAGACCAGCTTGGGGTGTGAGTTGAGCAGCGATTCGAATCTTAAGCGCTGCATGCTGAGCACCTTGGTCGGACCCATCGCATAAAGCGTTGCGCTGATTTGCGAAGCGGCGCCGCCTGCAAAGGTGATCATGCCGGCAAGGTCACCGGGTTTAAGCACGTGTATCGTGGTCTTCTCGGCATTGCTCTCAATCTTCACCTCGATATCGCCGGAGGCCAGAATATAGAGATTATCCGGTTGCGCATCTTTGGGCTGGACAATGACATCACCTGCTTTGTAATCCTGGACTTCAAACAATTCAGCCAGAATTTCCACTTCTGCATCGCTCAACTCCTCCGTCACCGGTGAGGTGCGCAGCGTGTCGATCACTAATGACATTGCCTTCTCCCTTTAGCTTAGTTGTCCATGGCATTGCTTGTATTTCTTGCCCGAACCGCACGGGCAAGGGTCATTGCGCCCGACTTTTCTTCCGTCGCGCACAAAAGGCTGCTGCTCTTCATCACTGGACGCAGGCACCTGGGCCAGCGCTTCTTCATAATCCGCGTGATGATACTGAACCTCGACGGGCGCCGATTGCACAGGCTCGATTTCGGCTTCGCTGCGTATCTGCACGTTCATCAGCACCTGCGTCACTTCGCGCTTGATCACATCCAGCATCATTGAAAAAAGTTCGAAAGCTTCGCGTTTGTATTCCTGTTTGGGATTCTTCTGTGCATACCCGCGCAGGTGGATGCCCTGACGCAAATGATCCAGCGCAGACAGATGTTCGCGCCAGTGCATATCCACACTTTGCAACATGATGGCACGCTCATAATGGTGCATCGCCTCGCTTCCGATCATTTCCACCTTGGCCTGATAAGCCTCTTTTGCGCGTTCGCATATTCGCGCGCGCAGGCCCGCCTCGTTCAGGGACTTTTCTTCATCCAGCCACTTTGCCAGCGGCAGCTCAAGCTGGAATTCGGCTGCAAGCACTTTTTCAAGGCCCGGCACATCCCACTGCTCTTCCATGCTGTGCGGCGTGATGTACATGCTGATGGTGTCATCCAGCACACCGTCGCGCATCCCCTGTATGGTCTCGGAGATGTCATCGCTTTCCATCAGCTCGGTGCGCTGATGGTAGATCACCTTGCGCTGGTCGTTGGCCACATCGTCGTATTCGAGTATCTGCTTGCGCGTATCAAAGTTGCGCGCCTCGACTTTGCGCTGCGCATTCTCGATCGCACGCGTCACCCATACGTGTTCGATCGCCTCGCCCTCGGGAAGCTTGAACTTGTTCATGATCGCAGCCACACGATCCGATGCAAAGATGCGCAACAGCGGATCTTCCAGCGACAGATAAAAACGGCTTGATCCCGGATCTCCCTGACGGCCTGAACGGCCGCGCAGCTGGTTATCCACGCGCCGCGACTCATGGCGCTCAGTGCCGATGATGTGCAGCCCGCCGCTTTTCAGCACCTGCTCATGCACAATCTTCCATTCATCTTTCAGTTTCGCGATGCGCGCCTCGCGCGTACTGTCGTCCTGCGTCTCGTCTGAACGTATCATCTCAAGCTGGCTTTCGATGCTGCCGCCCAGCACGATATCGGTGCCGCGTCCCGCCATGTTGGTGGCGATGGTCACCATCTTGGGCTGCCCGGCTTGAGCGACGATCTCCGCCTCACGCGCATGCTGTTTGGCGTTAAGAACCTGATGCGGCAATTTTTCCTTGTCCAGCAGATGCGAGAGCAGTTCGGAATTTTCGATGGATGTCGTACCCACCAGCACAGGCTGGCCTCGCTCATAACAATCCTTGATGTCGACGATCACCGCGCGATATTTTTCCATCGCAGTGAGGTACACCTTGTCCATCATGTCTTTGCGTATCGTCGGACGGTTGGGCGGAATGATGACCGTTTCGAGACTGTAGATTTGCTGGAATTCATAGGCCTCGGTATCCGCCGTTCCGGTCATGCCACCCAGCTTGTCGTACATGCGGAAATAATTCTGGAAAGTGATCGAGGCCAGCGTCTGGTTTTCCTTCTTGATCTCCACGCCTTCCTTGGCTTCCACTGCCTGATGCAGCCCGTCTGACCAGCGTCGTCCCGACATCAATCGGCCTGTGTGTTCGTCCACGATGACCACTTCGTCGCCCTGTACCACATAGTTCTGATCCCTGTGATACAGCGCATGCGCGCGCAAGGCCGCATACACATGGTGTATCAGCGAAATGTTCGCGGCATCATACAGACTGCCGTTCGGCGGCAACAGCCCGGCTGCGGTCAGAATTTCTTCGGCGTGTTCATGACCGATTTCGGTCAGCAGAATCTGGTGATTTTTTTCGTCCACCGAATAGTCGCCCGGGCCATCCTCCACAGCCTGGCGCTCCAGCTTTTTCACCAGCTCGTTGATCTTCACGTAGATATTGACATCGCCCTCGGCCTGTCCCGAGATGATCAGCGGCGTGCGCGCCTCGTCGATCAGGATGGAGTCTACCTCGTCCACGATGGCAAAGTGAAGTTTGCGCTGAAAACGTTCGGCTATATGGCTTGCCATATTGTCGCGCAGATAATCAAAGCCAAATTCGTTGTTGGTGCCGTAGGTGATGTCCGCCGCATAGGCCGCCTGTTTTTCCTCGGAGTCCATCTGCGAGACGATCACGCCGACCGACAAACCGAGAAAATTGTAAAGCTTGCCCATCCACGCGGCATCGCGCGCTGCCAGATAATCGTTCACCGTCACCACATGCACGCCAAGGCCTGTGATCGCATTCAGATACACGGGCAGAGTCGCCATCAATGTCTTGCCTTCACCAGTGCGCATCTCGGCGATCTTGCCGTAATGCAGCACCATCCCGCCTATCATCTGCACGTCATAGTGACGCATCCCCAGCGCGCGGCTACCCCCCTCGCGCACCACGGCAAACGCCTCGGGCAGCAACACATCAAGCGACTCGCCGTTGGCGTAGCGCTGCCGGAAAACCGCGGTTTTTTCGCGCAACTCTTCATCGCTGAGTTTCGCGATGACGGCTTCCAGTTTGTTTATCTCTTTGACTGTAACGCGATATTGCTTAAGCAAGCGATCGTTACGACTACCGAAAATACTTTTAAGCACTTTTGAAATCATGTTTTATCAACCACTGGGCGAGGCAGCACCTCGTCCTTATAAATTATCAGACTCTTCAATTAACCGGCTTGCAAAAAACGCACAGGGTTCTGCGCCATGCCCTTATAGCGAACTTCAAAATGCAAATGATTGCCCGTGGAACGCCCAGTACTGCCAACTTCGCCTATCTTGTCGCCGCGCCGCACTACCTGGCCCACTTTTACAAACAGCCTGGACGCGTGAGCATAACGCGTCACGATATCATTGCCATGATCGATCTCGACCATATTACCATACTGGGAGTGCAGACCGGCATACACGACCACTCCGCCCGCCGAAGCGTAAAAAGGCGTTCCCGCCTCCGCCATGAAATCCACCCCCTCATGCATCGCACTTTGTCCCGTGAAAGGATCTATGCGCCAGCCAAAATTGGAGGTGTACACGATATCGCTGATCGGCGGGCTGGACGGCAACAGCTCCCGCTTCAGCTGATTTTGCATCAGCAATGTTTCAAGCGCCATCAACTTGTCCGATCTGTCGGCAACCACACCGGTCAGTGCATTCAGTTGCTGCGCGAGGCTGGCGGAGGACATCGGCCCCATGCTCACCAACGGTCCGCCTTGTGCCGGCGGCTGATCAAATTGAAAGTCGGACGGCTTCATGCCGGTGAGCTTGACCAGGCGACCTCCCAGCGCATCCAGACGCTGCACACGCGCCTGCATCTCGCCCAGCTTGATGGCAAGTGTGTCCAGGCTACCGCGTTCATAAGCCTGCCGATTCAGATGTACCGGCAGGCGACTTTTAAGTTCGCGCGCCAAATCATCTGGCGCAAAGCGCAGTAAAGCGACAGACGCGCCTATCACCGCGGCAGACATCAGGCCGAATAACAACAGCAACAAAAGAGCGAACTGTTTGCCGCCCAAATATATACTGCGTGACCCTGCCCATCGACTGGAAACTAGAATAACATTCATGCCTGCCCCTTCAAGCGATCATTAAACCGTGACCCAACTTTTAAAATCCCTGATGAGCGACGATCCGCAATTGCGCAACCTGCTTAACACAGCGTCTGCCCTGACAGAACTGCAACAGCACTTCTGCCATGCGGCGCCACCCTATTTCGCACAGAGCTGTCAGGTGACAGGTCTGCACCAAGGCACGCTCAGCATCGCTGCTGCCAACGGCACAGTTGCTGCAAAACTGCGGCAGCTTGCGCCTGAAATAGTGACCAAACTGCAGGACAGGGGTTGCGAGGTTAGCGGAATCAGGGTCAAGGTGCAAGTTGCCTACGCGACAGCACCGCCCAAACGTACACCGCGCATCTTGAGCCCTGAAGCACAACATCAACTGCATGAACTCAGCGAACATCTGGCCGACTCACCATTAAAACAGGCGCTGGAAAAATTTTCGCAGAAGAAAGGCTGATGTGGCTATAAAAATACCTTAAAGGGCACCAATACAAAACGTTCAAGTACAAACAGCAAGCCGAACACCAGCAGCAACATCACCATGAACCGCACGACCTGCCAGGCGAATTTAAGATAACGCTGGTTGCGCGTAAAGATATACATGCCGCCCGATATCACCAGCAGCAGCGTGGCGATGATCAGAATCAGGCGCATGATCAGCATAAAAACACCTACGCGGCATGCAGGCGTAAAGACGCCGGCGCATCTTCCACATTGTCAAACGTCACGAATTCCCACGCTTGCTCGTTAGCAAGCAGTTCACGCAACAATGCGTTATTCAATGCGTGACCCGACTTGAAACCCGAAAAAGCGCCGATCACGGGATGCCCCAGCAAATACAGATCGCCGATCGCATCCAGCACTTTGTGTTTGACGAACTCGTCTTCAAAACGCAATCCATCTGCATTGAGCACGCGGTAGTCATCCATCACAATTGCGTTGTCCAGACTGCCGCCCAAAGCCAAACCTTGTGCGCGCATGTTTTCCACATCCTGCATGAAACCGAATGTCCTGGCGCGACTGATGTCGCGTATGTATGAATTTTCGTCGAGCTCTATCGTGACATGCTGCTTGGTGTTGGCAAAGACCGGATGGGCAAAGTTGATGGTGAAGGTCAGTTTGTAGCCGTTGTACGGCTCGAACTTGACCCATTTGTCGCCCTCTTTGACTTCGACTGTCTTCAGAATGCGGATGAATTTCTTGGGCGCCGATTGCTCGGTAATGCCTGCGGATTGCAGCAGAAAAATAAACGTGCCTGCACTGCCATCCATGATGGGCACTTCAGAACCATTCATTTCCACACAGGCGTTGTCTATACCCAGGCCCGCCAGCGCCGACATCAGGTGCTCGATGGTCGCCACCCGCACCCCGTCCTGTTCCATGCAGGTGGAAAGCCTGGTGTCATAGACAAGATCGGCGCGCGCTTTCATTTCACAGACAGGCTTGACATCCACCCGGCGAAACACAATGCCACTGTTTGCAGCGCCGGGGCGTAAAGTCAGCGTCACCTTTTCGCCGCTGTGCAAACCCACTCCCGTCACGCTGACGGAGGATTTCAGGGTACGCTGGCGAACCATAGGCTTATTCAGGGGAAGTTTCATGCGGATATTCTAGCATATCGCACCAGGGTATTTCTATTTGAGGGGCGCTGAAAAAAACTGCCATGCTCCAGCATGGTGTAAAATTCATATCGATTATGATGATGGGCAGACAGAAGCTTGTATGGACTTGCAATTTTCTGAAACTCAATCGGGAATCCAAATGTACGAAGGCGAAAAATTCAACGCCTGGACACACCTTGTCGGAACCATACTGGCGATCCCCGGCGTAGTCATACTGATTGTACTGGCAGCGTTAAATGGCGATCCGTGGAAAATAGTGAGCGTCTCCATCTACGGCGCAACGCTGGTGCTGCTTTACAGCTTTTCCACGCTCTATCACAGCCTGCGTGGGCGCGCCAAGATCATCCTGTGCAAACTGGATCATCACAGCATCTATTTGCTCATTGCCGGAAGTTACACACCGTTTTGCCTGGTGACGCTGCGCGGTCCCTGGGGTTGGTCGCTGTTTGGCGTAGTGTGGGGACTCGCCGTATTGGGCAGCTTGCAGGAACTGAGGCCGCAGAGTGGCGTTCGAATACTGTCATTGTCGATCTATGTCCTGATGGGCTGGCTTGTTCTGATCGCGCTGGTGCCATTGCTGCATGCGCTGGGATTTGCCGGCTTTGCCTGGGTCGCTGCCGGCGGATTATTTTACACGATAGGCATCATCTTCTATGGGCTCGACACACGTCTAAAGCATGCGCACGGCATCTGGCATCTGTTTGTGATTGCCGGCAGCACCGCGCATTACTTTGCCATCCTGCGTTATGTACTGTGAGCGATAACCCGTGTGGCGAGACTGCATGCTAATAGTGAGGCGGCATTTCGTTCACTTGCTGACTCTCATTTCCCGATTCAGCCAGCGACTGGATGTGCCTTGCGAGTGGTTTACAAATCGCTTCCAGCTCGTTCAGCTTTTGTTGCTGCTGAAAGACAACTTTATTCAGTTCCTCTATCAGGTCATCCTGGAAGGAAATTTTTGTTTCTATGTTTACTAAACGTTCTTGAATAAGGCATTATCAACTCTGATGCATATCCTCTATCAGGAAAATTTTAGTATCGGTACGTGACTTCAGCAGCACGCCGTCAATATTAGCCAACTGGCAGACTGAAACCCGGTTGAAAAACTCCAACGACGGCATTGCGGCGTGCAATAATGCGATGGGCTGCTAGGTGCCTGCACGTCAGGTGACCTAGTTTGACGTACCGCTTTGTGGAGAAAAGCTGGAACTCAGGTTGCAAATAAAACGAAAAGTGTCTTATGCCAAAAGAAAAAGCCACAAAAGGAATCATCCCTCTGCGGCTTTCAGCAAAGTTACATTATGCAGATTTTTTGCGCCTTACCATGAAACCAAGCAAGCCCAGACCAGCCAACATCATGCCGTATGTTTCGGGTTCGGGTACCGCAGAGGTAAGGGCGCCCACAGTTGCTCCATAGTAGTACTCATACTGTGGCGTGGTAAAATAGATTGATGAGAACGTTCCCTTAAACTGAATGAGTCCGTTCCCTTCCGTACCGTTAACAGTACTCCCGTTAAGCGTGATCGATTGACCACCCCAGTGACCTGCTCCACCGGCAAGGAGAGAAATCGTCCCGTCAGGGACATTGAATACATAGCTGGCCGGCACGCCACCTTGACCCAAACTAAAGATGTCCATTACCGGGTTAATCACTGGCTTCGAGAAGGAGAATTTACCACCCGTCGTTCCGCCGCCGCTCATGTCTATGGTCCCATTTGATCCTGGAGTATTGGTTACAGTAGCATTCGTGAAGGAGCCTGGCACGTCGTAGATGTACGCACCGGAATCAACCCCGCCATTTGTGAAGTCACCTGCATAAGTTACGGTAATGGAACTACCGTTCTGCTGCAGCGAACCTGTGAGATTTGAATTCCAGCTTGTCCAGCTAGTGGAGCCAGCAGCCGAAGCCAGAGTGGAAAAAGACAGTCCTGTGACGAGGACAGCGGCAGTAATAACAATAGATTTACGCATAATCACTCTCCCTAATATTTAGTGATTCCAACTTTGACAAACCAGCCATTGAGTATGGCAAACACTTTTGTAAAAACATGATAGCATTATATTGAGATCAACATTAGTGTAGCAATGGCCCGTTCGGGCTAATCTGAATTACATAGTTCATCCCGCACATATTAGCTGCCACCAATTGTCTAGTGAGTAATGCAGAATATGATAGCTGAGCTAACGCTATAGCCGCTGTCTCGGGAAAGAAACTTCGCGAAGGGCGGCAATCCGACAGGCCAGTGAAAATGTGCGAAGGGTTTCGGGTAGCATATTGCGCAGGTCGATGTGCCTGTTCGTGCCAATTGGAGTCCGTCGATACGTCAAACAGACAGCCCGAAAGCGGAAGGTCGCGACTTGTGCCGATATCAAGTAGAACGTCATCCAAAACAGCACCTGAACGCCTGTTGCAACATCACACGCCTTGGTGCGTTCGGTCTTTAGCTTACTGCTTTATAGTTTATAATTTGCAACGTGTTGCTGGACAGCCGTTCTTCCTCATCACTAACTTGTAAATTTCCCGGGGAAATCATGACCGCTTATGAATTTGGAATCACCGATTTTGAATACATTGCAGCCGGTGCGGCTGTTCTTGGAAGTGGTGGGGGTGGCAGTTATAGCGATGCGGTCAATGTGGTGGAAGAACTGGCAAAGAGTGGCTGGCAAGGCGCTGTTCAAGTGAGCGACTACGATGGGGCGACAAATTGCTGTGTGCTGGCGATGATGGGGTCGCCCGATGTCGCGGACAGTCTGACGCTGGCAGATGTTGAATATTCGATAGTTAATACCCTCAGCGCCTTTGAGAGTGCGACAGGAACAACTCTGGGATGTGTCATTCCAGGTGAAATTGGACCCATCAATTCAATTGTGCCGCTCATCGCGGCGGCTATTGCCAATAATGCTATTTGGGTCGTCAATGGAGACGGCGCCGGGCGAGCTGTACCAGAGCTGCCGCAAACCACGTATAGCGGTAGTGCCACACTTGCTGCGGGCCCATGCGCCCTGGCTAACGATGCCGAAGCGGCGCCAACTTTACAGTCATCCATATTGAATGCGGCAACTGCCGCCCAGATCGAAACACTGGCGGGAGGTATCGTTTCCGCTTTCGGCAGTTTTGCCGGGATCGCGCTTTGGCCATCCAATTCAACTAATAATTACGCTTTGACAGGCAGCTACATAGCCGGAACACTGACGCAGGCATGGGCTCTAGGGCAATTCTTGATAAGCGCCTCCGTACCGCCATCAACTTCCGAGGTTGCGCTGCAAATCGCAGGCATTACCGGACGCAATGCTACAGCGACACTGAGCAATTTTTATATCACTGCTGTTACGCAATCGACCACCAGCACATCGCTCGATGCAGGAATCATCCGTCTCGACAATAACCCCGATCAAGCAAAAAGCACTGAAACGCACTACATCTACAATCTGAATGAAAACCTGATCATGTATTCAAGTCTAAGCAACATGCCTGACATCATTGCGCCTGATTCAATCTGCTATTACTCGGAAAGCACCGGTCTTGGCTTCTCCAATGCCACGGATGATCTGGCTGTATATTTTGATTCAAACACAGGCAAGAGCACGGGCTACGCCGTCAGCATCATCAAAGTCGAGGCCGCTTCCAAACTCTACAATGCTGCTGGTGTCATGGCATCATTCGCCGGACTGCTGCGCAACATCGGCTATGCCGGCGCGCTCCCTTACTCTGTTTGAGGTACAGGCATGACTGAACAGGATGCCAATAAGGAGCGTCTGGAACTTGCCCTGGAAGCTGCCGGTCTAGATCTTTGGGAAAATGATCTGCTTACCGGTGATGTCACACGCAAGTCTGACAAGATTTTTATTGAACTCGGTTATAGTAAAGAGGAAATTGCATCCAACATGGACAGTATTTTCGCCATCGTCCATCCCGATGACATTCCGATGATAAAAAATACTATCAATGAACATTTAACGGGTGCTGCAACGCAATACCGCTGTGAATTCAGGGTTCGTTCCAAGAGCGGCGCATGGGTCTGGTATGCCAACTACGGCAAAGTTATGGATCGCGATGGAGATAACAGTGGCCGGCGTTTTATCGGCGTGACGTTCAATATTGATGACAGAAAGCGCAATGAGGAAGAGCTTGCTGTCCGCGGGCAGATATGGCGCACATTGGTCGAAAATTCCCCCGATACCATCTCTCGCTACGATCGCGAGTGCCGTCGTATTTATGTCAACCCGGCGTTATCTGCACTGATGAATGGCGGCGCGAACGCCTTGCTGGGAAAGAAACCCTCGGAATTTCCTGGAGGTCGGAATTACGTTGCTTATGAAACCAAAATCCAGGAGGTGTTTAAAACCGGTCTGGACGTCGAGTTCGAACTGAATATAAGCAACTGTATGGGAAAGGAAATCTGTGGTCTTATCCGGCTGACGGCAGAATATGATTTATCCGGCTCGATTGTTACGGTTATGGGTGTGGGGCGCGATATCTCCGAGTTGAACATACAACGCCAGAAGATTAATGAAATGGCGTTCTACGATTCCCTGACTGGCCTGCCTAACCGGCGGCTTTTTATCGACCGACTACAGCATGCACTGGCCTCGAGCGAGCGTGGCGGCCTGCAAAATGCATTGATTTTTATTGATCTTGATAATTTCAAAACGCTGAACGATACGCTTGGCCATGACTTCGGCGACTTGTTGTTGAAACAGACTGCACAACGGCTCAACGCATGTATGCGACAGGAAGATACCGTTGCCCGCATGGGGGGCGACGAGTTTGTGATCATTCTGGAAAATTTAAGCGAGCATACGCAAGAAGCTGCATTTCAGGTTGAGGTTTTCAGTGAGAAAATTCTGGCAATTCTCAATCAGCCCTACCAGCTCGAGAATCATGATCGCCATATCACGCCAAGCATAGGCATTGTCATATTCTCGGGAAATAAACTCTCTATTGATGAACTGATGAAGCGTGCTGATATCGCCATGTATCAGGCTAAAAAATCCGGCCGTAACACGATTCGGTTCTTTGATCTTGATATGCAGGCTGCAGTCGAGAGCCGTTCTGCTCTGGAAGAGTCGATGAAACACGCATTGCCGCAACAGCAGTTCATGCTTTTTTATCAGCCGCAGGTGAACAGCACCGGCATGATTGTTGGTGCAGAAGTGTTGCTGCGTTGGCAGCATCCCGTTCAAGAAATGATCCTTCCTGCTGATTTCATTCCCGTTGCAGAGGAAACCGGCTTGATTGTTGCTATCGGTCTGCAAGTGCTGAAATCAGCCTGCCATCAACTGAAAATATGGGGGGATGAACCGGGAAAAGATCATTTGCACCTGGCTGTGAACATCAGTGCCCGCCAATTTCAACAGGCAGACTTTGTTGAACAGATTGCTAAGGTGTTTGAGTCAGTTGATATCAATCCGGCACGCATTACGCTTGAAATCACCGAAAGCGTGGTCCTGGACAACATCTCTGAGACCATCAGCAAAATGCATGCGCTCAAGCAGATGGGCATTAAATTCGCGATGGATGATTTTGGTACGGGACATTCATCTTTATCCAGCCTTAAAAGGCTACCTCTTGATCAGCTTAAAATTGATCAAAGCTTTGTTCACGACATCGGCGAAAATAGCGATGCTGCCGTCATAGTGCAAACCATCATTTCTATGGGGCATAACCTCGGTATGGAAGTGATTGCAGAAGGAGTGGAAACGGCAGCACAAAAGGATTTTCTTATCCAGCATCACTGTTTGAATTTTCAGGGATATCTCTTCGGCAAACCGATGCCTGTAGACGAGTTTGAGCGGGCGTTAAAATGACTGGCAATTTATTAGATTGTTTTTAGGGATTTATCCCGCTGAATTGCTTGCCCTAAACCCGTCCTTCGCGAACGACGGCAAAGTCTCGCATGGAGGCAGTCGCGAGCATCCGGTTTCAAGTAATGAAAACGTCACGCATCATTTTATGACGGCATTCATTTACTGAACTTCGGGGCGCGGGCAGACGCCCTGAATGCTCAGGCAATATCGCGTTCCAAAACTCACAAGGTGCGTTCTTCACGCAGCATCTTATCTGTGCGTGGAATCAATGATGACATGACAGACTTATCGTCATGGTCAGAATTGAGTTGTTTCATCAGACCCTTCGCTCAAAACAACGAGCGCAAAGCGCGACTATGTTTTTAGGCGAAAACCCTTGCGGTCTTGCGGTCTCAATCCCGCATTTAGTCCGCCTGTTTGCGCAAAAAGGATGGAATATCGTAAGTGTCTACGCCTGATTTTTCCATCGCGTCCACTGCCGCACGGCGACCGCTGCGCATGATGGTCGGCGTTTCCAGTTCCATGTAGTTCACATTGGCCACAGGCTGATCGTGTGTACCGGTTCTCTTGTAGTCCTGATCCACATAGACAACTTCCGGCTTAGTCATCTTACGCGCCAGCGGACCGCCAAGACCTGTTGCCACAACGGTCACGCGCAAGTCATCACCCATGGATTCGTCAAACACCGAACCCAGAATGACCGTCGCTTCTTCGGCAGCAAACTGCACGCACGCCATGACTTCTTCCATTTCTCTCACCTTCAACGAACTGGTTGAGGTGATGTTGACCAGCACGCCGCGCGCACCGGTCATGTCCACGTCTTCCAGCAATGGACTTGCGATGGCGCGTTCGGCCGCAATCCTTGCGCGATCAGGTCCCGAGGCAATCGCAGAACCCATCATCGCCATGCCATTTTCCGACATCACTGTGCGCACGTCAGCAAAGTCGACGTTGATGAGCCCGGGCACATTGATGACTTCAGCGATTCCGGCTACAGCACCCTGCAATACGCCGTTGGCAGCCTTGAAGGCTTCAGGCACAGTGACATCGTTGCCCAGCACTTCCATCAACTTCGAATTTGGCACGATGATCAATGAGTCCACATGTTCATGCAAAGCCTTGATGCCTTCCGCCGCGAAGCGCATGCGGTTGCCTTCATAAATGAACGGCTTGGTTACTACCGCCACGGTCAGGATATTCATCTCGCGTGCGATTTGCGCAACGATAGGCGCGGCACCCGTGCCTGTCCCGCCGCCCATTCCCGCGGTGATAAACACCATGTTCGCGCCGCTGATCATCTCCTTGATGCGTTCACGGTCTTCTTCCGCGGCGGCTTTTCCCACCGAAGGTTTTGCACCTGCGCCCAGTCCCTGGGTGATTGCGGCACCTATCTGAAGCTGCGTGAGGGCCTTGCTGCGATTGAGTGCCTGAGCATCGGTGTTGATGACAATAAACTCCACACCCTGTACACCCTGCTCGATCATATGATCGACGGCATTACCCCCGCAACCGCCGACACCGATCACCTTGATTACTGCATCCTGAGATTGTGATTCCATGATTTCAAACATATCTGTCTCCTTTGTAACAAAATTTAAACTGATCAGAATCTGACCACCCGTAAAACTAAACCTAAAACCACGACTTCATTCTTGCCAACACATCACTAAACGAATTCGATTGCCTGCGTGTCTCTTCATTGCTCTTGTGGTACTCCAGCCCATACAGCAACAGCCCCACTCCCGTCGCCATGCGTGGCGTTTTCACCACTTCCGACAAGCCGCCCACATATCTGGGTATGCCCAATCGCACTGGCAGATGGAATATTTCCTCGCCCAGTTCGACCATGCCCTGCATCGCACTGCTGCCACCCGTAATGACGATGCCCGATGACAGCAGATCGTCGAATCCGCTGCGGCGCAGCTCTGCCTGCACCAGTGAATAAAGTTCCTCTACGCGCGGCTCGATCACTTCGGACAGGGTCTGCCTGGACAACATGCGCGGACCGCGTTCGCCAACCCCCGGCACTTCGATTGCACCGTCATCCGCCAGCTGTCGCAATGCACAGCCGTGGCGTATCTTGATGTCTTCCGCATCCTGCGTCGGCGTGCGCAGTGCCATCGCGATGTCATTGGTGATCTGATCTCCCGCAATCGGAATCACCGCGGTATGACGTATCGAGCCGCCGGTAAACACCGCAATGTCTGTCGTGCCTCCGCCTATATCCACCAGACACACACCCAGATCCATCTCGTCATCGGCCAGCACTGCGCGACTGGATGCCAGAGGCTGCAATATCAGTTCGTTCACCTCCAGACCGCAACGGTGTATACACTTCATGATGTTCTGCACCGCAGCCACTGCACCCGTGACGATATGCACCTCGACATCCAGTCGCATCCCGCTCATTCCAAGCGGCTTCTTGATCCCGTCCTGCCCGTCTATGCTGAATGCCTGTTCAAGCACATGCAGAATCTGCTGATCGCCCGGCAGGCTGATGGAGCTGGCCGTTTCAATCACACGATCGATGTCAGCCTGTGTCACTTCCTTTTCCTTGATCTTCACCATGCCGCGCGAATTCGTGCTGCGTATATGGCTGCCCGCAATGCCGGTATGCACCGCAGTAATTTTGCAGTCAGCCATCAGCTCTGCCTCTTCCAGTGCGCGCTGAATCGCAGTCACCGTTGCCTCGATGTTGACCACCATGCCTTTTTTCAAACCCGATGATTCGTGCATGCCCATGCCGATCACCTCCAGCATGCCGTCATCCTTGACCTCACCCACGATCGCGACAATCTTGGATGTGCCGATGTCGAGGCCGACTACCAGATTTTTCGCTTCCTTGTTTCTGCTCATCCCTGTGCCCCCTGTTTTTTGACTACTTGTCTAACGGCAAATCCATTTCGATAGCGCATGTCCACCACCACACCACGACCCATTCTGTCTCCCGCCTTCTGTGCTGTTTCTTCCGTCTTCTTTTTTCCGTCTTCCGCCTTCTGCGCTGTTTCTTCTGCCTTCAGCCTGCTGTCTTCTGTCTTCTGGTATGCCACAAATCTTGCCAACCGTTCCTGCAATGCCTCACGTCCCAGTTCCACCACCGTACCGTCGCTCAAATGCAGCTGCCATGCATGGCGCGCTGACAAGGCAAGTTGCGTTACATGCAAATTCAGCACGGCCAGCTGATTGCTCAATTCTGCATATGCCTTTGAGACCTCAGCAGAGCTGCCTTCAACCCCGATAAATCTGGGCAATTTCTCTGTTGTCTCAGCCAAAAAGACTTCGCCCTGCTGATTCACCAGTGCCTCGTCATTCCAGTGCGCCAGTGGCTTATGTTCCTCAATTTCAACCACCAGACGATCCGGGAACTCACGTCGCACATTGACATTGCGCACCCAGGGAATTGTTTCCAGCGATTGCCTGAGGCTGTCGATATTCACCGTTAAAAAATTTCCCTGTACGCTTCTTTGCACCATCGCCAGCACCTCGGCTGGCATCACACGATCCGGCGTGCTACTTAAACGCACGGTTTGTATGGGCAGCAATTTCGGCTGATGCACGATGTAATGGACTGCTACATACAACAGTGCCAACACACTGAAAACGAACAGTGCGTTTGCAATCCTGCGCAGCAAGAATGCGTTATCCCACATGCGCCAGATCCAGAACGCGCAGCACCAGTTGCTCGAAACTGATACCGGCCTGACGCGCCGCCATCGGCATCAGACTGTGATCCGTCATGCCGGGCGAGGTATTTATCTCCAGCACGTATGCTTTGCCGTTCTCGCTCATCAGAAAATCGACGCGTCCCCAGCCCTGCCCGCCTATCAGCGCAAATGCCTGTTTGGCAAGGCGCTGCATCTCTTCTTCCTTCGCTGTATCAAGACCGCTCGGGCACAGATAGCGCGTGTCGTCGCGCAAATATTTCGCATCAAAATCGTAGAACTCATTGGCAGGTTCTATCCTGATCACCGGCAAAGCCTGCTCACCCAGAATGGCCACGGTGTATTCACCGCCGCCGATGAAACGCTCAGCAATCACCAGCTTGTCGTACGCCGCAGCATGCTGATAAGCTGTTGGCAAATCGCTCACCGTCTTGACTTTGCTGATGCCCACGCTGGATCCTTCATTGGCAGGCTTGACGAACAGCGGCAAACCCAGTTTTTCAACAACTTCTTTGTCGACACTTTGTTCGTCAAGCATCAGATACTCGGGTATCGGCAAGCCGCCTGCCTGCCACACCAGCTTGCTGCGCCACTTGTCCATCCCCAGCGCTGAGGCCATCACGCCGCTGCCTGTGTAAGGAATACCCAGCAATTCCAGCGCACCCTGCACCGTGCCATCTTCGCCATAGCGTCCATGCAGCGCGATGAACGCGCGATCAAACCCTTCATCCACCAGCGCCTGCAAATGCTTTTCCGCAGGATCAAATGCGTGCGCATCCACGCCGCTGCGCAGCAACGCCGCCAATACGACCGCGCCGCTTTTAAGCGAGACTTCGCGCTCCGCCGAGCGTCCGCCAAACAACACCGCAACCTTGCCAAATAAAGCAGGATTGAGGATTGAGGATTGAGGATTCAGTTTATTCATGTTTCTCATACTCGCCGATGATTCTTACCTCAGTGTGCAACAACACACCCGTCTGTTTTTCTACCGTCTCGCGCACCATGCCGATCAGATCTTCAATATCTTTCGCGCTGGCGCCGCCTTCATTCACAATAAAATTTGCGTGCTTCTCGGACACTTGAGCACCGCCGATTTTTTTGCCTTTCAAGCCGCATTGTTCGATCAGTCGCGCCGCATAGTCATTTGGCGGATTGCGGAACACCGATCCTGCATTCGGCAAATTCAAGGGCTGGCTGGCTATGCGTTTACTCAATAATTCCTTGATCTGCCGCCTTGCAACTTCTCCATCGCCCAGCTCAAACTTCAGCCATGCGCCGACAAACAACTCCAAGCATTGAGGATTGAGGATTGAGGAATTGCCCTGATCCTCAACTTTGCCTGTGGGGGATGTGTGCCTGCTGCCCGCTCCTCGATCCTCAATCCTCAATGCTCGTTCCTTCACGCTCCGATAGCCAATCTCATATTCATCGGGTGTGCGTACCTTCAGCTCACCTTTGCGAGTCATAACTTCTACCTTAACCACGTTCTGCCAGGTCTCGCCGCCATAACATCCCGCATTCATCGCCAGCATGCCACCCAGGGTTCCCGGGATGCCCGCGAAAAATTCAGCACCGCTCAAACCATGCAAGGCAGCAAAACGCGCCAGCTTCGCGCCAGGCACCCCAGCCTGCACATATATCAGTCCATCTTCCTGCATGCTCAATTCTTTCAGCGCGCCATGCATCAGCAGCACCGTGCCCTTGATGCCGCCGTCGCGCACCAGCAGATTGCTGCCCAGCCCCACGACAACCAGTGGTTCATCGGATGGCAGGCATTTCAAAAACACCCGCAAGTCATCAAGATCAGCCGGTTGATAAAATTTTTCGGCCACGCCGCCGACACGCCAACTGCTATGGCGACTCATCGGCTCGTTGAAAAGCAACTTGCCGCGCAGTGTTGTCTGGATGAATTGTGCCGGTTCGTTCATGTTCATATCTGAGCCATCTGTTTGACTGCCACCGGCACGTTGCCTATCGTGCCCGCGCCCATCGTAACGATGACATCGCCGTCTTTTGCCTGTTGCATTACAACTTTGGCCATCTCGGAAATATTTTCGACAAACACAGCCTCGCTTTGCCCTGCCAGACGCAATGCATGCATCATCGCGCGACCATCTGCGGCCACCAGCGGCGTCTCGCCTGCCGCATATACTTCCGTCAGCACCAGCACATCTACACTGCAAAGTATCTTCACAAAGTCTTCGAACAAATCGCGGGTGCGGGTATAGCGATGCGGCTGAAATGCAAGAACCAGACGCCTTCCCGGAAATGCGCCGCGCACCGCACTCAGGGTTGCTGCCATCTCCACCGGATGATGTCCGTAATCATCGATCAGCGTAAAATTGCCGCCGCCAGGCAATGCAATCTCCCCGTATCGCTGAAAGCGTCTGCCTACGCCTTCAAATTCAAGCAGCGCGGCCACGATCGCTTCATCCTCAACACCCACTTCAAGTGCAATCGCAATGGCCGCAAGCGCATTGAGCACGTTGTGATTTCCTGCCAGATTGAGCGTGATGTCGAGATCTTTGGGTGTGCCGTTCTGTCGACACTGCGCGGTAAACAACATCTGCCCGCCTTGTGGCCTCACATTCACTGCGCGAATTTGCGCGGCCCCATTAAATCCATAAGTTGTCACGGGCTTGGTAATGCGCGGCAAAATCTCGCACACGTTTGCATCGTCCACACACAGCATGGCGCGACCATAGAACGGCAGATGTTCGACGAAGTCCACGAATGCCTGTTTTAAACGCGAGAAATCATGGCCATAGGTTTCCATATGATCGGCGTCGATATTCGTGATCACCGCAAGTATTGGTTGCAAGTAGAGGAATGAGGCATCCGATTCATCCGCTTCAACGACGATGAACTCACCGGTGCCGAGCTTTGCATTGGTGCCGCTGCTGTTGAGTTTTCCGCCGATCACAAACGTTGGATCAAATCCTGCACGGCCCAATATGCTCGCAGTCAGCGAAGTCGTCGTGGTCTTGCCGTGCGTGCCGGCAATCGCAATACCCTGACGCAGTCGCATCAGTTCGGCCAGCATCATCGCGCGCGGCACGACAGGAATATGGCGTGCGCGCGCTGCCAACACTTCCGGATTGTCCTGCCCCACGGCGGTTGACACCACCACCACATCGGCTTTGGACAGATTCTGCTCGGCGTGACCAATAGACACTGCTATGCCCAACTGGCGCAGGCGCTTTGTCGCGGCGTTTTCATTAAGATCGGAACCGCTCACCCCAAAGCCCAGATTGAGCAGCACCTCGGCAATGCCGTTCATCCCTGATCCGCCGATGCCGACGAAATGAATGTGCTTGATCTTGTGTTTCATTCCGCCAACTCCCTGCATACTTTCGCGACCGTCTCAGCCGCATCTACCTTGGCCATGCTGCGTGCCCTTTGTGCCATCGCTGTTAATTTTTCACGGCTCAACTCCGTCAACAGCGCTGCCAGTTTTGCAGCAGTCAGTTGAGACTGAGGCAGGAATATCGCGGCACCCGCATCGCTCAAAAAGCGCGCGTTATGCGTCTGATGATCGTCCACCGCAAACGGAAACGGAATCAACAGACTGGCCACACCCGCAGCAGCCAGTTCTGCCACCGTCAGTGCGCCGGACCTGCAAATCACCAAATCGGCATTAGCGTAACTTGCGGTCATATCGTCAATGAATGGCTGTATGTCAGCCGCAACACCCAACTGCTGATACAAGGTCACGACAGATGCATGATGCGCGCGGCCTGTCTGGTGCAATACTGTTGGCCGTGCATCAATCGGCAATTGTGCAAGCGCCTGCGGTACGGTTTCGTTGAGCGCTTTCGCACCCAGACTGCCCCCCACCACCAGTAGATTTAAAGGGCCGGCTCGCATCGCATAGCGTTGCTCGGGCGGCGCAAGTTCGGCGATTGTGTTCCTCACCGGATTGCCGCACCAGATGGCTTTTGGCAACACATCCGGAAAACCTGTCAGCACCTTATTCGCCAGATACGACAGCACCTTGTTGCTCAAACCCGCAATGGAATTCTGTTCATGTATCACCAGTGGACGGCGCAGCAAGGCCGCCATCAATCCGCCTGGGAACGTGATGTATCCGCCCATGCCCAGCACCACATCCGGCCTGTAGCGCAGCATCGCAGCGGCGGACTGCCACAATGCCACTGCAAGATTCAAAGGGAGCAGCAACTTGCGCAGCAATCCCTTGCCGCGCAGCCCTGAAAAACGCACTGCCGCCATCTGGTAGCCATGTTTCGGCACGAGCTCAGCTTCCATACTGTTCGGCGCGCCCAGCCAGGTCACCTGCCACTCCTGTGCACGGAGCACATCGGCAACAGCCAGTGCCGGGAAGATGTGTCCGCCTGTTCCGCCTGCCATGATTAAAATGCTACGGCTCATATCGGTAAGCCTCGTGCAAGCCTTCTATTTTGGCTACGGCATAGCATTTGCTCCGCAAACGTCAGCCTCCGCCGAAACCGTCGCATTTCCGGACTAGGTACTCCTATTACCAATTTGATTTGATCAAGGCTCATACCGGTAATCCTCTTGCTATGCGACGGTTTTCATAATCGACTCTGAGCAGCACGGCGGCGGCGATGCAATTCACCACCACGCCGCTGCCACCGAAACTCAAAAACGGCAGCGTCAAACCCTTGGTTGGCAACACGCCCATGTTCACGCCGATATTGATCATCGCCTGCACGCCTATCCATACGCCTATGCCTTGCGCCACCAGCGCAGAATAGTTGCGCTCCAGAAATGCAGCATGACGACCGATCTGAAACGCGCGCATCACCAGCAAACCAAACAACAGAATGACACAAACCACACCTGCCAGACCCAGCTCTTCCGCAATGACCGCCATCAGAAAATCGGTGTGCGCTTCCGGCAGATAAAACAACTTTTCCACGCTCGCCCCAAGACCCACACCCAACCACTCGCCCCGCCCGAAGGCAATCAGCGCATGGCTTAACTGATAGCCCTTGCCATACGGGTCGGCCCAAGGATCCATAAATCCGATCACGCGTTGCATCCTGTAGGGAGACGACAAGATCAGCGCCGCAAATGCCAACGGCAACGCCACCAGCAATGCGCCGAACACCTTGACATTGAAACCGCCCAGCCAAAGCGTACAAATGGCGATAGACAGAATCACAACAAATGCGCCCATGTCGGGTTCCAGCAACAGCAGGCCGCCCACTACCACCATCACGCCGAACATTGGCAGGAATGCTTTCATGAGCAAATGTTTTATCGTGCCCTTGCGCACCGTGTAATCCGCGGCATACATCACGGCAAACAGTTTCATCAATTCGGATGGCTGCAGATTGATTACCATGAGGGAGAGCCACCTGCGGCTGCCATTCACTTCGCGGCCGATATGCGGAACCAGCACCAGCAGCAAGAGCGCAGCACCTGCCATAAAAAGATACGGCGAATAGTTCTGCCACAGTTGCACAGGCACCTGAAACGCGAACAGTCCGGCCAGAAGGCCCACCGCGATGAACATGCTGTGCCGCGTCAGATAGTAAGTTGCCTGATGATTGGTAAATTTGCCGCCCTCGGCGGTCGCGATCGATGACGAGTACACCATCACCAGCCCGATACAGAGCAACGCGATGAATACCCAGATCAGCAGGTTGTCATACTGCGCGTGCGGCGGCGGTGTGCGCGTTCTGACTAATGAAGCCATGCGCCCTCCTTCGCCAGTCTGGCAACTTCCATATTGAAAACTTCGGCGCGATGCGCGTAATTGCGGTACATGTCAAAACTCGCACAGGCAGGCGAGAGCAGGACGGCGTCCCCAGGCAAGGCGAGTTTTACCGCCTTCTCGACCGCCTCGCCCATATCCTGTCCCCGCTGCACTGCGACGTTGCACCCCTGCAATGCCGCCTCGATCAGCGGCGCATCCTGCCCTATCAGCACTACCGCGCGGGCGTGTTGTCTCACCGCAAGATTCAAGGGCGAAAAATCCTGTTCCTTGCCCATGCCGCCCGCAATCAACACCGACTTGCAACCCAAGCCTTGCAGTGCAGCAACCGTCGCGCCTACATTGGTCCCTTTGGAATCGTCGTAAAATGCCACCCCGTTAAAACAGGCTACGCGTTCCACGCGATGCGGGAGACCTTTGAAATACTTCAGTGCCTCCAGCAAGACCGGCATCGGCAATTCAATCGAACAGCATAAGGCCAGCGCTGCCTGTGCATTGGCGACGTTGTGCAGCCCGGCAACCTGCAACTCAGACGCATTGATCAGGCGCTGGCTACCTTGCATCAGCCAGATTTCACCGGCTTCTTCTTCGATGCCAAAATCAGATTCACGTTCGGGCAGATTCAATCCAAAGGTAATGTATGGTTGCGAATCCCGCTTCATGCTCATGCAGCGCTCATCGTCACGGTTCAATACCTGCACGCCACACCACTCGAAGATCCGCGCTTTCGCAGCCGCGTACTCATCCATGCCCGCATAACGATCCAGATGATCTTCGCTGATGTTGAGCACCGTAGCAGCATCGGTCTTCAAACTATGTGTTGTCTCAAGTTGAAAACTGGACAACTCAAGCACCCACACCTCGGGTTGATTTTCTCCACGATCCAGCACCACATCCAACACTGCGGGAGAAATATTGCCGGCCGCCACCGCATCTTTTCCTGCAGCTTTGCAAAGATGTTCCACCATGCTGGTGACTGTCGTCTTGCCGTTTGAACCCGTTATGGCGAGAACCTTGCTCGCAAGTGGCAAGTGGCAAGTGGCAAGGTGGTTTGCGAATAGCTCAATATCCCCGACTACCGGAATGCCCGATGCTGCGGCACGCTTAACAAACGGGTCACTCAGCGGTACACCCGGACTGATCGCGATCAGCTCTATGTCTTTAAATAACGCATCGTTGAATGCGCCGCAAAATATCTGTTCTGGTTTTACAAATTGAGCTACTTTATCCAAACTTGGCGGCTTTGCGCGGCTGTCCGCAACGCGCAGGCGCGCATGCTGGGCGGCCAACCAGCGCACCATGGATAGTCCGGTCTCACCGAGACCGAGAACCAGAACCAGAGGACAGGAATCAGAGGACAGAGAGTTTGAGCCGCGGCAAAGCCGCGACAAAATTTCTGTCGCCTGTTTTCTGACTTCTGACTTCTGGCTTCTGGCTTCTGTCATCTGTTCACCTCAGTTTTAGCGTCGCCAGGCCCAGCAATACCAGCAGCATCGTGATGATCCAGAAGCGCACCACCACCTGCGTCTCCTTCCATCCTTTGAGTTCATAGTGATGGTGCAGCGGCGCCATCTTGAACACGCGTTTACCCGTCATCTTGAACGAGGCAACCTGAATGACCACCGACAATGTTTCAACCACGAACACGCCGCCCATGATGAACAGCACCAGCTCCTGTCGCACAATCATCGCAACCACACCCAGTGCCGCGCCCAGGGCCAACGCACCGACGTCGCCCATGAACACTTCCGCGGGATACGCGTTGAACCACAGGAAGGCCAAGCCTGCACCGGATATTCCGCCGCAGAACACCGCCAATTCGCCCGCACCGGGGATGTAAGGAATACCCAGATATTTCGCAAATACCGCATTGCCAGCCACATAGGAAAATATCGCCAGCGCACCGCTCACCATCACGGTCGGCATGATTGCCAAACCATCCAGGCCGTCGGTCAGATTCACCGCATTGCTAGTTCCGACAATGACGAAATAAGCCAGTGCGATAAACGTTGCCGCGCCCAGCGGAAACACCAGCAACTTCATAAACGGCACGATCATTTCTGTTTGTGCCGGCAGCGTAGCGGTATTCCACAGATAAACCCCGACAATCAGCGCGATGATAGACTGCCAGAACATCTTGGCTTTGGCAGACAAACCCTTGGGATTGCGGTGTACCACCTTGCGATAGTCATCCACCCAGCCGACCACACCAAAGCCCAGCGTGGTGAACAGCACCACCCACACGTAATGATTGTGCAAATCGCCCCACAACAAGGTGGTGATGGCGATGGACGTCAGAATCAGCGCACCACCCATGGTAGGCGTGCCAGCCTTGATCAGATGTGTCTGCGGCCCGTCCGTGCGAACCGACTGGCCGATTTTGTAGGCGGTCAGCTTGCGTATCATCGCAGGTCCCACCAGAAATGAAATTCCCAGCGCCGTCATCGCTGCCAACAGGGTACGCAGCGTGATGTAATTGAACACGCTGAAAAATCTTACATCCTGGGCCAACCATTGTGCGAATGCTAAGAGCATTTTTTTGCTTTCTGTGAGTTCTGAGCAGTGAGTAGAGAGTGGGAGCCACCACTTCCTGCTTCCAACTGACCACTTACCAATTCAAGATGCTTGACCACGCGTTCCAGTTTCATAAAGCGCGATCCCTTGACCAGCACTGTCGTTCCCGCATTCAATTCTTTCTCCAGCTCGCTTTGCAAATCTTCAACACATTCGAAGTGTTGTGCGTTAACGCCAAATTCACGCACAGTAATTTTGCTCAACTCACCCAAGGCATATAATTTTTCAATGCCCGACGCGCGTGCAGCTCGGCCTATCTCGGCATGAAGCAAAGCCGCGTCTTCGCCTAACTCACCCATATCACCCAGCACCAGTACGCGGCGTCCGGAAACTTCCGCGAGCACTTTAATGGCAGCATGCATCGAAGCCGGATTCGCGTTGTAGGTATCATCGATCACCACGGCGCCGTGTCTTGCGGACTTGCGCTGCATGCGTCCAGCCACACCTGAAAAACGCTCCAGGCCCGCGACAATGCTTTCAAGCGACAGATTCAGCGCGATCGCAACAGCGGTCGCCGCCAGCGCATTGCGTGCGTTATGCTCACCCGGCACTTGCAGAACGACCGTAAAATTGCCCGTGGGCGTTTTTGCTGCCAAACTCAACCCTGACTTGTGCGGCTGCCATACGCCGGTCACATCGGTCGCACTGTTCAGACCGAATTCCAGCAACGAATGTGCGCCGGCAAGAGTTCGCCATAGGGGCGCGTAGGTATCATCAGAATTGATGATGGCGCTACCGCCAATCTGCAAACCTTCAAATATTTCCCCTTTGGCTCGCGCGACCGCTTCCACGCTACCCATCCCTTCGAGGTGTGCTCCGCTTGCATTGTTGATCAGCGCGACCTGAGGAGATGCAATTCGTGTCAGATAGTCGATTTCGCCCGGATGATTCATGCCCATTTCAATCACCGCATATCTATGCTGAGCGTTGAGCTGCAAAAGCGTCAGCGGCATGCCGATGTCGTTGTTCAAGTTTCCACGGGTCGCAAGCACTGCGTCATCCCCACCCACTGCCGCGCGCAAAATCGATGCTGTCATCTCCTTGACCGTGGTCTTGCCGTTGCTGCCGGTGATGGCCACCACGGGAATAGCAAATTGTTTACGCCAGTACGCCGCCAGTTGTCCCAGTGCGAGACGTGTATCCTGCACAAGCATGATAGGAAATGCAGGATTGAGGATTGAGACCGCAAGGGTCTTCCCCGCACAACTAAGGGTTTTCACCCCAAGTTGTTGCGTGAAGGATTGAGGGCTCAACATTGATGCCAGTTTCTCGACGCTGTCTTCATTGACCAACGCAGCGACAGCACCGCTCTGCATGGCCTGTGCGATAAAGTCTGCGCCATCGAAATGCTCGCCGCGCAGCGCCACATACAACTCACCCTCGACCAACTTTCGTGTGTCGGTCGAGACTGCGAAAAACTCGGCATCTGCACCCATCATGCGCGCACCCAGCACTTGCGCCGCTTGTGACATCCGCATCATTGAACACCTCGCTGCAAAGACCAGCGTTGCAATGCGTTCATGGCAACTTTCACATCGCTGAAGGCGTGTTTCACACCCTCGATCTCCTGATAGTCTTCATGCCCCTTGCCGGCTATCAAAACAGTATCGCCTGGCGCGGCGCCCAGAATGGCATACTCGATGGCTGCCGCGCGATCCAGAATGATGTTGTGATTCGTCATCGTCATGCCGCCCACCACTTCGTCTATGATCAGCTTAGGGTCTTCGCTGCGCGGGTTATCGCTGGTGACGATGCAGTTGTCCGAAAATTTTTCGGCAATCCTTCCCATCATCGCGCGCTTGCCACGGTCGCGATCACCGCCGCAGCCAAACACACAATACAATTTTCCTGTTGCATCCGAACCCGCACAGATTTCCCGCAATGCCACCAATACTTTTTCCAGCGCGTCAGGCGTATGCGCATAGTCCACGATGACAACAGGCTGCCCTGCATCGCCGATTTTCTGCATGCGGCCTGCGGCAGAGTCAACCTTACCCAATGCGCGCAAGGCATCATCCAGACCAACTTCACTTGCCAGCAATACCGCCAGTGCACCCAGCAAATTGGACGCATTAAATCTGCCCAGCATCGTGCTGTGCAATTCGCCCATACCCCAGCTTGAATAGATTTCCATGCGCATGCCCTCGGCACTCATTCGCAGCAATTTTCCGTACACCATGCGCATGCCGTGATGCTCTGCCAGATGCAAAGCCGCATCGGACAATCCGTAACCGATCACTTCGACTTCCTTGTCGAGCAATTGCAATGCCAACTCGGCGCCAAATGCATCATCAAAGTTGATCACTGCGTATTTGAGTGCATGCCAGTCAAAAAGGCTGCGCTTGGCCGCCGCATAACTTTCCATGTCGCCGTGGTAATCCAGGTGATCGCGGCTCAGATTAGTCAGCAGCGCCACATCGAAATGCACACCATTGACACGCCCCTGTGTCAGGGCATGCGAAGACACTTCCATCGCCACAGCCTTGGCATCACAGCCCAGATATTCAGACAGCAACGACTGAACCTTGATCGCATCCGGCGTGGTGTTATCGCTCGCGTGCAGGGCACCTGCAAAACCATTGCCCAGCGTGCCTATCAGCGCGCATTTCTTTCCGGTCTGATTTAATGCCTGCGCTATCCAGTGACAGGTCGATGTCTTGCCGTTGGTGCCTGTCACGCCCACCATCCACAGATGCTTCGAAGGTTCGCCATACACTGCATCAGCGATTACGCCCGCCTTGTGGCGCAAATCTGCAACAGCCACGTTGGGTATATTCCAGTTTTCATTCCATGCAAAATGCCGTGCTTCCCAGATCACGGCCTTCGCGCCCCTTTCGATTGCCTGGCTAATATACTTGCGTCCGTCTGATTTTTCTCCCGGATAGGCGACAAAAGTGTCGCCAGATTTCACCAGACGGCTGTCCGTCACAAGTTGTGTGCCAGCTGGCAGAAGACAGATGACAGATGACAGGTCACTGTGCAGCCGCGACAAAGTTTCTGTCTTCTGGACCATCACACTTCCTCCTTGATGATCTCGGCAGGAGGTGGTATCACGTTATCCAGCGGCGCATCGTTTGGCACATTCAACAGGTGCAAGGCCTCGCCCACCACTTTGCTGAATGCCGGTGCTGCAACCTGTCCGCCGTAATATTCTTTGCCGCCCGGCTCGTCTATCATCACGGCGACAATCAGACGGGGAGCTGAAGCCGGCGCCATACCGACAAACGAAGCAACATAGCGATTGATGTAGTGACCATCTTCCAGTTTATGCGCAGTGCCTGTTTTGCCCGCCACGCGATAGCCTGCCACTTGTGCCAGCGGTGCTGTACCCCCTGGCAACACAACGGATTCAAGCATGACGCGCAATTCATCTGCGGTTTTACCAGAGAAAACCTGATGTCCGATGGCAGGCTGATTTAACTTGAGCAGGGAGATGGGCATCAACTCTCCGTTGTCGGCAAATATCGTATAGGCGCGTGCCAGTTGCAACAGATTGACTGAAATCCCGTGACCATATGACATGGTCGCCTGCTCGATCGGCCGCCATGTTTTGACATCACGCAATTTTCCGATTGCCTCGCCCGGAAAATGACTGCCGGTATGCATACCAAAACCCGAAGAATTAAACGTATTCCACAGCACGCCAGGTTCCAGCGACAATGCAATTTTTGACGCGCCTACGTTGCTTGATTTTTGTATGATTTGCGACACCGTCAAACTCGCTTCCGGATGCGTGTCATGTATCTTTTTATTGCCGACGGTGAACACACCGTTCTCGGTATTGATCACTGTGTCCGGCCTGACTTTGTCAAGATTCAACGCGGTGCCAATGGTAAAGGGTTTCATCGTTGAACCCGGCTCGAACTCGTCAGTCACGGCGCGATTGCGCATCATCTGTGTGCTGACATGCGCACGATTATTCGGGTTATAGCTGGGGTAGTTGGCCAGTGCCAACACTTCGCCGCTTTTTGCATCCAGTACCACAATAGCACCCGCCTTGGCCTGGTGCTCCTGTACCGCCTGCTTCAGTTCACGATAGGCCAGATGCTGCACCTTGCTGTCCAGGCTAAGCGCGATATCACTACCGGGCCTGGGCGGTGTCAGACTACCGGCGTCCTCGACGATATGTCCGCGCCTGTCCTTGATCACACGCTGGCTACCCACTTTACCTGCGAGCCTGCTTTGCAAAACCAGCTCCAGCCCTTCCTGCCCGTTATCATCCTGCCCGGTAAATCCCAGAACCTGGGCAAACTCTTCGCCTGCCGGGTAGTAACGACGATACTCTCGCTGCAAAAATACACCCGGCAAATTCAGGCTTGCCACCTTGCCGGATTCCTCCGGTGGAATTTGCCTCTTCAAATACACAAAATCTTTCGACGTATCCAAAAGACGCTCTTTGATTTCATTCACGCGCATGCCCAACACCAACGCAAGTCGCCCTAACTGCGCCGCATCAAGCTTGGCCTCCTTGGGATCACCTAACTTGATGTCCGCAGCACTGGCCCACACCGATTCGACCGGCGTGCTGATTGCCAAAGGCTCTCCATTTCGATCTGTGATCATGCCACGATGCGCACTGACTTCCATGACACGGCTAAAACGTTGATTTCCTTGCTCCTGCAAAAAATTGTCGTGTATTCCCTGCAAATAAATCGCGCGGCCAATCAGGCCCGCCAGACCTGCCAGCAAGGCAGTGAACAACACAGTTGCACGCCACCCCGGTAATTTCGTCGTATTGCTGTCTTTTGCCGCATACTTCATGGTTGCTGGTTTGATCCGTTATCGTTTGAAGAGGAATGACCTATTCGTATAAACCTGATTTGCTCTTTTTTGGGCAATTGCATCTGCAATTTCTGCGTGGCAATTTTCTCTACACGGCCCGGTGTGGCCAAGGTGCTTAGCTCCAACTGCAACTGCCCCCATTCCACTTCCATTTGACGGGCGAGTTCCTTTTCATGTTGCAATGCAACAAATAGTTTGCGTGCCTGATTTTGCGAGGTGACCACGCTCAATGCGCCCGCCATCACCAGCACCAGCAGCGCGCTTTTTAAAATATTGCTATACCACATCACGGCGCTCCGCCACGCGCATCACCGCACTTCGAGCGCGCGGATTCGCCTGCAACTCCGCTTCCCCAGCACGCACCGCACGGCCGATCAATTTCAATTTCCCCAAAGGCACTTCGCTGGCGCGTATCGGCACATTGCGCGGCAATTTATCGACATCCACCATATCGCGCATAAAATGCTTGACCATGCGATCTTCCAACGAATGGAAACTGATCACCACCAGGCGCCCCCCGCTTTTCAGGTGAGAAACACACTGAGGTAAAACGCGCTCTAATTCCTCGAGTTCCTGATTGAGATAAATCCGTAGAGCCTGAAAGGTGCGCGTCGCCGGATTTTTACCTGCCTCTCGGGTACGTACCGTCTTGCCAACCAGCTCGACGAGCTGCCACGTGGTCTTAATGGGTTGAATCGCACGCGCAGCAACAACCGCTCTTGCAATCTGCTTAGCAAACCGTTCTTCGCCGTATTCACGTATAACCTCCGCCAGCTTCGCTTCGTCCACTGTCTCCAACCATTGTGCCGCCGTCATTCCGCAGCTCGTGTCCATGCGCATGTCCAACGGCGCATCAAACCTGAAACTGAAACCGCGCAGCGCCTCATCCAGCTGTGGCGACGAAACTCCCAGATCAAGCAATATCCCGTCGACAAGATCCACATCCAGTCCGCGCAAGACTTCTGCCAAGTGCGCAAAACCGCTGTGCTCGATGCGAAAACGCGCATCATGAAACGTGCGGCCATGCGCTACCGCCGTCATGTCCTTGTCGAGCGCGATCAGCCGCCCCTTATTACCCAGCTGCTGCAAAATGCGCCCGCTATGCCCGCCGCGCCCGAATGTGCAATCCACATAGATGCCATCCGGTTTAATCGCGAGCGCTTCAACTGCCTCATTCAGCAAAACTGTCTCGTGAGTGAGCGTATCGCTCACAACGAAAATCCCTCGAGCTCGGATGGCAACTCACCGTTCATTAGCATGATTGCCGCCTGTTGCTGCGACTGCCATTTCGCTTCATCCCATAACTCAAATTTATTTCCCTGACCAATCAGCATCACGCTTTTGTCCAGTACGGCATAGCTGCGCAACACAGGGGAGATCAACACGCGTCCGGCGCTGTCCATCACCACATCCTCGGCATGTCCAACCAAAAGGCGCTGCAGCGCCCGACTCCTGGGGTTAAACGATGAAAGCTTATTCAGCTTGTCGCGTATCGGCAACCACTCTGACTGTGCATAAATCAAAAGACACCCATCAGCATCAGCCGTCAAAACCAGATTTCCCGCGCACGCGCCCAGAAGCATGTCGCGATACCTTGCCGGTATCGCGAGCCTGCCTTTGCCATCCAGATTGAGTTGCGTTGCGCCCTGAAACATCTCTCTACTCCATAATTACCCACTTTTTACCACTTAAACCCACTATATTAAAAAAAACCAGGCAGGTCAAGCAAAAAACAGAATTTTTCTTTACAAGACAATGGGTTAGCGAGGAAAGCCAATAAAATACAAATATGCTTAAAAAGCAATGAATTGCAGAATTAAGCTAAAGCTGTTTATAACGAAAATGAGAATTTCCCGGCCAAAGCAAAGATGACAAAACATAAAGCTCGCCGGAACCGTCGAAGCATTTTGCGCCAGATTTCGAACGGATAAGCATTGCGCATATCCGAGTAAAGCCTACATAATTCGTCCGTCGACCCAACAATAAAAGCAGCCGGCGCAGCCGCACAGACTGAAGGAGGAGGAAGATGTATATCATACGTAAAAGCACTGCCCTCGCTTTTCTGTTGTTATCCATCGTTTCCGGACATGTCCTGGCCGCACCCGAGCACGACTTCGTTGTGACCGGCGTCGTCGTCAATTCCGGAAATGCTCGGCAGCTCGCGTCGTTCGTCCGCCTGCTTTCCGAAAAGTCCGACTATCCCATGCAGGCTGTATTCGCATCGAGCTACACGGAATTATCAAACATACTGAGAGACCACCCCGATTCAGTGGGCTGGACCTGCGGCGCACCCTTCGTCGAAGACAACAAGGCATATGGTCAACAGCTCATCGCAGTTCCCCTGTTCCACGGAAAACCCCTCTACCACAGCCTCATTCTGGCGCGCAGGGGGCGGCCCGAGAAACGTCTTGCCGATTTCAAGGGCGAGGTGCTGGCCTATTCGGACATACGCTCAAATTCCGGATTCGTCTCCCCAGCCTATGCGCTGCATGAAAAGCACATCGACATTTCCAGATACTTCCGGCTCACGATCGACGCAGGCTCACACGAGAACAGCATAAAAGCTCTGCTGGGCGGCCTGGCCGATGTGGCTGCCGTGGACGAATACGTCTGGGTAGAGTACGTGAAGGAGCATCCCGAAGCCGCCCAGCGGCTTACCGAACTGGAACGCATGGGGCCATACCCCTTTACCCCCATCGTTGCAGGTCCCAAGGTCGATGCGGCGACATTGAAAAAACTGCAGGATGCGCTGACCGGCATGAAAGCCGGCAGCCAGATAATGCTTAACCTCGGGCTGGATGGGTTCACGCTTGAACCGGTCAACTTCTATGAGCCGATCGCCAAAATGCTAGAGGCGATCAGGCCTGACGGGCACAATGCCGGATTTGCCCAGTGAGAAACTGGCTATACCGTTCTTTCTTCCGCCAGACAAGTCTGCTGTTGCTGGTATTTTCCGTGATTTCGATCACGGCTTATGCAGCTCATAATTTTTACGAACTGCGCCATCAATGGCGCGACACGATACAATCCCAGTCCTCCGACGTGACCGGCCTGATCGCGCTGACTGCCGCTGATGACTTGCGCTACGACAAACACTTCGCGCTTTGGAGCAAACTCAAGCATTTCCAGGAACAACAGGAACAGAAGGGCGAGCTCTACAGATTCAGGGAGATCACCGTGCTGGACAATTCCGGCAACACGGCAGGATCCACAGAGCCTGCAAAACACCCCTTGATGCAGCCTTATGGCACCCTTTCCTCACCCCCTTCGGAAACCCTGTTAAATGGTGCCGATGCAATCAGCCTCACAGCACCAGTCGAGTTTGGCGGCGAGAAAATCGGGAGCATCGTCGCCCGGCTCGACATCACCCCCTTCAGGCAATTCCTCTGGGTACACCTGCGCGACTTTGCGATATATCTGTTCCTGGTGACGCTCGCATCCGTCGCTTTCGGCCTGGCCCTTGCGCGCTGGATCACCCAGCCGCTGACCGACATCCAGAATGCACTGCACATGATGGGCAGCGGAAGCATCGCGCTTCCCTCGCTCAGCCGGAGGCAGGACGAATATGGCAAGCTTGCCAGGGCGATCGAATCCGCAGACAAACGCATAGAGGAAGATGCGCGACAGATCAAGATGCACCGCGACACGCTTGAAGAGACGGTGAAACAGCGCACCAACGAACTCACCGCGAGCAACAGGGAGCTGGAAGCCTTCAGCTATTCGGTCTCGCACGACCTGCGCGCACCGCTGCGCGCAATAGACGGCTTCAGCCAGGCACTCATCGAGGATTACGGCGACAAGCTGGATGGCACAGCGACCATGTACCTGCAAAGAGTCAGGGGCCGTGCGCAGAAGATGGGCACGCTGATCGACGATTTGCTGCAGCTGTCGCGTGTGACGCGCCTCGAGATGAAGTATGTCAGGATAGACCTCAGCGCCCTGGCCGGAAAAATCATGCATGGACTCAAATCAGATGATCCCCAACGCGATGCGGAAATTTTCATCGCGCCCAACCTGACCGCCACGGGGGATGCCGGACTGATACAGATCATGCTGCATAACCTGCTTGGCAATGCATGGAAATACACCGGCAGAAAGGATCGCGCCATCATCGAATTTGGCAGCCTTGCGCAGGATGATGAGCAGGTCTATTTCATCCGAGACAACGGGTCAGGATTCGACATGCGCTATGTCTCCAAACTGTTCGGCGCATTCCAGCGCCTGCACACCGAGGATGAATTTCCCGGCACGGGCATCGGGCTTGCCACCGTCCAACGCATCGTCAATCGTCATGGCGGCAGAATATGGGCGGAAGGTACAGTCGATGAAGGCAGTTGTTTTTATTTTGTGTTGCCGCATGTCGCAACTTGATCAATTTTCTATAGAACTGGAGTTCACATGGGCAGCAAAATAATTCTTCTGGTGGAGGACAATCCCGATGACCGCATCCTGACCGTGCGCGCCTTGAAGCAGCACAATGTTTACAACGAGATCAAGGAGGTCAAGGACGGACAGGAAGCGCTCGACTACCTTTTCGGGGAAGGCGATTATGCGGGGCGTGACACCGCCATACAGCCGCAGATCATTCTGCTCGATCTCAAGCTCCCCAAGGTGGACGGCCTCGAAGTGCTGCAAAGGATACGTGCGGACAGCCGCACGCGCCGCCTGCCGGTCGTGATCCTCACCTCTTCAAACGAGCAGCAGGACATGATTTCAAGTTATGATCTGGGCGCGAACAGCTATGTGCGCAAGCCTGTCGATTTCAACGAGTTTATCGAGGCCGCAAGACAGCTGGGCATGTACTGGCTGATGTTGAACGAGGTGCCGGATGCCTGACGGAAAAAAACTGCGCGCCCTAGTCATAGAGGACTCCGAGGACGACACGCTTCTTGCACTGCGGGAATTAAAGCGCGGCGGCATCGATGCGGTTTCGGAACGCGTATTCAGCGAGGATGGCTTGAGAGCCGCGCTCTCCCGCCAGGACTGGGATCTCGTGATCACAGACCACAATATGCCTGGCTTCAGCTCGACCGACGCAATCCGCATCGTTCAGGAACACGGCATCGACATCCCGCTCATCATCGTCTCGGGCAGCATAGGCGAAGAACTGGCAGTCTCCTCGATGAAATCGGGCGCGCACGACTTCATCATGAAAAGCAATCTGGCGCGCCTCGTGCCGACCGTCGAACGCGAACTGCGCGAGGCGATCAACCGGCGAGCGCAGCGCGATACCGAAGCCGCGCTAATTTCCAGCGAACGTCATTTCAGGGCCTATTTCGAGCAGGCCCTGATCGGCATGGCATCGACCAGCGCCGAGAAGGGATGGCTCGAAGTCAATGATGCGCTGTGCAAAATGTTGGGTTATTCCCGCGAAGAACTGATGCGCATGAACTGGGCAGAGCTCACCCATCCCGACGATCTCGATGAGAACCTGAAGCACTATGAGCGCTTGCTCAGGGGCGAAGTAGACAGCTATACGATAGAGAACCGCTTCATCCGCAAGGATGGCGAAGCCATACATGTGCGCCGCGC
>VFSW01000082.1_pt1 | contig 112275 bp, 91 predicted proteins | sample 5358111 | NCBI WGS metagenome assembly VFSW01 (sample SAMN11554181, study PRJNA540505) | mine drainage metagenome | isolation source: sediment from site ElyBrook_90M | place: USA: Ely Copper Mine, Vershire, VT | collected 2017 | reverse complement strand
CTCCTCCACCGTCATTTCCACTTTGGCGACGGCCGCTGGTACTGACGCGCATGGCGGAGTACCCGAGCCATCCCATCGGCACCAGGACGTTTTTCGCGACGCCCATCGACACCGCCATCGCGGCGCTTTGCAGTCCGGTGACCGAGGCCGCGCCGCCGGTGGGCACGGTTACCGCATAGCGCAGATCCTCGATGCCGAGATTAGCGGCGAAATGTTCGGCCGGCGATCCGATCGGCGGCCCGACGATGCCATCGATGTCATGCGGCGTCAGCCCCGCGTCCGCGATCGCATTAACCGAGGCTTCGAGCGTCAGTTGCAGATCGGTCTTTTTGGTTCCTCTGGTGAACTCGCTCTCGCCGACACCAACGATACAACTTCGATCCTTCAAACTTTCCATCGCGCCCCTCTTCTTCCGATCCCTCTTCCCCTTTCTTTAGGGGAAGGGGTTAGGGGTTAGGTCTACAGCGCCGCGTAAAATGCGTCGAACAGTGCCTGCGCGCGCGCATCGATCAGCAAGCCATTCGCCATCTGGTTCATGGTGTAGCCGAAGCCGACCTTCTTGATCGGATCCGCAAACCCCAGCGAGCCGCCCGCGCCCGGATGTCCGAACGCCTTGATGTTAGGCCCGAAACCCATGCCCGGCTGCGATAACATGAAGCCCATCGAGAAGCGCGTCGGCATCCCCATCAGCACCTGGTCGGGACCGAATGACTGCTCGGCCCAGAACCGCTCCAGCGCCTCCGGCCGCACGATGCGATAGCCATCCACCTCGCCACCGCGCGCGAGGGCGCCATACATGCGCGCGAGCGAGCGCGCCGTGGTATGCGCATTGGCGCCGCCGATTTCCGCGCCACGCCACGCGCGCGAGTTGGGCACATTCGGCTTGGTGAGAATGGGAGGATTCATGAACGCCGCGGCGGTCGGTCCTTTGGGATCTTTCGCCGCCTCTTCAAACAGATTGGGCGTCCCCGGCTCCGGCGGCGGCGACGGCAGGATGTCGGTCACGCGCCCATCATGCTTCGCATCGAGGCCGATATGGGTATCGAGCCCCAGCGGCTCCGCGATCTCGGTGCGAAAATAAGTGCCGAGGCCTTTCCCGCTGATGCGCCGGATGACCTCGCCTACCAGCCATCCGATCGTGATGGCATGGTAGCCATGCTTGGTGCCGGGCTGCCAAAACGGAGTCTGCTCGGCCAGCGCGGATGCCATCGTGTCCCAGTTATAGATGTCCTCATCCTTGAGTGGCTTGCTGACGCCGGGCAGTCCCGCGCGATGGCTCAGGATATAGCGCACCGGCAAATCCTTCTTGCCGGCTTGCGCGAACTCGGGCCAGTACTTCGATACCGGCTCATCGGGGTCGAGCTTGCCCTGATCGATCAGGCGATGGGCGCAGGTCGCGGTCAGCCCCTTGGTGGTCGAATAGACATTGACCAGCGTGTCACGCTGCCATGGTTTGGTGCGGGCCTTATCGGCATGACCGCCCCAGATATCGACGACACATTTGCCATCGAGATTAATCGAACAAGCGGCGCCGAGCTCGCCGCGCTTTTCGAGATTTTCCGCAAACGCTTTCTTGACGCTCTCGAAGCGCTTGTCGCATTCACCTTCGATTTGGTAATCCGCCATTGGAGCCTCCAGCTTCGGTTTCTATAGCACCGAAAACTCAAACTCTTCCAACGGGATTCGCGCAACCGGATTCGCGCAACCGGATTCGCGCAACCGGATTCGCGAATGTTGTCCTGCGTTTCACGCGCCCACCTTTCTTTCGAAAATACCCCTTGATAGCCTCATCGCTCGGGCAATCGCTTGCGACCTAAACAAATAGCGAAAGCATTGGGAGCTTTCGGCGCGGTGGCTTTGGCGGCGCTGGTCGGCGTGACCTATTACGTCGTGCACAATCGCGCCGTCGGCCCGACCATCGCCACTATCGCGGGACTGATTCCCGGCTCGCTTTACCATGTGCACAATTTCCATTGGACCCAGATGAAGGCCGGCCAGCAGGAGTGGGTACTGACCGCGCACGATGCCAACTATTCCAACGACAAGACCTCGCTCATCCTCAATGACCCCATCGTCACGCTGGTTTCGAAGGATGGGAAGCCGGTGACGGTGAAGGCGCCCAAGGCGGTGCTCGATCTCGATGGCAGCAAGGTCAAGCGCGCGACTCTCAGTGGCGGAACCGAAATCCATTACGGCGACTTCGTGATGAACACCGAGCAGGCGACGTTTATCCCCGACGCCGATCAGGTGGACGCGCCCGGTCTGGTTACTATCGTCGGCGAGGGGATCAAGGTCACCGGCATCGGAATGACGGGTCATACCAAAACCCGCCAGTTCGAACTGCTCAAGCAAGTCAGCACCGATATCGCACCGAGCCACGCCACCAGCCAGGATTCGAAAAAGGGCTGAATCCGAGGCTGGATTGATGACCGGGGCCGTCCAGAAACTCTCCGCGGTGGCGGCGGTCGCATTATTTCTCGGATTTCTGCCGGCACCGCATCGGGGAATTGCGCAGGACGAACCCGAACCTGAAGCCTCGGCAATTGAAACGCCGCAGCCTGAGCCCACCGAATGGGTCCCGATTACCGCGGGCGACGCCGAGCGCGGCGGGCCTGCACCCACTGCGGAAGCTTCGCCCTCCAATGCCGCGACACCTGCGCCAGCCCCGACCAGCGCCGAAGCACCCTCGCCCGCGGCACCGAGCAGTCCAGCCTCGATGGGGACGCCGGCGGCTGGCGCATTTCATTCGACGATAAGCCGCGAGCATCCGCCAGCAACTTCGCCAAGCGCGGTAAACGCCATCGAGTCGGCGCCTGAAACCCCGGCGGCGTCATCTTCGGCCGGCGCGAAGCAACCGGAATCGAAAAAAAGCGCCGGTAAAGGTGCTGGCCCAGCGATCGTGCCGGAGAATTCGCCCTTCGCGGGGATGAACTTCGGCAATCAAAAAGGGCCGACCAACATCAAGTCCGATTCGCTCAATCTCGACTATCAGAACAAGGCGATCATTTTCACCGGCCACGTCCATGCGGTGCAGGCCGGCGGCGACTTGACCAGCGATACCCTCAAAGTCCAGTACGGCAAGGATTTCAACGACATCAAGATGATGTACTCGGATGGCAACGTGCGGATGAGCCAGGGCACCCGATGGATCACCAGCGACCATGCGGTGCTGGATCAAGACAAGCACCTCCTAACCTTCCACGGGAATCCGGTGGTTCACGATGGCGAAGACCAGATCACCGGGTCATTGATCACCGTCGACATGGTGAGCGGGAAAAGCACGGTGCAAAATCCGCGGGTGGTGATCTTCCCTCGAGAGTCGAAAAACCCTGATAATGTAATCGCGCCAGGTAGCCCGTGAGTTAGTTGGACGGATGGCCCTCGAAGTAAAGCTCGGACAAGATTTACGCCTGCGTCAGCAGCTGGTGATGACCCCCCAGCTACAGCAGGCCATAAAAATCCTGCAATTATCGCTTCCGGAACTGGAAGCGGTGGTCCAGACCGAACTCGATTCCAACCCGGTGTTGGAGCCGCTGGATACCAGTCCGGCGGAAAATGCCCCGGAAAATAGCAGCAATTCCGACGAGGATTTCACGCCCCCTCCCGATGGCGAGCTGTCCGAGGAGCGCGAGGCCGCGCCTGCCTCCGCCGATGAGCCTCCCAACGAATGGGATGCGCCTCCCGGGTCCGAGGAGCTTCCGGTCACCGCCAGCGAGGCGCGCGACGCGGCAGTCGAGATGGAGCAGTTCGATCGCATCGACAAGCTCGACTGGCGCGAATACATGGAGAATTACTCCAACAACTGGCAGGAGGCCGAACCTGCCGATCTCGATGACGAACGGCGCCAGACGGTCGAAAATACGCTGACCCGCAAGACCTCGCTTGAAGACCATCTGATGTGGCAGTTGCGGCTGTCGAGCCTGACCGAGAAGGACCAGCGCATCGGCGCGACCATCATCTATAACCTCAACGATGACGGTTACCTCGAAACTCCGCTGGCCGAATTGGCCGCGCAGGTCGAGGTATCCGAGGCCGAGGTCGAACGCGTCCTCAGGCGGGTGCAGCAACTTGATCCGCCAGGCGCGGTGGCCCGCGACCTGCGCGAATGCCTGCTGCTCCAGTTGAAAAACCTCGGCATGGAGGAATCGCTGGCGGCGCGGGTGGTCAGCAATCACCTCGATCTGCTGGAGAAGCATCGCTACAACGAAATCGCGAAGCTGCTCGGCGTCACCGTCGATGTCGTCAACCAGGCGCAAAAGATTATCTCGCTGCTGGAGCCCAAGCCGGGCCGCGACTACGGCGGCGCAGAGCCGACTTACGTCATCCCCGATGTCTTCATCGTGAAGATGGGCAACGACTACGTCGTCACTCTCAATCAGAGCGCGGTGCCGCGCCTGCGGCTGGCCGGTTACTATCAGCGCGTGATGAACGATGGCCAGACGGGAGCCGAGACCAAGGAATATCTGCAAGAGCGGCTGCGGTCGGCGAAATGGCTGGTGAAGTCGATCTATCAGCGCCAGCAGACGATCTATAAGGTCGCGAACTCGATCATCAAATTTCAGCGCGCGTTTTTCGACCATGGCATCGGAAGTTTGCGACCGCTGGTGCTGAAGGACGTGGCCGAAGATATCGGGATGCATGAATCGACCATCAGCCGTGCGACGGCGAACAAATACGCGCATACGCCGCAGGGCATTTTCGAACTGAAGTTCTTCTTTACCTCGGGGGTGAAAGCGGGCAGCGGTGAGGATGTCAGCGCGGAAACGGTGAAGGAAAAAATCCGCGCGATGGTCACCATCGAGCAGTCCCACAACCCGCTCTCGGACCAGGCGATCGCTGAGATCCTGCGTCGCGACAACATCAACATCGCGCGCCGCACGGTGGCGAAATATCGGCAAGCATTGGGAATCCTGCCGTCGGCGAGCCGTAAACGGGTCGGGTAACATCACCGATCCAAAGGTCCAGGCCAAGCAGCATGAGTATGAACAATGGCAAGGGCAAAAAGAGCCGCGCAATCGGACGCAAGGCCAAACGCGCGCAGCGCCTGGCGGTGGTGAACGTCGCGGTGAACGTCACCTTTCGGCATATGGAGGCGACCGATGCGCTGCGGCAGTACGCGGAAAAGAAGTTCGCGCACCTCGGACGCGTGCTGAAGCAGCCCGCGGAGGCGCATTTGATCCTCGAGGTGGATAAATATCGCCAATGCGGCGAAGTGACATTCAAATGCGGGCGCATCACCGCGACGGCGGCCGAGGAGAATAAGGATCTCTATGCCGTCATCGATTTGTTGACCGACAAGGTCGATCATCAGCTGAAGAAGCATGTCGAAAAGGTGAAAAGTAAAAAGATGCGATCGCTCTCGACGCCCGAGGTGCTCGCTGCTGCTGAGGAAACGTAACAGAGATTCAGGATTGCTCGCGACGCGCCACTAAAGTTGACCTTCGCGACGCGCTCCTACATAGATACGTATGGGATCGGAACGGACCTCATGAAAATTACGGACTTCCTCACACCCGAGATGATTGCGCCCTCGCTCAAGGGGCAGACCAAGGCTGAAGTTTTGCAAGAACTCGCGGGATGCCTCACCAAGGAGCATCCGGAGATTCCCGCCGCCGAGATGTCCGCGGTGCTGGCCGAGCGCGAGCGGCTGGGCTCCACGGCGATTGGCGACGGCATCGCGATTCCGCACGGCAAGCTTCCCAAGGTCACCAAGATTCTCGGCACCTTCGGGCGTCATGTGCAGGGCGTCGATTTCGAATCCCTCGATGGCAACCCGACGCATCTGTTTTTCATGCTGGTCGCGCCTGAGGATTCCACCAGTCTCCATCTCAAGGCGCTGGCGCGCGTCTCGCGTCTGCTCCGCGATGGCAATTTCCGCGAGAAGCTGCTGAGCGCGCCCGATGCGAATGAACTCTTCCGGCTGATTCGCGAGGAAGACAGCAAGTTCTAGTTCCCGCCGCTTCAGCTTGATAACAATGAAGCGTGGCTGCGGATCCATCTCAACCGCGTTTGATCATCGTCACGGGCGTGTCCGGCGCCGGACACACCTCGGCGATGCGCGTGCTCGAGGATCTCGGTTTTTACTGCGTCGATAATCTTCCGGTCGCGCTCGCTCCCACGGTTCTGAAGCTGGCCCGCGAGAGCGGCAAGGATTTCGCCGGCGTCGCCCTCGGCATCGATTCGCGCGAGCGCATCTTCTTCGCGCAGTGGCCACAAATATCGGCGGAGCTGGAACGCGAGGGCGCGCATCCGGAAGTGCTGTTCCTCGATGCCTCCGACGAAGTCCTCGCGCGCCGATATTCCGAGACTCGCCGGCCGCATCCGCTCGGGCATAGCGGCAAGGGCATCATCGAGATGATTCACGATGAACGCGAGGCGCTCGCCGAGATGCGCGAGCGCGCCAGCCGCATCATCGATACCACTACTCTGACCGTGCACGAGCTGCGCGAGCGCGTGACCGCCGCCGTCATGGGCTCGGCGAGCAACGATCGCATGGTCATCTCGATCGTGTCATTCGGCTACAAGTACGGCGCGCCGGTCGGGCTCGACGTGGTGCTCGACGTGCGATTCATCCCGAACCCGTTTTTCATTCCCGAACTGAAGTCGCTCACCGGTCTCGATCAGGCGGTGCGCGACTATGTGATGAGTAAGCCGGAGTCGAAGCAGTTCATCGACGAGGTGGGCAGGATGCTCGATTTTCTCATCCCGCTCTATCGGCGCGAGGGAAAAAGCTATCTGACGATTGGCCTCGGATGCACCGGCGGACGGCATCGCTCGCCGGCGCTCGCACGGGAGCTTCGCGATCGCCTCGCGCGCAGCGGCTATGAGGTCCTCGTGCGCGACCAGGACGTGGCCCGGTAGGCGACAGCTTCGCGAGGACGCTCAGGATGAACTTTCGGCGATGCCGAAAGGTCAATTCATATTGCTCCCGCAATCGACGTTGATCGTTTGCCCCGTGACGCCCGCGCCCGCGTCGCTCACGATGAACAACGATACGCGCGCCACTTCATCTTCGGTCGCCATCCGGCGCAATGCGGCGCCAGAGAGAAACCCCTCGCGCACCACCTCGTATGGCTGCCCAAGTGATTCCGCGCGCGCACGCATCACGCGCTCGATGCGATCGCCCTCGATGGCGCCCGGACAGATGCAGTTCACCCGGATGCCGCGCTGACCCCATTCGCCGGCCAGCGTCTGCGTCAAACCGATCATCGCCCACTTCGCCGCTGCGTACGGTGAGCGCAACGGATACCCGCGCCGACCCGCGCCCGACGAGATCATCAGGATGTTCCCCGACTTGGCCTTGTCCATGTGCGGAATCACCGCACGCGAAGCGAGCCATGCCCCTGTCAGATCGATATCGATAACCTCCTGCCATTCGGCGAGGCTCATATCGGTGATGCGCTTGGTCGGTCCCGCGATGCCGGCATTGTTCACCAGGATATCGACGCGCCCGAATGCCTTCAGGGCTTCGTCGGTCATCTTTTTGCAATCGGCTTCTTTTGCGACATCGGCCTGCACAAAAGTCGTCTTGGCGCCGATTTTTTCCAGCTCGGCGCAGGTCTGCTTCATCGGGTCGAGGGAGCGTGCCGCGAGCACGATCTTCGCGCCGGCCGCGCCATACTTGAGCGCGATCTGTTTGCCGATTCCGTATCCGCCACCGGTGATGATTGCGACTTTGTCCGCGAGCTCGTTCATGGGATTTCCTTGTAGCAGTATATTTTTCGCGACTCTAATCGCATTGAAGGCCATCGACAAACTCGCGCCCGGAGTTCTTGTCTCGATGGCGGAGCCGCCCGTATCATAGATGCTTCCAAATGGCCGCCATCAAACCGATAACCGCACCTCCCGCGAAGCCCGCCAGCGGAGGCCTCACTTTCCTCGACGTTGTCAAGATTGTCGCCATCGTCGCGATCGTCGGCGTATGCGGATGGCTGCTGTGGGCGCATTCCGAATGGTTTCGCGATCCGCAATCGGTCAAGCGCGAAGTCGTACAATTCGGAATCTGGGGACCCATCATCTACATGGTGCTGTATGCGGTCGGGCCGTCATTCCTGGTGCCCGGCGCGGTGATGACGATTGCGGCCGGGCTCGCATTCGGCACCGGATGGGGCTCGGTCTATTCGCTGATCGGCGCGGATGTCGGAGCGGTGGTCGCCTTCGGCGCGGGACGATGGCTGGGGAAGGGATTCGTCGAACGCATCGTGGGCGAGCGGTTCCATGAGGTGCTGCGGAAAATAGCGCGCAACGGCTTCCAGATTATTTTTTACCTGCGGATGGTGCCGGTCATCCCGTACAACGCGCTGAATCTGCTCGCGGGCGCGTCGCCGATCAAGTTCAAGGACTATTTCTGGGCGTCGATGATTGGGATGGTGCCGGGCACCATCCTATTTGCGTTTCTCGGCGACGCCCTGTGGCATCCGATGTCACCGAGGTTCTTCCTCGCGCTGTTGCTGATCGGGCTCAGCGTTCTATGCGGTGAGATTTGGCGTCGATGGTCAAAGATCGGGGTTGAAGAACCTGCCTGACCTGATTCTCGCCCTCAGGTGTTCGCGGCCCAGCTTCCTAACGCGCCGTTGGGGTTCATTCGGGGAGCGGTCCTGCCAAGACATCGTGAGCTGCGAATCGCGATGAATCGGGCGCAGGTGCCGCTCGATGATGGTTTCAAGAATCTCCGGAATTTCGAAAATCGCGCGATTGTTGAGTCCGCCGACGCGCGCACGAAAGTGCGCCAGCCGCTCAGGATCGAGCATCGGAACAATCGCCGTCGCAATCTCGGCGAACGACTGCAGCACGACGCCGACCCGATTGCTGATAATCCAGTCGGTGTTGTAGCGCTCCTGTACCATCGTCCACGAATTGCGCTCGACGATCACCGGCAGGCGCATCACCAGCGCCTCGCTGATACTGCCGGGACCGGGCTTGCCCACGAAGTAGTCGGCAAGATTCATGAAGTGCGGAATCTCGCGCGTGAAGCCTTCGCTATGAAATGGGAACGGCAGCTCGAGCGCCATGAGCTGATCACGCAGATGCTGATTGTGCCCGCACATAAAAATGAGCTGCGTTTTCAAACCGGCCGCCGCAACCCGCTTCGCGATGGTGAGCATCTTGCGCGAGCCGTGTCCGCCGAACATCACCAGGCCGGTTGGCAGATCAGGACGGAGTCCGAGACGCTCGCGCTCCTGCGCCCGGTCGGCATGGATCGGAAGATAAAACTGCGGGCGCACGATCATTCCCGAGGTCTTAAAGATTCGCTCGCTGCGATGGCCCATCTCAAGCGCCTGCTTCACGGCAAGATCGGTGGCGCAAGCGAAATATTGCTCCTGCCGCTCTATCCAGAAGTGGGTCGGGTAATCAGCGAGATCAGTCAGGATGGTCAGCATCGGGGTGAGCACGCGATTGAGTTCGTGATCGCTCGCGCGCAAGCCATCGAAGATCGCGCGATTGAAGTTCGGGATCAGCGAGACCACCAAATCAGGCGGCGCACCTTTCCAGAAGCGCGCGAGCAGCGCCGCCGAGGGACGATGCATCTGGCGAATCAGCATCTGGACGCCACGCAGCATCGCACCGGTGCCGAGCGTCATTCCGTAGCGAAGCAGGAACCGATTGTAGGCATCCTCGACGCGGACGCGCGCGATCCGTTTGATGATGTCGATCGGCTCCAGCACCTCGCGCAGATTCACCATCCTGACATCCCACGCGCGGCGATCCCGCTCCAGCACCGATTGCAACGCGGTCGCGCTCGCGCGATGACCTCCGCCCGCATCGAAGAAAATCAAATCGATCTTTCTCGGCGCCGATAGCTGCCGCGCATGGAGGCTGGTGTAGTCGGCCTCACTTCGTTCCCACTCGGGCTCAAACAGTTGCCGGACTGGATAGAAACGGCTCATCTACTCGACCTCGCTTTCGGATCCTTTTGCAAATCCTGTCGCAAATCGCTCTCGATCTTGTTCCATCGCAACAACCGCAGCGCGCCGCTCGGTTCTTCAACCAGAGCGGTCCGGCTTTGCACCCAGTCGCCGTCGTTGACGTACAAAATCGGGCCGACCATGCGCTGGTCAGGCTTGTGCGTATGTCCGCAAATCACGCCGTCGACCCTGCGATCGCGGGCGGCGCGCGTCACTTGCTCATCGCGAAAATCCATCAGGTAGTGAACCGCGGATTTGAGTCGGCGTTTGAAATAAAGGCGCGCAGCGCGTTGACGCGATATCGATCCGCCGCACTCGCGGTTGTACCAGAGGTTGAGGCGCAGCGCGGCCGAATAGCCCACGCTCCCGATGACGGAGAGCCAGCGCGCGCCGTGCATACCACCGTCGAACTGATGACCATGCGTTACCAGCATGCGGCGGCCTTCTTCGGTGCGATGCACGAAGTCCTCGTGACATTCGACCGCGCCGAACAGAGTCTGGACCATTTCGGTGCTGCGCTCGTCGTGATTACCGGGCATGAAGATCATCCGGGTGCCGCGCCGGCGCCATGCCCATAGCTCCTCGATAACGGCGGTCTGTGCGGCATCCCAGGACCATCCGGGACCGACGTTCCATCCGTCGATGACGTCACCCACGAGGAAGAGATTCTCGGCGCAATGGCTACGGAGAAAATCCAGGAGCGATTCCGCTTTGCATCGGACGGTGCCGAGGTGGAAGTCTGAGATCCAAATCGAGCGGTAGTATTTTCGTTCATACGGTCGCGCGTCGGGCCACGACAAATCGCCGATGGATTGGACCATCGAATGCGACCGCTCGGTGCCGGGCATACTTAGATCAGCCATACGACGCTTCCCCTCGACCCATCAACACCCGCAACGATCAGAGCACGGGTGGTGGAGGAAAGCTGCCAATTTGCTTGAATTTTGGCGCGCGAAACGTTATCGATATGTTACGTTGAGGGCACTTTATGTCTGGGGTGGTCGCGTCTTCGGAAAACAAAGAGAGCGCCGTGGTGACGACGCCCTCTTCTCGCATGCGAATGTTTTCGGCGCTCAGGTGCCGCTGGTCCAACTCTCCAGATATTTTTTCTGCTCCGGCGTCAGGCTGTCGATCTTGATGCCCATCGAGGCCAGCTTCAGCGTCGCGACTTCGTTCTCGATCGCGATCGGAACGTCATGCACTTTCACCGCGAGATCATGGTCGCCGGCGGCCCATCGCGAGGCGAGCGCCTGGGTCGCGAAGCTCATGTCCATCACCTGCGCCGGATGGCCTTCCGCGCACGCGAGGTTCACCAGGCGTCCCTGCCCGAGCAGATAAATCTTGCGCCCGCCGTTCAGATGATAGACCTCGATCTCGCGCAGCCCCTTCTCGACTTTAGTCGCGAGCTTCTTGAGCGCGACCAGATCGATCTCGACGTCGAAGTGGCCGGAGTTGCACACAATCGCGCCGTCCTTCATCACCTTCATGTGCTCGCCGCGGATGACTTCGCGGTCGCCGGTCACGGTGACGAACACGTCGCCGATTTTCGCAGCTTCCGACATCTTCATCACGCGATGCCCATCCATCGCAGCCTCGAGCGCACGAATCGGATTCACCTCGGTCACGACAACGGTGGCGCCGAGGCCATGCGCGCGTGACGCGACGCCGCGTCCGCACCATCCGTAACCCGCCACAACGAAAGTTGATCCCGCCACGAGGATTCCAGTCGAGCGCACGATCGCTTCGACGGTGGACTGTCCGGTGCCGTAGCGATTGTCGAACAGGAACTTGGTCTGCGCGTCATTGACGGCGACCACCGGGATACGCAACGCGCCGTCTTTTTCCATCGCGCGCAAGCGGATGACGCCGGTGGTGGTCTCCTCCATGCTCGCGCGCACCTCGGCGGCCTGCTCCTTGAACTCGGTATGCAGGAGGCTCACCAGATCCGCGCCGTCATCCATGGTGATGTTCGGATGACTCTCGAGCACCGCGCGCATATGGGTGTAGTAGGTGTCGCGATTTTCGCCATGAATCGCGTAACACGGGATGTCGTATTCGCTGACCAGCGCAGCCGCGACGTCATCCTGGGTCGAGAGCGGATTGGATGCGCATGCGCTCACATGCGCGCCGCCGGCTTTCAGCGCGCGCAGCAAATTTCCAGTCTCCGCGGTGATATGCAGGCAGGCGCTCATCTTGAGGCCCTTGAGCGGCAGGTCCTTGGCGAAGCGCTCGCGGATTTTCCGCAGCACCGGCATCTGCAGGTCGGCCCATTCGATTCGCTCCGCGCCGACTTTGGCGAGGCCGAGATCCGCGACATCATACTCGCGGCTGACGCGCCGTGGTTTGGGCATGGCTTTACGCTTACTGGCTATTGCTCCCACCGTATTTTAACTCCGATTGGCTTCCTCCCCTTCCTTCAAGGGAAGGGGTTGGGGGTTAGGTCAGTTCTTGCTATGGCCGAACGCGCTCCGCATCGCATCCGCCATGTTGGTTTCTTCCCACGGGAAAAGACCATTGATGGGTGTGCGACCGAAATGTCCGTAGGCCGCGGTGGCCTGATAGATCGGGCGTTTCAGCGTGAGCGTCTTGATGATGGCGGCGGGGCGGAAATCGAACAGTTCCCGAATCGTCGATTCCAGCTTCTTGTCGGGAACCACCCCGGTATCGAAAGTGTCGATGAGAATGGAAACTGGTTCCGCGACGCCGATCGCGTATGCGACCTGGATTTCACACTTCTTCGCGAGGCCGGCCGCGACCACATTCTTCGCGACGTGGCGCGCCATGTAGCAGGCCGAGCGATCGACCTTGCTCGGATCCTTGCCCGAGAAGGCGCCGCCGCCATGCCTGCCATAGCCTCCGTAAGTATCGACGATGATCTTGCGTCCGGTCAGCCCGCAATCGCCATGGGGTCCGCCGATGACGAAACTGCCGGTAGGATTTACGTGGAAAACGGTAGAGCGATCGAGGTAGCGCGCCGGGATGGTCTTCTTGATCAGCTCCTCGATGATGACCTCGCGGATGGTCGAATGGCTGACGTTGGGCTTATGCTGCGTCGACACGACCACGGCAGTGACCTGCTCGGGACGCCCATCGACGTAGCGCACGGTCACCTGGCTCTTTCCGTCCGGGCGCAGGAAGTCGATCTTCTGCTCCTTGCGCAGCTTTGTGATGTTCTCCATCAGATGATGCGCGAGCGCGATCGGGAGCGGCATCTGCTCCGGGGTCTCATCGCATGCGAAGCCGAACATCAGACCCTGGTCGCCGGCGCCCTGCTCCTTATGCAGTCCCTCGCCCTCGGTGACGCCCTGCGAGATATCGGGAGACTGGGGCTCGATCGCCATCAGCACATTGCAGGTCTTGGCATCGAAGCCGGTCTCAAGATCGTCGTAACCGATACCGCAAGCGGTATCGCGTGCAATCTTGACGAAGTCGGGATGTGCGCGGCTGGTGATCTCTCCGGCCAACACGATGAGTCCGGTTTTGGTCAGGGTTTCCAGCGCGACGCGGGAGTTGGGGTCTTCGGCAATCAGTGCATCGAGGACGGCATCCGAAATCTGATCGCACATCTTGTCGGGATGGCCTTCGGAGACCGACTCAGACGTGAACAGAAAATCCTTTAGCGGCATTCGCCAGGGCTCCTTCGATCGTAAAATTCAAGCCGTGACAGTGAAGTCGGTTGACGCGATTTGCGGTTGCGTCTGGCGAGCGATGAACCTGGCTCGACTGGTAGAGGGCTTGATCTGCGTTTACGCAAAGCGCCCCGCGCGTACGTCATTCCGACGAGCGGAGCGCCATTAATTTAGAACGACGATGCTAGCCTGACCTCGCGGTCGGGGTCAAGAATGGCGGCGCGCATGCCCCGGCTACAAAGGCCCCGTTGCCGCTCGTTTGCAGCAAAGATATGCTCGCGGCGAATAATCCTTTTCGCGCAGTCGCCGAATCTTCCCTGAGACGCGCCCTTCGAGGGTGGCCTGGAGCCGGAGCCTAACGACGGTGAAAAAACGGTTCGTCTATCTCGCACTCGCCATCTCAATCGTTACGGGCGCATGTCATAAAACCGTACCCGCCCCGCTGACGCCGACCGTCCTCGTAACCGAGGTCGTCCAAAAAGACGTGCCGATCTATTCGGAATGGGTCGGAACCACCTTGGGATTCGTCGATGCCCAGATTCATCCGCGCGTGCAAGGTTATCTGCTCAAGCAGGTCTACCAGGATGGCCACCCCGTGAAGGCCGGCGAGCTGCTCTTCCAGATCGATGACCGCGACTACAAGGCGGCTCTCGACCAGGCAAAAGGAGATTTGGCGCAGCAGGAGGCTGATTTTCTTAAGAACAAGCAGGATCTCGACCGCGACAAAACATTGGTCGCGCAAGGCGTAATAAGCCCCGAGGAGTTCGATCACATCCAGCAGGCGACGCGGGCGAGTTCCGCGCAGGTCGAGTCGGCCAAGGCCGCCGTCGAGACCGCCCAGCTCAACCTCGAATGGACCCAGGTGAAATCGCCGATCGATGGCATCGCCGGATTCGCGACCGTCCAGGTTGGTGACCTGGTCACCCCCGCAGCTCTCCTCACTACGGTCTCCCAAGTAAATCCGATCAAGGTGAATTTCCCGATCAGTGAGCAGGAGTACCTGCAGGCCTCGGATCAGATCAAGGAGCATCAGGCCACCGGCGACGCGAGGGGGGAGCCGGATCTCCAACTTATTCTCGGTGACGGAACGACCTACAAATATCCCGGCCATTTCTACCGAGTGGACCGCGAGGTCAACATCCAGACCGGCACTATCGAGGTCCAGGGACTTTTCCCCAATCCCGATGCGGTATTGCGCCCGGGCCAGTACGCCAAAATTCGCGCCGCGAACAAAAGCCAGGTAGGCGCGCTCATGGTGCCTCAACAGGCGGTGCAGGAAACCCAGGGTCAATACCAGGTGGCAGTGGTTGGCAGCGACAACCTCGTGTCGATGCGAACCGTCAAGCCAGGCGATCGCGTGGGAAGCCTCTGGATCATCACCGATGGAGTGAAGCCCGGCGAACGTGTCATTACCCAGGGCTTGCAGAAGGTCAAAGACGGGATGCAGGTGATCGCGCAGGAAGACCCCGCCGCCGCAGCATCTCCTCAGGCTCCAACACCTGCCGCGCTGCCATCCGGCGCCGCGCCCGCAATGGGGCATCAGTAGCATGTCGCGGTTTTTCATCGATCGTCCGATTGTCGCCATGGTGATCGCGATCGTGTTTGTGATCGCAGGCGCGGTGATGATCCTGCGGCTGCCGGTCGCACAATTCCCCGACATCGTGCCGCCGAAGATCCAAACCACGGCCATTTATACCGGCGCCGATGCGCTCACGGTCGAGCAGTCCGTCGCCACTCCGATCGAGGAGCAGGTCAACGGCGCCAAGAACATGATCTACATGCAATCGATCAGCGGCGCCGACGGCACCATGACGCTGCAGGTCAGCTTCGAGGTCGGCACCGACGTGGACCTGGACCAGGTGCAGGTGCAAAATCGCCTCGCGCAGGCGACCTCAAGTTTGCCGACCGAGGTCAACAACTACGGACTTACCACCCAGCAGACCGTCGGTATCCCGTTGCTGGTCTATGCGATCAGCTCGCCGAAGCGGACCTGGGATCAGACCTTTCTGTCGAACTACGTCGCGATCAACATCGAGGACGAGCTGGGCCGCATTCCCGGAATCGGGCAGGTGAAGATCTTCGGCGCCGCCAACTATGCGATGCGGGTGTGGGTCGCGCCTGACACGCTCGCCAAGCTGCAACTCACGGTCAATGACATCGCTAACGCGATCGCCGCCCAAAACGTAGTCAATCCTGCCGGCCGACTCGGCGATGAACCAGCGCCGCCGGGCCAGGAATTCACCTATACGGTGCGCGCGCAGGGACGTTTGATGAGCGCCGACGAGTTCGGCGATATCATCTTGCGCGCCAACCCGGACGGCTCGCTGGTGCGGCTCAAGGACGTCGGCCGAATCGAACTTGGCGCGGAGAGCTATACGCAGCAGGCAACCACCAATGGCGCGCCCGCGGCGGTGGTTCTGCTTTATCAGAATCCGGGCTCCAACGCGCTCGAAGCCGCCACCAAAGCCAAGCGGAAGATGAAGGAACTGGTCGGGCATTTTCCGCCCGATATGGAATCCGCGCTGACCCTCGACACCACAATCCCAATCACCGAAGGCGCCAGAGAAATCGTCAAGACCCTCCTCGAAGCGATCGCGCTGGTCATCCTGGTGGTGTTCATCTTTCTGCAGAGCTGGCGCGCGACGCTGATCCCGATCCTCACGGTTCCGGCGTCTTTAATAGGCGCGTTTCTTTTCTTCCCCGCGGTGGGATTCACCACCAACAGTCTCTCGCTGCTGGGTCTGGTGCTCGCGGTCGGCCTGGTGGTCGATGACGCGATCGTGGTGGTCGAAGCCATCGAGGTAAAAATCGCGCAGGGGAAGTCGCCGCGCGACGCCGCGATCGAGGCGATGGATGAAGTCGGCGGAGCGCTGGTGGGCATCGCGCTGGTGCTGTCGGCGGTCTTTATTCCGGCGGCCTTCCTGGTCGGCATAACCGGATCGCTCTACCGCCAGTTTGCATTGACGATCGCATTTTCGGTCATCGTCTCGGCTTTCAATGCGCTCACTTTGAGTCCCGCTCTTGGCGCACTGCTGCTCAAGCCGCGCGACGAGCAGAGCGGCAAGGGCCCGCTGGGACGATTCTTCGGATGGTTCAATCGCGGCTTTGCCCGTGTCACGGACGGCTACACCAGCATCTGCTCGTTGCTCATTCGCAAACTGGCGATCGCGATACTGCTACTGGTCGGCTTTATCGTGCTGGCCGGCGGCCTCGGAAAAGTCGTGCCGAGTTCCTTCCTGCCCGACGAGGATCAGGGCTACTTCATCATGAACGTTCAGCTCCCCGAGGCGGCGTCGCTTCAGCGAACCGCGGCGGTGATGAATCAGATCGACGAGATCCTGAAGAACGAGCCGGGCATTGAACATTATGCCGCGATCGCCGGGTACAGCATCCTGTCGCAAGTCAGCAGCACCAGGTCGGGGTTGTACTTCTGTCAGCTCAACCCGTATGACCAGCGGAAAAAGCGCCAGCTCTTTGCGCAATCGATAATTGATTCGGTGAATCGCAAGCTCGCGGGGTTGCCGGAGGCCCAGGCGTTCGCGTTCCCACCGCCTGCCATTCCCGGTATCGGCCAGGCGGGAGGCTTCGATCTGATGGTGCAGGACAAATCCGGCCAGACCGTCGACTATCTGTGGGACAACACGCAAAAGTTCCTCGCCGCCGCAAAGAAGAGACCCGAGCTCGGCAGGATGAACATCCTGTTCAATCCCGCGACGCCGCAACTCTTCGCGAGCCTCGACCACGCAAAAGTCTTCAAGCTCGGCCTTTCGACCAAAGATGTTTACGGCACTCTTCAGGCCTTGCTCGGCGGGCTGTACGTGAATCAGTTCAACCGCTTCGGTCGTGTATGGAAGGTTTTCGTCGAAGCGGAGCCCGCGTACCGCCTGCGCCCCGAAGATGTCGGCCAGTTTTACGTGCGCAACAAATCGGGCGCGATGGTCCCACTCTCGACGCTGCTGAACCTGCAGAAAGCTTCGGGGCCGGAATTTACTACTCGGTTCAACGAGTATCGCAGCATCGAGGTTTTCGGCTCCCCGGCGCGTGGATACAGCGCTGGGCAGGCGATGAACGCCGTCACCCAAGTCGCCAACCAGGTGCTGCCGCGCGATATGGGAATCGCATGGAACGGGATGAGCTATCAGCAGGCGCAGGCGGGAGGCGCGGCCGGAGTATTCGCGCTCTCACTGATGTTCGTCTTCCTGATCCTGGCGGCGCTGTACGAAAGCTGGTCACTTCCCTTCAGCGTACTGTTGAGCACGCCGGTCGCAGTATGCGGCGCGTTCTTCGGCCTATGGGCACGGAAACTCGACAACGACATCTATGCGCAGATCGGCCTGATCATGTTGATCGGGCTGTCGGCGAAGAACGCGATCCTGATCGTCGAATTTGCGCGCGCCGAACTCGAAAAGGGCGAGTCGCTGGTTCAGGCGGCGCTCAATGGGGCGCGCTTGCGATTGCGGCCGATATTGATGACCTCGTTCGCATTCATCTTCGGATTGCTTCCGCTGTGGACTGCAATCGGCGCGGGCGCCGCGGCACGCCGGCTCATCGGCAGCGTCACGATCGTCGGCATGATCTTCTCGAGCGCCTTCGCCATCATGCTGGTGCCGGCGCTGTTCGTGCTGGTCGAGCGATTGTCGGGTAGCGCCAAAAATGATGCCTCGGCAGCGACAACCGCCGAGGCATCGACATCCGGGGAACCCGCGCGCAAGGCCGGTTGACCCCTCTAGGGGCCGGCGCGCAACAGCACCGCCTGCGCCGTTAGCACCGGCAGCGCCCGGGGGAAGCTCGACGTCGCAGTATAAGTCGGTGACGGCGTCCCTTGTGACGGAGCGGCAAGATCACCGAACGCGAGCGTGAAGCCTTCCCTCGACGATTCAATGTTCGCGCGCGAGGTTATCGCGGCCGGTTCGGTCACGAACGGTGAATTGAAGTTCTGCGAGCCATAGAAGTAGATCTGCAACTCATTGTTGTTGCCTGGCGTCAGGGAAGGCGCCGCAGCAGAAACCGGACTCGGACCCGCCGCGGTGGCACCAGATGCCTGGTCGATCGGCACCGATGACACCCCCCTCCACGCACCCATCACGCCGGCGGCATATTGCGATGCTATCTTCCAGCTATAGGAAGCTGGTTCGCTGCTTCCCGCGACGTGGGAGTAGAGCCACGAGGTCATCCTGTTTCCATTGCTCACACTGTCGTCGCGAATGAAGTTCCAGCCCATGGGTGGCGTCGGCACATTGGTACCAGTCGCGTCGGCAAGTACTATCTGCGCAAGAAATACGTCGCCCGACTGTACCCCGTGCGGCACGCTCACCGTCACGGTGGTAACTGCCTGATTGGAGTCGGCCAGGGGACCTGCAGCCACGAAGCCAATCGTCCCGGGCGTCGGCGCGGCGGTCATGGTCGGGGCAATCGTAGCGGTCGGGGTTGGCGGAAGGATGGTTGGAGTCGCTGAAGGTGTCGGCGCGACCGTGATCGTGGGCACGAAAGTAAAAGTCGGAGTCTGCGTCGGGGTTGATGCCGTAGTTGGAGTCGCGGCGGTCGTCGGGGTCGGTGCTGTCGTTGGAGTCGCCGCGGTAGTTGGCGTGGCCGCGGTAGTTGGCGTCGCCGCCGTAGTAGGGGTCTGAGTCGGCGTTGAGGTTGGCGTCTCCGATATTGTCGGCGTTGTGGTCGGCGTAAAAGTCAACGTCGGGGTTTGAGTCGGCGTGGTCGTTGCGGTTGGTGTTGGCGTCGCCTTCAGCGGAACCAGCAACACGGCCTGTGCGGTCAGCACCGGCATGCCATGCGTAAAACTCGCCAGCGCGACGTAGGTCGGCGATGCGGTTCCGGATGAGGGCGCGGACAGGTCCCCGAACGCCAGCGTGAAGCCTTCCTTGGTCGACATGATGTTCGAGCGCGTGTTTATCGCACCTGGCTCGGTGATAGTTGGCGCGGAGTTGCTCTGCGAGCCGTAAAAATACAGTTGCAGCTCATCGTTGTTGGTCGGGGTCAGCGAGGGCGCCGCAGCCGAGACGGGACTGACGCCCGCCCCGGTTGATCCGGAGGATTGATCGATCGGAAATACTGACGAGGCGCCGCGCCACGCGCCCATCACGCCGACCGCGAATTGCGGGGCGATGTTCCAGCTATACGAGACCGGCTCGATTGCACCGGCAACGTGAAAATAGAGCCAGGAAGTTATCTTGTTTGCGTTGCTGACCGCGTCATGCCGGATTAGCGTCCAGCCAGCGGGTGCGGCCGGCACATTGGTTCCGCCGGCGTCCCATAGCGCTATCTGCGCGAGGAGAATGTCACCGGGCTGAACCGAGGGCGGCAAGCCTACGGTCAGGGTGCCGACCGGCTGACCAGAGTCGGCCAACGGACCACCTGCAACAAAGAGAACCGTCGAGGACGGAGTCGGCGCCGGAGTCATCGTCGGAGCGAGGGTAGGCGTCAGAGTCGGCGTGGTCGCGGTAGGAAGTATCGTTGGCGGAGGGGTCGGGATTAGGGTCGGGATCGCCGTTTGCGTTGCGGTAACCGTCAGGGTCGGCGTGGCGGTGAGAGTCGCCGTTAAGGTCGACGTTGGCGTCAGCGTTGGGGTCGCGGACAAGGTTGCTGTGGTCGTGAGCGTAGGGGTCGCCGATATCGTCGCGGTAGCCGATAGCGTCGCCGTCGCCGTAATCGTCGGAGTGACGGTGAGCGTCGCAGTCGGTGTCGCCGTCAGCGTGGTGGTCGCGGTCATGGTTGGCGTTGCGGTTATGGTCGGGGTCGCGGTTTTAGTGGCGGTGCTGGTTGGAGTTGTCGTAGGAGTCGGAGTCGCGACGACGACTCCCGAGGGAACCAGCAGAACCGCCTCCGCGGTCAGGACTGGTGCCGTGCCTCCCGGAGTATTGGAGCTCGCGATCGCGGTATAGGTCGGCGACGCGGTGCCTTCCGATGGCGCGGCGAGATCGCCAAAGGCGAGCGTGAAGCCCTCCTTCGCCGACATCGAGTTCAGGCGCTGAGTTATTCCATCGGGTTCGGTGATAACCGGAGGAAGAAAGGCCTGCGCGCCATATAAGTAGACCTGCAACTCATTGTCGGTACCGGGAGTCAAAGAAGGCGCCGCGGCGGAAACCGGATTTGCTCCCGATGCAGTTGCTCCGGAGGACTGATCTACGGGCGTCGTCTGCGAGACGCCGCGGTAGGCGCGCATTACGCCGGCGGCGTACTGCGGCGAGATGTTCCAATTGTAGAAGGCCGGTTCGCTGCCCCCGGCGAGTTTGTAATAGAGCCATGAGGTCAACTGATCCCCGCCACTAACCACGGAGTCATGGCGGATGAGCGTCCAGCCGGGTGGGATCACCGGCACATTGGTGCCGGCGCCATCGTACACCGCCAACTGCGCGAGGAGCACATCGCCGGATTGGATTCCGCTCGGAACGTTCAAGCTCAAGGTACTCACCGACCCGGAGTCGTCGGCCATCAGGCCTGCACCGACGAAGGTGATCGGAGACGAGCCGGTGTCCGGAAGCTGTACCGCCAGCGCCATCGAGCGGTCAGTGTTCATCGACAGCGTCTGATTGGCGGGCGCGAAGGCGTTGGTCGCCGGAAGGTAAAGCTCGGTCGATGCGAGCGTCACTGAATTGAGCGTGCCGCCGCCAGCGATGAGAATTTTCCCCGCATCCGGGCCGGTCAGAATCGTGCTGGCCGTCGCTTGGGCACGACCGGTATTCATCGAGGGCGTGAGATTGGCTGCGGCGAAGCTATTGGTTGCGGGATCGTAAAGTTCGGTCGAAGAGGTTATCGCGCCGCCAGTGGTTGCGCCTCCGACGATGAGAATTCGGCCCGCCGCGAGGCCATTGGGGATCATCGTCGCCGTCGCCAGATAGCGCGCCGTGTTCATCGACGCAGTCTGATCCATCGCCGATGCGAAGGTGTTGGTCACCGGATCGTACAACTCGGTAGACGCCAGCGGAGCGGAGGTCGGCGCGGCAGCAAATCCGCCAACGAAAAGAATCTTGCCCGCATTGGGTCCGGTTGTAAGTAACGTTGCGGTCGCGCCGAAGCGCGCAGTGTTCATCGATGCGGTCTGATTCGCCGGCGCAAAAGTGTTGGTCGTCGGATCGTACAGTTCGGTGGAAGCCAAGGCATCGGCATTGCCGGCGCCGCCCGCGATCAGAATCTTTCCCGCGTTGGGACCGATGGTCAGCATGGTCGCGGTCGCGCCATATCGCGCGGTGTTCATCGATACGGTCTGGTTGGCCGGCGCGAAGCTGTTGGTCGCCGGATCGTAAAGCTCGGTGGAAGCCAGTGCGCTGGTAGTATTGGCGCCGCCGGCGATCAGGATTTCTCCGGCATTGGGGCCGGACGTGATCATGGTGGCAGTCGCCGATCCGCGCGCGACGTTCATCGTGGCAGTCTGATTAGGCGGCGCGAAGCTGTTGGTGGCAGGATTGTAGAGTTCAGTGGTCGCAAAAACAGTCACGCCTTGACCGCCGGCGCTGGCGCCCGCACCACCAGCGATGAGGACTTCGCCCGCGTTAGGCCCGCTGATAAGTACCGAGGCAGTGGCGCCATCGCGCCCGCTATTCATCGTGGCGGTCTGATCGGCCGGCAAGAAGGTGTTCGTGGAAGGGTCGAAAAGCTCGGTACTGGCAGTGAAGTCCTGCATCGAGGAACTGAAACCGCCGGCGATCAGAATTTTGCCGCCGCTGGGACTGGTGGCAACATCGCCAACCTGCTCGGCCTTCGGGCTCAGCTGGAGCAGCACCACCGCCATCGGCGCCAGCACCGCGAGGACCAGAAGGGTGAACTTCAGCGAAGCGCGCGCATTCGATGCGCTTCTGATCCAGATGGATGCGGCTGACTGCGGGCGCTGCGTGCGATTTTTCACCGACGATCGATCGCGCGAACTCCTTGTCCTTAAGAATCTCAGCGCGGCTATCAAACCCATCAGCACTGCTACAATCGTCGACGTGATAATCAAAACAAAACCTCCCGCGCCCGATCCCAATGATTCCCGCCGTATCCTAATTACGTGCCACGTTGAGTCGCAACAGCTTCGCTTGCGTCAGTAAAGCCAGTTCGACGCGGATGAACAAGTGAAAATTATGTGACGCGCCGCTCCGCTCGATGTCAGGACCACAAGACGCGTCGAGGAATGTACCGGGTGTCGCAGCGAAGCAGAACCCGGTGGCTCCCCACAGGATGCGACAGTCTTCAGAATGGGCGACCGCGTCCCCCCCCGCGTCGCTGGAACCGGCGCGGCCCATCCTAGTCGATCTGCGCGGCATTGACCACTTTGTTACGCGCGTCCAGTTCAAAAATGTAATGCGGCTGGCCGGGCGCGCGATAGAAATAGCGCGAGCCTCCGGTGATTTCGATCGGTTCGATTCGCGTCGGACGCCCGAAGGTCTTTTCCAGATCGCTGGACTTCTTACCAACCCATGCGGCGAGGAAGTCCTTGCGCGCCTGCGGCGCAACCTTGTCCGATGTGTCGATGTCTCGATTCGACTGGAACTGGCTGGGCAGGAAAGTATTGCATGCGATCGTCGTGGTCGTCATGAGGATAAGACCAACGGCGGCGGAGATACGTCGAATCCTGAGCATCATCAAACTATCAGCCTTCGATTGATATGAGCCTTCGATGCAAGCGCGATAGTTTATGAACTGGCGCATATCGTGATGCAAGACCGCCCCGCATCTTGAGCATTCCGCGCGGTGGTGTGATAGTCGCGGATGGAGCGTTGTCCGGGGCTTCGATGGTGACGCTACCCAAAAAAGATTTCCACGCCTTCGGAGGTTTCTATGCGCGCCGCGATAATGCGAAACAAAAAACTCGTCGTCGATGAGATGCCGGTCCCGTCGCTCGGACCCGGGGAAGTCCTCGTCAAGACACTGGCCTGCGGAATTTGCGGCTCCGACCTGCACGCCCTGAAGTTTGCCGACAAAATGGTCGACGCGGTCAAGCGCTCGGGCGGCGGCGCCTTCGGCATGGACTTAGGTCGCGACATCGTAATGGGACATGAGTTCTGCGCCGAGGTCGTCGAGTTCGGACCCGGCACCCAGAAGACCCTCAAGCCCGGCGCGCGCGTCTGCTCCTTCCCCATCCTGCTGCGCGGCGGCGGCGTCGAGGCGGTCGGTTACTCGAATGACAACCCGGGCGGCTATGCCGAATTCATGCGGCTCACCGAAGGCCTGCTGCTGCCGGTCCCCAATGGTCTCTCGACCGAGCACGCGGCGCTCACCGAGCCGATGGCGGTGGGATATCACGCGGTGCAGATGGCGCGGATGGACAAGCGCGACGTGCCTTTGGTCATCGGATGCGGTCCGGTGGGACTCGCGGTGATCGCGGCGCTCAAGCTCAAGGGCGCGGGACCAATCATCGCGGCGGATTTCTCGCCTCGCAGGCGCGAGCTGGCGGTGAAGATGGGCGCCGACATCATCGTCGATCCCAAGGAAAAATCGCCCTATGAAACCTGGACCGAGATGGCGAAGGATCCTTCAGCGGGCGCTGCCGCGCCAGGATTCATGGCCGGCCTCGCGCTCAAACCGGCGGTCATTTTCGAGGCGGTCGGCGTGCCGGGCGTCATCGAACAGATCATGATGAAGGCGCCGCGCGCGGCCCGCATCGTGGTAGTCGGCGTGTGCATGGAGCCCGACCACTTCGAGCCGTTCTTCGGCATCAACAAGGAACTCAATCTGCAGTTCGTGCTCGGGTACACGCCGGAAGAATTCGCCACCACGCTCAACAACATCGGCGAGGGCAAAGTGCCGGTCGAGCCGCTGGTGACGGGCAAGGTCGGCGTCGAGGGCGTGGCGCAGGCGTTCCAGGACCTCGCGTCACCGGAGAAGCATGCGAAGATCCTCGTGGAGCCGTGGCATAGCTAGTCGCTAATCACCTAGCTATTCGCGAATGGCTATCGATTGACTTAATGAGAAAAGGGGCGGGACTTCGGTCTCGCCCCTTCTTCGGGTGGCTTCTACATCCGTTTGCCCTAACCGGCAGGTCGGGATGCGCCTGATTCTCCAATAATATCGGGGGGTTACGAGATCTATACCCTGATCTGCGAGTGGCTTTGTTTTTACATTTTTTCCTGTCGGTACCTTTCCCGCGCACCCCAGCGACCGCAAGAAGAAAACCCGCGTCTTCACTCATGAGTTTGGCTTCGTTTATGTAATTCGAGTCCCAAGGAACGGGTTGGACCGAAGCCTTCAGGTGGGTTTGTTTTTGCAGTTCGACACTCGCGATACTCAACGGTCCTCTCGGTACCGAACCCACAGGGAAGCAAAGCAACCGGCTTTGGAGATGGGTTTCTATCGAAGCCAAAATCGAAACTCCCTTGTTATCAGGTACTTGGTGGCTTCGTTTGGTAATTCTGCATTAATGCTCACCGGTCCTGAAACGACTGCGGCGCCCTTTTTGGGCGCCGCTTCTTCATCATACCAGAATGTTACTAAGTGTGCGACACTTTCGTCTTTTTGTCGCCTTCCGCGGCCTTCTCGATGACTACCGACCGGCGGCTGCATTCGTCGAATTGAGTAGTGCTCGCGCCTCCTTCTCGACCTTCGTGCCATCGAAGAAGTTCGGATTGCCTTCGCCAAAGAAGCGCACCGGATTGGTGAACATGAAGTCGCGGAAATCATCGCTGGTGATGAGCTCGTCTTCCACCAGCTCGAATGCCTCCGGAACCACGTCCTTCATATCCTGTACGTCGAAATGCCCGATGTCAGAACCGAACAAAATGTTCATTTTCGCGCCGTACGGATTGGCCTTGCGATTGAACGCGTAGGCATTAAACGGATCGTCCGCCTCGCAGCCGAAGTAAAAGTTGTTGACGAACAAATCCCGGATGTCCTCGGCGTGCTCGATCTTGCATCGCGCGTAGTCGTCGAGCTCCCTGATGCCGCCGATGTCCGCGGTCAGATCCGGTTTCACGATCGCTTCGAGGTTGTCGCGCCATTGCTCGACCCACTTGCCGCCATACTGCCCCAGCAGTTTCGCGAGCTTCGCGGTATCGAGGTTGGCGGGATTCACTTCCTCCAGCGCCTCACGATTGCGCTTCTTCCAGTGCCCGATGAGATCATTGTAAAGGCCGCACGCCCAACCGACGCCGCCTTCGAGGAAGCCCATCTTCAAAGTGGGGAAACGACGGGTCACACCGCCCATGAAAATCGCCTTGCACACTGCCTCGCTCGCCGCGGCGAAATGTCCGATGTGGTTGTAGACGAAGTTGGTGGGCGACATGCGCAGCCCGATTCCTCGCGAGCCCGAATGGAAGGTCGGCGCGACGCCCAGCTCCACGCACTTCGCCCAAACCGGATCATAATCGTACTCGCTGTCGAGTCCGAGCACGTCGAACCATCGCACCGGCGCGCCGACAGTGGATTGTTCGACCGGATTTCGGCGCCGCACGACGCTCGCCATCATCACTACTTTGAGGCCGAGTTTTTTAACCACATGTTCCAGCTCGGCAATGGCTTCCTCCGGGGTGTTCATCGGAATCACCGCGGCCGGCGTCATCCGATCGCAAAATTCGCCGAAGTAGTCCGCGACGAAGGTGTTGAACGCGCTGCAGGTGGTGCGGCGCGTGTTCTCATCGGGATGAAACGGTACCCCGAGCCCGGAGGTCGGATAGAGCACGGTGAAGTCGATGCCGAACTCGTCGAGCCGCTCGTAGAGCAGCTTCGGCATCAGCTCGGTCGCGCGATCCAGCGTGTTGCGCGTCGGCACCGGCCAGAATGCCTCCTGCGCGCGACGCATCGCCTTGCGCTGCTCGGGTGAAGAGGCGAGCGCCTTGGCTACTCCCTTGTTGAACGAGAAAAATCCGTTGACGGCGGTATCGCCCCCGATTCTCCGCAGCTGCTCGATCATGACCGGAGGAAATTCCAGCCAGTGGCCGTCGGCATCGACCACCGGATGCTTGAGCGACGCGCGAATCTTTTGCGCTTCGGATTGGGTCTGGACTGACATGGCTCGCGCCTCCAACAATTCGTTGTGCGAAGCGTAGTACCGAAGCTTCGCGATTGCCAAGCGCCGGCGCGATAGGTCAAAAAAGCCGTTGCCCGAAGAACACCGCGTTGATATCGCGCTTGGAATTCGCGGTCGCGTCCAACTGCTTGGCCGCCATCGTGCGCGCCAGTTCCTGCGCCGCCGGCATCAACTCATCCGGCTTGACGATGCGATTGATCACGCCGAGCGCGAGCAGCTCCGGCGCTTTGTAATGCCGACACATCAGGATGGCTTCCTTCGCGCGCCATGGACCTAGACGCGCAGCGAGCACCTTGGCGGGCGCGCCGCGATAAGGAACGTTCATGTCCACTTCCGGAACCCAGAATTCCGCGGCCTCGATCGCGAGGCAAAAATCGAAGGCGAGCGCCCATGACCATCCGCCCCCGACCGCGTAGCCGTTGATCGCGCCGATGGTGGCAATATCCAGGTTCGCGAGAACATCGAACACGCGCCCGATCAGGCGCGGCATACGCTTGCCCGCCTGTTTCGAAAACACCCGCTGCTCCTCGTTTCCATCGCCGCGCTTCAGGCCCGACAGATCCGCGCCGGAACAGAACGCGGTGCCGGTCCCGGTTACGATCAGCGCGCGCGTTTCACGATCATCGCGCACGGTGTGGAGCAGGTTTTCGAACTCGAAGATCACTTCTTCATTAATGCAGTTGCGCCGCTCCGGACGACTGAAAGTGATGGTAGTGATCGGTCCGTTTTTTTCGAAAATGAAATTACTGGGCATAGCTCACGCTCGCTGCATTTCGATGAGACTTCGGTCAAGTTGCTCGCGCACGCCGGAATAGCGTTCGATCCTGCGCGCGATTCCGGCGCGGATAATATCCGCTGTTCCAACGATCGTGACAGACCGGCGGGCGCGGCTTACCGCGGTATATAAAATCTCGCGCGTCAGTAAGGGAAGGCCTTTTTTCGGCATGATCACAGCTACCGCATCGAACTCCGAGCCCTGCGCCTTGTGCACCGTCGTCGCATAGCAGAGTTCGAGATGGTCCTTCAGCACATCGATCGGGAACGCGACGAAGTTATCACTTTTTGGAAACACCGCCATCGGCGAAGGCTCATCACCTCGACGAACTCGAAGCACCACGCCCTGATCGCCATTGAACAGCAACCGCTGGTAGTCATTGCGCAGGACCATCACCGGCTCGCCGATCATAAACCGTCCGCGATCGGAGGACTCTCCCCGGTCGTGCGCGGCGCGACGGTGCAACTGAGAGTTGATTCGCTCCGAGCCGAAATCGAGGATACGCGTCACGCACAATATCCGCGATCTCGCATTTTCGTCGAACACGCGGCGCAGAGACTCGACTTCGGAAGGCGCAAAGCCGCCTTCACCGGTAGTGAAGGTACGATTTTTCAAATCGCCGGCGACCGCGTCGCCGCGAATGTACCTCGCATACCAGCGCTCCAGAAATTCGCCGCTCCGAGCTTCCTCCTCGAGCCATTCGGCGCCAATGAACTCGAGCTGTTCGGCGGACTGGCGGCGCATCACCCTGGTATGGCTGTCACTTGAGCTGGGCGCAAAGATTTCCGTGTTACCGGCATTGATAGCACTCGCGAGATCGAAGACAGCCTTGCCAACAGCATCTTCCCTATCGGTTCGATAGCTATGAGTCAGCCGCACGCAGCTTGGTGAGAGTGGGGCGCGATTTCCGTCGCCGGCGGGCATAAAATCGCGAAATACTGCGCCTGCTGATACAGACGGAAGCTGGTCGGCGTCGCCAAGGATTACTAACCGAGCGTCAGGTCGCAGCGCCTCGACGAGGCTCGCCATAAGTTCGAGGTCGAGCATCGAGCCCTCGTCGACGATCACAACCTTCGCTTCCAGTGGGTTGTTTCGATGGTGGCGAAAACGTCGCCGCGTTGGTGAATATCCTAGTAGACGATGGACGGGCGTCGGCTCGGGATAGGACCTCCTCGCCGGGGCAGCAAGCGCGCCGACGAAGCTGTCGCGAATCGATTCGCCGATTCGATAAGCCGCCTTGCCGGTCGGCGCCGCGAGTGCGACTTCTCCAGGACTTAGACCCGCGCTCACCAGCAGTTTCAATATCGCAATCACTATCGAGGTCTTGCCGGTACCGGGACCTCCCGAAATTATCGTCAACGGAGCGGTCGCCGCGCATTCAATCGCAAGGCGCTGCTCCGCGGAGAGATCGATACGCTTCCCGCCGAGGGTCGCAAAACGTGGAGTCATAGCCAGAACTGACTCCTGAACCCTCTTGTCGTCATCCAGCGGCGCATGCGGCGCAATGATCAGGCTTGCCAGCCTCCGCCCGAGAGCTATCTCCGTCGACAAGATACGATGCTGGTACAGATACGGAGATGAATAGACCAGCGGTTTATACTCCTCCGGGCCTCTTCCGATCACACTCCCAGCTACGCCCGAGATGAGAATTTGTTCTATGTTCGCCCTCATGCGCTCTGCGCCATCTGCCCCGAAGGACTTAGCACACAATGCGTCTAACATTCGCCGCATCGGCTCGACCGACTGCGGTCCCGTGACCGGAAAGCGCGTGCTGCCCTCCTCCAGCGCGGCGACGGAAATAACCACCAGCAGAATCAAGGCAATCCGCTGCTCGTCAATGAGCTCGGGTGCAAAAGCCGCGATTTCAGCCGCCAGATGGACTGCGTCAGCACCCAGGTTGAGCGCCGCCGCTCCGGCCTCGAGGTCGCGCAACCACCGCTCGAACGAGCCACTCGCAGTGGGCATTCTTTGGAACGAAAGTTCGAGCTGCGCATTCTGCGGGCCGGGCTTTCCGGGCAGCGTACTCATTGGATCGCACTCATCCCGGGGACGGCGCCGATCAGTTCGCGCTCGGAGCGACAAATCTCAGCCCAGTCGGGGCGATGGAAATACACTCCCGCATCTCCGGCGCCGTCGCGCTTGAGCCCACGAATGAACAGGTACAGCAGCCCACCGAAACGTTCGTTGTATTGTTGCTCGTCTCGGATGGCCAGGAGGCGAACTATTCCTACCGAATATATTTTGGCCTGAAGGTCGTAATGGTCCTTCACGTGCGGAGCGATCGCTTCGAGGTCATAGGCCGCAAGTGCGTCGCTCTTCCAGTCGGCGAAATAGTGCTTGCCCTCGTACTCGAAGACGAAATCGACGAATCCCTTCAGATAGCCGCGAGCGACCGACCATCGTCCATCTCCGGCCGATTCGAGCAGTGCATGAGTACGCTCGGGAATCGGGTAGACGAATTCCATTTCACGAACATTTGGACACTTATAAAGCGGCCCAACCATTCTCGCAGGCGCAATCGCGATTCGCGAGGTCAACGAGTTGAAGACGATCTCCGTCCCACGCTCAAACCATCGGTCATCGGCCACCTGATGCCGGCGCATCGCGTCGGCGAATACGCGCTTGACGACATCGAGTTGCCTCCACGCGCCGACGTCGCGCGCAAGGTTAAAAGACTCCAGGTCGAGTTTCTCGATAACCTCATGGAGAAAAATGCCGATTCGACGACCGCCCTTCAAATCCGCGCCTTCAACCGGAGCATCGAGGTCATATTTGAATTCCTGGACGTCGAGATCGCTGGCACCGTCGCGCGCCTGCCGCCGGCTCTCGAGTGAAGTGTACGAACGCGTCAGCATCGGCCGCGAACGGACCCGAAGATCATCGAACAACTTCGCCGACTTCCCGGCTTCTCCGCGATTCAGGATCGACTTGGGAGGTAACCAGGTTGCTATCTTCCGCTCCAGGTTAGCGGCGACACTCTCAGGATCGTAAGTGCGGTCTCGAACTCTAACCTCTTCCATAAGTTTCGGAGATATTGTTCCGCGATTGAGGTCATCAGCCAGTACCTTCAAGCGGTCATTCAGCGCTTCGTAGTACCCGTTCACCGCCACCTTGGTCGATTGGTCGGGATAGACAGGAAGATAGACCTTGGCGCGCGCCCGAGTGATAGCGACGTAGGTCAGGCGCTCATTCTCTTCCCGCGTCTCGCGATCGAGGAAGGTTCTCGCCAGCGCCCGCCCCGCCTTACCAATCGTCGCACGCCGCTCACCCTTCTCGTCATGATAAACCCACAGTCTCGGCAAAATGTTCGGCCGCACACTGCCACCGAAAAGAAACACCACATCCGCCTGCAATCCTTTGCTCATGTGGACGCTCATGATCTGCACGGCGCTGCGTTCGCTTTCGATTCTTTGAATGTTGCTGTCTATCCCGGCCGGTAAAGCTGTCTCCGCGATGAAGGCTTCAAGGCGGCCGATCAGTTCGCCGAGCGAAAGTCCCTCTTTCAGCCGCTGCTCCAAAAGAATTTCGAAAATATGCAAATAGTTGGTGAGTTCGCGTTCATTGTTGGAAAGGAACAGCTCGCGACCGACCAATCCGCTGCGGTGAACCAACTGATCGAACAGCTCTTCGAATCGTTCCTCATCCGCGAGAGCCTTCCATTGGTAGAGACGCTCATTGAGCTCGTGATCGGCCGGCGCCTCGGTGCGGCCGAAAAGATCCTGATACGGTACCGCGAAGAAAGGCGATATCCACGCTTTTAGACGCTTTGTCTGAGAGTCAGGTTCTTCGATCGCATTCAAAATGTCGAGGACATCATAGGCCTCGCTGGTTTGGAACAACCCGTCCTTCTTGTAGAAGGCGAACGGAACTCCTTGCTCTCGAAGGTAGCCGCCTATTTCTGTCGCCTCCGCGCCAGTGCGAGTGAGGATGAAGATATCTTTAGCCTCGACGCGTCTTGACTCCTTGTCGTCCTTGACGAATATCGCAGAATCCGGATCCGTTATTATCCGGTGAATCTCTGTCGCTATATGACGACCGACGCTCGCGCGCAGTCTCGCTACCGAAGCTGGTGGATTACTCGGACTATACTTAAGCAAGGTGACGGGAATGACCGGCGTACCGTTCGCGTCGCGCGCGCGCAGATCCGGACGGCCGCATACTACCGGATGATCGTATCGAATCGCCCCGCTAAACAGCGGCGGTGAGGCTCGTTGGTCGAGGATCAAGTTCAACGCGCCTATGAGCTCAGCGGTCGAGCGATGGTTCTCAATCAGCCGTACAGTCGCGCCGCCTGACTTGAGTATCTCATCCCGGGCTTCCATATAGGTGAAGACGTCAGCGCCGCGAAAGGAGTAGATCGCCTGCTTAGGATCACCGACGACATAGAGAACGTTGCCGGTTCTGCGGTGCAGAAAGATTCGTTGAAAGATTCTCCACTGCAGGTCATCGGTGTCCTGAAACTCATCGACCAGGCCGTAGCGAAATCGTGCGCGCAGGAGTGCAAGGAGCGAAGGTCCGCGGCCGCTCGCGAGCGCCTGCCACACCTCTTCCAGCATGTCGCCATAGTCGATTTCCCTGTTCTGACGTTTATCGCAACGAAGCCGTTCCGCAACCAGAGGGAGGAAAGTGTCGACGACGCGGGTATCGAGCGAACATGCGGCTCGGCTCGCGAGCAAAACATCGAGCTGACGGCGCTCTTTTGCATCGATAGTCTTGACTGCGAGATTCGAGAAGAAGTCTTCTTTAAAATTGCCAAAGGCCCGGTTCAGCTGCTTTCCGGTCATGCCGGCCGCGCTAACGGCCTCGGCCAGCCCATTAATCGCGTTCAAAACGATGGGGGCAGCTTTGCGGTTTCGGTTACCGAGCTTGCTCAACAACCCAGCATCGAAAGTCTCCGTGAGTTTGCCGATCGCTTGCTCATTCTGTTCGCGCGCACCGCTTTGCAGATAGCGGTTGAAGTGCGCGTCACGCAGCAGCCCTTCGAGCGAATCAACCTGATTCGGTTGACGCGCGGTCTCACCGTCAGTCATCCATTCGTCGAGCAGTTCGCGAGTCGAGCTTTGTACGGCGAGAACCTCGCGCAGGGTGCTCCTGAACGCGCGATGAAATGCCTTATGCGCGTCGACGACCTCAAGACCGAAGGCCGCGCCGGCGTCAAAGGCCAGGTCGGTCAGCACCCGCCGGCAGAAAGCGTGAATGGTGCAGATCGGCGCGCGATCGAAGAAGAAGAGCGCGGTTTCCAGTTTCCGCTTACCTTCGTCGCTAATCTCGACCAGCTCCGTCCCGGGTCGGTCTTCAATCGATGCGGAACCGGATACAACGACGGTCTCGATCAAGTTGCGGATGCGGGTGCGCAATTCGGCGGTCGCCTTCTCGGTGAAGGTAACCACCAGAATCTCTTCGATCGAGGACTCGGTGTTGAGCAAAAGATCAAGCACCAGGTACTCGATGGCGTAGGTCTTGCCCGTGCCCGCGCCGGCTTCGATCACCGCGTGTCGATCGTGCGGCAAGTCTTTAAGAATGACTGGCCTAAGATAGCGCAGCGACATGACTTAGCGTTTCTCCGCCTTATGGAAAATCCCGCGAATCAATCCAAAGCGCCGCACCATAAGGCGCCTCAACGTTTCGCTGGACGGAGGGTCAAAGCGGCGAGCATTCCTGATGGGGCCGTAATCAGAGCTACAGCTGCTGAATTCATTGTCGCGCGCATCGTAGATGACATCGAGCAGGTCCTCTCCGTTTCCTTGAGACATTTCTTTGGCGACGTCTTCGACAGCTTCGATGGGAAGGAAATAGTGATTCCGTTCAAACAGCAGATCGCTGACCAGATCGGACAAGTAACTGCGAGCCACCTCTGCGGTGGGGCAATCAAGACTGCGAGTCTCATTCCAGGCTTTGTTCTTTCCGGCCCCGATAACAATCGCATCGAAGCGCTTCTCGGCGAGATCTCCCGATGTCGCGAGCACCAGGGCGGCGACAAACCCTCCGAGAGAGTCCTTGACCCTGCTCCTGTCGCGCAACACCAGACGCAGCGACCCGTTTTCGTTGGGTGCGATGAAACCGAGACTGCCCTGAAGCCTCACCACGCAGTCTCGCGGGTTGGCGTCTACTCCACCCCGCAATGGAAGCATCAGCTCCGGCAAAATGCGATCTGTCTTCCCCGGATCGTCGCCGCGTCCGATTCTGACCTGAGCCCAACGGGCGAGGCTCCCACATCGGGCCCGTGCGGCGTTCTCGATCCATTGCTCGATGTTCTCGCGATCGGTTCGGTCTGCGGCTTCGGCGAACGGCCCGGCAGGAGCGGAGCCTGCTAACTGGGAGATTCGGAACGCCTTACCATACTCTTTGGCAAGAAGTTCCGGGTCGCCGCGAGTCTTCCAAAACACCTCGCGCAGCAAGGTCGTGCGATCGAGAATCGACTGAGCTACCGGCTCATCCTGCCACTGCTGCAGGTCAGCGTCCTCGTCGTCAAACATTCGCAATGCGTACTGGGCTGCACCCTGAAGCGGGCATTCCAGGAACTTTCGCAAGGCGGCAATTGGCAGTGAGATCTCCGCCGGTCCGGTTCGTTCAGGCGCAGATGCTGGGAGCTCCGCCAGTCTCAGCGCGAGCCGCAGCGCTGCCCGCGCAGGCTTCGTCAGGCGCCGATAGATCGGTTCGTCGCGGCCGGGGAGGGGTAAGTCTCCGCAATGATGCGCAAGGTCTCTTCGCAAGGCCGCCATCGCGGCGCCGCGTCTGGCCTCGTCATCATAGGTTACGAGGTGGTCGCGTGAATCTTTCGACCTGTCAGGATCGATATCCGGAAAATATCTGCCGTCATATCGACTTAGCGGGTGTTTGATAGTCAGTGAGGCGAGCGCCTTACTATTCACATAGCCACGCAGAATGAATTGCAGCTCAAGAACCACTGAGGATGGATCGAGTTGATCGCCGGTCTTCGCGTCACGCGCGGTGTAGGACAGACAAAGCCTTTCGCTCGCCGCCGAAAGGGTTTCCAGAAAAAGATAACGGTCTCTCTCGGTGGGAGTTACATCGCCGACTCTGCGGCGTGTGAGTCGAAGATCCATCGGCTCGCGGCGATCACGCTCAGGAAATTGAATCTCGTTCAGTCCCAGCATGAAGATCGCGCGAAAGGGTATCGCGCGCAGAGCGGACAAAGGACCGACGGCTATTCCATTCTCGGTGAACTGAGCGTGTAGCGATTCCAGTTCTGACATTCGAGCGGAGAGCGCTTCATACGCGATCTGATAGGAAACAGGAGCCGATCGCAGCTCGGGCCGGGCTATCGATTCGATCGCCTCGATGCAACGTTCACGAATTCGCTCATCGACCGGGTCATCGACCTCGATATGTTTGAGGATCAAGTCGCTCAGTCGTTGCGACCATTGCGCGAGGGTTAGCCTGGTCGAACGGATCTCGACTGCATCGGCGAGCAGACTGCGCGCGCTACGGATGAATGCGGCTACCGCACCACTCTCATCCTGGGTGGTCGTATAAGGAAGATATTCGATCGACGCCGGTGCGCCATAGAAGCGTGGTTCCCGGTCAGCGCCGGGGCCTAAAAACACTCCCAGCGCCAGGCGCCGGAGACCTTGATCCCAATGATAGGCGTCAGGAGGGATGTAGGTGTTAGACAGATCGTTAGCATCGGCTCCAAAGAAGATGCCCAGCTCCTCGCACCAGCGGGCGGCTTGATCGGTTTCAATTTCAGCATCCTCACCTCTGATAACCGGGTGATTCAGAAGATGCAGCATCTCATCGCGCGAGAAACGTCCGAGCGGAAGCCGCAGCAACAGCGAGATGGCCTCGCGCACCGGACTTTCGCTGATAGCTCCGCGGTGGACAACGTTCATCGGCAACTGATGAAGCCTGGAGAATGCGCTCTCAAGGTGCGGCAAGTAATCCGGGTAGAGCGCGTCCGGAACGATCACGGCGATTTGATGGAACCGGATCGCATCGCGGCCGCGAGCATCACCCTCGAGCATCGACCATATTTCATTCGCGACGATCTCCGCCTCGCGCGCGATACCCGGGCAGGACAGGAAGCGGATGCTTGCGTCATGTTCGCGAGGATCTGAATCGGCGAGGTCTCGCTCGGGCGCGCGATTCAAAATGTCTTCCTGCAGACTGCCCAGGAGTGAAGTCGTCCCATTTCCCGGAAGCGTGAAGTGCGGGTCGAAGTCGCATTCGGTCAGCTCGTTCAGCATCCGGATGTATTCGCGGCCGGGGCGCGCCCAGAAACGGAGCGCGGGCGTGTCGCCGGCGGCGTCGAGGTTGAACGGATCGATCGACTCCTCAAGCTCAGCGCCGACCTTGCTGAAGCGGCGCGTCCATGACTCGCGGTCACTGCGGGAAAGATGGTCGACATCTTCCCAGAACTCGAGGCATGGATTCAGCGCATAGATGTGGACGCGGGTCAGCTTCCCGATTTGGGAGAGTATCTGAAGGTACGCGGGCCCCACATAAGCAAGGCCGAACACATGAACCACGTCTGGAAGAGCGCCTGCCAGACCGGAGGTCGAGATCGTTTCGAATGCGTCAGGAAGCAGCATCCAGCGCGATTCGGAATCCTCGGCTTTCCATTCGCCGCGCAAAACGCCATTCGGACCGAAGGTGGACATCCATAGACGCCGCTGCCACTTCTCATTCTCGGCAAGCTCGCCGTCGCCCTCGGAGTTTTTCATCCATCGTTGCAACATCGGACGCCGGGCAATCGAGTATTCGCGAAAGAGGCGCGCCAATTGCCGCGCGAGGCGAAGGGTCCTGATCTCCTTTTCAGCGTCGGTCGGTTGTCCATTCTCAATGTAGATGCGCGGCGCGCGCAACTCGTCGTGGCCCATCGCGGCCCGGAGGCTTTCGAACAACACAAGCTCGAGTTCCTCGACATCGAGGATGCGGAGGTTCGCGTCGGCGGTTTCGATCACCTTCGCGAGAAAGCGCCGCAGGAATGGGAAATCGAGGTTCGCCGCGACTCCGATGCGTTCCGCCACCCGATGCTTGAGGAAATGCTCGATGACGCGGCTCGGAACGATGATGGTTGCCGGCTCGAGGGGACGCGCGCGCTGCTGTGACGCTATCGCGTCGGCGAGCGGGGCGACCAGATTTTCCAGCCGGTTTCCGTAGTGCAGACGAATCATTGGGTGAATGTCGGGATACTATCGACAAGACAATTTAGCAAAGCGATCGACGAAAGTACGCCCGGCACATCACCGTTTATCAGGAAGCCTGGTAGAGGGAATGGAAAACGACCGGATCAGCGCATCGTACCGGTCACGAGAATGGTCGTGGTTCCCGGCGGAGGCGCGGTGTCGATCGCGAGGTCTTCGATAGCGATGCCGCCGCCCGACGGATCGAACTGAATCGTTATTGGCTGCGTCTTAGCCGGCGCCAAGGTGAACCGGACCGGCCCACCCAGCAGCTTCAAGGACGAAGTGGGGGCAAACTGCTCAACCGTGCCGGAGAGCATTCCCTTGCCGGAATTCCGCAGCGTTACCGTCTTGGCCGCCGCAGCACCCGCCTTCGCAACCAATTCGATTTGACTCGGCGCCGAGAGCACTCCGGGTTGCACCGTTCCGGTGACCGTCACGCTCGCGAACGGATGCTTCGGATCGCCGCTTCTGATTGGCAGGGTCCGGTTGGCCGTCCCGATCAGGTCCGGACTGAACACGATGGTCACCGGCACGTTCTTCTTCGGCGGCAGTGTGTAATGGCCGGCGCCGGATAAGGTAAATGGCGACGCGAGCGTTCCGACATCAACAGTAAGCGCGGAGGACGAGTTGCGGTTTGCGATGAGGATGGTGCGCTGCACCGCTTTCATCCCAACTCCGATGGACGGAAAGCGAACCGAGGTAGGCACGCTCAGCGTACCGCCGCTCGGCTCCGAAGTCGGCGTCGCGGTAGGGGTTGGCATGACGCTCACGGTCGGCGTCGTAGTCGCGACGATGGTTGGTCTCGGCGTCGCAACATTGGTTGGCGTGGCCGTCTGCGAGGCGACGGCCGTTGGGGTCAGCGTCGCGCTGATGGTAGCGGTCGGCGCAACGGTCGGCGTCGCGGTAAAGGTGGCCGTCATGGTCGCCGCAACCGTATGAGTCGCGGTGGCTTTCGTGCTGGGCGCGGCCGTTGGCGTCGCGGTGGGAGTAAGAGTCACGGTCGCAGTCGCGGTGGTTGTTATGGTTGGCGAGGCGGTTTGCGTCGGCGTGGCGCTGGAAGTCATTGATGGCGTCGGAGTCGCGCTGGCCGCGAGCCAATTCTTCGCGGCATTGGCGAAGACGTTGAAGTCGATGGTGCCCCATCCGGTGGCCTGGTCGTAGCCGGGGCCGGCGGTGAATCCGGTCACCCCATTGTAGTCGTTGTTGCCTGTCGTAACGTCGTGAAAGCCCGCGGTGTCGTATTGAGTATTGGCAAGGCTATAGATGAGCGGGTTCAGATTGCCGAGCCGCGGATTGCCGGCGAGCTGCGCGATGACGCGGGAAAAACCCGCCCAGATCGGCGCCGCGAGGCTGGTGCCGCCGATGCAGCATGAGATCTGTCCGGTCCCGCCCACATCGTGGCCCCAGAAGACTCCGGGAAAATCCGGGCTCGCGATCAGCGCGATGTCGGGCACGTCGCGTGCGCCGTCGGCGGGAACACCGGAGCCGGTTTGATAGCTGGGCTTGGAGAAGAACTGACTCGCGCCTCCGCCGCTGGCGCCGATACCATCGTTCCAGACCTTTTCGGTCACGTGTCCGACGTCGTTTCCACCTGAGTAGGTGGGATTGAACTGCGTCCCTCCGACCGAAGTAACGTTGGGATCGGCCGACATCTCGTTGACCAATCTGGAGCCGCCCGCGACGCAGGAGTTGCCGCTGATGACCTGACCCGCGGCGCCATAGTCCCCCGACGAGACGAACACACTTTGCCCTTGCGCGGCGGCCTGCTTGAAGAGCGGATCCAGCGTATTTTGGATGAGCGACGCGGTCGGCGAGCAGAACGCATAGCTGATGCTGATCGCGCCGCATTGGTTATCGGTCACCGCGCCGCTGATATCGGACACCAGGTCACTCCCAAGGTGATAGACGATCGAAGCTCCCGGCGCGGCGGCATGCGCCCACTGCAAGTCGAGTTCGGCCTCCGATTCACCACCGCCGTTGATGCCGGGATTGCCGCCGTGCGTCTCGCGCGTATAGCTGATGGCCGGCAGCCCGAATTGGCTGGTGAACGCCGTCATCGCGGAATCAAGAAAGTCGGAGATGCCGACGATCGCGATGCAGTCGCCCGTGCCGTCATTCCCGGAACCAACGATCTCATCATAGAAGGTGCGCTCGTCGGCCGGACCAAACGCTTCGGAGTTGCCAATGATGACCTGACCGATTTGCGAACCGCTGAGGCCTTCCGAAGGATTGAATCCCGCCGCGGCAAGCTGCCGGTTTCCCGCGGTAGCACCCGATTGAACGCGCTTCGCGAATGGCGCCGGCTGATGAGTCACTGGCACCACCTGAACCATATTGTCCATGCCGAGGATGGCGCCGATCAGCTTGGCAAATTGTTGCGGGATGACTGGGTCTGACGTGTTAGCGAAGGTGGAATCATCGCCGAAGCGTGCGATTCGCACAGCAAAGGCATGCTGCGCGTTTGCAATGTCGCCGGTAAACGCCAGATGGTCCGCGGCGCGAGTCGTGATGGTGAAACCTTCGCTCCTGAGCCATCCCTCGAGCGCCTGCACTTCCGATTTGCTTGGGCCGAACCGTCGAAGGAACTCTCCCGTCTTTAGCCATTTGTGAAACTGCGCCGACGCGGGATTTTGCTGGTCCGCAAGCAACCGGTCGAGCTCGGCCTGGTTGCGCAGCGCAAACCGAATCTCCAGGTCCAGATGAGCATTCGAGGCGGCATCACCAAGCGACGTGAAAGCTTCGGCCTCGATGGGATGGTTTCCGTGGAGCCGGACGCCATCGTTCGCGTATCCGGGACGGGGTTGGTAGGCGATTATCGAAAGGCATAACGCGGCAATGCCGATGGCAAGAGCTACAATCCCGCGATATCGAAATGGACCTCGGCCCGATACGTCCCCCAGTGATCCCCGCATAGCAGCAGGTTCTCAAGCAATAAGGGAACCATCGAAAAAGTGAGCATCTGTCGGAGCAAATCCCGCGCTGATCCAATCCACCGTCACGTCGATGCTACTTCGAGGGCGCTCTGTCGCCACGGAAGGTATGGAAGTGGGCCAGCGCCGTCACATTTTCGCGATGCTTACTTCGCCGAGCCCGAAACACTTATCGACGCGGTGGCGATCGGATTCGCCATCGCGATCACCAAGTTGCCCTGGACCGTCCCGAGGCTCGCCGGTTTGAACTGAAGCGTAACCGCCTGCGATTTCCCGGGCGCGAGCGAGAACGAGACGGGGCCACCCAGGATCGTGAATGGCGAATTGGCACCGAACGATTGCGCGCTACCCGAAAGCATCCCCACGCCGGAGTTCTTCAAGATGACGGTTTTAGTAGCAATAGCGGTCATCGCTGCGGTGAACGCCACCTTTGAGGGTATCGAGAGTTTTCCCCCGCGCACGGTTGCGGTAACCACGACCAAGGCATTTTGATGTTTCGGGTCGCTGCTGGTGATTTGAAGACCCTGCTTGGAGGTTCCGCAGTCCGCAGGGCTGAACAGAATCGCGATTGAAACGCTTTTCCCGGGTGCGACGAGGTAGTGACTCAATCCCGAAACGGCAAACGGCGCTTCAAGCGTGCCCATTGCTATCGATAAGGGAGTGGTCTTGCTCAGGTTGCGTATCGTCAGTGTCTTCATGGTGCCGGGCTTGCCAGTCGCAGTGGCCGGAAAGGCCAGCGTCGCGGGTGCACGCAGCACTCCGCCATTCGGAGTCGGGGTCGGCGACGGAGTCGGAGTCGGCGTAACGGTCGGCGTCGTAGTCGGAGTTGGCGTCGAGTTGGGGTTGAGCAGGGCGTTGACCGCATCGGCGAAGACCTCGAAATCGACCGTTCCCCATCCGGTCGCCTGATCATAATCGGGTCCCGCGTTGAAGCCGGGGAGGCCGTTGTAACCGTTGTTGCCGATGGTCACGTCATGAAAGCCTGCACCCGCGTAATTCTGATTGGCGAGCTGATAAATCACCGTGTTGAGATTGCCAAGCCGCGTCTGCCCGACGATTTCCGCGAGGTTGCGAGAAAACCCCGCCCATAACGGCGCCGACAGACTGGTGCCGCCGACGCAGCAGACCACCTGGCCGTTCCCGTTCATGTCATGGCCGAAGAATGCGCCCGGAGCATTCGGACTCGCCATCATCGAGACATCGGGGACGTCGCGCGCGTTGTCATTGGGGACGCCGGGTCCCGTCTGGTAGTCGGGTTTGGAAAAGATCTGGCTCGCACCGCCGCCGCCTGCGCCGCTGACATCATTCCACGCGCTCTCGATGGTGTATCCCTGATCGTTGTCGCCCGCGAAGGTCGGCTTGAATTGCGTGCCGCCTACCGAGGTGACGTCGGGATCGGCCGACATCTCATTGACCGACGGCGAAGCTCCCGCGACGCATGAATTGGTGACCGGATCGTAGCCGAGCCCGGCCGCGCCTTGATCGCCCGAGGACACGAACACGCTTTGTCCCTGTGCGGCGGCTTGCTGAAACAGCGGATGGATCACGCCGTTGATGAATGCCGCCGACGGCCCGCAGAATCCGTAACTGATACTGATCGCACCGCACTGATTGTCGTTCACCGCGCCGGTGATGTCGTCAACGACGTATCCGCCGAGATGAAACACGATCGCGGCGCCGGGCGCGGCCGCGTGCGTCCATTGCAGATCGAGTTCGGCTTCGACATCGGCGCCGTTGATTCCCGGATTGGTCCCATGGACGACCCGCGTATAACTGATTGGCGGCAAACCGAACTGATCGGTAAATGCGCTCATCGACGCGTCGAGAAAATCCGAGGTGCCGACGATCGCGATACAGTCGCCGGCGCCGTCACGGCCGGGACTCGGATTATCATCATAGAAGGTTTGGAAATCACTGGGGCCGAAAGCCTGACTGCCGCTGATGATCGCATTCGGAGCGAAACTGCCATTGGTGGCCTGGCTGACCGGCGCGGCGTGGACCATATTGTCCATACCGGTGACGGAGCCGATCACATTGGCGAATCGAACCGGAATGTAAGGATCGCCGGTGTTGGCGAAAGCGTCGCCGTTGCCGAACCTTGCGATCTTGACCGCGAAAGTCCGCTGCGCTTGCTCGACGCTGCCGGAGAATTCGAGAGATCCCGCCGAGACGTTGGTGACTTTGAATCCTTCCTCGCTGAGCCAATCGCTCACCGCGCTAACTTCCGGTTTCGCGGGCCCGAAACGCTTGATGAACTCTCCGGTCTTGAGCCACTTGTGATAACTCGGAGTCGCCTGATTTTGCTGATCGGCGAGCAGCCGCTCGAGGTCGGCCTTGTGCCGCAATGCGAATCTGATCTGCATGGCGAGGGGCGCATTCGGATCGGAGTCGCCTGCACGTCGCGCGATTTCAGCGGCGATCGGATGGTTGCCGATCAGTTGCGTTCGATCATCGCAGTAGCTGAGACCATAGAAGTAGCTGATGCCGAGAAATCCGATCAGGAAGGATGCGACTACGATCGCAACCAGTCTTCCCACACGTGAAAGTGGATGAAATGACACGGGCCCCCCCTGTGTCGCGCTAACGCGGAGGCCCTCGGTTATGAGTGGAAAGTCGCTGTTCCGGCTTTCTCGCCTGGCCTCTACATATCAAGGATCGAGCCGCCGCCAGGGGGTGAGGCGAGAATTCTGAGACAGGAAAACCGTCTTCCTTATTGGGTGAGCAGCGAGTCTGAGCTCTCAATCCACTGTCTCAGTTCTGGAACAGACACAGCGGTCGGAAGGCTCAGGCGGTGTGTCACTTTCACGAACCGCCGTCCGCAGTCGCCGAAATTTCGTTCCGCCCGATCGGAAGCCCGCTACGCCTTTGGTACCAATGAGACATCTCGGTCGCATCCTGATACAGTGTCGCATCGGAGGATTCCTATGAGTCTGAAGCATTTCGCCGCGACCGCATCGGCAGACGAAGTGGCGGCGGCACTGGCACAGGATGGCGCCGCAATCATCGATCAGCTCGTGACACCGGAAGTCATGGACCGCGTCGCCGAGGAATTGCGGCCGTGGATTGATGCGACTCGATTCGGTCCCGATGATTTCGCGGGACGGCGTACCAAGCGCACCGGCGGGTTGGTCGGACGCTCACCGCGATGCCGCGACCTGGTGATGAATCCGTTGATCCTCGCGACGACGAAGAAGGCCCTCGCGCACGCGATGAGCTTTCAGCTTCATCTCACGCAGGTGATTGCGATCGGTCCGGGCGAACCCCCGCAGCCGATCCATCGGGATCAATGGGCCTTCGATTTTTTCCCGTTCCCGAAAGACTACGAAGTTCAGTGCAACACGCTATGGGCGATGACCGATTTCACGGAACAAAATGGCGCGACGCGCGTCGTTCCCGGCAGCAATCATTTCGAGGACAAGTTGCAGTTCCGCGAGGAGGACAGCATCGCCGCCGAGATGACCAAGGGCTCGGTGCTCCTCTATACCGGCGCCGTCTATCACGGCGGCGGCGCGAATCGTTCGGATGCGACCCGCGCCGGCATCAACATCACTTACAACGTTTCGTGGCTCCGCCAGGAAGAGAATCAGTATCTCTCGGTGCCGCTGGAAATTGCGCGCACCTTGCCGGTCGATTTGCTCCGCCTGATGGGGTACGCGCGCGGCGCCTACGCGCTCGGCTATGTCGATGATCTTCGAGATCCGATCGCGGTAGTCAGGCCCGACCTCGCGCGCAGCGGGCTCGGCGCCGAGGAAACCAAGAAACGGATGCGCGAGCAGGCCGCCGAGTTTTCTCTCGGCCAAGTTAAGTAGCCAACTCCGTTTACCGGGTCCACCGCTTTTCGAAAATCGGTTTGTCGTCCATCGTGATGCGCCCGGTCAGCATCAATCCGGTCTGCGTCACGAAGCTTTCGGTGTGCACCTTGATGCATCCGACGTGATGCAAATCGATCGTCATTGTCGTGTCGCCCCCGACCGAAGCGGTATCGGGGCGCGCGTCGCTCACCTTCGCGACCACGCAGTGATCGATGTTCATCGTGCCACCTTGCGGCAGCGGAATCGTGTTCGTCATGCCGGTGCTGACGCTGACGGCGCCGGCAGCCAGGTCGCGCTCGATTTTCCAAATCGGCCGCATCGGCGAGGGCGGCGGAGGCGCGACCGGCGGACGGATCTCCATCCCGCGCAGGTTCTCCTTTGATGCTGGAATCGCCGGCAGCGAGATGCTCGACGCGCGCTTGCCCCCGAAGAACACCCGCAGCTCGGGCTTCCGCGGATCGGGCCACAGATGCGGAAAATCGGAGCACGAAACGCTCAGGCGAATCGAATGCCCCTTCGGCACGCGATAAGCCGTGCTCCAGAGCGGAATCTTGAATTCGTAAGCCTCGCCGTTTTTCAGCTTCTCGCGCCGCGTGAGCGAGGTGCGATGACTCGCCTTCAGCCACCCGGACGTGATGAGCGCCGAGCCGCCGTCGGGATCGACGTCGCACAACTTCGCGACCAGGTTCGCATCTTCGCCCTCTGTGATGGCCGCATGAATGACAGCCTCGGGTGCGCCGCTGATCTCGATATCCTCGGGAAGAGGTTCGGTCGTGAATGCGAGCGATTTCAAATCGTCGTCAGTTTGATCCTGCGGCAATCCAACACCGAGGGCCATCGGATCCCAAAGCCCCGCCGCGGCGCCGATGGTCGGATCAGCGCGATAGTTCTCGCCTTGCTCCTCGCGATCCGCTGACGGACCCAAGTTCCCATCCGCGCCGAGAAAAAGCGTCTGCGTTTGGGTGCGCGCGATCGGCCATTCGCCCTCGTGGCGCCATGCGTTCCCCGCGCGCGAGTTCTGCACATGAATCGTGACCGGAGAATCCTTGTCGATTCCGTTCTTCTCGCCGCGCAGATAGTGATCGAACCATCGTTTCATCTCCGGAAGGAACTCGATGGCGTCAAACGCCGAGCCATCGGGAAGACCGTGCATCCACGGACCCATCAGCAATTTCTTCGGCCCCTTGAGATGCGGATACAGCGCGGGCATGCCCTCTGGAAAAATGTCGCGCCATCCGCCGATGATGAATGTAGGGATGGTAATCTTCGCGGGATCGACCGCCTTGGCGCTCCAGTACTCATCGAAATCGTGATGCTCGAACCACGGCAGCACGTACGGCACGCTCTTTTCCAGACGATCCATCCACACCCGGTACCAGCGGCCGTCGCGATCGGTGTTGGTCGGCGGCATCAGGTTCATCGCGAGCATGAAGGAACCCCATGCGCCATATGAGCCGAGCAGCGTGCGGCATCCGCCCGGCGCGATGTAGTCGGCATAGATGTTCGCGGAGCCCTGGATGGGCACGATCGCTTTCAGATGCGGCGGATTTTCAGCCGCCACTTTGAGTGAGCTGATTCCGCCGTACGACAACCCCCACATTCCGACGTTGCCGTCGCACCAGCTTTGACGCGCGATCCACTCGCACGCTTCGGCGCCATCGACGCCTTCGTTGCGATGCATCGCTTCCCACGCGACGCCATCGGAGCCGCCGAGCCCGCGAAAATCGATCAGCAGATGCGCATAGCCGCGCTGCGCGAAATATCGCCGCGAGGCCTCGAACGACGCGCCGATCATGTCGTCCTTGTGGTACGGGTAAAAACTCATCAGGGCGGGAAACTTGCCGCTGCCGGCGGGCCGATAAATGTCCGCGGACAGCGATGCGCCATCTTTCATCGGAATCAGCAGATTCCGTTCGATTACAATTTCGTTGCGTGCGTCGTCGGCCATGTTCAGTCTCCTTCCGAGGAGAAATTCTTAGCGCAAGATCGACCAAGAAGGTTAGCCGCAATTGTCGTTTGGCATCGATGGGCGATGCGGCTAGATTCGCCATCATGCTCAGGGTGAGCTGCGGCGATATTAATGATTAAAGGGAGAGCCTAATCGGATGAATACTTCGGCGAATATCGAGGCGGTCCGTAAGTTGTGCGCGCGCTGGGCGTGGCTGTCAGAAAAAGAATTCGCAGAACTGATAGCCCCAGACTGCATCTATTACGATGTGCCGTTTCCCAAGGCGAAAGCGATCGGCCCGCAGGCGGCGCACGCCAAACCAAGCTCGATGCAAAAGGATTTCGAGATTAAGCTTGAAGTCACCTCGATCGTCGGCGACGCGAACACCGTCATGGCGGAACGAGTCGAGCACTTCAGGAACAAGACCAACGCCGTCGAGCCATGTGAGCTCCCGGTGGTCGGAGTCTTTGAGCTCGCTGATGGCAAAATCAAGGCGTGGCGTGACTACTGGGACAAGTCCGACGCCGAACCGCTGCTCAAATTCATGGCGATGAGTCGTGGACAACGGGCGACCTGACGCATCATGCCCAGACAACGCGTTGGCGATATCGAGATCTACTACGAAGTGCACGGCGCAGGACCGCGCTCGCTCATGATGATTCGCGGCCTCGGCTCAAACCTGCTCTCATGGTACGAGCAAATCGACGTGCTCTCGCAGCACTACAAATGCGTCGTGTTCGATAATCGCGGCGCCGGGCGCACTGACAAGCCCGATGCGCCCTACTCCATCAAGCAGATGGCGGACGACACCGCGGGCCTGATGGACGCGCTCGGCATCGGTCGGGCGGCGCTGCTCGGAATTTCGATGGGTGGGATGATCGCGCAAGAGTTCGCGCTCAATCATCCGCACAAGCTGAATTGCCTCATTCTCGGATGCACACATTTCCGCGGCAAAGATGTGGTGCAATCGCCACCTGAGATCGTCGCAGCGGTGACGGCGGGAACCAACGCGACGCCTCAGCAACAGAAGCAGCAACTACAGGCGGTGTTCTGCGACGATACCATCGAGCGCCGCCCGGAGGTGATCGAGAAGCACAATCGCGTCCGTGCGCAGTATCCGATTCCGCCGTTTGCCTTTGCGCGCCAGATCCAAGCGATCGGGGCATTCGATGCGAGCGCGCGGCTGGGCAACATTCATCTTCCAACGATGGTGATAACGGGGCGCGAGGATCGCCTCGTCGCGCCGCAAAATTCGAAGCTGATTGCCGACCGCATCCCCGGCGCGGTGCTCAAGGAGCTATCGGGCGGTCATTTGTTCATGGCGGAGTATCCGAAGCAGTTCAATCGCGCGGTGATCGAGTTCATCGACGCGCACTAAATCTGGAAGTCGTCCTTCTTCGGGCGCTTGCCTTGTGTAGACTGCCGGGCCGCATCGCGCTCGAGCTGCTGCAGTTCGTTTTGCACCTTGCTCAGATGCTGGCGGAACTCCTCGGCCTCGAGCCGCACCCCGGCATTACATCCGACGCACACGAAATGGGTCTCGGCATGCTCCTCGATCTCATGGATCAATATCGAATTCAAATGCCCGCACTTCGGGCATTTCACATCTACGGTTTCATCTTCGAACATCAGAATTTCTCCGTCTGGAAGCGTAGGCTATCCGTCATCCTATGTCACGGCTATGTGGCGGTGGACGAGGAAAACCCGAGCGCGTAGAAATAGCCTATGCCACTGCCTTCATCATTTGTCGGAGCTTCGTCGGAGCCGCGCATCGCCGAAATCGAGCCGCGATGGTCAATGGCATATGCCGCCGCGCTCGACGATCTGATGCCGTGCTACACGGACACGCGCGACGCACGGAAATTCCTCGCGCATCCGATGTTCCCGGTCTGCATCGAATGGCCGGTGATAATCAGCATGCGCCAGCATTTTGAGAGCGGCGACCTGACTGCCGACGAGGCGCGGCGCGGCGTTCATGCGACCCATGATCTCGTGATCCATCGCCCGATTCGGCCGCCGGAGAAACTCACCACGCGCGCATCCGTCGTTTCCATCGAGCGCCGCAAGCCGGGCGCATATCAAGTAACAAAGCTCGAAACCATCGATGCATCCGGGAAGGCTGTCTGTACCTCGATGTATGGGAGCATCTACCGCGGTGTCGATGTCGTCGGCGACGACAAGCCTCAAGCGAACTCCGATTTGCCGCGCCTGAGCGAATTGCCCAGGCAGCCTCAGGCCGAAGCGAAGGTGCACGTTCCAGGCGGCCTCGCGCATACCTACTCCGAATGCGCGCAGATCTGGAATCCGATTCATACTGACATCAAGGTTGCGCGCGCCGCCGGCCTGCCCGAGTTGATTCTGCACGGCACCGCGACGCTCGCGCTGGCGGTCTCGCAGCTTGTTCGTTCGGAGGCGGGAGGCGATCCGTCGCGGGTCGCGCGCATCGCAGGACGCTTCAGCGGCATGGTGCTGATGCCGTCGGACATCATGGTGCGAACCCTCGCGCGCGAATCGGACATCGTTTACTTCGACGTGCTCACCCAGAGTGGCGAGCCGGCAATCTCGAATGGCGCGATTCGACTGAGGAGATAAGCATCTCGTGAAAGTCAGGGCTGCGATCGCAAACAAGGCTGGTGAGCCACTCGAAGTCACGACCGTCGATCTCGAAGGACCGCGCGCGGGCGAAGTGCTGGTCGAAATCAAGGCGACCGGCGTATGCCATCCCGACGCCTTCACGCTCTCGGGCGCCGATCCTGAAGGGCTGTTTCCCGCCATCCGTGGGCATGAGGGCGCGGGCATCGTCGTCGAGACCGGGCCGGGCGTGACCTCGCTGAAGAAGGGTGATCACGTCATCCCGCTCTACATCCCCGAATGCCGCAACTGTCCGAGTTGCCTGTCGGGCAAAACCAATCTGTGCACCGCGATTCGCGAGACCCAGGGCCGCGGCGTCATGCCCGATGGCACCAGCCGCTTCTCGCATGGCGGCGCGAAGCTACATCACTACATGGGCACCTCGACCTTCGCCAACTACACGGTGGTGCCGGAAATCGCGCTCGCGAAAATTCGCGAAGACGCCCCTTTCGACAAGGTCTGCTACATCGGATGCGGCGTGACGACGGGCATCGGCGCGGTCATCAATACCGCGAAGGTGCAGCCTGGCGATCGAGTCGTGGTGTTCGGCCTCGGCGGCATCGGGCTCAATGTGATTCAAGGCGCGCGGCTCGCCGGTGCGGGTCAGATCGTCGGGGTCGATGTGAATCCTGCGCGCGTCCCAATCGCGGTGAAATTCGGGATGACGGATTTCGTCAATCCGAAGGAAGTCGAAGGCGACCTCGTTCCCCATCTCGTGAATCTGACGCGTGGTGGCGCGGATTTTTCCTTCGAATGTGTCGGCAATGTAAATCTGATGCGGCAAGCGCTCGAATGCTGTCATCGCGGATGGGGCACCTCGGTGATCATTGGCGTGGCGGGCGCGGGGCAGGAAATCTCCACGCGGCCGTTTCAGCTGGTGACCGGGCGGACCTGGAAAGGCACCGCATTCGGGGGCGCCAAAAGCCGCCGCGATGTACCAAAAATCGTCGAATGGTACATGGACAAGAAAATCAACATCGATGATCTCATCACGCATACGATGCCGCTGGAAAAAATCAACGACGCTTTCACTCTGATGCACGACGGCAAATCGATTCGCAGCGTGGTAATTTACTGAACCGCCGATGACGCCGCGACCATCAGCGTTATTGCTTGCGATCCTTCTCGCGGCGGCGGTCTCGGGATGTTTTCTCTTCCATAAAAAATCCCCGCAGCAGGAATACACCGAGGCGCTGATGCGCGGGAACTCCATGCAAGCCAGCCAGCTCTGGCTCACTATGAGCCCCGACGATCGGATGAAGTTCGCGCGCGGCGAAGGCTTCACGCCAAACGACTCGACCAAAAAAGACGTTCAACAAATGATGATGAATCACTACGAAAACCAATCGGGCGAAGGGCCCAGCACCGCGGAGCAGATGGAAGAGCAGATGCCGACCTCGCTCGGCGCGAGCCTCAAGCAGCTTCCCGGCGCCGATACATCCTCACCGGCAAATTAGGTAGCGCAATGGATTTTGGCCTGACCTCGGAACAGCAACTTCTACAATCGACCCTGCGCGATTTTTCGAAGCGCGAACTCGAACCTCACTATATGACGCGCGATCGCGACGCCGACCTGCCGCCCGAGCTGGTGCGGAAACTCGGCGAATTGGGCGTCCTCGCATCGATGGTGGATCTACGCTTCGGTGGCTCCGGCCTCGACTACGTGTCGCTCGGCATTGCGCATGAAGAAATCGCGCGGGCCGACTTCAACGCCGCGTATGTTCTCCTCATCGCGGCCTTGGTAGCGGCGATCGTCGCGCGCAATGGCGATGAACGGCAGCAGGCGGCATTTCTTCCGTCCATTTGCCGGGGAGATTTTCTTCCCGCGCTCGCGGTCACCGAACCGAGCGGCGGCTCCGATGCGGCGCATATAAAGATGCAGGCGCGGCGCGACGGCGACGTCTACATCCTCAATGGCGAGAAAACCTCGATCTCGTTCGCGAGCTCGGCCGCTACCGCGCTGGTGATGGCGCGCACCGGCACCATCGAGCAAGGTGCGCGAGGTGTCAGCGCCTTCTATGTCGATTTGAACACGCCCGGCGTGAGTCGGACGCGTTTTCGCGATCTCGGTTCCCGGGCGGTCGGACGCGGAAGTATCTTTTTCGATTCGGTGCGGGTCCCCGCCGATGCACGCATCGGCGCCGAGGGCATGGGCTTCGTGCAAGTGATGCAGGGTTTCGATTTCAGCCGCTCGATGATCGGGCTGATGTGCATCGGCGCCGCGCAGCAAAGCGTCGATGAAACCTGCGCCTACGTCACCGAACGGCAGGCCTTCGGCGGAAGCCTCGCACGTTTCGAGGGCGTCTCCTTCCCTCTCGCCGAGGCCGCAGTGCGACTCCGCGCGGCACGCCTCCTTTGCTACGAGGCGTTGTGGCGCAAGGATCGCAACGAGCCGCATGGATGGATATCCGCGGGCGCGAAGTGGCTGGCGCCGGAACTCTCCGCGCAGGTTATCCATCAATGCCTGCTGCTGCACGGCCATCTCGGATTCTCACTCGACCTGCCGCATCAGCAGCGGCTGCGCGACGTGATCGGCCTCGAAATCGGCGACGGCACCGCACAGATCATGAAGTCGCTGGTGGCGCGCGAGATTATCGGTAAGGACGCACGACCTTATTGAGCCTGGCGGCACAGGCTTCAGACTGCGTCATCATTTCGCTTCTCGGCGTTGGCTGATTCGATATGTCAATGCTATGCAACGAGGATGCTGTCGCCTTATCGCGTACTCGATCTCACTAACGAGCGCGGCCTGTTGTGCGGCCAGATTCTCGGCGACCTCGGCGCCGACGTCATCAAAGTGGAGCCGCCGGGCGGCTCCTCGGCGCGCAAGATTGGTCCGTTTTTTCAGGACCAGCCCGATCCGAATCGCTCCCTCTACTGGTGGTCGTATAATCGTAACAAACGAAGCATCACACTCGATGTCACACGGAGCGAAGGTCGCCAGATTCTTTTCCGCCTCGTCAAGGACGCGCATTTTCTGATCGAGTCCGACAGCCCCGGTTATCTCGCGTCGCTCGGACTGGGCTACCAGGACCTGGCCGCGAAGAATCCCGCGCTCATCGGGGTATCGATCACGCCGTTCGGACAAGACGGGCCGAAGGCGAGCTACGCGGACAGCGATTTGGTGATCCTCGCGGCCGGTGGACCGCTGGTTCTGACCGGCGACGACGATCGCGCTCCAGTGCGGGTCAGCGTGCCACAAGGCTATTTGCACGCATCCGCAGACGGGGCCGTGGGTGCACTCGCAGCGCATCATGAGCGATGCTTTTCGGGTCTCGGCCAGCATGTCGATATTTCAGCGCAGCAGTCGCTCGCGCTCGCGACGCAGTCGGGCATCCTCGCCGCGCCGCTCGACGCCGATCAATATCGTCGCGCGGCCGGCGGCGTGAAGTCCGGTCCGATGACGGCGAAACTGCTGTGGCCCGCGAAGGACGGGTGGATCTCGTGCACGTTTCTCTTCGGCACGGCGCTCGGCGTATTCACCGTCAAGCTGATGAGCTACCTCGCGGAGCAGGGATGGTGTGACGAGGCGACGGGGCACAAGGACTGGATCGGATTCGGCGCGGCGCTCGCCAGCGGAGCGGAGCCGATGTCGGAGTACCATCGCGCGTGCGACATCCTGTCGTCATTCACCTCGAGTCACACCAAGGCCGAGTTGCTGCGTTTCGCGATTGAAAAAGGATTTTTGTTCGCGCCCGTTTCGACGATCGAAGATGTGGTCGAGAGTCCGCAGCTTCGCGCGCGCGACTACTTCCAGGAAGTTGAGCATCCTGAACTGGGGCGCTCGTTTCGCTATCCCGGCCCGTTCGTGAAATTCAGCGAGTCACCGATTCAGTACCGTCGCCGGCCCCCGCTCGTTGGCGAGCACAACCGCGAAATTTATGGCGACGAACTCGGCATGTCGGCGCGCGAACTAGCTCAACTCCAAGAGCGAGGAATCATCTGATGGCGCGATTACCGCTCGAAGACGTCAAGATCCTCGATTTCATGTGGGTGATGGCCGGCCCCGCCGGAACCCGGATGCTGGCCGACTATGGCGCCGTGATCGTGCGCATCGAGTCGCCGACTCGGGTCGACACTGCACGCACGCTGGCGCCCTATCACAACAATCAGATCGGGCTCGATGCGTCGGGGTTGTTTAGCAACTGCAACGCGGGCAAGTTCGGGATCACGCTAGATCTCGGGAATCCGCGCTCGCGCGAGGTGATTTCCGATCTGGTTAGATGGGCCGACGTTGTTACGGAGTCGTTCTCTCCCAAGGCGATGCGCGCGTGGGGGCTGGATTACCCGGCGCTTCGGAAAATCAAACCCGATATCATCATGCTAAGCAGTTGCCTGATGGGGCAGACCGGTCCGCTCGCGAGTTTCGCCGGCTTTGGAAATCTCGCCGCGGCGATTTCCGGTTTTCACAACCTCACCGGATGGCCTGATCGGCACCCGGCCGGACCCTTCGGCGCATACACCGATTACGTTTCGCCGCGCTTCACCGCGATCGCGATTCTGGCAGCGCTCGAATACAAGCGCCGGACCGGAAAGGGGCAATACATCGATCAATCGCAGGCGGAAGCATCGCTGCATTTCCTCACACCTGCGCTGCTCGATTATAGCGCCAACGGGCGGATCCAGTTCCGCGCCGGCAACAGCGATCCGGATTTTGCGCCGCACGGCGTCTATCCCTCGAACGGCGAAGATCGATGGGTCGCTATCGTTTGCAAGACCGAAGACCACTTCATCGCGCTGTGCGACCTGATGAAACGTCCCGAGCTGGCGCGGGATTCGCGCTTCAAAAATTTAGCGGACCGACACCGGAACGCATCCGCGCTGGATGAGATCATTTCTAATTGGAGCCGCGAGCTGGAGCCGCGCGAAGCAGAGCGGCTCGCACAGGCTCGCGGAATTCCGGCACATGCGGTGCAGAACAGCGCCGAATTTTATACCGACCCGCAAGTAGCGTCGCGCGGTCACTTCGTGGAGTTGCCACATCCAGTCTACGGCAAGACCATCGTCGAGGGTTCTCGCGCAAAGCTCTCGCGCACTCCGGCACAGGCGCGGCGCGCGGCCCCGACGCTCGGCCAGGACAATCAGTACGTGTTAGAGAAAATCCTTGGCTACAGCGAGGAGCAGATCGGCGACATCGCGGGATCGGGTGTCCTCGGATAGAGTTTAGAAAAGGTGTCGTCCGCCATCGACGCGGAGGCATTCGCCGGTCACGAACTCCGTCTCGATGAGAAACAGCACGGCTCTGGCAATTTCCTCGGCGCCACCCCATCGGCGCAACGGCGTCGCCTCGACCACCCGCGCGGTCTCCTCGGCCGTAATGTCGGGAGGCGCGAGGATCGGCCCCGGCGCGATCGCATTGACGAGGATCTCGGGCGCCAGTTCCAGCGCCAGGCTTTCCGTCAGCGCCGCAACCGCCGCCTTCGAAGTGTAGTAAGGCACATACCCTTTGTAGCGAGGGCGCCCGCTGATCGGCAGCCAATCGGTGAAGTTGACGATGCGCCCTCCGCCGCCGCTTTTCATTGCTGGGGCCGCATGTGTCGCGAACATGAACGCGCTCTTGGCGTTGCTATCGATCGCGTCGCTCCAGTCAGCCTCGGTAGGATTTGGCGTCTTGATGTAGGTTGCGGCCATGTTGATGAGGATATCGAGCCGGCCAAGAGATTTGACCGTTTCGTTCACCGCGGCTTCGATTTGATCCGCGTTCCGCGCGTCCGCCTGGACCGCAATCGCATTGACGCCCGCCGCCTTCGCCGCGGCCACGGTTTTCTCTGCCGCGTCGCGCGAGGCGCGATAGACGATCGCGAGGCCGCACCCGCGTTTCGCGAGCGCATCGGCGACGACCTGGCCGATGCGCGCGCCGCCGGTGATGAGCGCCACCTTACCTTTTGGATCCATCGCCTCTCATCATCTCAGTCCGCGCGCTGTGCTGCAAAACGCAGCCGCGTGTAGTCGGCGGTCCATTTGCCGCTGCTGTCGCACAGCTGAGGCCGCAGGACCTCGCGCACCTCGTCGATGAAGGCCGGCCGATCGGCTGGCGCAAGCTTCGAAGTGAAGTTTTCCGCGAAAGTTTCCAGCCATCCCGACACGTCACCCGGAAGCGGGGTCGGGCGCGGAATCAGCGCGATGTACTTGATGGTGAAACCTCCCCTGACGAGACGCGCCGAATATTCCTCGACGTCCGGAAAGTACCACGGCACCGCGCCGGCGCCATCGAGGCCGCGGCGATTGAGTGCATTGACCAGTGCGGCGCGAATCTTCTCGACGCATCGATGCCCACCCATCTCGGCGACAAATCGCCCGCGCGGCCGGAGCGCGCGCCTTACGCCGGCGATCACATCATCAGGATGCCGCATCCAATGCAGCGCGGCATTGCTGAAAACGGCGTCGAACTCATTGCTGAAGGTGAGATGCTCGCCATCCATCACACGCGCGTCGAGTCCCATCGCACAGGCGCCGCGAATTTGCGGCTCGCTCGCATCGACGCCGACCACCTCGCACCCCATCGCAACCAGTTTCGCAGTCAGCGCGCCGTCGCCGCACCCCAAATCGAGGATGCGCTCGCCCGGCTGCGGCGCGAGCAACTCAACCACCGGCATTCCGAGGTCAGAAACGAAACGAGCATTGCGCGCATATCGATCGGGATCCCAACTCTGAGGATTTTCCATTTCTCCCTCCAACATCGACTCAGTTAATACTTAACTAATGTTAATAGTTGAAGCGGCCGGAAGGATGCAAGAGCTTGGTTAGCCTCATTGCGCAGCCCTTGGCGCGGGCTTGCCCGGATGCATGAAAAGTTGGAGCGCATCCTTCGCGTTGGCGCATTCATCGAAGGTATGCAGGCAGGCCGTCTCTATGCGACGGCAGTCCTCGGCCTGCGCGGGGCTATCGGAAAAGTAGTTTGGCGCGCCCTCTTCGGGAGGCTTCGCCATGCACGAGGGATCGTGGACCGCGCGCCCGATGCATTTGAGGCGCGTCTGCGTATCGTTGTCGTCCATCCACGCCGTGCAGGAAGGATCGGCATTGCGCGCGTTCTCACACGCTTCGCTACTGCCGGCGACGCAATCGAGGTCGCGCAGGTCGGCGACAACGCAGGGACTGTCGGAATGTTGTTCGGTGCGCTCCATCTCGCCGATCATCTTCTGCCCGACCGGGCTTTTTGCGCTACCCTTGGCGACGAGTTCCTGGCGGATGGTCTCGGCGGAACTGGGAGTGAGCGCGCACGCGCGCCACACGGCAACAGTCAAATCGCTCTGACGTCGCAGTGAAGGGCCGTCATTACCGGCGAGCCCGACGCATTGATCGCTGATTGGAAAATGGATGGGATCGCCGCATCGTTTCGCAAAGTCGGTGCGCTTAGCGAGGGCGGTCTGCTGATCGGCCTGCTTTTGCGCAGCCTCCTCCTGGGCCTTCTTTGCGGAAGACCCGCAGCCGAACAGCGCGAGGATCGAGACGAGCAGAAATGAGGTAATGAGGGTTGCTCGCATAGTAGTTTACATTTTAACCGCTCAGAGCTGATGATTGCAGTCGCGGGCGCCTCATATCTGACCGGCAGCTTTTCTGCGTGGATTCGAAGCTTCCATGGCGTATGATGCATGCGAGGCAGGACGATGGGGATCACGTTCACCAAGGCAAAAATCTCAAATCCTCGCCAGGCGCGGCGTCGTCCGATTGAAGTGGAATTTCTGATTGATACGGGAGCTATCTACAGCGTTATTCCCATCGCTACGGCCCGCGAGCTCGCGATGAAAAAACTCGATCGGGAAGAGTTCACGCTCGCGGATGGTTCCCACCGTTCTTACGACATCGGAGAAGCATTCTTCGAACTCGGCGATCGGCACGGCACCTCCAAAGTGGTGTTCGGTCCGACCGGCGCAACGCCGCTGCTGGGGGCTTTGACGTTGGAAAGCCTCGGCTTGATGGTGAATCCGGTCACACGTGAAGTCTCGCCGATGCGGTTGTTTCGCGCTTCGTCCCGCGGTCGCAACTAACTCGGCAAGCCGCTTGTCGCTCACCCGCGGCCTTGGTATCTCAGGCTTCTTGGCAGGCGCCTGCGCCTTCGCCAAAAGGAATTGCCATGCTGAAGGGAATCGATCACTTCGTCGTCGTCGTGCCTGATCTCGAGGCCGCCATCAAAACTTACGATGAACTCGGGTTTACCGTCGTGCGGGGCGGCAAGCACAACATCGGAACTCACAACGCACTGATAGCGTTCGCCGATGGCTCATACATCGAACTGATCGCGTTTCTCGCGCCGGTGGCTGGGCATCCCTGGTACGACGCGATGAGCAAGAGTGGCGGCATCGTCGATTTCTGCGCGCAGACCGATGATCTCGCCGCGGATGTCGCAAAATTTCGCAGCGCCGGTATCGCGATCACCGATCCCAACGGCATGACGCGCGACCGTCCCGACGGCTATCGCCTTAGCTGGGTGCTTTCGATACCGAATGCTCCGTTCAATGGAAGCGTGCCGTTTCTGATCAAAGACGAAACGCCGCGCGATGAGCGGGTGCCGCGCGAGCGGACCCATCGCAACGGAGTAAGCGGCCTCGCGAATCTCACCATCGCGGTTGCCGATGCGGCGAAAGTCGCGGGATGGTATCGCATCATCACCAGCGCCGATGGAGTTGCCGTCGAGGATCGCGACCTGGATGCGTCTGGAATGCGCTTCCCGCTCGGGAGCCATCAGCTGGATATCGTTTCGCCCCGCGGACCCAACGGTCCGATCGCGGAATATCTGCGCACTCGAAGCGCGGGACCCTACCAGGCAACGCTGATTGGTGGACGCGCTGGAGATCTCGATCCATCGCTTACGCAAAATGCGCGGCTGAAAATTCTGTAAGGAGATCCCGATGGCGGCACGAATCAGCTTCGGCTTCACCCTCCCTCAGCGCGGCGTATTCTTCGGCATCGCAAGCTGGCCCGAGATGCTGAAGCTCGCGCAAGATGCGGAACGCACCGGCGCGTTCGATTCGATTTGGGTGGGCGACAGCGTGATGGCGAAGCCGCGCCCGGAATCCATCGCGCTGCTGGGCGCGCTCAGCGCCGCAACCGAGCACGTGAAACTGGGCGTCGGATGCATGGCGAGCTTCCCGATTCGCGACCCGATCGTATTCGCATATCAATGGGCGACGCTGGACCTGATTTCCAACGGCCGGATGTGGCTGGCGGCGTGCACCGGCATCGTCGCGGGAGGAGTGAGCGCGCGCGAGGGCGCCATCTGGGGCATCAGCGACCGACAGCGCGGAAATCGCATGGCGGAGAACATCGAAATTTGCCGGCGGCTCTGGAGCGAAGACAACGTAACTTTCAAAGGGAAGTATCGAAGCTTCGAGGGCGTGACGATCATGCCGCGCCCGATTCAGAAACCATGTCCAATTTGGATCGCCGCGAATCCCCCGCCGATGGCTGCCGAGGTGCCGATGCGACGCGTCGCAAAGATCGCCGACGGCTGGATGACGGTGCAACTTTTTCCGAAAATGTTCGCAGGCAACTGGGCACGCCTTTCGGAAGCGTTGCGTGCCGAGGGCCGCGACCCCGCAAGCTTCGGCAACATCGAGTACCACAACATCAACATCAACCCTGATCGCGATGCCGCACTCGCCGAATCGAACCGCTTCCTCGACGAATACTATGGCCCGGTTTTCGCCCCCGAGATGGTCGCATCGTGGACCGCGGCCGGCACGCCGGAGCAATGCGCCGAGCATTTGCGCGAACTCGCGAACGATGGCGCCAAAACGATCACCTTGCGCATCACGTCGTGGGATCAGAAAGGCCAGTTTCAACGCCTCGTGAATGAGGTCCTGCCGCGTGTGAACGGCTGACTCCTTCATGATTCGAGTTGCGCGGATGACGTAGTACAATCCCGCACCTGTGCGTACCAGCCTAAACATTCCGCGCCTGGTCATCGCCGCGACCGGCAGCGGCGTCGGCAAGACCACCGCCACGGTCGGCCTCATCGCCGCGCTGCGATCGCGAGGTTGGAGAGTCGCGGCCTTTAAATGCGGACCCGACTACCTCGATCCGACCTATCATCGGCGCGCGGCGGGCGTGACCTCACACAACCTCGACGGCTGGATGATGGGGCGCCACGCGGTGCTCGCAACCTTCGCGCGCGCTTCGCGAGGCTTCGACGTCGCGGTCATCGAAGGGATGATGGGCCTGTTCGACTCGGCGACGCCCACTGGCGATGAAGGCTCGACTGCGGAAATCGCGAAGTGGCTCGATGCGCCCGTTCTCCTGGTTACCGATACATCGGGGATGGCACGCAGCATCGCCGCGATGGCCGGCGGCTATGCGCACTTCGATCGCGTGCTGAAGGTAGCGGGCATCATTTGCAATCGCGTCGGCAGCCGCGGGCATCTCGACATGCTGCGGATGGCGTCAGCGGAGGTGCCCGTCGTGGGCGGTCTTCCGGGAGACGCGGAGTTAGCGTTTCCGGAGCGTCACCTGGGACTCCGCAGCGCTGATGAAAATGCGGTGCCGCAGCGCCTCTTCGATGGGTGGGAAAAGCTCGCCTCAGAATGGCTCGATCTCGACGCGATCATTTCGATCGCGCGCTCCGCGCCTGCACTACCTATCGAGGAAGTCCGTCCGGAACGCATCGCAAATCCGCGCTGTCGGATCGGCCTCGCGTGGGATGATGCATTCCACTTTTACTATGAGGACAATCTTAGTCGCCTCGAAGAATGCGGCGCCGAGCTGGTGCGGTTTTCACCGAGCCATGATGAAGGTCTCCCCAAGGTCGACGGTCTCTACTTTGGTGGCGGATACCCCGAGGTTCTTGCGCGTGAGCTTTCCAACAATCATCGCATGATTGATGCGGTCCGCCAGTTCGCAGATTCGGGCCGTCCGATTTATGCGGAATGCGGAGGCTTGATGTATTTGTCCGCGGGTATTCGCACTCTCGACGGCGAAACCTTCCCGATGGCCGGCTTGATTCCCGGAATCGCCGTCATGTCGCCGAAACTGCAGGCGCTCGGCTATGTAGAAGTGGAAACCCGCGCGCCTTCGATCCTCGGTCCGGCCGGCACGCGCTTTCGCGGGCATCAATTTCGTTACTCGATACTCGACGACGGCGGCGCCGCTACGTTGCCACATCTATATGGCGTCCAGCCCAAATGGGGCGCGGATTTCGAAGAAGGTTATGCGCGCGAAAATGTCGTCGCCTCGTATGTGCATGCGCATTGGGCGTCGAATCCATCGATCGCGAAATCATTCGTGCGCGCATGCGAATCCTGATATGAAGCGCGCGAAGACCATCATGATCCAAGGCACCGCGTCCTCGGTCGGCAAGAGTCTTATCGTTGCCGCGCTATGCCGAATTTTTCGCGACGACGGATTCTCGGTCGCGCCATTCAAGTCGCAAAACATGGCGCTCAATTCGTATGTCACCCTGGATGGCCTCGAGATCGGCCGCGCGCAAGCGGTACAGGCCGAGGCTGCGGGAATCGAGCCCACCGTCGAAATGAATCCGATTCTCCTCAAGCCCGAGCCCGAGATGCGCTCGCAGGTGGTGGTGCTCGGAAAGCCGATCGGCAGCATGCATTGGCGCGAATACTGCACCATGATGCCGTCGCTGCACGAAACCATCCGCACCTCAATCGAGAGGTTGCGCGCGCGTTACGACATCGTGATTATCGAGGGCGCCGGCAGTCCCGCCGAAATAAATCTGCGCCGCTCCGATATCGTAAACATGCACGTGGCGAAGGTCGCGGATGCGCCGGTGATCCTCGTCGGCGACATCGACAAGGGCGGCGTGTTCGCGCAAATCGTCGGTACGATGGAATTGCTCGCGCCCGACGAGCGGAGCCGGGTGGCGGGATTCATACTCAACAAATTTCGCGGTGAAGTTGCGCTGCTGAAGGACGGCCTCGATTTTCTCCTGCAGCGATTCGGCGTTCCGGTGCTCGGAGTCGTTCCGTGGATTGACCGATTGAGAATCGCCGACGAGGATGCCGTTGCGCTGCAGACCCGCCCACCGCGCGCGACTGCACCGTCAGAACTGTATGTCGCGGTGCTGAAGCTTCCCTTTATCTCCAACTTCGACGATTTTCTCGCGTTGGAGCATGAGCCCGGAGTCCAGTTGCGATTCGTTGATGATGTCTCTGCTCTCGAGGATGCGGATCTCGTGATTTTGCCGGGCACCAAGAGCACCATGGCCGATCTCGCGTGGCTGCGTCGCGAGGGCTTCGCCGACGCGATCGAAAGACACGCGAATCGCGGCGGTCTCATGCTCGGAATCTGTGGCGGATGCCAGATGCTGGGCGAAGCGATCGAGGATCCTTATGGAATCGAATCGCACGAGCCGTTCGCGCAAGGACTCGGCCTGCTTCCACTAAGAACGCGATTCAAAAGAAAGAAGTCCACCGCGCGAGTTATCGCGCGCCCCAACTCAGGATGGTTCGCAGCGAATGCAACCGCACCAGACATCAGCGGCTACGAAATCCACATGGGATCGGTCACGCCGACTGATACGGATGCGCCGGCGTTTACCGTAGTCGCGCGCAACAACGAATATGCGAGGTACGCCGACGGCGCCGTATCGAGCGCGTGCAACGTCGTCGGCACGATGATTCATGGAATCTTCGAGAACGCATCGATCAGAACCGCTTTACTCGACGAGCTACGGCGGCGTCGCAATCTGCCGGTACCTGGCGGCGTGGTTCCAAATCGCGACGAGGAATATGCTCGGCTCGCCGCTACGGTAAAAGCTAGTATCGATCTGAAAGCGTTGCGCGACATAATCGGCATTTGAAGCGATCCGGGAATCCGAAGCGATGAAAGACGACCCAAAAACCTCCACCGAAATTCCAGCATCGCCGCTCGCGCTCGAAGGCTATGCAGTTTTGCATCAGATGTTTCGCGTCAGGCGCGCGAACTGGCGCGCGCTTGAGAGCGAAATGCAGGATCGTGTCGTAACGGAGGCGGCATCGTTGCTGGGCGAGATGGCGAAGCGCGAGGACGGCGAGAGCGCGTGCTTCTCGCAGCTCGGGCACAAGGGCGATCTGATGCTGGTGCACTTCCGTCGCAGCTTCGAGGAACTCAACCAGGCCGAAATCGCGATCGCGAATCTGGAGCTCGCGGATTACCTCGAGCCTACGACCTCCTATCTCTCGGTGGTTGAGCTAGGGCTCTACGAAGCCTCGGTCGCGCTGTACAAGGATCTCGCCGCGAAGAATCTCGAGGCTCATTCGAAGGAATGGGACGCGGCAGTCGAGGCCGAGCTCACTCGTCAACGCGAAAAGGTCGCGACGCGCATCTATCCGAAAATCCCACCGCGCCGCTACCTATGTTTTTATCCGATGGACAAGAAGCGCGAGGGCGGCGACAACTGGTACCGCCTCGATATCGAGCGCCGACGCGACCTGATGCGCGAGCACGGGATGGTCGGGCGCCGCTATGCCGGCCTGGTGACGCAAATCATTTCGGGCTCGATCGGGTTCGATGACTGGGAGTGGGGCGTCGATCTTTTCGCCGACGACGCGCTGGTGTTCAAGAAGCTCGTCTATGAGATGCGGTTCGACGAAGCGAGCGCCGGCTACGCGAAGTTCGGCCCCTTTTATTTTGCTATTCGCACCGAACCGACCGAGCTCCGCAAACTACTCCTCGGCAACAGCTGACGCGCGACTTAATCGCATCGCGCTTGCGAGCGCGATTATTTTCTGAAATAGCGGACGTGCAACGCGGACAGGGAGATTTTTAATGATCAGCAAGGGCGACGACTACCCGATTCATCAGACGCCGGAGCCGGTGCAGCAGGTTTTCACCAGCGACCGGAATTTCTACGATCGATTTTTCTTCAATGGCTATTTCCGCGAAGGCGAGCCCTACTTCGCCGCCGCGATGGGAATTTATCCGAACGTCGGGATCATCGATGCCGCGTTCAGCGTGATCGTCGGCGGCGTCCAGCATTGCGTGCGCGCCGCGCGCGCGCGCGGCAACGAGAGCCTCGCTACCCACGTCGGTCACGTAACGATCGAAATCGGCCAGCCGATGCGGACGGTGCGCTTGCGAATCGATCATCAGGACATCAAGGCCGACTTGGAATTTCAGGCGCGCGCGCATGCGATCGAGGAGCCGCGCTTCACGCGCCGCAATCCCGAGAACAATCGCCTGATGATGGATCTCACGCGCTTCACCCAACACGGCGGGTACGCGGGCAAGCTGACCGTTGGTGGAAAAACCTACGATGCGGCGCCATCGCGAGTATGGGGATCGCGCGATCGCTCATGGGGTGTGCGTCCGGTCGGCATCCAGGCACCAGGCGTTCCCGATAAGACTCCCTTCCAGTTTTTCTGGCTGTGGTCGCCCACCAACTTCGAGGATGCGTGTACTCATTTCGACGTCAACGAGAATCCCGACGGCTCGCGATGGCACGAGTTCGGCGCGATCGCGAAGACCGATCCCACCGTCGCTCCTGAGATCGCCAGGGCGGTCGACTGGAACGTCGAGTATCTACCGGGGACGCGTCACGCAAAGCGCGCGGAAATCATTCTGAAAGGCGCGGGCGAAAATCGCGTGCAACTCGAAACGCTCTACAACTTCTACATGCACGGCATCGGCTATGGGCATCCGAAGTGGGGGCATGGCAACTGGGTCGGCGATAACGTCTCGGCTTACGAGTCGTTCAAACTCTCCAACGTGAACGAGGCCGACCCGATGCATCAGCACATCCAGGCGGTGTGCAAGGCGAAATTTGGCTCGCGCGAGGGAATGGGAATCCTTGAGATGATGATCCTCGGACCACACGCGAAGAGCGGCTTCAAGGATATTTTAGATATGCACCGCTAGCCGCGAAGCTTGCTGAGAATTTTCCCAACTACGCCCGGCTTCGCCGGCTCGATCGGCGGCAGTTCCTTCCCCTCCTTGAGAGCGGCGAAACGATCCTCGACTTCGCCATCGATAGGGAAGCGGCCGACTTGCGACTTCGAGAAGATCAGCTCGCCGTCGATGAGCACGTCGAACTGGCCGCTCTTACCGGGAGTGATGGCGGCATTCTCGCCGAATCGGGATTTCAATGAGTCGGCCAAACTGGCCGCGCGCGGTTTGTAGCCTCAGGCAGAGCAGTAGAGAATTTCAGTAGCCATGAGTTCAGCGTAGTCCCGTGGGGCTTGCGACTCAATTCCCCTACTTTTCCAGCCAGTCGACGAACACCGCCGCGGCAACCACCGAGGTCCACAAGCCGTCGCGATCGCCGATCGCCGATTGCGTGACGTTGCGGGTGGTGACGATTTTGTCCGACATGCGCCAGATGTCCTTGCGCTCGTCGTAGCTGGTGTTGGGATCGAAATCGATGCCGAGGATGGTGCCGAGCATCGAGGCCGCGAGGTCCTCGGCATAGTCTCCCGCCTTCTGATCGGTCTCGCCGAAGCTGTGATGCTCGGACAGATAACCGTAAGTGGCTGCATTGGCGGGAATCGCGACACCGACCGACGAGGCAACCAGCCGATGCGGCTCGTTGGTCGCGTTGTCGCTCATCACCGCGAAGACGATCTGACCCGGCGAGAGAAACTTGAGGCCCTCCTGCTGCGAAAGCAATTTGCAGTTGGGAGGGAAAATCGATTTGACCCGCACCAGGTTGTAAACCGCGATGTTGGCGGAACGGAGCGCGAGCTCGAAAGCACTGAGTTTCTCGCGATGGCGCCCCACCCCCTTGGTCAGGAAAACCCCTTTCGGCAGCGGCCCCATCGTTGTTCTTTAGTTCACTCCGTCGCGTGCTGATCGATGAAAATTTTTACAGGAATCGAGGCGGCTGCGCTATCAGTCCGGCTGCTAGACCACATTTACCGGCTGATATTCGCCAAACACCCGACGCATCGCATCCGAGATCTCACCGAGCGTACACCACGCACGCACCGCATCGATGATGGTCGGCATCAGGTTCGAATCACTCCGCGCTGTTGCCTCGACCTTCGCAAGTGCCGCATTCGCGGCGGCGCCATTTCGCTCGGCGCGAACTTTCGCCAGCTTGGCCTGCTGCTTCTGCTCGAGGTCGGGATTCACCTTGAGGGTCTCGCCCGGAGGCGAACCGCCCTGGGTGAACTGGTTGACGCCAACGATGATGCGATCCCTGGTTTCGATTTCGCGCTGATAGAGGAACGCCGCGTTTTGAATCTCGCGCTGCATATATCCGCGCTCGATGGCCGCGACCGCCCCGCCGAAGTCATCGATCTTCGACAAATATTCCTGCGTCTTCGCTTCGAGCTCGCGCGTGAGGGTTTCGAGATAGTACGAGCCCGCCAGCGGATCGATGGTATCGGCCACTCCCGATTCATTCGCGATGAGTTGCTGCGTGCGCAGCGCGAGCAGCACCGAGGACTCCGTCGGCAAGGCGAGCGCCTCATCCTTGCTGTTGGTATGTAGCGATTGCGCACCGCCGAGCACGGCCGCGAGCGCCTGCAACGTGACCCGAACGACGTTGTTGTCGACCTGCTGCGCGGTGAGCGTCGAGCCGGCGGTCTGCGCATGAAAGCGCATCATCATCGACTTTTCGTCTTTCGCACCGAAGCGATCTTTCATGATGCGCGCCCACAGTCGTCGCGCGGCGCGAAACTTCGCGACCTCTTCGAAGAAATTGTTGTGCACGTTGAAGAAGAACGAGAGGCGGCTGGCGAAAGTATCGATCGCGAGGCCCGCCTTAACCGCGGCTTCCACGTATGCGATCCCATCCGCGATGGTGAAGGCGAGTTCCTGCGCGGCGGTCGAGCCGGCTTCGCGGATGTGGTAGCCGGAAATCGAAATAGTGTTCCAATTGGAAACTTCCTTCGATGCGAACGCGAAAATATCGGTGATGATGCGCATCGAGCCGCGCGGCGGATAGATGTAGGTTCCGCGCGCGACGTATTCCTTCAGGATGTCGTTCTGGATGGTGCCGTTAACCTTGTCCCATCCGACCCCGCGCTTCTCCGCCGCGACCAGATACAGCGACAGCAATATCGATGCGGTCGCGTTGATCGTCATCGAGGTGGAAATCTTGTCTAACGGTAGACCGTCGAGCAGCGTCTCCATGTCGGCCAGCGATCCAATCGAAACTCCGACGCGTCCCACTTCGCCCTTAGCAAGCTCATGGTCGGCATCGCGTCCCATCTGCGTCGGCAGATCGAATGCTACCGAAAGCCCGGTCTGTCCCTGCTCAAAGAGATACCGATAGCGCTTGTTGGATTCCTCGGCGGTGCCGAATCCCGCGTACTGGCGCATGGTCCAATGGCGCCCGCGATACATCGTGGGCTGCACGCCGCGCGTAAACGGAAATTCGCCGGGAAAACCGAGGTCGCGAACATAATCGAACTCGGCCAGATCCGATGGATCATACTCGCGCTTGATTTCGATGCCGGAACTGGTTTCGAATTTTTCGCGCCGTTCCTTGCCACGCTTGAGCGAGGGTTTGAGCTTCTGCTCTTCCCAATTCTTGCGCGCGGTTTCGAGGTCGGAATTGTGTTTCGAATCAGTAGGTGAATTTTGCTGGGACATCCGTGCCAAGTCCTCGGCAGAATTTTACTCGATAACGATCAGTAATTCGCCTTTTTCGACGGTCTGACCGGGCGAGACTTTCACTTCGACAACTTTGCCCGCCTTAGGTGATTTTAGCTCGTTCTCCATTTTCATCGCTTCGATGACGAGCACGCCTTGCTGCGCTTCCACCTGGTCGCCCGCCTTGACTGACACCGAGAGCACGCGGCCCGGCATCATCGCGCGCATCTGAACCTTGCCGCTCACTTCGCGTGAGCCGCGGGAACGCATCGCACGCCGCCGCGCATCTTCGAGGGTCAGGCGCGTGACACCCGCGCGCGACGAGACCACGAAGTCTTCGCCCTGGCGGATGACGTCGAGGTCGAAAGAGCGATAGCCGACCACGATCGAAAATGAAGTGGCGCCGGCTTGTCGCAGATCGGCCTTGATCTTCTTGCCGCCGAGATTGATTTCAAAGGCGCCGGCATCCGCGAGCTCTTCGATCGCGAGCTCATGCTCCTGGCCGTCGATCGTTGCATGATATTGAGTTGCCACCGATTGCTACCTCAACACATCGAGACGGCCGCGCGTCTTCCACGGTGATACGCGCGGGCCCTGCTGCGTGGCGGCAGGCTGACCATTCGCGTGATTCTGATGAGTCTGCGCGACATGCGCGGCCAGGACGATCGCCGCAAGGCGCTCCGGGTCTTCTTCGGAAGCCTCGGCGCCCGGATGCCACTCCTGGTTGATGAAGTTGGTGTCGAAATCACCGGCGAGAAATCGTGGGTGAGTCATTATCCAGCGATGGAAATCGAGGTTGGTGGTGAGCTCGCCGGCGATTTGAAATTCCGCCAGCGCGCGGCGCATCCGCTCGATCGCCTGCATCCGGCTCGAGCCCCAGACCGCGAGCTTCGAGATCATCGGATCGTAAAACATCGTGACTTCGGCGCCCGCGTAGATGCCCGCGTCATTGCGAACCCCGGGGCCTTCGGGAAATTTGAGCGTCTCGATTTTTCCCGGCGCGGGCACGAAACCGGCCGCGGCATCCTCGGCATAGATGCGGCATTCGACCGCCCATCCGTTCTGCTTCAGATCCGATTGCTTGAACGGCAGGTTGGCACCCGCCGCAACTTCGATCTGCAGGCGAACCAGGTCCAGCCCGGTCACCATCTCGGTCACGGGATGCTCGACCTGGATGCGAGTGTTCATCTCGAGGAAATAAAAATTGCGGTCCGCATCGGCGAGGAATTCGATAGTTCCCGCGCCGACGTAGTTCACGGCTTTCGCCGCGCGCACCGCGACGTCGCCCATCTTCGCGCGCATCTCAGGAGTGACGAACGGCGACGGCGATTCCTCGACGACCTTCTGATGGCGGCGCTGAATCGAGCATTCGCGCTCGAACATGTGAACCGTGTTGCCGGCCTTATCGGCGAAAACCTGCACCTCGATATGGCGCGGCTTGCGCACAAACTTCTCGACATAGAAACGGCCGTCGCCGAATGACGATTTGGCCTCGCTTGCGACGGTGCGAACGATCGAACCGAGGTCCTTGTCGCTCTCCACCAGCCGCAGGCCTTTGCCGCCGCCGCCGGCCGCCGCTTTCACCATGATCGGAAACCCGATCTTGTTCGCGATCTCGCGAACCTGCTCCTCGGTTTCCAGCGTATCGGGCGAGCCAGGAACGACCGGAACGCCGGCCGCCGTCATCAGCTTGCGCGATTCGACTTTGTCGCCCATCGCAACGATTGCATCAGGCGGAGGGCCGATGAACGTGATGCCTGCTTTCTCGACCGCGCGCGCGAAGCCGGCGTTCTCGGAAAAGAATCCGTAGCCGGGATGAATCGCATCGGCGCCGGTCGCCTTCGCGGCGGCGAGAATCTTTTCGGTCTGCAGATAGCTCTGCGACGCAGGCGCGGGACCGACCAGCACCGCATAGTCAGCCTCGCGCACATGCAGCGCGGCGCGATCGGCTTCGGAATAAACCGCGACCGATTCGATGCCGAGTTCGCGGCATGCGCGGATGACGCGGACCGCGATCTCGCCGCGGTTGGCAATCAGTATTCGTTTAAACATCTGTCGCTTAGAGGGGGATGTTGCCATGCTTCTTGGGCGGGTTTTTATCCACTTTGTTTTCGAGCGCTTTCAGCGCTGCGATGACGCGCGGACGCGTGTCGCGCGGCATGATGACCTCGTCGACGTAGCCCAGCTCCGCGGCCTTGAACGGATTGGCAAAGGTCTTGCGATAATCCTCGGTGAGCGCGCCGCGTTCGGCGGTCGTCATCTCATTGCGATAGAGGATGTTGATGGCCTGCTCCGGCCCCATCACCGCGATTTCCGAGGAGGGATACGCGAAGTTGAAATCGCCGCGGATGTGCTTCGATGACATGACGTCGTAGGCGCCACCGTAGGCCTTGCGCGTGATGACCGTGACCTTGGGCACCGTCGCCTCGCAGAACGCGTAGAGCAGCTTCGCGCCATGCCGAATGATGCCCTGGAATTCCTGCGCCGTGCCCGGCAAAAAACCCGGCACGTCCACAAACGTAACGATGGGGATGTTGAAGCAATCGCAAAAGCGCACGAAGCGCGCCGCCTTCACCGACGCATCGATGTCGAGGCATCCGGCGAGATTGGCGGGCTGATTGCCGACCACGCCGACCGAATATCCGCCGATGCGCGCGAAGCCGATCAGAATATTGTTGGCCCAGTCTTTTTGAATCTCGAAAAAATGCCCGTCATCGACGACGCGCCGAATCAGCTCCACCATGTCGTAGGGCTTGTTGGGATTCTCCGGCACCATCGAATCGAGCTCGGAGTCGCGCCGCTCCGGATCATCCTTGCTTGCGCGAAACGGTGGGTCCTCGGCGTTGTTCGAGGGCATATAGGAGAGCATCTCGCGAATCATCATCAGCGCGCCCTGATCGTCGTCGGCCTCCAGATGACAAACTCCCGACCGCTGCGAATGCGTGTCCGCGCCGCCCAGCTCCTGCATCGAGACTTCCTCGTGGGTGGTCGCGCGGATGACGTCGGGGCCGGTGATGAACATGTACGAGCTCTCGCGCACCATGATGATGAAATCGGTCATCGCGGGAGAATAAACCGCGCCGCCCGCACACGGACCCATCACCACGGAAATCTGCGGCACCACACCCGAGGCCATCACGTTGCGCAGGAAAATGTCGGCATAGCCCGCCAGCGATACGACGCCTTCCTGGATGCGTGCGCCGCTGCCGTCGTTGAGTCCGATGAACGGGCAGCCGACCTTCATCGCGAGGTCCATCACCTTGCAAACCTTTTCGGCGAACGCGCCCGAGAGGCTGCCGCCGAAGACGGTGAAGTCGTGCGCGAACACACACACCTGGCGTCCGTCAACGGTGCCGAAGCCGGTCACCACGCCGTCGCCGGGAATCTTCTTGCTCGCCATGTCGAAGTCGGTGATGCGATGCGTTTTGAACTTGTCCAGCTCCATGAACGAGCCGCGATCGAGGAGGAACTCGATGCGTTCGCGCGCGGTCATGCGGCCGGCTTTCTTTTGCTTCGCGAGGCGTTCCGCGCCGCCGCCGAATTCGGCGAGGCGCGACATTTCCTGCATCCTATCGATGTTTTCTTTAAGACCCATGCTCCAAATTTTCGGGCTGAAGGGGTCGCGCCGGCTCGCCTAAGTCAAGCGTCCAATGCGCGCCACGCACATAGATATCGTAACCGGGTCGCGCGTTAAAGCCACGCGCGAATGACCAAACCATGCCAAATCAACGAGCCGTAAACGGATTGAAACCCTGAAAACGGAGTCGGTCGCCGATTGCGACATGATGCTTCGCGGCATAGCCGGCATTGACCTCGAGGACATAGACGGTGCCGCTGAAGCCGCCGAGCAGCGCCTCGGCGTAGGGTTGCGCGTTTGCGACAATGCCGAGCACTTTGCCGTTGGCATCCGCGAAAAGCATATCGAGCGGAATCACCGTGTTCTTCATCCAGAACTGCGCGCCATTGGGGGCAGGAAAGATGAACAACATCCCCGCATTGTCATCCAGATGGTTGCGATACATCAAGCCGAGTTCGCGTGCGTCGGGCGTGGCTGCGATTTCCACTTTGACTACTCCGCGCACGGTCTGATCGGCGGAGACAATCGTGACCTCCGGCGTGGCTTCGCATGCGGCCAACACCGGCATCAGCGCGATCACGATCCACGCAACTATGATTAGGCGCGCGCGACGGATCATCAGGCGGGATTGTCCTCGCTCTCCTGGAGCATCGCAGTCGGCAGAATCTCCGGGGCCATATCTTCGAGAAATCGCGACACACGACCCATCGTGTAACCCATCGCGCGATCGAACATGTAAATCGGATACGAAAGATAGAGCTCGTCCTTGGCGCGTGTGGTCGCGACGTACATCAGGCGGCGCTCCTCTTCGAGGTCCTCGGGATCCATGCTCTGGGGACCGGGGAAGCGGCCATCCGCCGCCCAAATCAGAAACACAACTTTCCATTCGAGGCCCTTTGCCGAGTGAATCGTGCTGAGCGTCAGCAACTCGTCTTCGGTGTCGGTCGCGAGGACGCCGCCGAGCGAATCGTTGGGGGGCTCCAGCGCCATATCCGAAAGCATCGACTGCAGACTTCGATAGCGCTCGGTGATGTTCTGGAAATGCTCGAGGTCGCGCTCGCGCTTCGGGAAGTCGTCAGGATAGGCCTCGCGCATCAGCGGCATGTAGTAAGCAATCGTGGCGGCAACCTGCTCCGCCGGACGCTTCCCCTCCGCACGCATCGAGGCAAGCAGCTCGGCCAGACGCCGGAAGCCCTCGGGTCCCTCGCCGCGCGCAATCGTTACCGCACTCGACGCGATCAGCGCCTTCTCCGGCTCGGGCGCGTTGATCAGCACCTCGATGAGCCGCTCGGCGGTGCGATTGCCGACGCCTTTCACGAGAGTCAGCGCGCGCAACCATGAAACCGCATCGGTCGGATTCGCCACCACGCGCAGATGCGCGAGGACATCTTTGACGTGCGCGGTTTCTATGAACTTGAAGCCGCCGCGCTTGATGAACGGGATATCGCGCCGCTGCAGCTCCAGCTCCAGGTCGAAGGAATGGAAACTCGACCGGAAGAGCACCGCGATCTCGTTCAGCTCGACGCCTTCCTCGCGCAACTCGAGGATGCGCTGGGCGACGAATCGCGACTGCATGTGCTCATCGGCGGCGCGCACCAGCATCGGGCGCAGCTCGCCCTGGCGTTTCGTGAACAGAACCTTGGTGTAGGATTCGGCGGCGCGCGAAATCACTTCATTGGCGACATCGAGGATGCCCTGGATCGAGCGATAGTTCTCTTCGAGCTTGACGATGCGTGCATTCGGAAAAATTTTCGGGAAATCGAGGATGTTGCGGAAATTCGCGCCGCGAAAGGAATAGATCGACTGCGCGTCATCGCCGACCGCCATCACATTGCGATGGTTCGACGCCAGCAGCCGCACGATCTCCGCCTGCACCTCGTTGGTGTCCTGATACTCATCGATCATGATGTAGCGATATGCGTCCGACAGGCGCTTTCGGACGTCGCCGTACTGCTGGAGGAGATCCACCAGCTTGTCGAGGAGGTCATCGTAGTCGAGCAGGCCGCGCTCGCGCTTGTAGGCCTCGTATTTCTGCGCGAGTTGTACGATCTCCTCCGAATGCTCCATCAGATGCGGGAAGTCGAGCTGGATCTCCTCGTCGAGCGCGCGCCGCTTGTTGCGCGCCATACTGATGGCCTCGGCCAGCGTGCCCTTTTTCGGGAAGCGCCGCTCGCGCGAACCGAGCCCCATCCGGCTGCGCAGCAGATTGATAACATCTTCCATGTCGGCGCGATCGAGGATGGTGAAGTTGGGCTTCAGTCCGAGCGGCGCGCCCCATTGGCGGAGCACGGTGTTCGCGAATGAATGGAAGGTCCCGCCGGAAACGCTGCGGCTCCGATCGCCGACCAGTTGCTCGGCGCGATGGAGCATCTCCTGCGAGGCGCGTCTGGTAAACGTCAGCAGCAAAATCGCGCCGGGCGGAACGCCGCTCTCAATCAGTCTCGCCACGCGATAAATCAGCGTGCGAGTTTTGCCCGAGCCGGCGCCGGCGACCACCAGCAGTGGCCCCTCGCGATGGGTCACCGCCTCGTACTGCGCGGGATTCAAAACCTCGGCGTACTTGATGCGGAAATTGCGCTCATCGTTGGGATCCTTGGCGCGTCCCCCCTCGCGCAAAACGATTATCTTGTCAACCACGGCGGACGGAATTGTACCATGCGCGAAAGGGAATGCGCCTACCAGCTTGAGCCGGGAGGGACTGGCGCAGGACCGCCGGGCGCCGGCATCTTGAGTGCGGGATCGTTGGACGGCGACGCACCACCCGAGCGCAGGGTGTTGTCCAGGGTGTTTTCCCAATCGGCCCGGGGCGGAGGCATCGCGCCGGAACCCATCGCACCGGGTCCCATGTCATCCGAAGGTGGCGGGCGCTTGAGATGCTTCAGTTGCGGATTGACGCGAATGTTGTTGACCACGGAGATCGTCGAGTCGTGCAGATATCTCTTCGACTTCGTGACCGCATCGTCCTTGCCGAAGTCAGTGGCGACAAAGCCGTAGAGCATCAGCTGGCGGCCCGCATCGGTGTCGGTGATCTGCGCACCCACCATCGGCAGGCGATGACTATGGAGATACTTCGTCAGCTTGGCGCTCGTGGTTTTGTCGACATCGCCCGATTGCGCCGCGGCAATGCTTCCGACGCAGAGGGTACAGACCACGACGACCAGTATTTGCGCGATTCGTTTCATTGCAGGGAACTACGCCAACGCTATCGCGCGGGTTTCATTCCCTGCAAATCCTATCCGCTCTAGAGGTCGGAGTCTTCGCGACCCGGCATCGCCCTATTTCGGCAGGCGAATCTCCCCGATCTGCTTGTCCTCAAGCGCGACCACGGGAGCCGGGAGCGGTGCATACTGCAGCGCAGACACGTCTTGCTGCCCATCGTGCAGCGCCCATTTGAGAAAATCGATGATCTGTTGCCCCTTGGCCTTGTCGGTTTGCTGCCGATACACGAGCAGGTAGGTGAATGAAGATATCGGATAGGAAGCTCCGCCCGGAGCATCGGTGATCGAAACCCGGAAGTCGGCCGCCATATCTACCGCCAGCCGTACGCGATTCGACATGCGCGCGGCCGCGTCTCCAGCAGCAGTTACGCCGTTGAGGCTCGCGGTGACGAAGTTGCCTTCCTTATTTTTGATGTCGGCAAACGGGATGTGGTTGTTGAGCGCATAGATCAACTCGATGTAGCCGACAGCGCCCGGAGTCTGCTGCAGCAACGCAGTCACGCCTTCGTTGCCCTTGCCTCCCAGCCCGCCCGGCCATTTGAGCGAGGTGGACTTGCCCATCCCCTTCGCCCAGTCCGGGCTGACCTTGGATAGATAGTCGGAAAAGATGTAGGTCGTCCCGCTGCCGTCGGATCGATGACATGGTGTGATGTCGTCCTCCGGCAGATTGACACCGGGATTGAGCTTGGCGATCGCCGGATCATTCCACTTTGTGACCTTGCCCATAAAGATGTCGGCGATGACCGGTCCGGTCAGCTTGAGAGTCGTTTTGACATCCGGAAGGTTATAAGCCAGCACCACCGCACCCATCACCGTGGGAAAATGGAGCAAGCCAGGGGCGGCTTTCAGTTGCTCGTCGTTCAGCGGAGCATCGCTGGCGCCGAAGTCGACGGTTTTCTGCGTGACCATCCGGATTCCGCCGCCCGATCCGATCGATTGGTAGTTAAAATGAATTCCGGGATGTTGCTTCGAGTAGACGTCGAACCACTTCGAATAGATAGGGTACGGGAAGGTTGCGCCGGCGCCGTTGATCAGCAGATCGCACCATCCCGCGCGCCATCCCGCGAGCAGCATCAGCGCGGTAAAGAGGAATAGGAGAGTTTTTCGTTTTCGCATCAGTTTCCCCACCAAAGATTTAGATGAATGACGCACAGACTGGTCCACATCGATGCTAGCGCATCGATGCGCCAAACTAAGGAAATCGGATTACCTAAAGATTAACGCTGCGTTTCGATGCCTTGAAGTCAAGCCATCGAGTGGACGAATATCCGGTTGAAATGGCGAAAGCACTTACTGGAATCAACGTCCTCGAGTTTCACTCCAACCTCGGCGCGGCCTACGCCGCGATGCTGCTTGCCGAGCAGGGCGCCGATGCCATCATGGTCGAGCAGCCCGGCGGCGCACCCGAACGCGGCACCCCGCATTTCGAGATCCTTAATCGGTCGAAGCGCTCGGTGGCAATCGGTTTCAACTCGACCGATGGAAAATGGTCGATCGCGGCGCTGGTGAAAAGCGCCGACATCGTAGTCACCGGCTCGACACCTGCGCGGCTGAAGGCTCAGAGCCTCGACTACGCATCGATCCGGAAAATTAATCCGCATGCGTTGGTGCTGAATGTGCCTCCGTTCGGGAGCCGCGGCCCCGAGGCCGAGTTCGATGCCTGCGATGATCTGGTCGCCGCGCGTGCCGGCATCGCGGGCAGCCAATGGGCGCGCAGCGGCAACCCGGTTCCGCTGGTGTTCCCGGCCGCGAGCTATTCGGCGGGAGTGATGGGAGCGAGCGCCGCGGTCGCGGGCCTCATCGCACGCGAACATACCGGCGAGGGCCAGGAACTGGAGGTCTCGCTACTCGCAGGCGCGCTATCGCTCCAGACTGGCGGCGTGCTCAAGCATGAGAAGATGACGACGCTTTATCATGGACCGCAGGATCCGCTGGGCCCGATCCCATGCTATCGGCTGTTCGAGGCTTCCGATCACCAATACCTGTTCGCGGCCTGTGGCAACGCGACGTTCTGGGGAAAATTCGTCCTGGCACTCGACCTGCCGGAGCTGGTTTCCGATCCGCGCTTCGAAAACGCCCCATGGGGAATTCCCACCGAACACTGGCAGGCACTGAAGGATATCCTCGAACCCGTGATTCGCACCAAGCCGCGCGACGAATGGGTCAAAATCCTGCGCGAAGCCGACGTGCCATGCGCACCGGTCATGACGCGCCAGGAGTTCATCGCATATCCGCAAACCGCGGCCATCGGCATGTGCCAGCAGGTTCGCGATCCGGTGCTCGGCGAGACCGTGCAGCTTGGGGTGCCGGTTACGCTGGAGGCGACGCCCGGCGAGATTGCGGGACCGGCGCCGGCGAGACCGGATGCGCATCGACATGAAACCTTCCACCACGCGCCACATCCGGTCACTGCGACCAACGAGAGCAGCCTCGCGAAGGGCCCGCTCGACGGTGTCACGGTCCTCGATTTCGCCAGTTACATCGCGGGGTCGTACGGCCCGATGATCCTCGCGCAGCTCGGCGCCAATGTGATCAAGATCGAAAACCTCGATGGCGATGCGTTCCGCAGTTTCGGTTTCGGCTTCCTCGGGTGGAACCAGGGCAAGCGTGGTCTCGCGATCGATCTCAACAATCGCGAAGGCCTCGACATCGTGTACCGCCTTGCGGAAGAGGCGGACGTGCTGGTGGAAAATCTCCGCCCCGGCCGCATGAAGCGTTTCGGGCTCGACTACGACACGCTGGCGAAGGCGAATCCCGGCCTCATCTATATGTCGGTGAACGCATTCGGCAATACCGGCCCCGATCATAACCAGCCCGGATTCGATCCGCTGCTGCAAGCGCGCTCGGGCGTGATGGCGGCGCAGGGCGGCCCGCATAATCATCCGGTCTATCTCACCTGCGCGATTTGCGATTACGGCGCCGCGATGCTCTCCGCATTTGGGTGTATCCTTGCCCTCCGCGCGCGACTTAAAAACGGCCTCGGACAGTTTTGCTCGACGACTCTGCTGCAAGCCTCGATGGCGTTTCAGGCGGGCGAGTTCATTTTTTATGACGGCCGCCCGGATATGGAAAATGGCGCGCCCGAACGGCGCGGATCATCTGCCCTTTCGCGCGCCTACCAATGTCGTGACAGTGAGTGGTTGTTCCTTGCCGTCGATGCGCCGGCACAATGGCAAGACCTCGGAGGAATCTTCACTTCGTTACCGAAGCTCGACTATGCGGCTGCTGCGCGCGAGCCCGAGCACGGACATGGGAGACTGGCGTCGGTGCTGGCCCAGGAATTCCAGCAGCTCGATCGTGAGGACGCACTCGTGCGACTGGCGAAGGCTAAGATTCCCTCGACGCCAGTGAATCACTTCCGCGATCTCTTTTCCGATCCGCAAATCGCGGCAAATGACCTGCTCGCGGAGTTGAGTCATTCGCAATGGGGCAAGGTCTGGCAGACCGGAATGCTGATGAAGTTCTCCGCGACGCCGGGGAGCATCCAACGAGCGGCACCCTTGCACGGCGAGCATGGCGATGAAGTCCTGCGCGAGTTCCTCGACTATGACGCCGCGACCATCGCCGCGCTGCGCACGCGCGGAATCATCAAGTAAGTTTAGCGATGCTCGACTGAGAGAGTGCGGGACACGCTCCGATTGAGCGGGGCAAATTTCCGCATTCAGTGGGAGTATCCGCCTAAGCTCAAGTGTTGCACTTTAGCTACCCGTAATTGCGTGTTGCAGGACTGACGGCGCCAAGCGCTAATACTATCACTTGTTTACAACTATAACGAGTTTTCTCTACTCAAAGACGGCACCCTTCTTGCTGACGTAGAGTCGGTTCGCTGACCCTGTCGGCGTGCCCAAAAATGAGGCAATTCCTCCTCCATAGCCACGACCTCGTTTCGGTCAGCTCGGTTCAGGACCGCAAACTGCTCGAGGTCAATGCCGCTTTCCTTGAGCGGACGGGTTTCAGCCGCGAGGAAGTAATCGGGCGAACCATGCTCGAACTCGGCGTTTGGCAGGATGATTCGGAGTACGACCGGATCCGAACCGAACTCCATGCGAGCGGAGCAGTCAGGCATCGCAGCGTCAGATTTAAGACCAGGGATGGAGCCATCCGGTACGCAAGCCTTTCGGCGATGATTGGCGCCTTCGAGGGACGGCTGTGCGTCATATCGTTCGCCACAGACATCACCGATCACGTCCACTCCCAGGACGAGCTGCACCGTAGTGAGCGCCGGTTCCGTTCTTACATCGAGCACGCTTCCGATGGCCTCACTGTGTTTGATTCGCAGGGCGTCATCACCTTCGTCGCGCCATCGGTGAAACGGCTGATCGGCCTCGATCCCGAGGAGGTCGCGGGCCGCAACTTCCGCGAATTCGTGCATCCCGAAGATCTGCCTCCGGTGGAAAATGCACTAGCGGGCTTCGAAGCTTCTTTGGCGGATAGTGTGATTAGTTTTCGAACTCGCCACCGCGACGGTCATTGGATCTTTATCGAAGGCAAGGCGACGATTTTGCCCGCGTCGGACCACGAACCGCAGCAGATTGTTTTCAACTGGCGTGACGTCACCCAACGCAAACTCGACGAGGAGCGACTGCGGAATATCGAGCGGCGCCTGCGCGATATCATCCGCCACGCCCCGATCGTGGTTAATGAATTCGACGCAGAGGGAATCCTGACCATGGCCGAAGGCGACGCCATCCCGTCCCCTGACTTCAGCGCCGCGGGAATCGGCAAGTCGATGTATGACTTGTTTGCTGACTCTAGCGAGATCGTCGAAGCGCTCGACACAGTTCTTCGCGGCGAGACTGTAACCACCACTGCCCAGGTGAACGGGCGCTGGTTCGACATCTGGGGTCAGCCGGTGCGTAATGGCGATGGCATAGTGAGCGGCGGCATCGCGGTCAGCACCGATATCACCGCCCGCGTACTCGCAGAGCAAAACCTCGAACAAAAGAAAGAGCAGTTTCGGGTGCTGGTCGAAAACGCCAGCGACCTCATCGTGATGTTGAGGCGCGACGGCACGATACTTTTCGTCAGCCCCTCGGTGGAAAAACAAGCCGGCTACAGGGTCGAGGAGGTGGTCGGGCGCGGCGCTTTCGATTTGGTCCATCCGGAAGATGCGCCATTGGTGATCAAGGCTGCTGAAGCTGCGTTCGCCAATCCCGATTCCGGCTTCAGCATCCGTTTTCGCGTGCTTTGCAAGAACGGTCAGTGGCGCCGGTTCGAAGCGCACGGCAAGGTGCTCCCGGGACATCCGGACCGCATGATCATCGAGGAGCGCGACGTTACCGACCGGGAGAATTACGAGGCCGACCTGGCCAACGCGCGCGACGCCGCACTCGAATCGTCGCGGCTCAAGAGCGCCTTTCTGGCCAACATGAGCCATGAGATCCGCACGCCCCTGCATGTCATCCTCGGCTATATGGATGTGATCGGCGACCATCTCGCCGAAATCGGCGACGACTCCCAGCGCGAATATCTCGACGCTGCCGCGCGTTCGGGCAAGCGCCTGGTCAAAACCATCGACGGCATCCTTGACTACTCAAAGATCGAGGCCGGCGGCTTGGTATGCAAACCGGAGCTTCTGCATCTGTCGGAACTGGCTGCGCGCGAGGTCGACGATTTTCGCCCACTGGCAAATCGCAAAGGCCTCGCGCTCCGCTTCATCGATGAGGCTCCGGGGGCATGCGTGATGGCTGACGAGTACTGCATCTCCGCCGCGGTGCAGAACTTGATCGGCAACGCGTTGAAATTCACCGAGCGCGGTTTCGTCGAAGTGCGGCAATTTCGCGAGGACCGCGCGCTCTGCATCGCGGTGCGTGACAGCGGCGTCGGGATCGATGCGAAATTCCTGTCGAAACTGTTTCAACCGTTCCTCCAGGAAGAATCCGGTTTCAACCGGAAATTCGAAGGAAGCGGCCTCGGACTCGCGCTCACGAAACGTTTTCTCGAAGCCAACCAGGCGCGTGTCGAGGTCGAAAGTACCAGGGGCGCGGGCTCGACCTTCACCATCCATTTTTCCCCGCCTCAGGAAACCACGAACAGAAAAATGGCCATCTAAAGGCCGCCGCCACCAAGCCGCCCCTGCCGATGTTGCTCGTCGTCGAAGATGACCCCGACTCCCAAACCATGATGCGGATGATGCTCCACAACATTTTCGAGTTACGCGTCGCCGCGAACGGTGATGCGCTCCGAGAGACGCTCGCGGAGGAACCGGCCATCGAAGGGGTCTTGATGGATATTTCTCTCACGAGCGGCGAGGACGGTTTGCAGCTCACCCGCATTCTCCGTTCCCAGGCGCGCTTCCGGACCACACCCATCATCGCAGTAATCGCGCACGCCTCGACCGAGCATCAGCGGATGGCGATAGAAGCCGGATGCGATGCGGTCCTGACCAAGCCGGTAAAACGGGAGCAAATCCTCTCTGCGCTGGCCGAGTCGCGCCGGTCAGCCTCGGCACCGATCATCGTGCATTAAGCTGCATTGAGCTTGCCGTGGGTACGAATTCATCGTTGCATTCGGATGTGCTAAGATGTGTTGACGGCGCCCGAAAGAGGCGCCGCAGCTATTTTGAGGACCGTGCGAATGAAGTGAAAATACCAAACGAAGCCACCAAGTGCTTGAAAATAAAGGATTTTCGATTTTGGCTTTGGTCGGACGAAACCATCGGAGCATCGCGAGCGCCATGAGGGTGGTTGATCGCTGCGCGAAGGATCTCGAAGGCCAAGCTGGCGAAGGTCAAAAGCGCAGAAACAAACCCACTTTATGCCCGGAATTGCTGGTCTTTATAGAGGCATGTGTTCTCCACCACCGGTCGCGAAGCGCGACCGGCTCTCACCCGTCTGGCACAGTTGTCGCGCAGCAAGGGAGCGACAACTGCGCCAGCCACCCACTCTCAACAAGTGAGAGAGGGGACAAGCAAAGGGGCGGAGGTGCAAAAACAAACCCACCGCGAACAGGAATGATTATTGGAACATTTCCGACGCCATGTCGGTAGAGAATGAACCGCGCGCCGCTGGACTAGCGGTCGCACTCGCCGCCGATCATGTTGATCATCCCGAAGGTCGTGATGATGTCCGGGATCATGTGTCCGATCAGCATCTTGTTCAGCGCGCCCATCGCGAGGAAACATGGCGGCCGCACTCGCACCCGATAGGGGCGCCCACTGCCGTCGCTGACCACATAGAAGCCCAGCTCGCCGTTGGCGCCTTCGACCGCCGAGTAGGTCTCCCCGGCAGGCACCTTGATCCCCTCCATGATGAGCTTGAAATGGTTCATCAGCCCCTCGATGGAGTTGTAGACGCGTTCTTTGGGCGGCAGCGCGATTTTCGGATCGCCAACCATCACGGGGCCGTCGGGAAGATCGGCCAGCGCCTGCGCGATGATCTTTTGCGATTCGGCGATCTCATGAAAGCGAACGTTGAAACGATCGTAGTTGTCACCCCGCTCACCGGTGACGATATCGAAGGTGAAGCGATCGTAGACCAGGTAGGGATTGGCCTTGCGGACATCGTAGGCGACCCCGCTCGCGCGCAGCAGCGGGCCTGTCAATCCGTAGGAAATTGCGTCTTTCTGTGGAAGCATGCCGATGCCCGACATTCGATCGATGAAGACGCGATTGCGCGAGAGCAGCTTGTCGCAATCGGAAAGCAAGCCATCGATGTGCTTCAGGGCGATGCCGACGCGGTCTTTGAAACCGTCGGGCAGATCGTGCGCGACGCCGCCGACTCGGCACCAGGTCACCGTCAGGCGCGCGCCGGTAACCGCCTCGACCAAATCATAAAGCATCTCGCGCCCTTCAATCATGAGGAAGGCGACGGTGACCGCGCCGACCTCGCTGGCCGCCATTCCCAGGCAGGTGAGATGGTCGGTGATGCGGGAAATTTCGCTCATGATCACGCGCAGGTACTTCGCGCGCTCCGGCGCCTCGATGCCGAGGAGCTTCTCGACCGCGAGCGCGAAGGCGACATTGTTGATGCATGGCGAGGCGTAGTTGAGCCGGTCGGTGTAGGGGAAGCATTGGGTCCAGGTCCCCTGCTCGCACATCTTTTCGAACGCGCGATGGAGATAGCCGACCTCGACGTCGCAATCGGCCACTCTCTCCCCATCGAGCTTCAAGTTGAACTTGATGGTGCCGTGCGCGGCGGGATGCGAGGGCCCCATCTGGAGCTCCATGATCTCGTCGGCGGGATCCGAGGCCTCGATTTTTTGTGACCAGCGTGCGGGCAGCGGCATGATGATTCTCTACTTCGTAGGTCGCAGCGGCTTGGTGATCGGATCGATTTCCGGAACGATCGGTTGCCGCTTCTGAAACGGATAATCCTTGCGCAGCGGATGTCCGACGAAAGTGTCATATAGAAGGATGCGCCGCAGGTCGGGATGCCCGCGGAACTGGATGCCGAACATGTCGAAGCATTCGCGCTCGAGCCAATCGGCCGACTTCCAGACCGGATACGCGCTCGGGACCCATGCGTCATCGCCGGCGCCGACCTGGATCTTCACTCGCAACCGAAGACTCCGGGTCATCGATTTCAGCTGATAGACGACATCGAAACGCGGGCGGCGTTCGATCCAATCCACCGCCGTCACATCCATGAGAAACTCGCAGGCGAAATCCGCGTCATCATGTAATGTGCGGAAGATCTCCGGCGCGCGCTCACGATCGATGACGACGGTGTCCTCTCCCAACGCATTGCTGCTCTGGAGGATGGCAGGTCCGAATTTTTCCTTGAGCTTTTCGATGAGCATCGAGGCTTAGTCCCAATCGAGCGCGCCGCGCTCCCATGCGTAAATCAGGCCGACAAACAGAATCGCGATGAAGATCAACGCTTCGATGAAGCCAAACATCCCCAACTTCCGCAGCTCGACCGCCCACGGGTAGAGGAAGATCACCTCGACATCGAAGACCAGGAACAGCAGCGCAGTGAGATAAAAGCGCACCGAGAAGCGGCCCCATGCGCTCCCGCTGGGAGGATTGCCGCATTCGAAGGATTCCATCTTGACCGCGGAGACCCGCTTGGGGCCGATCAGCGCGTTGATGTTCACCATCACGCCGACCACGACGCCGGCCACCACCAATGTCACCAGCAACGGAAACCAGGTCACCATAATCTCACCCACAATCAGAACCGATCAGAATATCCTTACCCGATGAGCGGGTTATTTCCAACGGACCGCGAGGGCGCGAACCTTCGCTGAACGATTTTCTGAACGTTAGTTCAGACTTGACGATGGCCAGGGTGGCGCGGATGTTGACCACTCCTCATTACCCTGGTTGACACTTTGTAGTTGTGGCGCTAATCAGCAATATTAGAATGTTTCACGGGGATTTAAGGTTCTATTAATACGTAACCGCACGCTGGGACAACGGAGGCCAATGTTTATGCGGAGTTTTGGAAGATTCTGGATTACTGTCGCCTCGATTGCGTTTGTTACCGCATTGTTAGGGACGGCGTCATCCACCCTCGCTCAAGTCAAGCCAGGCGATTTCATCACCGATGAGAATGCGCAGAAGGTGAAGGACCTGGTTTCGCCGGGCCAGTACCTGCGCATCATGCACGGGATGAGTCTGAAGGTCGCGCCTACCGAACGGATCGATTGGCCTCCTCCATATAAGGAAGCGACCGAAAAGTACTCCTCGCAGGTTCGCCTCTCCGGCGATAGCCGCAGCCTGGTTGGATATGTCGCGGGCGAGCCGTTCCCCATCATCGATGCGAACGATCCACATGCCGGCGACAAGGTGATGTGGAACGAAACGTTCCGGCCCATCTCGAGCGATGACTATGACCTCCGCTGGTTCGATTGCGACAGCGAATACTGGGGCAAGAACGCGCCCTTCCGCCAGATCGTCGATTACGAAGTAGGCCACTACGCCGGATACAACGAAGTCGGGCGCACGGAAGTCGATCCGGTTCCAATCGATCCCGATTTCAAGAAGACTGGCCGCTATTATCTGAACCTGCTCTATCCGGTCCTTCAGCCGGAGGATGCGCGCGGCACCGGTCTCATCAAGTTCCGCTATGCCGACCCGAACCATCAGGACGACAGCTGGACCTGGACTCCGGGTGCGAGGCGCGTGCGACGACTAAATTATTCGATCCTGGACACTGCCGCCGGTCCACAGGCCTACGACCCCAATCATTACGAAGGTTTTAGCGGTAAGAACGAAAACTACGATTTCAAGATGCTGGGCGAGCAGAACATGCTCGCGGCGATCAACGTCGGTCATTCGCCCGACGTGCGATGCCCGACTGACGGCGGCGCCAGCCATTGCCCCGATCCATGGCAAATCCGCCACATGTTCGTAATCGAAGCGAAGCCGCGCCCCGGCCGCTTCGTGTCGCTGTACAATCACGAGATCCTCTATCTCGACAGCGAGGCCGTCTTCGTCATGTCCAATGACATCTACGACCGTTCCGGCCAACTCTTCATCAATTACACTTCGTGGATGTACTACGCCGATCGCTCCGAGCCCGATGCGCGCATCGCCATCTATCCGTTCAAGCGCGAGTTCCAGGTCGGCTCCTCGAGCATCAACGTCCAGAGCGGTTTCGCCACCGTCTGCTACCATCCGTCGATGCAGGCGCCTTCGCGCGATTCCTGGTTCATCAACATGGGCGCCATCGATCGCGACTGGTTCACGCCAGAGCAGATGGCGCGCGCGGCCGAAGGTGGTCACGCGATATCGGGCGACTAAGCCTCCGCGTTCAGACCGGGTCCGCAATCCGGCCCGCCTCGAATGGGGTGGGCCGGATTTTTTCGCATGAGAAATTCTACTGTCTCCTAGTAGCCGGCCTTGAAAGGCATGGCCTGCGACCTCCTTACCGAATCAAATCGCACTGTATGATTTCTCTTGTTAAGTGCTGATTTTTTCAGACTTGAGGATCGAAAGTCTCGACCGGCGCACGACGATTCCAGCTCCAGACGCCCGACCACAGAGACCTCGCCTTGACTTTTAGTCGAGGATTCTTGCGTCAATCGCGTTGACAGTTCTTGCGAGCAAAGCTAATGACCGCACCATGGTGAGGTACTGACGAGGCGTGTTCAGTACCCATCACGCTGTGAGGAACATGAACGAAACCTACCCGGAGGCAATATTCTGATGGGGTATTTTCGAGGATTTCTGAGGCGCGCCATGATCGCCGCTGCGGCCGGCGCAGTGTTCGCAACCGTTTCACCCGCCCTCGCGCAGGTGAAACCCGGGGATTTCATCACCCCCGATAACGCGGCCAAGGTTAAGGACCTGGTGAGTCCGGGCGAATACCTTCGCATCCTGCACGGCATGTCGCTTAAGATCGCACCGACCGAACGCATCGATTGGCCGCCGCCCTACAAAGAGGCGACCGAGAAATATTCCGCGCAGGTCCGCCTCTCGCCCGATGGACGCAGCTTGATCGGGTACGTATCGGGCGAGCCATTCCCGATCCTCGATTCCAACGATCCTCACGCGGCGGACAAGATCATGTGGAACGTCGCGTTCCGCCCGATCTCCAGCGACGACTACGATTTGCGCTGGTTCGATTGCCCCAGCACCTATTGGGGTTTGAACAAGCCCTATCGCGAAATCAACGACTACGAAGTCGGGCATTATGCCGGCTATAACGAGGTGGGCCGCACCGAAGTCGATCCGGTTCCGATCGATCCCGACTACAAGGCCACCGGACGCTACTTCCTGAGCCTGCTCTATCCGGTCCTCGCGCCCCAGAGCGATCGGGGCGCCGGATTCATCCGCTATCGCTATGCCAACGCTCAGCGCGACGACGACATGTGGTCATACACGCCGGGCGCGCGCCGGGTTCGTCGCCTCAACTATGCCATCATGGATAGCGCGACCGGCCCGCAGGCCTACGACCCCAATCACTATGAGGGGTTCAGCGGCAAGAACGAGTTTTACGATTTCAAATTCCTGGGCGAGAAGAACATGCTCTCCGCGATCAACGTCGGCCATTCACCTGATGTGCAATGTCCGACCGATGGTGGCGCGAGTCATTGCCCCGATCCCTGGGAGATTCGCCACAACTTCATGGTCGAAGCGCGCCCCCGCGCCGGGCATTTCAACTCGCTGTACGATCACGAGATTCTCTATGTCGATTCCGAGGCCGATTTCGTGATGACCGGCGACACTTACGATCGTTCCGGCCAGCTGTTCAACGACTACGTGTCGTGGACCTACTATGCGGACCGTTCGCAGCCCGACGCGCGAATCGCCATCTATCCGTTCAAGCGCTTGTTCCAGGTCGGGTCGTCGACGGTTAACGTTCAGAGCGGTTTTGCTACCGTCTGTTATCATCCGTCGTCGCACGCGCCTTCCTCGGATTCATGGTTCATCAACATGGGCGCGGTGGATCGAAGCTGGTTCACTACCCTGTCGCTGGCCGCGGCCGCGGAGGGCGGGCACGCGATATCGGGTGATTAGGCCCCTGAGCTTCCTCTTGTCTGCGCAATCCGGCCCGCCTCGAATGGGGTGGGCCGGTTGCTTTTTCGCGAACGGTCGGATGCATAGAATTCAAACCGGATGAAAGCCGACGATCGACGCATCGCGAACTGGACGCATAGCGCTATCGAGGCCAGGTGGCGCGGCGCCAGCGGTGGAGAGTTGATCGCGCTGCGAGGCGACGTCTCCACGCGACGCTTCTGGCGTGTCCCGATCGACGATGCTTCCGATGCTCCCGCGAGCGCCATCGTCATCGATCTTGGCCCCGAGGATCTCCCGCTCTATGCTCGCGCGCTCAAGATCTATCCGGACCCGCTTCCTGAGCCGCCGTGGATAAACCTGCATCGGTTTCTCAGTTCCCTCAGCGCCCTAGTGCCCTCGCTATACGATTGGTCCACGAATGAACGGATGCTGTTAGTAGAGGATGTCGGCTCGCTCTCACTTTTCGATGCTGCACACGCCAATCCCTTGAAGGCGGCCGACCTCTATCGCGAGGCGGTTCGCGAGTTGATGCGTCTTCATATCGACGGCACTGCCAGCGCGAATCGCGAATGCCTCGCGTTTCAGATCGCATACGATGAGCGCCTGTTCGCATGGGAGATGCGGCGCTTCATCGAGTTTGGTCTCGATGCGGTTGCGCCGGGCATCGATGCGCGCACTATCGAGGCCGACCTCGCGAGCCTCGCGCGCGACCTCGGGAATCTTCCGCGGGTGTTTTCACATCGTGATTTCCACGGCAACAACATTTTCCTGCAGGGCGACCTCGCCTCGCCGCAGCTGCGCATCATCGATTTCCAGGATGCGCTGATGGCGCCGGCGGCCCAGGACCTCGCGGTCCTCCTGACGACGCGCGATAGCGGCGACTTGATCTCACCTGCGAAGGAAGAGCGCTTGCTCGATTTTTATTTCACTGGACTCGTCCGCCGCGGTATCCAGACGATGAGTCGCGAGGCATTCCTGAAAAGCTACTCGAGGTGCGTCCTGCAGCATGCGCTCAAGTGCATCGGGCTGTTCGTGTTCCTCGATGGCGAAGGGAAGCACGAATACGCGAGATACATTCTGCACGCGCTTTCGCAGGCGCGCCGGATGCTGGCTCGCCTCGGCGACGATTTCCCGAATCTGCGAAGGGCACTGAGCGCATGATGACGCGAGAGAGGGCTGGTCGATGAAGGCATTGGTGCTGGCGGCAGGTTTGGGCGAGCGCGCCCGCCCGCTCACGGAGAAAACTCCCAAGCCGATGCTCGAGGTTGGCGGCCGGCCGCTGATTCATTATCCGCTCGCGATGCTCAGGCGCGCCGGCATCACGCAGGTCGGCATCAACGTTCATCATCTGGCGGGCAAGATTCAGCGCGGCCTGCGCGATGGCAGAGCGCTCGGAATGGAAATCACCTATTCTCCCGAACCGACGCTGATGGGCACCGGCGGTCCGCTCAACGCGCTGCGTGGATACTTCGGGGACGAGACTTTTGTGCTCGCCAACAGCGACAGCATTCTCGATTTGGATCTCGCCGCGATGATCGCGCTGCATCGCGATCGCGGCGCCATCGCGACTATCGGACTGCTGAAGCCGAACGATGGACGGGCGCACGAGCACATCGAGATCGATCACGACGCGCGAATCCGCCGGATGCGCCTCATCACGACGCGCCAGCCGCTCACCTACGTTGGCTATCCGGTGGAACTGAGCGACGTCGATCCCGCATCGCTCGAGGCATACATGTATCCCGGCGTCATCGTCATGGAGCCCGCGATCTTCGGCTTGATCCCGAAGACCCCGCCGTGGGCGCTTTTCACCGGCCTGTTCGGTCCGATGGTGACAAATCGCCTGCCGGTGTTCGGGTATGTGCACCGCGGATTTTTCCGCACCGTGGATGACTTGAAAGCGTACGAGAATTTGCGCGCGGAGTTCGAAACCTCACCACCGCAGTTGGAACATCTTTCCTTTTCGAAGTCCTGAGATCGTCCGCGTCGATCAAAGCTCCAGCGCCTCGCGCAGTTCCAATGCGGCGGCGCCGCCGCTGCCGGCGCTCGCTTTCATCGGCCCAAGCTTCTTCACGCCGGCGATCGCAACAACAAATCCCACCACGTTCATCGCGACCACGATCCAGAAAATCGCCCAACACACATCGATGGCGATTCGAAGATCAGTGGGCAGGCATATCAGCACCAGCCACGCACCCAGCGGCGATCCGATAGTGCCCGACAGATGCAGCACGATGCGCGCCCAGCGGGGCGCCGCGAGATAATCGCCGAAGCGCATCTTGAAGCGCGGCTCGGCGTTGTACAGATAGGCGTACTCGTAGCCGACGCCGAGCAAATATCCGACACCGATTTTCACCAGCGGCTGAAACGTCATCATCCAGATAAAAGCCGCGATGATTCCGAACGCGTTCGATTGATTGTGGATCGCGAGAACGATCAGAATCCCGCCCACGACGGTCAGCACCGCCTCAGCTATGAGTCCGGTCGCGAATGACAGCGTCCGCTTCTCGTCGCGCCGATGAAGCTTGCTGCTGACGCGCGTAATCTCTTCCTTGAGCGCCGCGCGATCTTCGCGCGGCAGCATCCGCACATCTTTCAGCAGCTTGTCCCAAGGGCCGAGCCGATAGCTCTTGTCGTCGATTTGACGTTCGACTTCGGTAATGCGGTCGCGAATCTGCTCCCGCGCACCGAAAACATAGGTCGTAGCGGCTACCATTTGAAGATGGCAGCGGCCACGAATGCGATGATCATCAGAATGCCGAACTCCATATGCAGTTGCACCGATCGCAACAGCGCGAGATTCAACTTCTTCGCGTCGCTGGTGCTGCGCACGATGCGGATCTGATCGCGCGCGCGAGGAAGCGTGATAACCACCAGCAGCGCGGTCCAGGGCAGCGAGCGCGCGAGCACCGCGATCAGCGTCGTCACGTATGCGAGCACATCGAGCGTGATCAGCTCCCAAATAGCGCCATCGCGTCCGAGGATCGTCGCGAGCGTATGCTTGCCATGCAAACCGTCTGTCTCAATGTCGCGAATGTTGTTGGCGTGCAGTATCCCCGCGACCAAAAATCCCAGTGCGACCGAGGCCCACAACGCGCTCCAGGAAAACGTCAGCGCCATCACGTAGTATGCGCCGAGCACGATCGCGGGTCCCATGAACATGAACACCGTGAGCTCGCCGAGCCCGATGTACGCGAGCGAAACGGGCGCCGCAGTGTAAAAGTATCCGGCCGCGATGCTGGGAATGCCGATCGCGAGAATCGGCCATCCGCACAGGTACACCAGCATCAGGCCGAGAACCGCGCCAATCCCGAATGCGACGATCCCGCCGCGCCAGACTTGCTCCGGCGTGAGCAGGCCGCGCTGGATGACCATGCTGGGGCCGAGCGAGTCATGCGAATCGGCGCCGCTACGGAAATCGTAATAGTCGTTGATGAGATTGGTGCCGGCCTGGATCGCGACCGCGCCGATGAGCGCGATCAACATGCGCCATCCGGAAAAAAATCCGTCACGCGCCGCCACCGCCGTGCCGAGCAACACCGGAACCGCAGCCGCGCTGAGCGAGGGTGCGCGGACCGCCTGCAGCCAAACCGCGAACGCGCCGGGCCGCGCGCCGCCGCTATGAGGAATCGCTGGTGCGTCAGTCATAAGGACCTCAGGTTATGTTTTTCAAATTATGACTTTTTCGTCGCGAAGTCGCGTGATTTCCTCGCGCGAATATCCGAGCAGATCGCCGAGCACCTGCTCCGAATCCGCCCCGATCGCGGGCGCGGGCCGATAGTCGGGCTGCATCGCACTGAAGGTGACCGGCAATCCAGGCACGATGCGCTTGCCGCTCTCCGGATGATCGAGCTCGATCAACATCCCCGATTCGCGCAGCGCGGGATCCTCCATCAGATCGATCGGGTTGTAGACCGGGCCGACGGCGAGGTTGCGCTCGCGAAGTTTTGCCACCAACGCATCGCGATCGAATTCGCGGGTGCGCGATGCCACCTCGCGCTCGAGGTCGCCGACGTTCGCCAATCTCGAGGCCAGCCGTGCAAAGCGCGTATCCTTCGCGAGCCCGGGAACTCCGAGTACCTCGCACAACGATGCAAACTCCTGGTCTGATGCGATCGCGATTGCGATCCATTGATCGTCACCCTTCACCGGGAACGCTCCGTGTGGCGCCATCCCGGTGTCGCGATTTCCGATGGGGCCGTTATCGCGCCAATTGAGGAAGTAATCCATCATCGCTTCCGGCAGCATCGCGGTCACGGTCTCAGCCATCGAAAGATCGAGGTACTGGCCCTCGCCGGTCTGATCGCGATGATGCAGCGCCGCGAGGATGAAAAACACCATCGCGGTGCCGACCGCGAAATCCGGCCACGTCCCGCCGATGCCGCAGGGAAAATCGTCGGGGTATCCTGTCAGATGGCACATGCCGGCGAAGGCCTGCGTGGTCGGCCCGAATCCCACCGTGTTCGCATACGGACCGGTCTGGCCCAGCGGAGTGCCGGACAACATGATGATGTCGGGCTTGATCGCGCGCAGCGCCTCGTAGTCGAGGCCGAACTTTTTCATGTTACCGACGGTATAGTTCTCCGTCACGATGTCGCTGGCCTTGACCAGCCGATGCGCGACCTCGCGCGCCCGGGGATCCATCAGGTTGAGCGACACGCTTTTGCGCGAGAAATTGATCGAGTTGAAAATCCCGCTGCGATTGATGCCGGGAGTGCCGTCGGTGCCGCTAAGAAAGCGCACCAGGTCGGGCGCTACGCTCGATTCGACGCGAATGACTTCGGCGCCGAGCGATCCCAGCCACGCGGTGGCATGCGGGATGGCGAAAATCCATCCAAAATCCGCAACCCTGATTCCTTCAAATGGAAGCGTCATCAGCTCATTCATCCCAGGTCCGATTCTTCAAAACATGATCCTCTATCGCCTTGAACAACTTAGCGGCCCGGGGCGCGTTTGAAAAACGCGATTGAGCGGTCAATCAGATTGGGCCGAAGGAAGATTGGGGGAGCACGTGGTACTGGTTAGCGCCAACTTGTAGCATCCGCGGCGCCGCGCGAAGTCCGTCGCGGCCGCCATCAGACGTTCTCCAATTCCCGAAGAACGCATCGCCGAATCGACGACAACATTTTCAACCACCGCAAATGGCTTCAGCGCGTGCCCGAGATGCGGGACGACGATCACGTGGCAGGTCCCGAGGATTCTACTGCCGCCTGGGCGACCAGGATGGCGTGATGCTGGTCGCGCGCGAGGCGATGGAACGCTGTCGCCAGCCTCATTTTCAGGACACGCAAGCTCAAGTAATTCTTCAGATGGAGTTGGTCGTAGAGTTCCTGCAAGCGGGGAAGATCGGACTTGTGAGCGCGACGGATTTGTATCGAGGAAGCCTCGCGAGCGGAATTTGATCGAGCCGTCAGGTCGGCTACGATGGGGCATCAATGTTCGCATCGTCAAGCGCCATCGCGTATTTCCAGCAGTTAAAGTAAAAAATGAGATTTGCATGATAGAGCAAAAGCCACTCGCGGGAATCCGCGTAATCGATCTGACCCGGGTGTTGGCCGGGCCGTTCTGCACGATGAATCTGGCCGACCTCGGCGCCGGGGGCGTCAAGGTCGCGGTGCCCGGCCGCGGCGACGCTTGACGGGGTTTAGCACCGATAATTGCCGGCGGGGGCGGGGGGTATTTCTATAGCGTCAATCGCGGCAAGAAGAGCGTCACCATCGATCTGAGGACCAAGGAAGGCGCCGACCTGCTGACCAGGCTAGCAGGCAAATCTGATGTGGTAGTTGAGAATTTTTCGCCCGGCACGATGGAGCGTTTCGGGGTCGGATTCAAACATCTGAGCGCCTCTAACCCGAAGATTATCCTGTGCTCGATTTCCGGATTCGGCCAGAGCGGTCCGATGGCGACCGCGCCCGCCTACGATATCGTCGCGCAGGCGCTCGGCGGCACCATGAGCATCACGGGATATCCCGATGGCGACCCGCTGCGATGCGGCGTGTCGATTGGCGACCTCTCGGGCGCGCTCTACGGCATCATCGGAATCCTCGTCGCGTTGCGCACCCGCGATGCCACCGGCCAGGGCCAGCACGTCGACATCTCGATGCTCGATTGCCAGGTCGCGATGCTCGAGGACGCCATCGCGCGCTTTTCGGTCACCCGCAAAATACCGGGTCCGCTCGGCACGCGGCATCCATCGATCACGCCGTTTCAGCAGTTTCGCGCCACCGATGGCTTCTTCGTCGCGGGCGCCGGCAACGAAGCGATCTGGCAGCGGATGTGCGAGGCGATCGGAATGCCGGAGCTGAAAGATGACCCGCGTTTTTTACGCAATGCCGACCGCACCGCGCATCATGCCGAACTGGAGAAAATCCTCGTGCAGCATTTCGCGACTCGCACCCGCGCCTACTGGCTGGAAAAGCTCGAAGGCGCTTCAGTCCCGTGCGCGCCGATCGCGAATGTCGAGGAGGTCACGCAAAACTCGCATCTCAAGGAGCATCGGATGATTCTGCATGCCGACCATCCGAGCTTCGAGGATCTCATCGTGCCCGGCACGCCGCTGCGCAATCCCGACTCGACCGCGACCCCTGACACGCGCGCGCCAAAGCTGGGTGAGCATACTGATGAGGTGCTGGCGGCTCTGTTGGGCCTGGACCAAACCCATCTGGCCGATTTGCGCTCGCGGAGTATCATATAGAGATTGACCCCGACGGATCCTAGCCTTCGGCGAAACCCGGCGCATGAAGGATCGCGGTGCGCCTCGGCGGGGAAATCGCAACCCTAGTGGAGCAGCTCGAAAGCGTTCAGATGATTCGCACAAGCAAATTCATCGCGATGGCTCTGGTAGCCCTCGCGTTCACAATCGGACCGATGCCGGCGCGTTTCGAATCGCGTGGCAATGCGCAGGTCGTGCGCGCCTCGCGCAACATTTACGACTTCACGCTGCGCGATCTCGACGGCCGCGAAACCAAACTCAGCGAGTACCGCGGGCATCCGGTGGTAATCGATTTCTGGGCGACCTGGTGCGCACCCTGTCGCCATCAGATCCCGGAGCTCAAGAAACTCTACACCAAGTATCATAAGTCGCGCGGACTGGTGGTCCTTGGGGTTGCGTGCGACACCGTGCAGGGCGATGGCGTTAAATCAATCCGGCCCTTCGTGCACGAATTCGACATCAGCTATCCGGTGCTGCTCGCGGAAACCCCGGTACTCGATGACTTTGGCGTCGAGGCGATTCCGACCACGGTTTTTCTCGGCTCTGATGGCACCATCGTGGGGCGAATGATGGGAGCGGGTGCGACGGGAGAGCTGACCGAGGGTGTCAACGCACTGCTGGCGAATCCAACCGGCAAATCGAAGCCGGCAAAAAAGCTCACGCCCGAGGAAGAGAAGAAAGACAACCTCTACAACATCGAATATCGGCACTAATCGGAAGCTAGTTTCTTTTTGCAACTGTGGTTAGAATGAGGGCGCATGGACGCGAGTGAAATCGAGCAGATGATCGCCAACGGCATTCCCGGCGCGCGCGTCGAAGTGCGCGACTACACCGGCGGCGGCGACCATTTCGAGGCGGTCGTGGTAAGCGAAAGCTTCGAAGGCTTATCTCTCGTCGAACGGCATCAGGCGGTCTACAATGCGCTCGGCGATGCGATGCGCGCCCGCGTGCATGCGTTGACGCTTAAAACATTGACCCCGGCACAGCACGCGAATCGGAGGTAACCCAAAATGGCTGACGTAGCTGAAAAGATTCAGTCGACCATCAACAACAACAAGATCGTGCTCTTCATGAAGGGAAATCGCAGTTTCCCGCAATGTGGTTTCTCGGCCGCGACGGTCGAAATTTTCGAGCAGCTCGGCGCGCCTTTCGAAACCGTCGACGTGCTGGCGGACATGGAGATTCGCGAGGGCATCAAGCGCTACAGCAACTGGCCGACCATCCCGCAGGTTTACATCAACGGCAAATTTGTCGGCGGATGCGACATCGTGCGCGAGCTTTACGAGAGCGGCGAGCTCGAGCCGATGGTGAAGCAGGCGGTCGGAGCAAGCGCCGCGAAGTAGCGAATCCAGTCATTCAGTTTCCGACGAGAAGAGCGCGTCACGGCGATGGCCGTGGCGCGCTTTCGCTTTTATACTCCCAGGATCACGGTTCGAGACGATTGAGGTCGCGCGGATAGAGGGTCGCTTCGCGAACGTTCTTGAGGCCGAGGACCTGGCAGGTCAGGCGCTCTAATCCGATCGCGAGGCCACCATGCGGCGGCATCCCGAAATCGAACATCCTGAGATGCGACTCGAAGGGCGCAGTCTCGATGCCTCGCCACCGCAGCGCTGCCTCAAGACCCGATCGCCGATGCAAGCGCTGACCGCCGGTGGTGACTTCGAGTCCTCGCAGTAGCAAATCAAAGCCCGCAGCATGGATGCGATCGCTTGCGGGGTGCGTATAGAAGGGCCGGCTGCTTAACGGAAATTCCGACACGAAGACTGCCGCCACGCCGGCTTCACGCTCCGCGATTTCGCAAAGCTGACGCTCCGCCAAAGGATCGAGGTCGTCGATAAGATCGCCGCGCCGATGCACCTTGCGCAGACGTGCGAGGCATTCGTCGAAGGTCCAAATCGGCGCGGCCTCCAGCGACGGCAAGTAGGCGTCGAACTGCGCTAGCGAGGATGCGAAGCGCTCGCGAATTGCCGTGAACATTTCGGTCAGAAACTCGCGCTCCAGTTGGATGATGTCCTCGAGGCCTTCAATGAAGCCCATCTCCAAATCCAGCGAGAGGTATTCGCACAAATGACGCGATGAGGCGTGCGGCTCCGCGCGATAAACATGGCCGGTTTCGAATACGCGCTCCATTCCGGCGACGGCATGCTCCTTGTAAAACTGCGGACTTTGCGCGAGGAAGGCCGCGCGATCGAAATACTTGATCGCGAACAGATTGGTGCCGCCTTCGGTCGCGCTCGCGACGATCTTCGAGGTGAAGATTTCCGTGAACCTGCGCCGCCGCAGCACTGCGCGGAATTCCTCGGCGAGTGCGGCCTCGATGCGGAAAATCGCGCCGCCTCGATCGGTGCGAAGGGCCAACGGCCGCGCATTGACTGCGATGTCGGGCGAGATCTCCTCGAGGCGCGAAGCCGAGGTTAACGGCAGAACTTCGGCCGCGCCGTTGAGGATCTCGATCTCGTCGCAATTGATCTCGATGCCTCCCGGAGCACGATCCTCGAGGCGAGATTGGCCAATGATCATGACCGCCGATTCGGCGCGCAGTCCCAGATGCTTTACTCTGGCGGGATCCGCGACCACCTGGATGATGCCCGAGCAGTCTTGCAGAACGACAAAGGTGGTTGACTTGGTTTCGCGAATCCGCCGAATCCATCCTTTCAAGGTCACCGGACTCGATTGCGATCGATCCAACTCCCCGATCAACTGACGTTTCATGTCGCGCCTCCTTGCGCACAAACAAAAAGGCCGCGGGCTTCGAGCGCCCGCGGCCTTTTCCGATAACCGTTATTGTTCTAGTCGATCACGACACCGGCACGCGGGCGCAGACGCATGAGCGTCGATTATCGCCGTCGTTGCGGTTGTCGCGATTCAGCATCATTCTGATTGAGTTAGCCGCGATGGCGTCTCGGAGTCAACTCGCGGAGTTGCCAATCTCGAAAGGTCTACCTCGATGAGCGCCTGTATGCGCCAACGGATCGTTGTCGCGAGAGGCACGCCAATCCTCGGCGTCGATGTCGGCGAGGACTACCTCGATCTCGCGATGTTGACCGCGAATCGCGCGAGGCTTTCGTATCATCGCGTGCCGTTACACGAAATCGCGAGCCCGGTCGCCGACTCAATTGCGCATTGCATTGCCGAGGCCGTCGGCTGCGATCTGCGCGGCGGTGTCGCTTTTGTCGATTCGCCGCGCACGCCGCGCGATGTCGATTGCTCGTCCGGCACGATGATTCGTCGGATTGATGCGCCTCGGGCGAGGGTCATCGATGCTTCGCTGCGCGAGCTGCTGCGCGCGAGGTTCAATGGAACGATGCGACCGCTCTCGATGTTTCCGACTCCACTCGCGAGCTACTTCGCCGGATGCGCCGCGCGCCGCGGATGCAAACCGCACCTGGGTGCGATCGCCGAGGATGTGCTGGCGACGGTGATTGGCATCCCTCCTCCAACGAATACCGGGTCAATCCCGGGCGGGACCTTCACCCGATTCATGCTCGTGGGCTTCGCAGTTTTTCCGGCGCTGGAGCAACTTGGCGTCCGCGCTTTTGAAGCATACCCGGATCTTCAGTTCCGGCTTTGGTCCGATGGCGTCACGCTGCCGTCGAAAAAATTCCGCACCGCTGCGCTGCGCGTGCGGAAGGACATTTGTAAGGAGCTGGCAGCGTCTCTTCAGATTGCGAACTTCGACGCGCCGAAAACTCTCGATGAGGCAGACGCTGCAGTCCTCGCACTCAGCGCCGCCGCGAGTGCTTCCGCTCATACGCTGATTGAACTGCACTGCGCACCGGAAGGCCGGTTCGCGGTGGCGTTCGCCTCGCGATGAATCACCCTCGCGCTTGACAAGCCTCGGATCGGTGGGTTCAAAGGTAGGTGCTACGCAAACCATCGGTGCGGGAGTTAACTTTTGCCCAGCTTTGAATTCAAGGCGATCTTCTTCGACCTCGACGGCACCTTGGTCGATATCCACGGACCGCTGTTTCTCGCCGCGAAAAAGGCGATCGATGATCTGGGTCATACGCCGCCGCTCACGCGCGAGCGCTACTGGCAGGCCGTCGCCGAAGACGATCGCATGCTCGGGGTGCCGCCTCATCTGCAGCGAGATTTTGCGAAGTTGGCGTTTGCCTACTTTATGACGGAAGTTGATTCAACCGAGCGGATGGAGATCCTCCCGCACGTGTCCGAGGTTTTGGGCGAATTGAAGCGCCGAGGCTATGCGACCGCGGTTGTGACCAGCCGCCCCGGCGATCCGGGCCGGCTCATGAAAAAGCTCGCGATGGTGGGTCTCGCAACGCATCTCGACCAGGTCGTTACCCAAAACACCACTTCGATAACCCGAGCGCTCGATAAGAGCGAAAGCCTTCGCGAGACCGCCCGGCGCGCTGAAATCGATCCGGCTGCGATTGTCTATGTGGGCGATGAGCCGCGCGACATTATGGCGGCGACGAATGCCCAATTCGGCGCGGCGATCGCCGTCGCGACCGGCCCTGCCACCTACGATCATCTACTGACGCATCCCGAGCACAAGCCGCATCACGTCATGCGCTCGATGGGTGAGCTTCTCGACGTTCTGCAAAATTTCGAGGACTACGCGAAGTAGGATGAACATACCAGACGACAAAAAGCCGCCGCGCGCGCTCGAAGGTATCAAAGTTGTTGAAGTTTCATGCCTCGACAATATGCCGAACTATTCCGCTGCGATGGCCGGCAAGGCGTTTGCCGACCACGGCGCCGAGGTCATCAAGATCGAACCGCCTCGCACGGGCGCGCCCGAACGGCTGCGCGGTCCTTTTAAGGATGAATTGCCCGATCCCGAGACCGGCGGCGTTCATCTGTACCTAAACACCAACAAACTCGGCGTGACGCTCGATATCACGCGTGAGAGGGGTCGCGAACTTTTCTTCAAGCTGCTCGATAGCGCCGATATCGTGCTCAATCCGAATCTGCCCGCGGAAAATGATCGCCTGGCGATCGGATGGCGAACCCTGGTCGAACGATTTCCGCGCCTGATTGCCGTTTCACTCACCAGCTTCGGCGCTGATTCGAGGTATCGCGATGCGCGCGGCGGCGATCTCATCGCTACCCAGATGAGTGGCGTTGGCTGGGAGACGCCGGTTAACCAGGTGACGGATTTCGCTACCCATTCGCCTCTGAAGCCCGCCGATCGGCAGGCCGACTATCTCGCCGGATATACTGGAGCGGCCGCCGCGATGTGCGCGCTCTTCCAGCGCAAGCGCACCGGCAAGGGCCAGCATGTCGACGCCAGCTCATGGCTCGCGATGGTCAGCATGTTCCGCCCGGCGGTAGGAATTCATACCCATGAGTCGGCCGAATCGCCTTATGGCGTCCGCATCCGCACCCGGGCCAAGCTCGGTCTGCCGTGGGTCTATCCGTGTAAGGATGGATGGGTGAGTTTCAGTCCCATCACCGACCGCTTCTGGAAGGGCACCAAGGCCGCGATGGGCAATCCGGAGTGGGCGGAGACCGAACTCTTTTCCACCTTCATCAGTCGCGCGACACATCACGATGCGGTCGAGGCTTCGCTCATCGATTGGCTGTCAGATGTGCCGCGCCAGGAAGCATTCGAAAAAGCGCAGGCCAATCATGTGCCATGCTTCCCGGTGAATCTTCCAAGCGAGGTGGCTGCTAACCCGCAGTATAAGTCGCGAGGATTTTTCGTCGAGCACGATCATCCCGCCGCGCGCGTGGTGCGGATGCCCGGGGCGCCATGCGTGTTCAGCCGCACGCCGTGGCAACTGCGCAGCGGCGCGCCGCGGCTCGGCGAGCACAACGCGCAGATTCTCGGCGAGCGCCTGGGCGTCAGCGCCGACGACCTCGCGGCGCTGCGCCGCGACGGAATTGTTTGATTGCGACGATTAGATTTGAAGAAATGCGAGCGCAATTTGAACCTCGACCCTGCTGAGCGTGAGCTAGGGGGTCCATCCTAGAAGGGTGCGATCTATTTCGCGGCGCTTAAAGCGGCCGACAGCGGAAACTATGACCCGCTTACTGAGATCCTAAAACCGGCCATTGGACTGCGGGCGCGACGAAAAGAGCAGAAAAGAAAAAGCCCATGAACAAACCGCGCGCCGAAAAGACCGAGCGTAACCTGGTTCCTATCTATAGGGTATTCGTTTGAAGAAACTTGCTAACGAGTCTCCTGGTGAATTGTCAGCAACGCTTTTCGGTTGCGCGTACCCAAGTCGTCAGCCAATAGGAGTATCGCCTTGCCTTGCGTCCAACGCACGTTCATCAGGCGTCCAGGTGCTGTGAACCCTACTTGTTGGTTAAGATGGTAGCAACGAAATGCTACAGGCCAGACCGAGCGCTCAGGCCTATAATAGTTGGGCGTTTTCACCAGTTGGACCTGCTTCCGTAAGAGATTCGTACCCGGTTCGTCGAAACCATTTGAGGAACTTGCGGTGGACACTCCTGACGCAGATTTCCTCAGTGACGATCTTATTCGAGGTATTTTCCGGCGTGACCAGATTGCGCATAAGTTTTATGAGCGCCTCGGCTGGAAGCGCACGCACTTCGGCTATTCGCTGCGCTTGGAGTAATCGCGTCCTTTAAGTTAGGCTTCGGGACGAATCGTATCCGCAACCCAGCCACATGAGCGGGCGAGCAGGAAGGAGAATTCCATGGGCGCTGCAATTGGAAACGAAGTCGATCAGAATAATCGATGGCGGCTCGATACGCCGGGACATCAGGGATGGAAACGCACCGCGCAACCTGCCGATGCTAATCGATTCCTGATGATATCGGCCGATTGCCATGCGCAGGAGCCCGCCAATCTGTGGGCGGAGCGTATCGACAAGAAGTACCTGCCTCGGCTGCCGCGCGTCGAGGTCGACGAGAACGGCGTCAAGTGGAGTATCTCCGAAGGATGGGCGCGCTCGCGCCTGCTCGACAGCTCGCTCACCGGCGAGGACCTCTATCGCAACAGCCGCGGCTACGATCCGCTCGAGCGGCTGCGCGATCACCTGCGCGACGGCATCGATGCGGAGATCATTTTCCCCAACAAGGGACTCACGATGTGGGCGACTGCGGACCCCGAGTTCGCGACCGCGCAATGTAAAATCTGGAACGATTGGGCGTGGGAGACTTTCGGCAAGTACAACGATCGCATGTCCCCGATGGCTTGCATCGCGACTGCCGACGTGAACACCGCGACCGCCGAGATCCAGCGCGTCGCGAAGCTGGGTTTCCGCGGCCTCACGCTGCCATGCAAACCGATCTTCGGCGCGCATGACGCGCGGCATCCGAACTACAACCTTGGCATGTATGACCCGATGTGGGCCGCCATCCAGGACGCCGACATCCCCATCACCTTTCACGTTTCCACCGGACGCGATCCTCGCGCGGCGCGCAAAGACGGCGGCGCGGTCATCAACTACGTCTCGCATTCGCTGGTCCCGACCATCGAGCCGGTCGCGCATCTATGCGCTTCGGGCGTCATCGAGCGCTTCCCCCGCATCAGGTTTGGTGCGATAGAATCCGGCATCGGATGGGTCGCGTGGGCGCTGGAGGCGATGGACGAGGCCTACATGAAACATCACATGTGGGCGTTCCCCAAGATGAAGAAAAAGCCGAGCGAGTATTTCCATTCGAACGGCTACGCGTCGTTCCAGGAAGATCCGGTCGGGCTGGACCTCGCGGTGAAGTACAACCTGGTCGACAATTTTCTATGGGCGAATGACTACCCGCATCACGAGGGCTCATGGCCCCATTCGTCGCAGGCGATCGAGCGCCAGATGAAGGACCTGAGCGATGATCAACGCGCGAAGATTCTCGGTTTGAATGCGGCGAAACTTTGGAAGTTCGACATCGGGAAGCTGATGAAGTATCGGGAGCAGCGCGCTAGCGCTTGAAGCGCTTGGTTACTGCGGCGAGTGCGCGCGCCGGCCGTGCTCGAGCCAGCGCGCGCACTCGGGAGTGAGGCTTCGGCGCACCGCGGCATCATAGAGCTCCAGTTCGTCGGTGGTGAACACATCTTTCCATCGTCCAGACACGCCTTTGTTGAAGAAGCGCTGCGCACCGCCGTTGAGGATGGCAACCGCCATCGGCATCAGCTCGGCGCCGTCGCGCTTCATCGCTTCAAAGGAGCAGAGGCGTTCCGCGAGGGTGATGAGTTCGTCGTTCGCATCGATGTCGAGGAATTTTGCGATCCGTCGAGTCTCGTTCGCGAAGTCGGTCTTCAGATCGGCGTAGTGACTCATGAAGATGTTGGGCAGATCGCGAAAATTCCAGAAGCTCTGAATCTGGTAGAAATGCGCAATGTTCGGGTAGCCCTCGGTTTCCCACGGTAGATGCGGATTGCCCCGGGTCAGCAATTCTTTGATATATGCGTGGATGTCGGGCGACACCCGCTCGAACCGATCGGGGAACAGTCCGGGAGGCAAATTTGCCATCTCAATTGCCTGATCGGTGAAGCCCATTAAATGATTGTGCGCCGACAGCGCCACATCTCTCCCATCGCGACCGACGCAGATGTACTTGACTTGGCGATCGTAGGGCAGCGCGTCAAACGGCAGATGAGCTTTCATCGAGCGCCGAAAAGTCTGTGCCGCGAGCCGCGCGGCAAGCGCATCGATCGGAACCGGAGACGCGCGCAAATCAATCCACGGCGAAATCTCGGACAAAGATCCCGGTAGATGCTCGCCGTGGATCAGCACGGAAACTATCCGCTGCATCCAGGTCGTTCCCGATTTCGGACTGGTCGACACGATGATGTCGCCGGGGTGAAGCGCAATCGATGACCATCGCGATGAATCAAGGAAGTGGGTGAAGTAACGCCGCGTCGGTTTAGAGGCTCGCTGGGCCATAACACCTCCCGGGGTCGGGTCGGGAAGCGCCAGATATGATATACTGCCAGTGTTATTTCAAGACGGGAAAGTGAGCAGCATCATCAGAAACCGCAAAAACAAACCCACTTCGAGCATCGCGAGAAGTGTCCTGAGCAGCTGCGCGAAGGACCTCGGACTGCTCGATGTCGACCGCCAGAAATGCAGAAACAAACCCACTGCGGGAAGTGGTCCTGAGGCTCGGCGAAGGACCTCGGATGCAGCGATGTCGAATGTGAAAGCAGAAAAACAAACCCACTTTATGTCGGGAATTGCTACATTTTTCTATGGAGGCAGGTGGCACTCCACCACCGGTCGCGCAGCGCGACCGGCTCTGATCCGGCTGTCACGCTGGTCGCGAAAACCGAAGAGCGACCCGCGCGCCATCCACCTTCTCTCGCGGAAAAGAGCGATTGAAGGGACAGAAGAGAAGCGCAAAAACAAACCCACCTTCCCATTCGAGGCGCAACGGTCCGGGGCCACCGCTCGCGATATTCGCGGTCGATTTCCAAACGAAGCCAAATAATCCTTAGTGGCCAAGCGTATTCGTTTTTATTTCGCCCTAAGAAATGGCGGATTTAACGTCGCTGACCGCGAGAACGGGCCGCTTCCTGCGCCCGGATCGCCTCCGCGGGTGTCATGATCAGGCGCGGCTCCTCGCGTTTGTGCTCGGCCTCCTGCGCCATCAGCGCACCGAGCTGCGTCTGCACCAAGGAGCGGAAGAATGCGACCTTCTTAAGGTCGGCGCCGTCGCGAATTTTGGCCGCCGCAGCCGCCGCCCATCGGGCCTGCTCACGCCGCCCGGTCCTCGCTAGATAGAGGCCGGTATCCTCGAGGCGACGGCGCAGGCGCTCGGCGCGCTCGCCGCTGATCAACTCACCGATCGCCTTTTCCACCGCGCCCAGAATGCGATCCTCCTGCGAGGTACGGCTGACCACCAGCACGCTCTCCTGCGCGCGATTGACCTCTTCGAGGTAGGGTTCGAAATCCTTCACCGGAATGCGGAACGCCTGGACCTCCGGTTCCTTCAGCAAATCGATCGAGGGCTCTTCCGCAGCTTCCTTCGCGAACTCCGCATAGATCGGATGCGAGAGCTGGGTCGGCAGCGGCGCGCCGGTGATCTCGGTGCGCAGCGCGTAGAAACTTCCTACATTCAGGCGCGCGGACTCCGAGGTCCGGCGGTATGCATCGCAGAGAATGAAATCGGCAAGATGAGGGGCGACCTCGATGAGCTTCACGCCCGCCTGCTGTTCGAGTTCGTCCTGCTGGGACTTCAGCTCCCGCCGATTGAGCGCGTGATTCTGCACCCCGACGAGCCCTCGGGCTTCGGAAACGAGCCCCCATAGCCGGACGATGCCGCCGCGCGCGCGGGCGCGGATCATCCACACGATTTGCGCGCCTTCCGGATCGATAGGCGATATCAGCGCGGTCAGTCCCGACTCGGCGGGCGCGGCATCGGGCGTCTTGCGCTCCGCCTCGGGTTCGCGCACCTCGATGCCGTGTTGGCGCAGCTTGTAAATCGCGCGGCGAATCTCGCGTCGCAGCGCGCCGGTCGCGTTGGCCTCCATCTCGACCAGCAAGTCTCCCGCGGCGCTGTCGTCGATTTCGCCGAGCGCCCTGGCGATCGCGAGATCGCTCGCGCCGGACTTTCCTCGCAGTCCACGAAGTTTAGCAATGCGCTCTGGGATCGGCGCCGCGGGATCGAATCCCAACTCAAGCAGCCGCGTCACATTGAAGTCGAGGTCTTTTTTCGGATTCGCCACGCTGTGTTACCCGGATGAAGTCAGTTTCAGATCAATCGAACCATCGAAGGCTATGCGGCCCTTCGTTGGGCTGTCAAGTTTGGATCGCCGGTGGACAGCGCGTTTCTGGATTCTCAGGAGCCGCGGGTGTGTAATCCAGGCATCACGTTTCGCCATCAGCGATTGGGAAGTTCAATGCCTACCGCGAGCGAAATCACCAACGGCAACCTCCACGACGGCCTAACGCCCAATCAACAACCGCAGGTCGTCATCGTCGGCGCGGGCTTCGGCGGTCTCAAGGCCGCGAGGTCACTGAAGGATGCCAAAGTTCAGGTCACGATCATCGATCGCCGCAATCATCACTTGTTCCAGCCGCTGCTCTATCAGGTCGCAACCGCGGGGCTCTCGCCCGCGAACATCGCCTATCCGATTCGCGCGATTGTTCGGGAGAACCTCAACACCCGGGTCCTGCTGGAGGAAGCGCACTCGATCGATCTGAGCCGGCGATGTGTAACTACTGGCCAGGGCGACATTAAGTATGACTTCCTCATCCTCGCGGCGGGCGCGGACAACTTCTATTTCGGCCACCATGAGTGGGCGCACTATGCGCCGGGTTTGAAGAGCCTCGATGAGGCCATCGAGATCAGGGAGCGGATTCTGCTTTCATTCGAGATGGCGGAGCGCGAGAGCGACGAGGCCGCGCGGCGGCGGCTGCTGACCTTCGTCGTGGTGGGCGGCGGACCGACCGGAGTCGAGCTCGCCGGCGCGATCGCGGAAATCTCGCGCCAGGTGATTGTCAGCGACTTTCGCCGTATCGATCCGCGGGAGGCGCGGATCGTGCTGATCGAAGCGGGGCCGCGCATTCTTCCCACCTTCGATGCGGCGCTGGCCGCGAAAGCCGCCGAGGCGCTGAAGAGCCGCGGCGTCGAGGTGCATACCAGCAGTCCGGCGAAAGCGATCGAGCACGATCTGGTTCAGCTGGATCAATCGGAGATCCTCGCGCATACGATCATTTGGGCCGCGGGAGTAGCAGCCTCTCCGTTGGCGAAAACGATGGGGGTGGAACTCGATCGCGGCGGCCGCGTGAAGGTCCGCAGCGATCTCACGGTCGAGGGACATCCGGAAGTGTTCGTCATCGGCGATCTCGCGGCATGCGTCGATGCTGAAGGGCGTACCATGCCGGGACTCGCGCCGGTCGCGATTCAGCAGGGACGCTGGGCGGCGCGAAACATCATCGGAGCGCTCAACGGCGAATCCTACAAACCGTTTAAATATGTCGACAAGGGAGCATTGGCTACGGTCGGACGCGCCTTCGCCATTTTGGAGTTGGGAAAATTCAAGCTGAGCGGATTTTTCGCGTGGATCATCTGGTCGGTGGTTCACATCGCCTATCTGATCGGATTTCGTAACCGGGTGATCGTCATGTTCGATTGGGCGTGGGCGTACTTCACTTATCAACGCGGCGGAAGATTGATAACCGGCGACATCGATGAGCTAATGTCAAAACCCGAAGCACCCAATGCAAAACCTCGAAGCGAAATTCAAGCTGCCCGATCTTGATCGCTCGCGTGCTCAGGCGGAGTCGATCGACTACCGATTCAAAGCAACACTACTCCAGCGCGATACGTTCTTTCGCGTCAGCCAGGGCAAGCTGAAACTTCGTGAGGAGGAATCCGGCGCGTATCTGATTTTTTACGGGCGCCAGGACAGCGAGCACCTCAAGCTCAGCAGGTACGAAATCGTTCCAATTTCTGAGCCGGAAAAAACTCGCGCGATGCTGACCGAGGCTCTCGGAACCATTGCGACCGTGCGCAAAACGCGCATCCTGATGATGCGCGATCACATCCGGCTTCATCTTGATCGCGTCGAGGGCCTCGGAGAATTCGGCGAGATTGAAGCGGTCCTCGGCGAGCATGCCGATGTCGAGGCGAGCCGTCCCGCAGTGGACGAACTTCTTCGCGCCCTCGGCGTGAAGAGCGACAATCTGATCGCGGAATCCTACTTCGAGATGCTACTGCGATTAGATGGTCGCCGTGAAGATTGATTCGCAACCAGTCCCTGACAGCACTTCATCGACGAAGCGACGATCGCTGTCGCTCAACGCGGCGCGCCCTTCGCGCAACCACTTCAGGCATTTTCCCTGGTAAGGAAAGGGTTGCTGGACCCATTGACGTCCATCGATCTCAGCGCGGACTTCCGCTGCTCTGGAATTGAGTGCTCGCGCGTTGGCGATCAGAAACGGGGCGTAGACGCGGCCGATCTCGCGCAGCAACGGATTCAAGGCGTCGCCGACCTTCTCACGCGCCATCCACCCGTCGTCAGCAACCTCGATGGACGCGAGGTCCTCCATTCGATTCACCCATGAGTAAACGCGCGCCGCATGTTCAGCAACGATCGCGCTCGGAGTCGGATCGAAATGCGTCAGTTGGGTGAGTTGCCCGAACAATCCAAAATCGCCGACGCCCGGACGATTTCCCATCAGGAAGAGCGAGCCGCTCGCGATGTGCCGATCGAGGATCGCGAGCAGGCGCCGATAGCTGTCCTCGATTACGGGCCGCGTGGTCGGATTCGAGCCCACCACTGTCAGTCGCGAGATCTGCCGGTCGGCGATCGTTTTCGCGGCGCGCTCGAGGCGGTCGCCATCGAGATGAGGCACGCGATCGAGAACGAGAACGTACGAAGCTTTTTTGATATCGGGCGCGTAGTTCCAGCGATAGTGAAACATCGGCTTGGTGAGCCACTCATCGCCATAGTCCTCGATCAGCGACTGTATAAAGGCGAGCGCGGGATCAGGCGGAATCAGCGAGCGTTCCTTGAATGCACCTTCGAGGCGGAGGATCTCGAAAGTCGAATCGATCATAGCCTCGTCGGGCGCGCCATCTTCGCCTGGGAAGACCAGCACCGGAATCAGCGCGACCGGTACCGGCGGTATCTCTACATCCTCGAGAGAGCCGCGCATGATCCATCGATACGGAATGCGCCGATAGCGGACCACGGCGCGCATCTTTCGCGAATAGGGCGAACCGTACCCACCAACCAGAGTGAGAGGCTTCATGCGGGAGCCTCGACGGGAAGCTGCGGATCGCGCGCCGGTGGCAGGTTGTCGTAAAGGTCGGCGATCAGATCGGATTTCAGTTTTGCAAAACCTGCATCGTTCCACAGATTGCGCCACTGCAACGGATCCTCACGCAGGTTGTATAGCTCGCCCTCGGTCCCGTCGTAGCTGATGTCGGGCATCGGGATGTCAGGACCGGCGAGGCCGCTTCGGCATGATTCCGTTGAGATCAAACCCGACGTCGCGGGTACTCTTTTCATACACAGTGCATACAAAGCCGTCACGATAAATGGACTTCATATGCATACCGATTTGTGCGAACTGACTATCCCATTCCGTAATCACTCGCTCGCGTCCGGAATCCGCCGCCGACGGCAGCGGCTTGCCATCCATCCATGCGGGAACCGGGACGCCTGCAATTTCGCAAAACGTCGGCGCGAGATCGAGCTGCCCGACCGGCGCGGCGATCTCGATCGGACTGACCTTCGCGCCGGGTGCCGGACGCCAAATCATCGGAATGTGCATCAGCGCGTCGACGTGATACGGCCCTTTGTAAACGAGGCCGAAATCGCCCTGCAACTCTCCGTGGTCGGTGGTGAAGAACACATCGGTCCGGTCGTCCCATTTCCGGTCCGCAACGCGCCGAAGCACTCGGCCGCAAGCCTGATCGATGAGTTCGTTCTCGACGTGCACCATCGCATTGATTTCGCGCACCTGGTCATGCGTCATCTCCGCGGGAATGAACCGGGTAGGACCACCCTCGAAATTTCGGAAGCGGCCCTCGTACCAATCGAGCCAATGACGCGGCTTCTGGCGCAGGATGGCCTCGATCTTCTCGCGCGATCCCGGATGTCCCGGCGGTAGATCGAGGTCGCGCCAGTTGATCCTGCGCGCCTCGGACTCGGGCGGATCCCACGGATGATGCGGATCGGGAAAGCTCATCCATACAAACCAGTTCTCGTTTGGATCGAGCGAATCGAGAAATGCAATCGTGCGATCGGCTACCCAGTCGGTGTGATAGTGCTCGCGAGGTATCGGATTGTATTTCACCTCGGGAGCATTGGTGTCTCCACCGCCGGTCGCACTGAGTAATGGCGCGAATCCTTCAACCTCATTCGGATAGTTATTTTGTAACCAGACTGAGTAATGCCATCCGCCCAACGGCACGTGCATCGCGAGTTCCATCCGCTCGAAGCCGCGCCATGGTCCGGTGCTGCCCCTGCGCCCCATCGTGTTCTCGGGCCACTTGCCCGCCATGTCGAACGCGGGCTCGAAGTGCGCCTTGCCCAACAGCGCGGTGCGATATCCGGCCTTCTCGTGCAGATAGGCCGCGACACTCGGAGCATCGGGCGGCAGCGCGACTCCGTTCGCAAACACACCATGAGTGCGCACGTACTGACCGGTGATCATCGTCGAGCGCGCCGGCATGCACACGACATTTTGATTGTGCGCGCGACGAAAATTGATGCCGCTTGCCGCGAGCTGATCGACCACCGGGGTTTTCGCGATTTTGCCGCCGTTGCAGCCGAGCGCGTCATAGCGTTGCTGGTCGGTGGTGATGAAAAGAATGTTGCGGGCCATGGCGCACGCTCCTATAAAGTCGGCATCGGATTGATCGCATAAAGCTCCGTGCGTGCGAGGCCTTCGTCGCGAAAATGATGGATCGCCTGGTACTCGGCGCTCATCCCCATCTCCATAAAAACCTTGCGCGAGGGATACTCGACAATCGCGATTGCGTCCCAATCGCCATCGATGCCGATTACCGATTGCGCGACCTGGCCCGCGAACAGGATGCGCGCGCCAATCTTTTCGAGGATTTTCGCAACGTAGCGTCCATACTCATTGTAGGATGCCGCGCCGTTGCCCGGTTTGAACTTGAGCAGGTTCAGCATCACCACTTTGCCGGTCTCGGGCGCCTGCGCGATTTTCTGCATCGCCTCGGGCGTGGGCATGATGGAACTCATCGGAACCTCCTGAATGGTTAATCGCGCGAATTCAGCAGTGCGGAAATTGTTCGCGCCGTTACGCGCCGCGCATTCTCAATCGACAGGCGCTGATGGCGACGCAGGACTTCCCAGGTTTGCCACGCCGATGCGGCGTCGAGCGCGCCGACCACTTCGGCGCGAGCGGTCCGCGGAAATTTTTCGATTTCGTGGCGGAACACGGCGGCGGCCTCTTCGCGCGCGAAGGTGCGGGCGTCGTCGAGGCGGCGGCTCAACTCTTTCGAGAACGGTTCGAACAGGAGCGAGGCGCGGCGTATCGGCGCGATTCGTTCCCAGATACGAACCCGCTGGCGCAGAAAGGTTTCGAGGCGCTGCTCAAACGTATCGTCGCTGGAAATCGGCTTGATCAAGGGTCGCAAGCGTTCGAACTGACGATCGGCCGCGGCAGCATAAAGCGCTTCGAGATCGGCAAAATGATGAAAGACCAGGCGCAGCGAAACCCCGGCGCGTTCGGCGACACGTTCGGCGGTCGGCTTGAGGTCGCCCTCTTGTAGAAGATCGAGGATGGCATCGACCACCGCGTTACGCGCGCGCTCGCCGCGAGCACGCCGACCATCGATCTTTTCGTCAACCGCCAATTCCATTGACGAAAAATATAATTACATCGTCAGTGCAAAAACAAGGGCGAGTTTTTCAGACGCGTGTGGATGTTGTCGCCCGTCAGGCCGGGCGCGGGATCTCCATGATATCGAGCAGATTTTCCGTGATGCGCAGGGTGAGGCCCCAGATGGTCTGACCGGCATAAAAGATCGCCGGAAAATTTGACGACGGACGATCCTTGTCGCGACGCCATTCGTACTGCCCGCGGTAGCTCGGATCGGCAAGCACTCGCAGCGGCACTTCGAAGACCTCGGCAACCTCGACTTCCTGGATCCGATAGTCGACCGGTCGCTTGAGCAGGCCCACGAACGGCGCGACCTGCATCCCACTCGAAACCGTACTCATAGTAGGAAAACCGCCCAGCACGTCGACCACCTGCGGCTCGATACCGACCTCTTCGTGCGCCTCGCGCAGCGCGGTGTGGAGCAAGGTGGTGTCGGTGGGATCGACCCGGCCACCGGGAAACGCCACCTGCCCGCGATGGCTCTCGACCGAATCAGAGCGGCGAATGAACACCTGGTGCAAGTCGCCGTCGCGATGGACGATCGGCACCAGCACCGCGGCCGCGCGCGTCACCGCATCGTGAGCGGGACGATCATCGGGATCGGTCTGGTGCAATGCACGCCGTAGTTTTTCGATCTGCTCGTGTCTGGTGACGATGAGAGATTCATTCGCCGCCGCGCCGGCCGCGCTATGATTCGACTTGGACATGCTGGCTCCGTTGTGCGGATAGCATATCATGAAGCGCCGCGTTCTTATCACGCGCAAAAGATGCGTTACCTCATCGGCAGATATCACGAAGTCGCGCTCAAAGGCGGCAATCGCTGGCGCTTCGTCGATCAAATCAAAAATAATCTGCGCGCGATTTTCGGCGACTATGAACTCGGTCGCGCGCGTTCTCTCGGCTCGCGTCTGATGATCGAATTGCCGGACGCGATTTCTGACCACGTGGTTCGGGAGCGCGCCGCGCTGGTTTTCGGCTTGCAGAATTTTTCCATCAGCTATCCCGCGCCGCTCGATCTCTGGGGCATTACGCGCGAGGCGATTTCGCGTGCACGCGGCATCGAGGCGAAAACCTTCCGCGTCAGCACCACCCGCGACAACAAACGCTTCGCGCTCAATTCGATGGAAATCGATAAGCAGGTCGGCGGCGCCATCGCCGATGAATTCGGATTCAAAGTCGACCTGGAAAATCCCGAGCTGACGATTTCGATCGAAATCCTTCCCGATGGCGCTTACGTTTCGGCCGGCAAAATTCCCGGGGGTGGAGGTCTGCCGGTAGGAATTACTGGCCGCGGCCTCACGCTGCTGTCGGGCGGTATCGATTCCCCGGTGGCCGCGCATCGCATGATGAAGCGCGGACTGCATGTGGACTTCGTGCATTTTCATGGCCATCCGCTGGTGACCACCGCGAGTCGCGACAAGGCGCTCGAGTTGGCGACGCATCTCACGCGCTTCGAGGGCCGCGCGACGCTGATGCTGGTGCCGTTTGGAATTCTGCAACGCGAAATCGTCGCGAAGAGTCTGCGTCCGCTGCGCGTGGTGATGTATCGGCGCTTCATGATGCGCATCGCGGCGGAGCTGGCGAAAAAAGTTGGCGCGGCGGTTCTCGTGAGCGGCGAAAGTCTCGGCCAGGTCGCCTCGCAGACGCTGGAAAACATGATGGTCATTCAGACCGCGACCACTATGCCGATTCTGCGCCCGCTGGTGGGGATGGACAAAAACGAGATCATCGTCGAGGCGCGCAAGCTCGGGACCTTCGAGACTTCGATACTTCCGGACGAGGATTGCTGCACGTTGTTCACCCCGCCACATCCAGAGACGCATGCGCGGATGAAAGAGGTCGAGGAATCCGAGTCGCGTCTCGAGGTCGATCGGATGGTGAATGACGCGCTCGCCCAAACCGAATTGGTGCGGCTGAGCTTCCCGCCGCGGCCCGCCTAAAGACCGATTTCGATCAGTGCGAGACCGACCACGATGGTGAGAATCGTGACCGGTATTCCGACCTTCAGGTACTCCGAAAATGTGATGCTGACGCCGTGGCGGCGCGCCTGTTCGATGACGATGAGATTCGCGATCGAACCGACCACGGTGAGGTTTCCTGCCAGCGTGCTGACTGCCGAGATGATGAGGGCGATTTGTTCGCTGCCGCCGAGCGCCGGAAAAATCGGGCGGAACAGCAGCACGGCCGGAACGTTGCTCACCAGATTGGAAAGAATCGTTACAACCACACTGAGAGTGATCGGATTGGCGAGGCGCTCGACGCCGATCCATCTGATAGCGTCCCGGTCGATGCCGGTCGCTTCCAACCCGCCAACCACCACGAACAATCCCGTGAACATCAGAAGCATCGTCCACTCCACCATCCTGAACACCCGTTCCGGCTTCAGACGTCGCGTAAATAGCAACACTGCGCCGGCCCCGAGCGCCACCAGATGAGTCGGGAATCCAAGCGCGAAGCACACCAGCGCCGCAACCGCAACCAGCGACGATTTGATCATCAGCGCGGGTATCGTGCGATAGCTCCTGGAGCGATCGCCACGATTCGGTAGCCGTTCGCGCGAGAGCTCCTCACGATACACGTATGCGATGATGACGTAGTCGATCGCGAGACAAGTGATCGCGACCGGAGCGAGGCGCAGCGCGAAGCGCGCGTAGTGCAGATGCGCGAAACCCGCGACGATCATGTTCTGCGGATTTCCGGTGATGGTCGCGGCGCTCCCGATGTTGCTGGCGGTCGCGAGCGCGATCAGAAACGGCATCGCATCGATGCCGAGGAGCTCGCAGGTATCGATCAGCAACGGGGTCAGCGCGATGCACACGACATCGTTGATGAAAAACGCGGCGAGGATGCCCGACGATGCCACCGTCATCGCCAGCAGGCCGTAGCCGGAACGAGCGTTCAGGAGCAGCGCGCGCGCAAATGAGGTGAAGGCGCCCGAGAGCCGCAGATTCGCGACCACGATCATCATCCCGAGCAGCAGCGCGAGGGTGCGATAATCGATGGCGTCGCGCGCGGCGTCTTCGGAGATCGCGCCACTCACGACCATCGCCACGGCGCCCGCGAACGCCGCGCCGGCGCGGTCGAGCCGCAGCCACGGGAATTTGCCGATCGCGATGACCGAGTAGGTCAGGATGAAAATGGCGAGTGCGGCGGCGGTGTGGGTCATCAGGTTGGTGGAAGAAGCGGCCTGGTGAAATGATCGCGATTGAGCATCGCGCGATCAAGTCGTATGTCTTTCTCAGCTCGCGGAGGAATTCAGCTGGAATCACCGGTCAAGATTGCGGAAATCGATCACGTGGTTTTCAGATGCCGTGATCAAAACAAGATGCTCGACTTCTATACGAGGCTGATGGGCCTCGCCGAAGAGCGTCGCCTCGAACAGATGGGCCTGATTCAGCTCCGCGCCGGCCGCAGCATGATCGATCTGATTCCCGCAGAGAGCAAACCCGAGGAGAAATCGAAAGACGTCGACCACGTATGCCTCGGGATCGAGGCGGCTGACATGTCCGCGATCGCGCAGTACCTGAGGGAGTGCGCGGTCGATATCATCGAGGGACCGGTGACCCGCTACGGCGCGCATGGAATGGGGCTTTCGATCTATATACGCGATCCGGAAGGCAACGTCATCGAGCTGAAACAGATGCCGAAGTGACCCGAAACCTGGTCCCGTCAGGTGCCTCTTCGCTGGACACAGTTGCCAGCTTTTGTGTCAAGAGCGCTTGTTTTTGGTTGCTACCACACTAGAATCTCTCCCGATGACAAAATCCAACTTTCGAATCCTGCGGCCATTCCTCACGGTGGTCGCGCTTATAGGGGCTGCGGCGTTGTCGGGATGTTCGGGCGGCGGACCCGCGAAAACCGCGCAGACCTACGTCGACAATCTGAAGTTGTACAACTACCCGGCGGCCTACCAGGCCCTGTCGCATCAGGATCAGATCGATAAGTCGATGGACGATTTTCTGAGCGCGATACCGCTCGCGCCGGATGTCACCCGCGACTGGTTCAAAGGTGTCCTCGGCGCCCAGGAATTTGTCGTCGGCGATGTGAAGCAGGAAGGTGACGACAAGGCGGTGGTCACGGTCAAGGTCACTCGCCCTGATTTGCCGCTATGGGAACGCACCATCGACGCCACTACCGATCCGAATTCCGGCCCCGACCAGGCCGCGCAAAAGACGCTCACCGAGAAAACCTTCCCGAAGGTGACCTACGACGACGACATCGTCGCGGTGAAGGAAGGCGGCGATTGGAAGATCCTATACAATTATCCGCAAAAGGAATCCGTCGAGAAGAAACACAAGGAAGGCATCGAGGCCTACCACAAGCACGACTACGATAAGGCCATTGCCGCGTACCAGGCCGCGATCGCCGAGTTGGACAAGGACGAGGCGACCGGCAACGCCGGAATAAAATTCCGCCTGCAGAAGGAACTTGACGATATCAATAACGTCAAGGCGCAGATTCCGGACGGCCAGGCCTACGTTCCGAAGCTCGCGCTCAGCGACGTCGACATGAAGATGGCGGCCTCGCGGGTGCCGGGAATCTTCGGCAAGATCACCAACAACGGCGATAAGGCGATCGATGAAATCGTCGTCACCGTGACCTACTCCGAGGGCAAGGGCAAAAAGAAAAAGCAGGTCTTCTCGGAAGAGCATTCGATCGTCGTAACGCCAATCGAGTTCGTCAATTTCTCTCGCCCGGTGCTTCCGTTCGTACCTGGCGAGACGCGCAGCTTCGGCTTCAAGCTGACCGCGCCGCCCGACGTCCAGAACAAAGCCACGCCCGACCTCGAAGTGAGCGGCGTCGTTTTCACCCAGTCCAAGGCGCCGTTGCCGAAGCCACCCGCACAGCCCACTCCGACACCGGCATCCGCGGCCTCCCCTGGAGCGCCTGCCGCGGCTGGAAGCCCTGCGGCCGCACCTCCGCCGCC
>VFSW01000081.1_pt1 | contig 112743 bp, 114 predicted proteins | sample 5358111 | NCBI WGS metagenome assembly VFSW01 (sample SAMN11554181, study PRJNA540505) | mine drainage metagenome | isolation source: sediment from site ElyBrook_90M | place: USA: Ely Copper Mine, Vershire, VT | collected 2017 | reverse complement strand
CATTCTGAATTGTTTTAACCAGCGCGCCAATTTGTTTGGTCGCCTCGGCTGAACGTTCCGCCAGCCGCTGCACTTCTTCCGCAACGACCGAGAAGCCGCGTCCTGCCTCTCCGGCTGAAGCGGCCTGAATCGCAGCGTTCAGCGCCAGCACATTGGTCTGCTCGGTAATATCGGAAATCAGGTCCACGATTTCCCCGATTTCCTGTGAACTCTCACCGAGTCGCTTGATACGCTTCGAGGTGTCCTGAATGTGTTCGCGTATGCCGTCCATACCCGCGATCGAATTTCGCACGGCGAGCGCACCCTGAGTTGTCACCTGCTGCGTATGCCTGCCCACTTCTGCCGCCTGCAGCGCGGCCGCGTCAACCTCGCTGATGGATCTTGCAATCAGCTGCACCGACTCTTCAGCGTCCTTTATTTCTTTCACCTGCTTCTGCGTGGCTACCAGCAAACGCTGTGCGATTCCTTCCGAATCTTCCGTTGCCAAGCCCATCTGTTTCGATGCCTCGGTAATCCGGGCAACCAGTTTGTGCAACTCTTCAGCGGTGTAATTGATCGAATCAGCAACCGCCCCGGTTATTTCTTCTGTCACCGTCGCACGCACTGTCAGATCGCCGTCCGCCAGATCGCTCAGCTCGTTCATCAGCCGCAAAATTGCATTTTGCGTTTGCTTGTTGGTTGCCTCCGCCAGCACAGCACGGTGACGCGCCTCATTCACATAAGCCTTGAACAACAACCACATGAAGGCCAGCAGAGCTATGGCTGACAACCCCATCACCAGACCGGTAAATTGTCCGTGGGTCGTTTGACTGTATTGAGCGAGCAAGTCTTGCGACTGCTTCAGCATCTTCTCAGTATCATCCAGAACGTTTTTTCCGGCCTCATGGGACAGATGCACGATATCGGTATTGGCTGTAATGAAGTCCACCAGAGACTGGTAACTGGCAAGATCATCTTTAAGCTGCGCCACCGATGGGTCGCTTAAAGGCATTTCGTTGAGCAACCCGCGCACTTCACGCAGCCTGGGTTCCAGATCAGGCAGACCCTCTGTGGATGAAGTGATCAGCACCGTCTGCATGGTATTGATAATCTGGCCCAGCAACCGGCTGATCCGATCCGCCTTCTGCGCGTTGCCAGGCGCAGCTTTATCCGCAATCCGGTTGGACAGATTCATGATATCAGCGTGAACTTCGGTGCCGTGATTCAATGTGACCAGAACAGGTCGCCCCTTTACCATTTCGTCAAGCGATGCCTCGGTTTGCTTCCACTGAGCGATCAGCTTATTCAGCGTTTCGCGCGGCGCGCCTTCCGTGGCGGGGAGGCTCTCATTTTCACCCTTGTCCAGCTTGGTCAGTATCGCAGAGAAATCTTCACGGGTCTTGTCTATACCATCATAGGCCGCCGAATCACCGGAGAAGCTGGCCGCCGTATCCTTGGCAAGGCGCTGCGTCAACATCCCCAAGTCACTGGATAACTCCAGATACCGAGCGCCGTTCAGCGTATCGGTGTAGTCGATACCTACTGCCATAAATCCGATCAAGAATGACAGAGCCACGCCGCCGCCCAACATCTGCAACTGCTCGGTGAACGGCAAATGGCCGATCAAGGGTAAAGGTTTTTCTACCGTCGCATCTTTATTAACTGCATTGCCAGACCTGAAACTTGGTAATTTAAGCTTGAATGCCATATTCATTTTCTCCGGGGGACACGCTAAATACCTATCAAATACCTATTTGCAAAAATTCCGGCTGCCCAAGCAGCCCAAGCACATCCAGCTTGCGCCAAGCTACACCTTGTTCATCAACATATTGATCTGTCTGCTTCTCATCGCGTTGCCATTTGCTGGTGTCGCGCAGACCAAACACCTTTTCCACCAGCAACGCCGCATTGAACGCATAACGTTCCGCAACCAGCAGCAGACGATTGGCAATCGCACCGGAGGCTGCGCCCTGATGCATGAAGGCCGCCATGTCGGCAACACAATATAAATTGCCGCGCACATTGGCAACGCCGCGAAACCACGGACGGGTCAGCGGTACAGGCGCCAAGGGCGGCATCGACAACACCTCGCTGATATCCACCATCTCCACCAGATAGTTCTGCCCGGCGATCTGTATTCCCAGCAATGACAATTGACCGCCCAGACGGCTTTTGTCCTGCATGCGATCGCTGAGGTTTTGCTGAAATTCGCGCAGATTGAGTCGCTTAGACATAACTATTCAGCGCTCAATCAAATGAGTGCTGCAATTTTGCTGAGCAACTCCGCTACATTGACGGGCTTGACCAGGTAATCCTTCGCACCCTGGCGCATCCCCCAAATTTTGTCGGTATCCTGATCCTTGGTGGTGCAAAGCAACACCGGAATATTAGCCGTGACAGGGTCTTTCGTGATCGCGCGGGTTGCCTGAAAACCATTCAGACCCGGCATCACCACATCCATCAGCACCAGATCCGGCATGTCCTGTTTGGCCTTGGCCACGCCCATTTCGCCGCTCTCGGCAAAAGAAACTTCGAAGCCCTGTTTCGTCAAAATTTCGCCAAGAATATGTCGTTCCGTTGCCGAATCGTCCACCACCAATATTTTTTTAATAGCCATATTCACGCTCCTCTGAGCCTTCCTGTGTGTGCAAGATAACTGATTCTATCAGGCTTTTTTTATTAAACGGTTTGATTAGATACTGGTCGGAACCGGCCAGCTTTCCCCGTGCGCGGTCGAACAGCGTATCCTTGCTGGTCAACATCACGACGGGAATATTTTTAAATTGCGGGTTGCTTTTGATCAACGCACAGGTCTGATAACCATCCAGCCTTGGCATCATCACATCGACGAATATGATATCGGGGTGGGTATCCACCACCTTTGACAGGCCGTCAAATCCATCCTCGGCAAGGACAACCTCGCACCCCGCTTGCGACAGAAATATTTCCCCACTGCGCCGAATGGTGTTGCTGTCGTCAATCAACACCACTTTGACGCCAGACAATGGCAAATTTGCGCTCAACCTACCTCCCTTGCTGTGTCGAAACTACAAACCTAAGGAACCCATCCTCATATCCTAACCTATAGCCTATCGTCTTGGCAATTTTAACTGCCTTGTAAAATTCAACGCCGCCAGAACTGCGGAGTAAACAGTATCAGCACTGTGAATATTTCAAGTCGCCCGATCAGCATGGCCAGTGTACATATCCAGATCTGAAAATCCGTTAATCCTTGATAGTTGCTGGCTGGCCCCACAACCCCCAGCCCTGGACCTGCATTATTGATGCAGGCAATCACTGCCGAAAACGCCGACACAAAGTCCAGACCGCTGATCAACAACGCAAAGGTCAATGTCACCACGCTTATAAAATACAGAAAAATAAAACCCAGCACCGAGAAAACCACATTATTCGGAATAACCTGTCCGCCGATTTTCAGCGGATTCACAGCAGCCGGATGCAGCAACCTGATGAACTCGCGTCCTGCCTGCTTGAACAGCACCAGCGTTCTTATCATCTTGATGCCGCCCCCGGTAGAGCCCGAACTTGCGACGATGCAACTCAGAAACAGCATCCACAGCGGCGCAAAAATCGGCCAGGCATTAAAGTCTGCATTGGACAGACCGCAGTCTGTCGCCATCGACACCACATTAAAACTGGCATAGCGCAGCGCTGTCCAGAAATTAGGATAACTTCCCTTCCACCACAGAAAAACCGCAATCCCAGCACAGCTGATCAGCACCAACCCTATCGTGGACAAGCCCTCCACATCCAACCGATAGGGCAGGAGACTCTTCTCCCTCAAGGCCAGAAAGTGGGTCGCAAAATTCATCGCCGCCAGCAGCATGAACACCATCAACACCGCCTCGATGGCCGGAGAATTGAAATAAGCTATGCTGGCGTCATGCGTCGAAAATGCGCCCAATCCCATCGCGGCGAAGGCGTGACAAATCGCATCCAGCCAATTCATGCCGACCAGTTTCAAAGATGCAATACAGGCCAGCGTGATGCCCAGATAAACCAGCCACAGATTGCGCGCCGTCTCGGTGATGCGTGGCGTGAGCGCTGTGTCTTTCATCGGTCCCGGCGTTTCTGCCTTGAACAGCTGACGACCACCTATGCCCAGCAGCGGCATCACCGCCACCGCCAGCACGATGATACCCATACCCCCCAGCCAGTTCAGCTCATGCCGCCAGATGTTGATGGCCGGCGGCAGCGCATCCAGCCCGGTCAGCACGGTAGCACCTGTAGTAGTCAACCCTGACATGGTTTCAAAATAGGCATCGGTAAAAGACAGGCCCGGCAATGCCATCAACAAAGGCAAGGTTGCAACGGCTGGCATCGCTGCCCACATCGCCACCACCAGCAAATAACCGTGCCTGATCGAAAGCTCGCCCTTGTTGCGGCGCGTGGACAGCCACATCACGCCACCGATGATCACCGTCCATCCCATCGCCAGCAGAAAATCTAGCAGCATAGGGAGGTCAGCATAGATCAGCGCCGTGATCACCGGCATCACATAGGCCAGGCTGAACAACACGATCATCAGCCCCAGCGCGTGAATAACCGTGCGTTCCATCAGAAGAATCCGAGGTTAACCTGAAACAGCTTCTCGACTTTCTTTACCATCTGCTTGTTGATGACAAACACGATGACATGATCCTCGGCCTCGATCACCAGGTCATGATGCCCCATGATGACTTCCTCGCCTCGCACTATCGCGCCTATCGTCGCTCCCTTGGGCAGATCTATTTCATCGATGCGCCGCCCCACCACTTTGGATGATTGACGATCGCCGTGCACCACCAGCTCCAGCGCTTCTGCAGCCCCGCGGCGCAATGAATGCACAGCGGCCACATCGCCTTGCCTCACGTAAGCCAGCAATGAGCCGATGGTGATCTGCGCCGGGGACAGCGCGATGTCTATCTTGCCGCTCTGCACAAGGTCAACATAGGCACTGCGATTGATCAGCGAGATCACTTTGCGCGCTCCGGCCTGCTTGGCAAGCAGTGACGACATGATGTTGTTCTCGTCGTCGTTGGTCAACGCGCAAAACACATCCACTTCATCAACGCCTTCCTGCTGCATCAATTTTTCATCCGTGCCGTCACCGTTCAGCACCAGCGTTTTGGACAACTCCTCGGCCAGCTTTTCACAGGATTTCTTGTTGAACTCGATGAGCTTTACCTGATAGTCACGCTCAAGCGCTTTGGCCAGACGGCGGCCGATATTGCCGCCGCCTGCGATCATTATGCGACGCGCAGGTTTATCCATGCGGCGCATTTCTTTCAACACACTGCGGATATTTTTAGTCGCGGCAATAAAGAAAATTTCGTCGCCATCCTCAACCACCGTGCCGCCCTCGGGAATCAGCGGACCATCCTTGCGGAAGATCGCCGCGACGCGTGTATCGACCTGTGGCATGTGGGTGCGCAAAAAACTGAGCGGCTTCCCGACCAGCGGCCCGCCTGTGAAAGCGCGCACCGCCACCAGTGACGCCTTTCCATGAGAGAATTGCAACACCTGCAACGCCTCGGGAAATTCAATCAGCTTGGTGATGTAATCGGTGAGTATCTGCTCGGGACAGATGGAAAAATCCACACAAAAATTATCCTTGCTGAATAGCTCGGGACGTTCCAGATAATCGGCCGAGCGAATTCTGGCGATGCGTGTCGGCGTATTGTAGAGGCTGGCCGCCAGCTTGCATGCCACCATATTGACTTCATCGCTTTGCGTCACCGCAAGCAACATGTCAGCCTCTGCAATGCCCGCCTGCTCGAGCACAGTAGGATGAGAGGCACTGCCGGCCAGCGTGCGCAGGTCCAGCCGTTCCTGCAACAGTGCCAGCTTTGCCGCGTCCTGATCCACGACGGTGATATCGTTAGCCTCGCCCACCAGGCTTTCCGCCACAGTTGAACCGACCTGACCCGCACCCAGTATCAATATTTTCAAAGCATTTCCCTAAGTCCTGAAAAAACTGTTATCCGCAGATTAAACGGATTAGCACAGATTTAAAACTGCAAACAGTGTTTTAGCGCCTCTTGATTCCTTCTGCGTGAATCTGTGTAATCCGTGGAGACTGCTCTTAAATAACGTGAGTTCACTGCTGCGCGCGTATCCAGTTTTTCCACTCATTAAACATCGTCTCGCTGCGCGCTGCGATGACAGAACGCTGCCAGATATCGCCCGCCAAGAAATCATCGCTCTCAATGCAACAGGCATATCCACCCGCCTCCGACATGATCAGCATCCCTGCCGCATAATCCCAGAGTTTTTGCCCGCCATGCAGATAAAGGTCATAGCGTCCGGCTGCTGTATAACACCAGTCCAGCGCGCTGGCGCCAAAGTTGCGCTGCGATGCGCAAGGCGGATGCATCGCCAGCATCGCCGCCAATTTGGGATGCAGCCGTTTCAAGTCCACATTCGCCAGCGCCCGATCCATCGTCTGTGCAATAATGCGTCCGAGCAGTTTTTCACCATTCAGGTATGCGCCCTTGCCGGACTCGGCGGCAAACATTTCATCCGACACCGGGTCATAGACCACGCCCAGCACGCTCTTGCCATCGCGCAGCAAAGCCACAGACACTGCAAAATAAGGCAGGCCGTGCACAAAGTTGGAGGTGCCGTCTATCGGATCAACACACCACAAGCCTTCCTGGGCAGATTGCCAGATCGCGCGCTGCTCATCCTCGGACATTTCCTCGCCTAACACCGGCACATTGCAGATAGCCTGCAGCTTCCTGGCCAGTGCCGTTTGCGTTGCGATATCCGCATCGGTGCACAGACTGCCATCGCTCTTGTGCTGATGCGCCACCTTCAGATAACGCGGCATGATTTCTTCAGCCGCCACCAGCTTGACTGCCGCAATGGTCGCCTTGAGCAGCGCGCCCATGCCAGGAACACCGTTTTTCGACAGCCGCGCCATGTTACTCATTTTTCCATTTTATCGAGCAACCCATACTGGCAATTTGCTCACGCGGCCCCTGCCCGGTCTTTGCCACCTGCAGCATTGCGTTATACAAATCGCGGGGCGCATCTGCCACAAGTTCCTTGCGCGATGCGTCCAGACGACCGCGATATTGCAACTCAAGGTTGGCATTGAATCCGAAAAAATCAGGTGTACATACCGCGCCGTAATCCTTGGCCACCTGCTGGCTCTCGTCCAGAACGTAAGGAAAAGGATAATGATATTGCTCGGCGACAAGTTTCATGTTGCCGAATGAGTCTTCCGCATACTCCGCCACATCGTTGGACATGATGGCGATGCTGTTGATGCCGTGCTGCTGCAACTCAAGCGTATCGCGCACCAGACGCTCGCGTATGGATTTCACATAAGGGCAGTGGTTGCAGATGAACATCACCAGCAAACCGTTCTTGCCGCGCGCCTTTTCAAGACTGTAGCGCTGGCCGTCCACGCCCGGCAGATCGAAATCGCGGGCCTTCCAGCCGAAGTCGCACAGAGGTGGTTGCAAACTGACCATTAAATGCTCCTGACAAAATATTTTATGGCGGTATATTATCACGCCTACAGCCACTCTTACTTCAGTCATCATGCCGCGCTTTTACTGCCCGCCGCCTCTTCCCCTCCAGGGTTCATTCAACCTGCCCGCAGATGCGGCACATCATGCCAGCCGTGTGCTCCGTCTGCGCGAGGGCGATAAGGTGCAAATTTTCGACGGGCTGGGCGTTGAGTGTCACGGTGTCATCGAATCGCTTAGCGGCAAACAGGTCATCGTAAGCGACATCACAAAGATCGACGTCAACCGCGAATCATCGCTGCCCGTGCTGCTGGCGCAGGCTTTGTCCAGCAGTGAAAAAATGGACTGGGTCATACAGAAGGCCACCGAACTTGGCGCAACAGAAATTCAGCCGCTCGCGACCGAACGCAGCGTTGCAAAACTTTCTGCCGAACGCGCCGAGCGCCGCACCGAACATTGGCAACAAGTTGCCATCTCGGCCTGCGAACAATGCGGACGCAACGTGCTGCCGGTGATACAAGCTCCGGTGGACATCATGGTGTGGTTACAACAAATGCGGGCGAATGACAGCAGCAAATTCATCCTGTTACCGCAAGGTGCCGTATCATTGCAGAGCCGGAAAAAACCTACGGGCACAGCCGTATTGCTGATAGGTGCGGAAGGCGGCTTTTCACAGGCCGAGAGCGAATCCGCACAGCTTTGCGGCTTTACACCCATAAGGTTGGGTGCACGCATACTGCGCACCGAGACCGCAGCCGTTGCGGGACTGTCCGCACTGCAAACACTCTGGGGCGATTTTTGCTAACGCCCAGGACAACGAGTTAGGAGAACACCATGCCATATGTCAATATCCGCATCGCAGGCAGTTTGAGCCGCGAACAGAAATCCAGGATCGCCGAAGAAATCACGGATACTCTTGAGCGCATCGCGCTTAAACCCGCCTCATATACCTATATCGCTTTCGACGAACTGCCGGACGAAAACTGGGCCATCGCAGGCCGGTTGCTCGATGAACAATAAACACAGGAGAACATAATGCCAATTGCAAGCAACCCCGCCGATTTCGTCGCCTGGTTTCGCTCCGTGGCGCCTTACATCAACAGCTTCCGCGGCAAGACTTTCGTCATCGCGTTCGGTGGCGAAGTGGTTGCCGACGGAAAATTCGTCGAGTTGACGCATGACTTCAACCTGCTGGCCGCGCTCGGCATCCGGCTGGTGCTGGTGCACGGCGCGCGGCCGCAGATCGAGCAGCATCTGGCCAAAATGAATCTGGAAGACAACTACCACCAGGGTATACGCTTGACCGATGCTGTGACTATGCAATGCGTCAAGGAAGCGGTCGGCCGGGTGCGCGTTGAGATCGAGGCGCTGCTGTCCATGGGGCTGGCAAATTCACCGATGGCCAATGCAGACATACGCGTTGCAGGCGGCAACTTCATCACTGCACAGCCTATAGGCGTCATCAACGGCGTGGACCTGCAACACACAGGCTGCGTGCGCAAGGTGGATGTCGCAGCGCTCAACGATCGCATGGAGTTCGGCGAAGTAGTCCTGCTCTCGCCACTCGGCTATTCGCCCACAGGAGAAGTGTTCAATCTCACGCTGGAAGACGTCGCCACCGCAACTGCCATCGCACTGGATGCGGACAAGCTGGTATTTCTGATGGACACCGACGGGGTGCAAGACAAAAAGGGTGAGCTGCTCAAAGAGCTGACCGTCACCCAGTCGCTCTCCGAACTATCGTCGAATAAAAAACTACCGGATGATGTGAACCTCTTTCTGCCCTGCGCAATACGCGCTTGCGAAGCAGGTGTCGCGCGCACTCATCTGATCAGTCGCCACACCGACGGCGCTATTTTGCAAGAGTTGTTCAGCAATGAAGGCATAGGCACGATGGTCGTCGAGTCCACACTCAACACCTTGCGCGATGCGTCGATCGAAGATGTCGGCGGCATCCTGAAACTACTGATTCCATTGGAAGAGCAAGGCATACTTGTCAGGCGCAATCGCGAGCTGCTGGAACGCGAGATTGAACGCTTCGTGGTGCTGGAGCACGACCATCGCATCGTCGGTTGCGCCGCACTCTACCCTTTTCCGGACGAGGCTGCTGCCGAGCTTGCCTGCCTCGCGGTCGATGTGCAATGCCGCGATTGCGGCTATGGCGAGGCCATACTCAACCACATGACAGCGCTTGCCAAAACTCAGAAGCTGAAGAAACTGTTCGTGCTGACCACGCGCACCGCGCACTGGTTTTTGGAGCGCGGCTTCAAGGAAAGCGATGTTTCCGCGCTGCCATCCCAGAAGAAATCGCTGTACAACTACCAGCGAAAATCCAAAGTGTTTGTCAGGAAAATTTAATCAGGCGTTAAAATGCCGGCGTTGTTCAAAGCAGCAATTTCATCACTCTCGCACAAGGTAAACTTATGATAGTTCGCAGCAGACCGTCCGGCTTGAGATTGTTTTTAGTTCTTCGCGGTTCGGTACTGCATCAGATATGGGGGGTATTATTGGTAAATATCGCCCTTGCCACTTTAGTCACGTTGAATCACGGCGACCTTTTTAGGCTGAAAATTACGCTCACTGCCATTCCATTTACACTCATCGGATTAGCATTGGCCATTTTTCTGGGCTTTAGAAATAATGCGGCTTATGATCGTTACTGCGAAGGTCGAAAGCTGTGGGGGGAGATCGTTTTACAGAGTCGAAATTTCTCTCGCCAGTGCCTGACACTCATAGCGCATCCGGAAAAAATCAAGGATGGCGTCGGACTTCAAGATGTGCGCATCAGAATGATTTATCGCACGATTGCCTTCTCTCATGCGCTGCGCCACATGTTGCGTGATACCGATGCCACTGCTGAACTCAAACCGTTACTCGAAAAAAACGAATGGCAGCAAATCAGCAAAGCCGACAATATCCCCGACTATCTGATGCATCAAATGGGTCGCGACTTGCGTTTGTGCTTGGATGAAAAACGGCTTGATGCATATCTTGCGGTCGCCATCGACAAAACCATATCTTCAATGACTGCTGCTGCAGCCTCCTGCGAACGGATCAAAAGCACCCCTATTCCCTTTTCATACACGCTGATGCTGCATCGAACAGCTTATATGTACTGTTTCTTGCTGCCTTTTGGTCTTGTAGATACGATAGGTTTCATGACACCCTTTGTTGTGGGCATAGTCGCTTACACTTTTTTCGGACTGGATGCACTAGGCGATGAAATCGAAGAGCCTTTCGGCAATTCACCGAACGATTTGGCACTGAATGCGATTTGCCGCTCGATTGAAATCAATCTGCGTGACTCAATGGGAGACAAGCACGAGTTGATCCCACTTGTACCGATAAACTATTGTTTAATGTAATGACCAAGGGGACTGAAAACATAACCCGTCAACGCCCATTCCACCAGGCAACCACAAAAGCGTGGGGATGGTGAATCAGTGTAGTGCCCGATTGACTTTCGCCAGCGCTGTTTCGTCAAGCTCACCCACAGCAGCTTTTAAGCGCAACTCGCTCAACAGGTAGTCGTATTCGGCCTGATACAAATCACGACGCGTCGAATAGAGCTGCTGCTGTGCGTTCAGCACATCGAGGTTGGTGCGCACGCCCACCTCCTGACCCAGCTTGCTGGAAGCCAGCACGGTTTCACTGGCGGCTTGCCTGCCCCACCTTCCTGTGCCAGACCTTTGTCAAGTGGGCAGGCTCAACCATACCGCTGCCCTACTGTGCCGGCGCCTACTATCAGCAGCAACGCCAAATGGAATGTTCTCATCGCGTGGCCGCACGAGCCCTGGCCATCAAGCGAATCCGCATAATCTACAGTTGTTGGAAAAACAGGACAACTTATGGTGAATCTGTCTATTTGAAATCACTAAAGCGCAGAGGACAGCCGTTGTTGAACAGCGCCATGGAATCCGCAAAAACAACGTGACGGTCTACCTCAGGGCGCGAAGCGGAATTTCAAATTTTCTGAAAGCAATATTCGGGTCACCCACGTGTTTGGAGGCGGAATGTTGGGAAGTTTGCGTGAGATAAGCGGTGAGGCCTGCCCGCGTGGTGACGCGGGCAGGAGTCAGAGCCTTCGTGTAACCAGCGACTTGGAGAACGTTGTTTGTTCGCCTAGTCGAATGGCTAGTCGTTTCATCAGGACATCGTCAAGGGACTGGAGAGATGGACGCCTGCGGGGAGTACGCCGCAAGGCGCGGTCATCAGCCCACCGCTGGCAAACCTCTATCTGCACCCCTTGGACGAAAGAATAACAAAATTGGGCTATGCGAGTTTTTGCCCGCTGGGCAAAATCCCTGCCTACCCCGATTCGCATGGTGCGTTACGCCGACGACTTTGTAATCTTGTGTGAGCGCGCGGAACAGGCGCAAAAGGCACTTGCAGAAGTCCGTGCGTGGGTCGAAGAAAATGGCTTGACTCTGCATCCGGATAAAACTCATATCATGGTCAGAGGCTGGTATGGCTATTTCAAGCATGCCGACCAATGGATATTTCCAAGTCTCGACGGATTTATTCGTCGTCGATTGCGAGTGATATTGCGCAAGCAGGAAAAGCGACTTGGGATGGGAAAATGTTATGCCGATCACAAAAGCTGGCCAAATACGTACTTCGCGGCACTCGGGCTGTTCACCATGACAGAAGCCAGAATGTCAGCGGGCCAGCCCCGATGAGGAAACCACTGACTGGAGAGCCGTATGCGGGAGAATCGCACGTACGGTTCGGAGGGAGGGGAGGCGAAAGCTTTCTCTACATCTATAGTCATACAAAAGCGCTGGATTCCCGCCTCCGCGGGATAACCAGCGACTTGCCAGCTTGCTGGCTTAGTCGATGGCTGGTGGTTTTATCAATAACACTGCCGTGTCAACTTGCGCGCATCTCCAGCATCAGATGATTGATGCGCTTGACGAAGCCTGCAGGATCGTCGAGCTGTCCACCTTCGGCAAGCAAGGCCTGATCAAACAGCACGGCAGCCCAGTCATCGAAGTGCTGAGTCTCATCCTTTAATCTCATCACCACCGGATGCTGCGGATTGATTTCCAGGAAGGGCTGGGATTCGGGTATCTTCTGGCCTGCGGCTTTCAGCATGCGCGCCATGTTGCCGCTCATGTCGTCTTCGTCCGCCACGAGGCATGCGGGGGAGTCGGTCAGGCGATGCGTGATCCTGACTTCCTTGACGCGTCCATCGAGGCTGGCCTTGATCTTGTCAGTCAGATCCTTGTACTCGGTGGCCTGTTTTTCCTGATCCTGTTTTTCAGCTTCGTCTTCGAGTGCGCCCAGATCTAGACCGCCCTTGGCAACGGACACCAGCGATTTTTCATTGAACTCGGTCAGTGCGCCCACCACCCATTCGTCCACGCGGGCCGAGAGCAGCAGCACTTCGATGCCCTTCTTGCGGAACACTTCCAGATGCGGGCTGTTCTTCGCGGCGTTAAAACTATCCGCCGTGATGAAGTAAATCTTGTCCTGGCCTTCTTTCATGCGGCCGATGTAGTCAGAAAGCGATACGGTCTCGGCAGGCATGTCGGAAAGTGTCGAGGCGAAGCGCAATAGCCCGGCGATCCTGTCCTTGTTGGCAAAGTCCTGCCCCACGCCTTCTTTGATCACCTGACCGAACTCGCCCCAGAACTTGGCAAATTTTTCCGCGTCGTTGGCAGCCAGATCCTCCAGCAGGCCGAGCACCTTCTTGGTGCAGCCTTCGCGGATCGCCTTGATGTCTTTCGATTCCTGAAGAATTTCGCGCGACACATTCAGCGGCAGATTGTTGGAATCGACGACGCCGCGCACAAAGCGCAGATAGGAGGGCAGCAACTGTTCAGCATCGTCCATGATGAACACACGTTTCACATAGAGCTTGATGCCGTGCTGAGCCTTGTGATCCCACAGATCAAACGGCGCACGGGCAGGAATATAGAGCAGCTGGGTGTATTCCTGACGGCCTTCCACACGTGCATGAGTCCAGGCCAGTGGATCATCGTAATCGTGACCGACATGCTTGTAGAACGCCTTGTACTCATCGTCCGTGATTTCGTTCTTCGCGCGCGCCCACAACGCGGATGCCTGATTGATGGTCTCGTCCTCATCCGTGACGATCTGGTTGCCGTCTTTCCATTCTTCCTTCTTCATCACGATGGGCTGGACGATATGGTCGGAATACTTGCGGATGATGGAGCGTATCTTGTGACCTGCGAGCAGATCATCCTGATCTTCCCTCAGATGCAGCGTGATGGTGGTGCCGCGCTGCGCTTTCTCAACCATCTCGATGGAGAATTCGCCGCCGCCATCCGACTCCCAGGACACGCCCTGATCGGCATGTTCGCCGGCACGGCGGGTCGTCACCACGACTTTGTCCGCCACGATAAACGCGGAATAAAAACCCACGCCGAACTGGCCGATCAGCCCCGCATCTTTTTGCTGGTCGCCGGAGAGCTTTGAGAAAAACTCGCGCGTGCCCGATTTTGCAATGGTGCCCAGATTGCTGATGACTTCGTCGCGGTTCATGCCGATGCCGTTGTCGCTGATGGTAAGCGTGCGCGCTTCCTTGTCGTAGCTCAAACGTATCTGCAACTCGGAATCGTTCTCGAACATCGCGTCATTGTGCAAAGCCTCGAAGCGCAGCTTGTCGCAGGCGTCGGACGCATTGGACACCAGCTCGCGCAAAAAGATTTCGCGGTTGGAATACAGGGAGTGGATCATCAATTGCAGAAGCTGCTTTACTTCTGTCTGAAACCCCATGGTTTCGCGGTTAGTGTTTTCAGTCATGGCCATCCTTTGTTACGGTTAAAGAGAGTGGCGACTAGATGGGGCGGATATGCAGATTTTCAAGAGGGGGAAAAGCGGGATTGAGACCGCAGGGGTCTTGATAAAACAACTAAACATTATCTAAGTGCGGAAAACATGCGCTAAGATAATGTTTATCCCACGAAACGACGGAGCTAAGGACCGCAGGGGTCTTCCCACGCAACAACGCAGCCAAGGCTGCTGTTGCTGAATGAAAGCTTCTGTTTCTGAGTGAAGGATTGAGGAAACTGCAATTTCAAATTTAGTCCGGTTGCCGTAAACTTAAAAAACGCAGTTGGCAGATCATCTCCCCCTTCGATACGCCCGCCCTTCTATACATCAGGGCGAACGGACTATTCACCAAACGGGTGACTGCTTCAAAAACCGTTCGTGCTGATGTCCTTCGATACCTCAGGAGGCGCTATAGAAGCATGGACGGTTTTTTATAGGTTCAACTGCGTTTTTTAGGATAAAGGATGCTTCAGCATGACATCAGCAAAGCGCGGACTTTGCAGAATTTCCGCCAGCCAGATGCGCAGCGCGGGGTAGGGCGCTTTTGCGAACCAGTTTGCGTCGACTCCTGCGAATTGCCGGATGAAGGGAAAGATGGCCGCATCGGCAATCGACAGTTCATCAGCCAACAGATGGCGCGTTGCATTCAGGCGATCTTCAAGCTGCCGCAAAAAAATTTCACCCGCAGCGCGGAAATGTTCACGGGATAATTCGCTGTCTGCATATTTGTAGCCGTCCAGCGCCTGCTTGAAACCTGTATCGTTGATACCGATCAATGGTTGTGCGGCCAGAAGATATGCATCCTGGCAGCCCAGCCAGTTTTCAGGGTCGTGCTGACGCAAGGCCCATTGCATGATGTCAAAGCTCTCATCGATGACGGTGCCATCCGGCAGAACCAGAACAGGTACGCTTCCCTTTGGTGAAACGGCCAGCATGTGGTCGGGTTTGTTGCGCAGATCGACTTCGCGCAGTTCATATGTCACGCCGCTTGCATGCAAGGCCATGCGCGCGCGTATCGCATAAGGGCAGCGGCGAAAAGAATAGAGGATCGTCAAGTGTTGAACTGATTGGAAAACTGTATGAGCTTTTCCAGCATGGCCTTTGCCTTGCCGCTGGCAATCATTTCATAGGCAAGAGAGACGCCTTCCGCCAGCGTGCTGCTCATTCCCGAAACGTAGATCGCGGCGCCTGCATTCAGCTGCACGATGTCGCGCGGTGCACCTGCCTCGTTGTTCAGCACGCCGCGCAGCATGTCGCAGGCCTCATCGACATTCGCCACGCGCAAGAGATCGTTAGATGCTGTGGATAAGCCGAATTGTTCCGGGCTGATGGTGTATTCGCTGACAGCGCCATCCTTCAGTTCCGCGATGCAGGTCCTGGCGTTGACGGATATTTCGTCCATGCCGTCCATGCCGTGCACCACCAGCACATGGTGGCTGCCCAGTCGCTGCAACACGCGCGCCATGATGCCGACGAGATCTGCATGAAAAACGCCCAACACCTGATTGTCGGCGCCCGCAGGATTGGTCAGCGGCCCCAAGACGTTGAACATCGTGCGAACACCGAGCTCGCGGCGCACAGGCGCTGCATACTTCATCGCGCCGTGAAAGTTGGGTGCAAACATGAAACCGATGCCGATGGTATCCACGCAAAGCGCGACCTGCTCCGGCGTGAGATTCACATTGACGCCGAGTCTCTCCAGCACATCCGCGCTGCCACAGGTTGAGGATACCGAGCGCCCGCCGTGTTTGGCGACATGCGCGCCCGCTGCGGCTGCGACCAGCGCGCTGGTCGTTGAAATGTTGAATGTGCTGATGCCATCTCCACCCGTGCCGCAGGTGTCCACCAGATGTTCACGGTTTGCAACCGGCACCTTGGTGGCGAATTCGCGCATTACAAATGCGGCGGCGGAAATTTCGCCGACGGTTTCTTTCTTGACGCGCAAGCCGACGAGGATGCCCGCGATCTGCGCGGGTGACACTTCGCCGCTCATGATCTGGCGCATCAGTGACAACATCTCGTCGTAAAAAATTTCCCGCTGATCGATGAGTCTTACCAGTGCCTGTTGTGGAGTGATCATGCGCGCCCTTCAAGAAAATTCTTCAGCATCTCATGCCCGTGTTCGGTGAGTATGGACTCGGGATGAAACTGCACGCCGTGCACCGCCATCGTCCTGTGGCGCACACCCATGATCTCTCCGTCGTCTGTCCACGCGGTGATTTCCAGGCAGTCCGGCAGGCTTTCCTTCTCGATCACCAGTGAATGGTAGCGCGTAGCAAGAAACGGGTTGGGAAGTCCCGTGAAAACGCTGTTGTTCAGGTGATTTATCAACGACGTCTTGCCGTGCATCAGTTGCTTGGCATGAACGATCTTGCCGCCGAATGCCTGACCTATGCTCTGATGACCCAGGCATACGCCGAGGATAGGAATCCTGCCTGCGAATTGCTTTATCGTTGCGACCGAGATACCGGCCTCGTTCGGCGTGCAGGGGCCGGGCGATATCACGATGTGCTGCGGATTCATTTTCTGAATCTGCTCTGTCGTGATCTCGTCGTTGCGATGTACGACCACATCCGCACCCAGCTCGGCGAAATACTGCACCAGGTTGTAGGTGAAGGAGTCGTAATTGTCGATCATCAGTAACATAAGGCACCCAGCATATTCAATGGCTGTGAATCATACCATTTATATGGGGATTTTCACCCTGTGCTGATTCAAGTTGACGGTATTTGTCGGATGCGCCCAAGACTGATTTTGAGCTATCTCATTCCTTCTGTTATTTGCCGCGTGGCGTGAGCTGCTGTATCGCAGTGATGGTTTCCACACCGTAGCTGCCTTTGACGGTCCTGAAGACGACCTGCATGTTTGGCTTCAGGCCTTGCCCTACTCCGCTTCCGAGTGTGTAAGTCGCACCATCTACAGTGATGGTTCGGGCCTGACGGTTCACGGCAGTAATCGTGCCGCCGCGCTCGATGGTTTCTGGAACGCTGGTTGTTGGAGCAGGCATGTTGCCGTCATTCGCCAGTTTAATGGCCCAAACCGCCTGTGGCATGAGCGCCATCATCGAAAGTAAAGCATAGTTAATCAGTTTCATTTTTCACCTCGCAGCAATTTATTGGATAAGTTCATGCCAGGAAACCCGTTTTCCAGGAAATGCGCTAGAGGCACCGCCCAGCGATTGGCTACCGCTTCCACCGTTGCTGGTTGTCCAGAGGGCTGAATGATTGCCACTGGGCAGGACGACAATGGTTACTCCGCTGGCGAGTACATTGCCATTAGATGTTCCGGAAGAAGTCACACCCGTTGTGGGGTTGGTATATCCGCCACCCGTACTATAATCAAAAGTGTAAGTCCAACTGCTGCCACCCGGTTCACACTTGACGGATGATGGGATATCGCTGGTAAAAACCAACGCGCCATTGGACAACACAGGCGCATTGACAACGCGTTCACCGGCAGTCGGTAAATCGACATACCAGCCATTCGTGGCAGCGGGATCCACCGCATTGTTTGTATTTGTGCTTGTAGAGCCAGCGGCAGAACCATTATGGGTCATCGTCTGCTGAATCAGGGAACTTCGCAAAGGGGCGCCCACATTTGTGTTGGGCGGCAAGGACCAGTTCGGCAACGATGAAGTGTAGAGTAGATCCGTTATTGCGCGGGTTTTCGGATCGATCAATCCGTACATGGTCTGTGTCTGGGTTGTGCCAACGTCCGTTGTTCCCAGATACTCTCCTGTTCCAACATAAACGTAGCGGTAATTGGTTGTGCCGGAGGTGACCGTGCCGAGTTCCGGGGCGGCTGTAATGGGCTGGGTCGTGCCGCTAGAATCTCTAAGTACCGCCATATTGCCAACGGTCCAGCTGGCGGCTGTGCTGCCGGATAAATCGAAACGCCATACGTTGCCATACAGATCGCCGCCATAAACGTAATCGGTCGTTGCGTCCAGGATGCTGTTTGCGACATAGGCGTTGAGCTGGGCCAGACCGCATGGGTTAGTGGTTGGCGTAGCGTTGCAGCCGGCCGTAGGTATGTCCATGATCAAGTCGCCGTTCTTGGGATTGAGCACATAAAGATGCCCTAATCCGTCACCGCCACTATCACCGGTATTCGTGCCGTTGTTGTAGCCTGAGGTAACCAGCACAACCCAGCCTTGTGCCTTGGTCTTGACGATGAGGGGCCTGCCAAAGCTGTAACCGGTATTCAGTATGGCCGTGGCCCTTGTCGCGGCATTGGTGATGCTGTTGGGGAATTCCCACAGCACCTTGCCAGCGACGGCAGATTCGCTGGTCGAAGTGGAACTTGTCACGTCCAGCGCGTAATACCCTCGGCCACCCTTGCCCAGGCCACCCACCAGTATGGTGTGCCAGTCGGCTGTGGCCTCGGCAGTACAGGGCTGAAGACACGTAACATTGTTAAAATCCGCGTCTCCCGTAAAGGGTGTGCCGTCAACGCGATACTTGTGGCTAAATGCACTCTTGCTGCTCAGATTGCTGAGTGTGTTGAACGACCAGATTGCGGTAGTAGCGTCGGGCCAGGTAGCTGTTTTGGCGCTGGCGGTGGTCGCCCAGGTAGCGGTATTTGCAGCTGTACCGGTGGTTGGACGAGTGCAGTTACCTGCGGTAACGGTAGTACAGGGCGTGCCAAAGACCAGATTGGGGATGTATGCCCAGAGCTCCTTGCCTGTCAGTGCGTCAAAGGCGTGCAGCATACCGTCATTGGAACCCTGGTAGACTATACCTGATCGGCCCGCATTGGCTGTCATAAAGGCTTGGTAACCGAGATCACTGTAATTGTGGATCGTTGAACTGGGTGCGCTGACTACAGCAGCCGCCGCATCGACGATGTCACCCAACAAATGGGCACGCGCCCGATAGGTGGCAGGCTCCCCTGTTCTGTCTCCGCGCAGATAGGCCAGCACGGCAGCGCCATCTGCCGGTGAAACACCTGGCGTATTGAGCAAAGCCTGCTGGCTCGCGCTTAATGAAGCCCATTGAAACGGAATACCCCCGATAAACGGGCTAACCCCGGTAGCATCTACGGACGTGACAATATAGCGAACAGTAGAAGCGTTGGTTGGTGAATAACTTCCGCCCGGGTAACTCAACGCATCGAGCTGTGCCTGTGCGGAACCTGCGGTCCAGAGAAGATTAATGTACTGTTTGTTGGTGCTTGGGTTAATAGGGCAGTCATTTTTTCCACTGATCAGATCGATGGGGCATGCACCCAGATCGCCTGCCCATGTTCCGGAGTTGTATGTAGAGGCATAAGCAGCATCGTTGGTCTGGGTGACCAACGGTGTTGCGACAGCTACGTTCGACGCAGAGCCTACCTTGTCAGTGACGTTGTTGGTCATGGCGACGACTGCCGATTCAAAGCTCGGTTGGTTGTTTGCCAGCAGAGCCGTAGTCATGCCGCCGCCGTTGTAGGCCATGGCATTCAATGCAGAGAAGTTGTTGGCGTTGGCCACCGTATCGCCCAGACCCACGACATAAGTCTGGATGTCGTATTTGCCGGTTATCGATCCCGTGCCGTCAGGGTTGGTAGAACACTCTGACGAGGGCAACCAAGTCGATGGTAACCCAGTACAGCTTGCGCCCGACACGGCCGTTGTGCGTAGCGCCGTAAGCTGGGTGATGACATCCTGGACAGCCTGGCTCGGCGAGCCGGTCGAACAGGAGTTGGTGGCGGTGTTCCACACGCAGGTGTTGTTTAATTGTGCCGATGAATATCCGCCGGTACCTGTCGGCAGTCCATCGGTGACCAGCATCACGAAACTCTGCTGGCAGGAATACTGGACAGGGGTACTCTGCCCTGAAAGGGTGCCCTTAAAATAGGACAGCGCCGTAGCCAGCGTGCCTGCCGTCGGTGTATGCTCCGCCGCATTCTTGATTTCTCCCGTTGCACTATTGGTCTCGGATCCCAGCAAGGTCATCAGCTTGTTGTAGTGGGTGGTCGAGTCGGCAATGACAGCTTCATAGAGTTGGCCGTTGCCGGTGACGCCAGCGTTGGAGGTGCTACTATTCATGTAACCCCAGGCTCTGGGCAGGTACAGGGACCTCGAGATGTCGTTGGGAAGTATAACATCGGTGTTATTCGGCAAATAACCTGCATCCGTCGGGGTCAGGTATGATGGCCCACCAAACGTACTGGTTGTGAAATCTGACGGTTCAAACCACGTCGTGTCTTTCATTCCAGCAGTGCTGCGGCTACTCCAAAAGTCGTAATAAGTGCCAGCGGCAGGACTGCTGGGGTATGTGTTAGCGGCATAATTGCCATCAGCAGGCGCCCATATCTGATAGGGAGACGCCGTGTTTGAGTATGACCCCGTGTACAGCACGTCATTGATGTTGAGATCATCTGAACTGTAATCGATAGTCAGATAGGCATAGGCCGTCCCTGTAGTCTGCGGCTGCGGATTGGCAATGCAACGGTTGCCGGTCCAGGTAGCAGTCGTGTCAGGGGAATCGTGCCAGGTCCACATGCCGCCGGTAGGAGAAAATTGTGTCCAGAGCGCATTGGCGGGGGAACGCCCGCAATTCCCCGCGGGCACACCGGTACAAACACCGGTGTTCCCCGCTATCGCTGGCGTCTGGTTTGGATAGGTGCCTGTTGGTGCGACATAGCCTGAACAACTGTTGGTGAACGCCATTCCGGCTGCATCGCCCAGATAATATACATAGGTGTTGGTCAGCAATGCACTATTGGTAAGTTGGAAGGACATCAGCCCCCAGTTGAATGCGGTGCGATAAGGCGTAATCGCAAGATTGCGCATCGCAGCGCGACCTATATTACTGCGTGTATTCGGATCGCTCCCGGCAACCAGGGTCCCATTCATATAACCGTCCATGGACTCCGAATTGTCCAGAATGACCAGGATATTCGGCGTGACGGAGTTGGATACCGCCATGGGCACGTTGGCAAGATCAGTCGACGCCGCATAGGCGGTTTGATATGTCTGGCTGGCAGCCAGACAGATAAGCAGCGCTTTCGTCATGTGATGCGCAGTTGTTTTATAAGCGATTTTCATTTTCATGACTCCTTGTAAAGCGATCAGATAGCGTGTTTGTCAGCCGTTATAAACTACATGCTTTGCACATAGGTCTGGGAATAACTGTACGTGTTGCGCGGGCCGGTTACGCGCACCGATATTCGATAATAATAAATAGGGCTCGGTGGAACGGGGACACTGATGACGCCATTGGTGCATGAAGTGCAGCTCGGCGAATAATACTGGCACGCGTTGCCTGCAGTGCTTGGCGCTGCATTGCTTGTCTGGCACATGCGATGGATCAGGTATTGGACCGTCGTGCTGGTATCAGGATATTCTGTGCTCGTCAGCGTATATGCATTGGCCCACTTGGTAGAGTCCGTCCACCAGCTTGTCTGTGTCGCTGTGCAGCCGGTACCTGTGACCTCGCATGCCGCCAAAGGCGCGGAATAATAGCCAGGAAACTTGATATTGGTTCCCGCGCATACAGCGGTTCCGTCCACCACGGGGTTGGCACCGGGAGCTCCGGTACATGGTTGCGTGTTATTGCCGTCATAATTCAGTATGGCTTTGTCAGCCGCGTTGCCGCTGTTGGCAACCGCCATCAATGCGGCAAATGCCATGCCCGTGCCAGCATCGGTCGCATTCAGGGTCGACTGACGAAAAGCCATGTTTCCTGCAATCATGCTGCCTGTATCCACCGAGCGCATCAAGCCTATGCCTGCCAGCGACATCGCCACCAGTATGATCAGCGCGATGATCATCGCCACACCGCGTTGCCGCGCGATGATTGGAGATTCATTAAATTTGGTTGTTCTCATCATGTTCCTCAAGCTACACATCATTTCGTATCGGCACGATCGTTTCAAACGTCTTGTAGCGGTAGCACTGCCAGCTGTCGCCTGCGGCCAATCCCAGATTGCCGGAAAGATTCAGCGTTACTGCGGTGGGGTTATCCGTTGTTAAATTGGTTCCGGCCCAGGTCGGAGCAGTCGTCGTGGTCTTACAGGCACCACCCACACCGCTCGCGGCAGTGACGGTCACCTCGGGCTGTGCGCTGCGCGCGACGATCACAATGCGTATCGCCAGCACTGTTCCAGCAATTGCTGTCGGACTCCATGTGTCAACCACACCGTCCGAGTTCGTGTCGTAGCCATATTCCGCTTTCATCAGCACGATGCCATCGGCAATATCGGATGTGCCTGTAGCGGGAACACCGGAGGTCGCATAGGCTGGTTTATCGTTAACCGTGGTGGATTGAAGTTGTGTCAGGTTGCCGGTGGCCACGACGCTGATCGTCTCGAAAGTCAACGGAGGAGGTAAGGCAAATTGAGGAATTACCGGGGGTGCAAATGAACCCGAAGTCCAGTTCTGCCTGTATGTCAGAACCAGGCTGTCCGAACTTGTCGCGCTACCGGCAGTGATCGTCACCGGAACAGTTGCGGCCAAGTCGGCAGGATAAGCCGGCACACTATTTGTCGCGTTTTGACTCCAGAATATGCCATAGCCTGCTGCCTTTAACGAACGCGCAACATAGAACAAGGCAGCCGCGCCATTTTGCTGGGCATCTCCGCCGCTGGTGGTGGTGCGCTTGATGCCTTCCGAAGTAGTGAATACCTGAAACATGATGAGAATGCCGAACAACGCGATCACCAAGCCAACCATGAGCTCGACTATGCTGAAGCCCGTCTGCGATTTGACGTGAAGATTGTCAGGATAGTTTTTCATGTTATGCGCCTGATGTCCTGATTAGTTGATATAAGTGTAAGCAACTTGTACGTGGGAAGCCGCGTTGGGTGGCGTCCAGCTAATCTGGACCTTGATCAATGCATTGTTGGTGATCGTAATGTTTGCCTTCGGGCTGGGCAACACGCCCGACATCGCAGCCACCCAAGCCTGGGTGTCGGCATTGCCGTTTGAACTATCGCATGGGTTGCATGCGAAACTCGTATCCGGGGTGGCGCCCAATACGCCTGACGCGTTTGCTGTGGTGCTGCCCGTTCGTTTCGCCCATATTGTGCCGACCATCTGGTCGGCATAAAAACTTGCCGTGTTGCGGTATTTCGAATCCGCGACGTTGTTGATCGTTGTTGCCTGCATGCCCATCAGCGCAATGATGCCCATGGAAAAAATCAGGATGGCGATCATGGCCTCCAGGATGGCGATACCGTTCTGTCTTGTTCGGGCAATTTTCATCTGATGGCTCCGTTAGCAATGTCTCGGGTCATTGGTTGACAACGTTGTCGAAGGGTCGCACATTTTCAGGTTACCGCCCGCGCCCACTGTGACATTCAGGGGATGCGATCCGCCGACCGTAGTATTAACCCCGATCTGTGTGATGGTGCTGCCACCATCGGTATTGTTTATGACTTTCCCCAGACCGTTGAAGGTGACTTCGGTCGCGTCACCGGGTGTGATGGTTAGCGCGGCTCGGCTCGATCCTTCCTGTGCGAAACGTTGCTGCACCAGAACTTCATTCGTAGCCCCCGCAGCGCATACACCGACAGCGGCAGGCGCCACTGCTGATGCTGTCATTTCCAGTACTTGCCAGGATGAAGCGGTGTCGCATAACACGAAGCGCGCATCGTTGTTATTTTTTACCGCTTCGCTGCGCGCCAGCTGCATGCCGTTAAATATCGATTCGGCTGCGTTGCGTATCTGCTGATTTTGCAGCCATCCGCCGAAGCTGGGTGCGCCTGCAATAATCAGGATGCCCAGGATCACGATCGCGATCATGAACTCGATCAGCGTGAAACCAAGTTGACGCAAGCTTAACATGATCCGCCCTGATTGGTTATCCAGCAAGATGTGCTGCTGCTTACCCATGCGGCAGGTGCCGTGATGGTCGATGTTTTGGTGTTACTCTGGTCTATGGTGTAAGTGAAACCTGCCATGCTGGTGCCGGCATTGCCTGTTGCATTGATGGTATAGACAGACGCGGCCGGCGTCACTGAACAGGAATAGGTAAAATAGCTGCTGCTGCCACTACAGATTGATACCCCGTTGGCGGTTGCGCTGGCATAGGTGCGGTTATCCTGGAAAAACTGTTCCATCTGTACGCGCTTGGCAGCCAGATTCGAAGTGGCGTCGGGAATTCTGCTTCGGATGACATAGTTGCTGTAGGATGGCAGCGCAATGGACGCCAGAATAGCGACGACCACGACGGTAATCATTAGCTCGATCAGGGTGAAACCTTGTTGTTTTTTCATAGCGGGCTCCTTGGTAGAGTGCATCATAAACATGCGCGTCAGGATTTCCACAGCAAAACGACCAGATGAATGAAAATCCGGATAAGCGGTATATAAACCAGAATAAACGCTACGGGAGCCCTCGGTTTTTCAGCATGGCGTGCAGTTGGTTGCTATTTGATCGGGGCATAGCTGACCATCACGTCCATGACGGTGGATACCGCCTTGCCCATTTTTTGTCCGGGAAAAAATTTGGCATTTAAAAAACTGTTGCGGCTGTTATCGACAAAGACCTGAGGCAGGTTTGATGAGAGGGTGTCGACATTGACCACCTTGCCCGTTTTATCTATCCACAGCCGAAACACGACTTTTCCTCCCTGCGGATAGTCGCGCAGCTCTGGCGGATTGTCGGAGATATTCCGGAGTATGACCGGGTGTTGATCAAGCTCAGAAAGACTGAAATAGCGCGAAGTCAGCGAAGTTGAAAGTGTCATCTTCATGGAAGAAAGATTGCCGTCTGGATTTGCATGCGTTTCAGTTTTAACGTCAGGAATTGCCGCTGTCTTTTTAGCATCTGCACTTTGCCGTGCTGGGTAGACATGAGTATATGGACTGAGCGATACCGTCAGTCGGTGTGGGCTGGGCATGGCTGAAGAACCTGAATGCTCTGCGCCAAGGGGCGACCACGTTATTCCATAGATGATAGCCAGGTGAATAAACAAGGAGAGGCAGAGGATGATCGCAAGCCGGACATTCTCACTCAGCCTGGGCTGGAATCTCATATTTTGCGCCTCAGGCAGTGGCGGCTATGTTCTGTGCAACGGCCTCGGCGATTTCGATGCCGTCCACTGCCGCGGACAGGATGCCGCCCGCATAACCCGCGCCTTCGCCCGCCGGATACAGGCCGCGCGTGTTGATGCTTTGCAGGTCATCGCTGTTGCGCTTGATGCGTATCGGTGAGGAGGTGCGTGTCTCCACGCCGGTCAACACCGCATCGGGCAGATCGAAGCCCTTGAGCTGTTTGGCAAAAGCCGGCAGCGCTTCCTTGATTGCCGCGATCGCATAATCGGGCAAGGCGGTGGACAAGTCGGTCAAGTGCACACCGGGCGTATAAGAGGGCTGCACCGAGCCCAGCTTGGTCGAAGGCATGCCCGCCAGAAAATCGCAAAGCAACTGTCCCGGCGCCTGATATGTGCCGCCGCCCAGCTCGAAGGCTTTTGATTCCCAATGCCTTTGAAAGGCGACGCCTGCCAGCGCATCGCCCGGATAGTCTTCGGGCGTGATGCCCACCACGATGCCCGCATTGGCGTTGCGCTCGTTGCGCGAATACTGGCTCATGCCGTTGGTCACCACACGCCCCGCTTCGGATGTGGCGGCGACCACCGTGCCGCCGGGACACATGCAGAAACTGTATACCGAGCGCCCGTTGCCCGCGTGATGCACCAGCTTGTAATCAGCCGCGCCCAGCAGTTCGTTGCCGGCATTCTTGCCGAAACGCGCGGCATCGATCAGCGATTGCGGGTGTTCGATGCGAAAACCGATGGAAAACGGTTTGGCCTCTATATATATGCCGCGCCTGTTGATCATCTCGAAGGTGTCGCGCGCGCTGTGTCCGACCGCCAGCACCAGATGATCCGTTGCAATGCGCTCACCGCTGGCAAGCACTACGCCGCGCACTGCTCCGTTTTCGATTTCGATGTCATCCACGCGGCTTTCAAAGCGGATTTCGCCGCCCAGCGATTCTATGGTCTCGCGCATTTTCTCGACCATGCCGACCAGGCGGAACGTGCCGATATGCGGATGACTGACGTAGAGAATTTCTTCGGGCGCGCCGGCCTTGACGAACTCATCCAGCACTTTTCGCCCAAGATAACGCGGGTCCTTGATCTGGCTATACAGTTTTCCGTCCGAAAATGTTCCGGCACCGCCTTCGCCGAACTGCACATTGGATTCCGGGTTGAGCACGCCTTGGCGCCACAGCCCGAAAGTGTCCTTTGTTCTTTCACGCACCGCCTTGCCGCGCTCCAGAATCAGCGGCTTGAAACCCATCTGCGCGAGCAGCAGTCCTGCAAACAGGCCGGCAGGCCCCATGCCGATGATGACGGGTCTGGACGATAAATTTTTTGGTGCATGCGTGACAAACTGGTAGTGTGTGTCAGGTGCAATGCGCACATGTTGATCGTTGGAAAAACGCGCAAGAATTTCCGCTTCGTTCTGCACAGTGACATCCAGCGTGTAGGTGAACAGGATGGCATGCGCTTTTCGCGCGTCAACCCCGCGCTTGAAAATGGTATATCCAGTTAGATCATTGTCGCTGAGCTTCAGGCGTTTGACTATCGCAGCCCTGATATCTTCATCGGGATGGTCTATGGGCAGTTTGATTTCAGTTAAGCGCAACATTTTTTTGTAGTGCAGATGAACTTCGTTGGGTTAAGCACAAGCCTTTTGGTATCATTTGGCTTCAAGAGGGTTGAATACGTTTAATTCATCAATCCAGGTAAAGTCACCGGTATTGCAGGTTGCCAGCGCATACCCTCTTTCAAGGCAGGTGGCGGCGATGAGTGCGTCACTCAGTGTGAGTTTACGTTGCTGGCGCAATTGGATGGCAATTTCGTAGCTGGAGGGTGTCAGGTAAATCAGATCCAGGCTGTTCAGTAAATCCTTCAGCGCAACTTTTTCGGTTAAGTGTAATTTGTGATAGCCGGGAATTTCCACTTTGCTGATGACAGATATTTTGGGGAGAATATCAATCATCCACTTGCGAAGTGCAGGATATTCAGGTTTTGTCGCGTAAATGAGTATATTGCTGTCAGCCAGCATGGTGCTTATTCCCTTCCTGGCAGGACGCGCTCGGATCTTTGCTCTTGCTCCCATGCTGCCGGGTCAACCGCGGCGAACGGGTTTATAGCAACAACCTTTTTCAGTGCGCTTGTCAAATGCTCCCGGCGTTCTCTGTCGCTGGTGGATTGTTTTACCGCCTTTTGCTCCAGGTAAAGCACATAATCCAGAACCTCGCTTTGCAGGGGCAGCGTGAATTTTTCCATGTGTTGCTGGATCGCCTGGTTAAGTTTCATCGGGATACTCCCCCTTAAATTCAATATGTGGCAATAATACCCTGCGCCGGATATGACGGTTAAAAATCTTGACTGCGTTTGCGCAATGGGCCGTTTGTGCGCAAGATCATCTGTCAGCGATGCGCCTGTGCATCCAGTCCCGCCAGCACCATTTCTGCTGCGCGCAATACGGCGCGCGCCTTGTTCTGCGTCTCCTGCCATTCGCTGTCGGGATTGGAGTCGGCGACGATGCCCGCTCCGGCCTGCACGTATAGCATCTTGTCCTTGATCACCGCGGTGCGGAGCGCGATGGCGACATCCATGTCGCCGTTGAAACCCAGATAGCCGACGGCCCCTGCATAGATGCCGCGCTTCGAGGGTTCCAGTGAGGCTATGATTTCCATCGCGCGCACCTTGGCGGCGCCAGAAACGGTGCCCGCCGGAAAGGTGGCTTTGAGCACATCCATTGCGGATAAGCCGGGTTTGAGTTTGGCATCGACGTTGGAGACGATGTGCATCACATGCGAATAGCGTTCGATGATCATCTTCTCGGTGAGTTTTACCGTGCCGTTTTGTGCTACGCGACCGATGTCGTTGCGCCCGAGATCGATCAGCATCAGGTGTTCGGCCAGTTCCTTCGGGTCTTCGAGTAAATCTTTTGCAAGGGCAGCGTCTTCCTGTGGTGATTTGCCGCGCGGCCTGGTTCCTGCGATCGGCCGCACCGTGACGGTGTCGCCTTCGAGGCGCGCCAGGATTTCGGGCGATGAGCCGACCACGTGATGATCGTCCATGTCGTAATAGAACATGTAGGGCGACGGATTGATGCTGCGCAGCGCGCGATACAATGATAACGGTGATGCGGAAAAAGGCTGGGTCATGCGCTGCGAGAGCACCACCTGCATGATGTCGCCGTCGAATATGTATTGCTTGGCTTTTGCGACTGCTGCCTTGAAGGCCGCTTCGCCGAATTCGGATTTTGCCTCACTGCGCGTCGAGGGCGGTTCAAAGGGAATGTCGACGGGCAGCCGCAACATACTGACGAGTTCACGCAAGCGCTCGCGCGCCAATGCATAGGCATCATCCTGCGCCGGATCTGCATACACGATGAAAGTCAGTCGGCCTGTCAGATTGTCCACCACCGCGAGTTGTTCGGTGAGCATCAGCAAAATGTCCGGCGTGCCGATCGCATCCACTTTGTGCACATGGCTTAGGCGCGGCTCGATGTAGCGTATCGTTTCATAACCGAAATAGCCGGCAAGGCCTCCCGTGTAACGCGGCAATCCCGACAGCGGCGCAACTTTAAAGCGCGCCTGATATTCGCTGATATAGTCCAGCGGGTTGTCAGACTCAAAAGTGGTCTCGGTATGCTTGTCGGTCAGCGTAACTTGTTTGCCGCGCACCGTGATGCGGGTATCCGCCGGCAATCCGATGAAGGAATAGCGACCGAAGCGCTCGCCGCCCTGCACGGATTCGAGCAGATAGGAAAACGGCTTGTTGGCAAGTTTCAGGTAAAGAGATAACGGCGTGTCGAGATCGGCAAAGGTTTCTATGACCAGCGGGATGCGGTTATAGCCTTGTGCAGCCAGCGCGTTGAATTCCTGTTCTGTAATCGGGTGCGACATGAAAAACCTCCGTATCAGAAGACAGATGACAGAGGACAGCCCTCAGAAGACAGAGCAAATAATAATATTGATTTTGCTGAAGCCACAATCCTCAATCCTGTTTCAGGCAAGCTTCAATAGTGGCATGGCGGCGGCCAGATTGGGAATCACCGCATCCAGATCCAGTGTCTCCACAGGCTCGCCGTGGTTGTAGCCGTAAGGCACGCAGAACACCGGACATTCGGCCGCACGCGCGGCGATCGTGTCGTTGAGCGAATCGCCGATCAGCAGCAGCTGCTCGATCGGAACGCCGAAAAATTTCGCCGCATGCAACAGGGGCATGGGGTGCGGTTTCTTCTCGGGCAGGGTGTCGCCCGCCAGCACGATCTCGAAATACTTGGCAAGACCGATACCTTTAAGCAGCGGGGTGGTGTAGCGCTCCACCTTGTTGGTGATGCAGCCCAGGCGGAAACCCGCCGCCTTCATGGCTTCCAACCCTTCGATCACGCCGTCAAACACGCGGCTTTGCAGCAAAAGTTCGGTGTAGTGCTTCTCAAATATGGGCAATGCGTGATCGTACAAGGCAGCATCCGGTGTGGCGTGCATGTCGCCTGTCAGCGCGCGCTTCACCAGCCAGCTGATGCCGTTGCCGATATAGCTTGCCAGAAGTTCCTGCGAAACCGGCGCATAGTCCATGTCGCGCAACATGCGGTTCGCGGCTTCGGAGAGTTCAGGCGCGGTGTGCAAGAGCGTGCCGTCAAGATCGATCACGATGGCTTTGACGCTGACGGGTGTGGTGTAGCGTTTGATTTTGTCAGGCATATGATTCCTTAATTCGCTTTGGTGGGTTTCTTTGCGGGTGCTTTGAGTGTTTCAGAAGCGCTCTTGGCCTTCACATCTTGCATGGCATCCGGCGCAGAAGTGACGGGCACCGCACTGGCAACTACAGCGGTACCCATGTTCGGGTCCAGTGTTTTGTCTGATATGTCCTTGTCGGCCGCTTTCCAGCCTGCCAGGATGGCGGTCGTACTCTGTCCGTCATTTGCTTTCATGCAATCTTCGGGCTTTTCGAATGAGACGCGACAGGCATAGCCTATGGCTTCTGCGTCGGAATTTTTTTGATCCGCAGCACCTGTGATGCGGTCACAGCCTGCCAGCGCAATCAGCAGCACAAGCATGGCGTAGCGGAACATGATGTTAGACCTTTGCCAGTTCTGCGCGCAGAGCGGCAAGCACGGTGTCGTACTTGTTTGCGTCTGTGTCTTTGCGTGCGCTGAATATCGCAGAGCCTGCCACAAAGGTGTCGACACCGGCAGCGGCAACTTCACGGATATTTGCGGGACCCACGCCGCCGTCGATCTCCAGTCGGCAGTTGTAGCCGCCGGCGTCTATCATCTGGCGAACTTTGCGTGCCTTGTCGAGCACGTAAGGGATGAACTTCTGGCCGCCGAAGCCCGGGTTAACCGACATCAACAGCACCATGTCCAGCTTGGGCAAGGTGTATTCCAGAATATCCAGCGGGGTGGCAGGATTGAACACCAGACCCGCCTTGCAACCAGACTCTTTGATCAGACCGATGGTGCGGTCGACGTGTTCGGAGGCTTCAGGATGGAAAGTGATGTAGGTGGCACCAGCCTTGGCAAAGTCGGGGATGATGCGATCCACGGGTTTAACCATCAGATGCACGTCGATCGGTGCGGTCACGCCGTGCTTGCGCAAGGCTTCGCAGACCAGAGGGCCTATGGTCAGATTCGGCACGTAATGGTTGTCCATAACGTCGAAGTGCACGATGTCCGCGCCTGATGCTAAAACGTGATCAACTTCCTCGCCCAGGCGGGCGAAGTTGGCGGAGAGTATGCTGGGGGCGATCTGGTACATGGTTTTCCTTGAGAGATTTTAATTAAACATGTTGTATTCTAAACCGAATACGCCATCAATGGCTTATCGGGATAGCGTTAAACCGGCAATCCGATAAAATTTGTCGAGTTCGCCAAGGTCGTCAAACACGGCCGCAGCACCTTCGAAGCGCTGTCTGCTGGTGTAATAGTTGGTGGTCACGTAAGTCTTGATGCCCGCAGCAAGACTGGAGCGCAGGCCGTTTTCGGAATCTTCAAGTGCGATGCAGTCGGCTGCCTGTAAACCCAATTTTTCCAGCACCCAGAAATAAATATCCGGCGCGGGCTTCTTGTGCGGCACGATATCGCCGCAGCCATTGGCTGCAAAATAATCTGCCCAGTTTTCCCCCAGACCCACCTTCAGCAGCGCGGATACATTTTCGGGCGTGGTGGTGGTCGCGATGGCAAGTGCTATGCCTGCCGCATGTGCATCGTGAATCAGTTGCCTGATGCCGGGGCGCAATGGCACGTTTCCCTCGCCTATCATCGCAGTGTAATAGCGTGTCTTTAACGCATGCAGGTTCTTCACGAAGTCGTCAAAGTCGGCAGGTTTCGTATAGCCTTGTAGAAACTCGCTGACGAAATACCTGATGCGCTCCTTGCCGCCGGTTACCTTGAGCAGCTTGTCGTAAAGTGCGACATCCCAGTTCCAGTCAAGACCGGTATCTGCGAAGGCTTTGTTGAAAGAAAGACGGTGCCCCTCTTCGGTATCTGCAAGCGTGCCGTCCACGTCAAAAATAATTGCTTTAATCATAGTTCAGTAGTTAGTAGTGAGTGGTGAGTGGTGAGTGGCAAATCGCTACTAGCTACTTGCCACTAGCTGTTTTCTATCTCATTCCGGGCAGCTTGCCGGCCATGCTGCGCATCATCTTGGCCATGCCTCCGCCCTTGGTGAACATTTTCATCATCTTTTGCGTCTGCTCAAACTGGTTGAGCAGCTGGTTGACATGCATCACTTTGACGCCTGCGCCGTCCGCGATGCGCTTCTTGCGCTGCGCCTTGATGAGTTCAGGTTTGCTGCGTTCAAGCGGCGTCATCGAGTTGATGATGCCTTCCATCCGACCGATGGCTTTGTCGTCCACTTTGGAGCCGGCAGCGGCCTGGGAGAGCTGAGCGGGGAGCTTGTCCATCAGCGCGGACACACCGCCCATCTTGCGCATCTGCACCATCTGCATCCTGAAGTCATTCAGATCGAAACCCTTGCCGCTCTGCATTTTCTTGGCAAGTTTATCGGCCTCATGGTGATCCACCCCGCGTTGCGCCTCTTCCAGCAACGACAGCACATCGCCCATCCCCAGGATGCGGGACGCCATGCGTTCAGGGTGAAAGGCTTCCAGCCCGTTGGGCTTTTCGCTGATGCCGATGAATTTGATCGGCTTGCCTGTGACATGGCGCACCGAGAGCGCAGCACCGCCGCGCGCATCGCCGTCCATCTTGGTGAGGATGATGCCGGTGAGCGGCAGCGCCTCGCCGAATGCTTTCGCGGTATTCACCGCATCCTGGCCTGTCATCGCATCCACCACGAACAGCGTCTCGATGGGTTTCAGGCTGGCATGCAGTTGCTGGATTTCAGCCATCATCGCAGCATCGATTGCAAGGCGACCTGCGGTATCCACGATCAGTACGTCGTGATGATGTTTGCGGGCAAAGTCCAGCGCGGCAAGCGCGATGTCCTGCGGGCGTTGACTGATGTCGGAGGAGAAGAAATCGATGTTGAGTTGCAGCGCCAGCGTGCGCAACTGCTCGATGGCGGCCGGGCGATAGATGTCGCAGCTGACCAGCAGTATTTTTTTCTTTTGTTGGTCATGCAACAGTTTCGCGAGTTTGCCGCAGGTGGTGGTTTTACCAGCCCCCTGCAAACCTGCCATCAGTATCACTGCGGGCGGGGTGGTGGCAAGATTGAGCGCGTCATTGTGCTCGCCCATGACACGGGTGAGCTCGCGATGCACCACGCCGATGAAGGCCTGTCCCGGATTCAGGTTGCCGATAACCTCCTGGCCTAAGGCTGCCTGTTTGACCTGGGTGGCGAGCTCCTTGACCACGGGCAATGCCACGTCGGCTTCGAGCAGCGCCATGCGCACTTCGCGCAGCGCATCCTGAATGTTGCTCTCGGTCAGCCTGGCCTGGCCGCGCAGGTTCTTGATGACGCCTGAGAGGCGTTGCGTCAGATTGTCCAGCATATCTGTCCTTATCGGTAATCAATGATGTAGAATCTGCAAGTCTAAAACATCCTGACAAAAAATGTCCAATCTTCTCCTCGCTATCTTTGCATTTGTCGCTTATGCATTGCTGGCCATCTATTTCTGGCGTGCACATGCGTCAGGCGAATGCGATGAACGGTGCCGCGGTGCAGTCGGTCATCTGTCGCTGATCCCTATAACATTGCATGGCTATCTGCTGTGGCAGGGAATCTTTTCCGACGGCACAATAGACCTTGGCGTATTCAATGCGTTCTCGCTGATCGTCTGGCTGACCCTGGTGGTGTACTGGGTGGCGCGATTCTTTTATCCGATAGGCGGCCTGCAGGCTCTGGTGCTGCCACTTGCGGCTGTGGCGCTGTGGCTGCCGCAGTTATTCCCGACCGATCATCGCCTGGATCATACGGATTTGCTGGCTTTCAAGGTGCACATTGCCGTTGCGATGCTGGCTTACAGTCTGTTCACCATTGCGATGTTGCATGCGGTGCTGATTTCGCTGGTTGAAAAGCGCCTGCATCATGCGAGTTTGCCGCGTGTGCTGCGCAGCCTGCCGCCGCTGTTGACCATGGAAAGCCTGTTGTTCCGCATGATAGGCATCGGCTTTGTATTGTTGACGCTGACGTTGATTTCAGGCGTATTTTTTTCCGAGGAGATTTTCGGCAAGGCGTGGGAATTCAATCACAAAGTGTTGTTCGGTTTTATTTCATGGTGCGTGTTCGCAGTGTTGCTCACCGGCCATCACTACTACGGCTGGAGAGGTCAGACCGCCGTGCGCTGGACGGTGAGCGGCTTCGTGTTTTTGCTGCTGGCGTACCTTGGCAGCAAGTTTGTGCTGGAGCAATTGCTGCACCGTTAACGAGTTGCATGAGCCTTGTCGAATTCCTTTGATTATCAAGGCACTTGCTAGCAACATGGCTTATGTCGTAGAATGCTCGCCCTTTCGTGGCATGTGGACTCGCGCATGCGAACTGCACGAAGCGTAAACAAGGCAGTACGCGGGTTTCCTCTCGTTAAAGTTTTGCACACGGGCTTTTTAAGCTAAATAATTTAGATAGGTTTTTTATGGTCATCATTCGTCTTTCCCGTGGCGGTTCCAAGAATCGCCCGTTTTACAACGTTGTTGTAGCGGATTCCCGCAATCGTCGCGACGGTCGCTTTATCGAACGCGTTGGCTTTTACAACTCCATCGCCAATGAAAAGCAGGAAGCATTGCGTCTGGATCTGGCACGCGTGGCCTTCTGGCAAAGCCGTGGCGCGCAGTTGAGCGACGCTGTTGCCAAACTGGTTAAGCGGGCCGGTTCAGCCGGTGCAGTTGCTGCAGCCTGATAATTCTGAACCCATGGTAATCATGGGCCGCGTCGCATCGGCATTCGGTATACGCGGTTGGGTGAAAGTCCAGCCGTTCAGCGAATACGTTGATAGCTTGCTGGATTACAAGGTCTGGTATCTGGGGCAGGAAAACGGCCCCTGGCGCGAAGTGGAAGTGATGAAGGCCGAGGCGCATGACAAGACTCTGGCGGTGCAATTGCCTGACTGCCCGGATCGCAATGCCGCCGAAAAGTTGAAGGGTTTGTTGATCGCCGTGCCGCGCAGCAGTCTGCCGGTGCAGGACGAGGACGAATACTACTGGACGGATTTGATCGGCCTTGCCGTTATCAATGGTGCGGGTGAAGTTCTGGGCACGGTGGCCGAGTTGCTGGAAACAGGCGCGAACGATGTGCTGGTCGTGCGTGGCAATGGCCCTGATGTGCTGATCCCTTTTCTGAACAGCGTCATCGGGCAGATAGACATGAAGGCCAAAACCATACAGGTTGACTGGTCGGCGGATTACCTGTCGTGATATTCGATGTCATCACGCTGTTCCCGCAGATGTTCGATGCGCTGACGCAATATGGCATCACGCGCCGTGCGGCAGAACTGAATCGTTATGTTTTAAAGACGTGGAACCCAAGAGATTTCACGACGGATAATCACCGCACGGTGGACGACAGGCCATACGGCGGCGGCCCAGGCATGGTGATGCTGGCGGAGCCCCTGGCGGCTGCAATCAATGCGGCGCGCGAACGGCAGAAGGCAAGCGGTGTGGTAAAGAGCCGGGTGGTGTATCTGTCGCCGCAGGGCCGATTGCTCACCCACACCGTTGTCAAAGAATTGGTAGCAACGCCCGAGGAAGGTTTGATCCTGCTGACGGGGCGATATGAAGGGATAGACGAGCGTCTGATTCGTCAGATGGTCGATGAAGAGATTTCCATCGGTGACTATGTGTTGTCCGGTGGCGAGTTGGCGGCGATGGTGTTGATGGATAGTCTGGTCAGGCAGTTGCCCGGTGTGCTGGGGGACAAGGATTCTGCAGAGCAGGATTCGTTCGTGCAGGGCTTGCTGGATTGTCCGCACTACACCCGCCCGGAAGTGTTTAATGGTGAAGCCGTGCCCCCGGTTCTGTTGTCCGGCAATCATGCGGATATACAGCGCTGGCGGCTTTCCCAGTCGTTGGGCAGGACGTGGTTGCGCAGGCCCGATTTGTTGGCCAGGCGTGATTTGACAAAAGAGGAATCTGGTCTTCTGGCTCAGTTTCAGAAGGAACAAGATCCGATAACCAAGGAGCAGTAAAGTGAATTTGATCGAACAATTGGAACAGGAAGAAATTGCACGTCTGGGTAAAACTATCCCAGATTTTGCGCCCGGCGACACCGTCGTTGTCAGCGTGAATGTGGTTGAAGGTGAGCGCAAGCGCGTTCAGGCTTTTGAAGGTGTGGTGATTGCCAAGCGCAATCGCGGCCTGAACTCGGGCTTTATCGTGCGCAAGATATCCGCCGGTGAAGGTGTGGAACGTACATTCCAGACATATTCGCCCGTGATCGCCGAAATCGAAGTCAAGCGTCGCGGTTCTGTGCGCCGTGCCAAGCTGTACTATCTGCGCGATCGTTCAGGCAAGTCTGCGCGTATCAAGGAAAAGCTGCCGGCTCGCAAAGTAAAAACAGCAGCAGCGTAAGCGATCTGCATGTTATAAAAAACGGGAGCTTCGGCTCCCGTTTTTTATTGCGCCATCCCCGCGCAGGCGGGCAGTATTTTTTGGTTTGCGCGTGTATCATTAGTGCCATGGACTATCAGGCAAAACTATATACACCATTTAGTGTGCTCGGCATCCGCTGCACTGACGATGCATTGACAGGCATCGATTTTCTGCCTGCTGGTGAAAGGAAACAATCTCCGGGCAATGTGTTTGCGAGCAACGTGTGCCAGCAACTGCTGAACTATCTTGAAAATCCCGATGCGGTATTTTCCATTCCGCTTAATCCTGGTGGGACACCGCATCAACAGAAAGTCTGGCAGGCGATGCTGGTCATACCCAGAGGCCAGACACGCAGTTATGGCGAGCTGGCGGCTGAGCTTCACTCGGGCGCACAGGCCGTGGGCCAGGCGTGCGGTGCCAATCCAATTCCGATCATCATTCCCTGCCATCGCGTGCTGGGAAAGTCGGGTCTTGGCGGATTCATGAAGCACGCAAGCGGCGCGCCGCTTGACATCAAACGCTGGCTATTGGCGCATGAACAACGCTGAGCTGCTCGACGAATTTTTTGATAGCCTGTGGCTGGAAGATGGTCTGTCGCGCAACACGCTCGAAAGTTACCGGCGCGATCTGAACAAGTTTGCCGCGTGGCTTAATAAAAGGCGTGTCACCCTCTCTCCTAACTCTCCCCAGCAAGCTGGGGAGAGGGAAGTGGTCTCGCTACGCGAGATTGAGTTTTCTCTGCTGCAAACCACGCATGCCGATATTCAAGGCTATCTCGGCGATATGTTTACGATTGAACATGCCAAAGCCAGTTCAACCGGACGCAATCTCTCCAGCCTCAAACGCCTGTTTCGTTATCTGCTGCGCCAGGGAAAAATAACGGCCGACCCCACGCTGCAAATCGACACGCCCAAGCTGCCGCGTACCTTGCCCAAGATGTTGACCGAACAGGATGTCGAGCTGCTTTTGGCGGCGCCAAATATAGAAACACCTTTGGGTTTGCGCGATCGCACCATGTTCGAAGTGCTCTACGCCAGCGGCCTGCGCGTATCGGAACTTGTGAGTCTGCGTATCTCCCAGGTGAGCATGGATATGGGCATCGTGCGGGTGATGGGTAAAGGCAACAAGGAACGTCTGGTGCCGCTGGGTGAGGAAGCGCTGGACTGGCTGCGGCGGTACATTGCAGAGGGACGCGGTGTGCTGTTGGGAAAACAGGTAAGCGACGATTTGTTCGTTACAGCAAGGGCTGGGGCGATGACCCGCCAGATGTTCTGGTATCTGATCAAAAAACATGCGAGAAGCGGAGGGCTCGACAAGCCGCTGTCACCGCACACGCTGCGTCACGCCTTTGCCACGCACTTGCTCAATCACGGCGCGGATTTGCGCGTGGTGCAGTTGCTGCTGGGTCACGCGGATATTTCCACCACGCAGATTTATACCCACGTTGCCCGCGAGCGGCTCAAGCAACTGCACGCCAAGCATCACCCGAGAGGATAACGCGGGGCTACCAGAACTGCCAATTCTGTGTATGGATCACCCAAAGACCCAGCAGTCCGTTGGTGATGCCATGAGACAAAATCGGTACCCACAGATTGCGGGTTTTCATGTACAGCCAGCCGTATGCGATGCCAGCTATCAATCCGCCCAACAGCAGATTGTGTTCGGAGGCAAACAGAACAGAGGTGAACAAAAATGCCTTGATGCCCACCCGTGCAGGATCGACGTTGAAGAAATCATGTTGTGCAATCCAGCGCATGATAAATGAGCGCCAGAACAATTCCTCCATGATGGGCACTACAACAGCTGCGCCGAAAATGCGGATGGTGACAAACAGCCAGTCAGGCTCGTGAGTGAGCGGATCGCTCGGGTTATAGCCCGCTGAATGCCCCATGACAGCCCAGGGCTGGTCAAGATTAATCCATAACACGAACACGATTACGCCTATGGCAATCGCCGTTGCCCAATCGGTCGCTTTGGTTTTGACGGGCTTGGTAAGTTCCGTGAAATGTCGCCACAGCAGGAACAGCGATAGCATGACCAAGAAAATCTTGACAGGATACAGCCAGCGTTCATCGAAGGTTGACAGGACGCCGTGCGTTTGGAGAAATGACAACGCGCTGCCAACGGCAATAAATCCCATGTAGATCGCAAAGGGCAACGTGCGGCTGATGGCAGGACTGAGTTTCATGTGCTGGTTTATGCTGCTGCCTGAGTTGTCGGTCAGTGAAACTGTAGCGTTAAATCTACACGTGTCCGGTTTTATCTTTCGTCATTTAAAGAGAAACTCACCTTGTTTGTTTTTGTCTCTCGGACTGTCACAGTGGTAACGGGCCGATAGATAAACGATATATACTGATTTCCGTTTTTAGCGATCGCCGCCGTGACCTCTGCCATCATCACCACGGTAATGATCGTCTCTTCTCTCATCACGGTGATCATCTCCCCTGTCGTAGTGACGATCATCTCGGCGATCACGGTACTGTTCGCGATAACGCGGGGCATATTCGCGCTGATACCAGTTGTCGTTTACAAAGTAGACCCGTTCGCCGCAGGCATTGTATTCGTGGCAGTGACGGCTCCAGTGTTTGGCATAACCGGGCGGTACGCGCAGATATATCGGCGGGCGGTTCATGGGCACGCGCTCAACGACCATCGGCTGGCTATAAATCACTTGTGGTTGTGGAAAGTTGCCGATATCCAGCCGCCCATAGAAACCAGGCTCGCCAATGCTGACTGATACGCCCACGTCGGCAGCGAGTGCGGGAGTGTTGTTGATGATGACAGCGATCAATGCGATTAAAAAACGTTTCATGTTAGCGCTCCTCGTGTGTTTTCTGACAGACAACCAATGATACGCGTAGGCTGGTAAGTTATAACTTTTTGACGGCGACGTTATTCATGGCCGCTTCAATGCGTTGGCAGAGTGTTTTTAAAATTTTGATACGTGAAAAATTTTTGTCATTGGCCTCGACCAGCGTCCAGGGTGCGATCTCGGTGCTGGTTCTGTCCACCATGTCGCATACGGCCTGTTCATACTCATTCCATTTCTCACGGTTGCGCCAGTCTTCCGCAGTTATCTTGAAGTGCTTGAAGGGGACAGTTTCGCGTTCCTTGAAACGTCTGAGCTGTTCTTCTTTGCTGATGGACAGCCAGAATTTGACTACCACGATATTGTGGCGCACCAGTTGCGCTTCGAAGTCGTTGATTTCGCTGTAGGCGCGCATCCAGTTCGCTTCGGAACAAAGTTTTTCGACACGCTCAACCAGCACCCTACCATACCAGGATCGGTCGAAGATCGTCATGCGGCCACGCCTCGGGATGTGCCGCCAGAAACGCCACAGGTAGGGCTGTGCTCGCTCTTCTTCGGTGGGCGCTGCGACGGGGATCACGTTGTAGTAGCGCGCATCGAGTGCCCCTGTGATGCGACGGATGGCGCCACCCTTGCCTGCGGCGTCATTGCCCTCGAACATGGCGATCACGGTGAGATGCTTGAACTTTGGATGGCGCGTCAACAGTGCGAGCTTGCCCTGATATTTTTCCAGTTCATCAGGATAGGCTTTCTTGTCTATTTTTTGGCTCAGATCCAGCGTCTTGAGTATGTCCAGATTGTCGATCGAGGGTAGCGGTGGTGGCGCCGAAATTTCCTTTGCTTCTTTGCCGGCCTCATCGATGCGTTTGCGGATGGCGTCGAGTATGGTTTTGCCAACCGTCAGGCTGCGATAGTGCGGATCAAAACCTTCGACTATCGTCCACGGTGCCTCGGCCGTGCTGGTGTGCCGAATGACACTTTCACCCACGACGCGAAACTTGTCATACTGTTTATAATGTTCCCAGTCGCGTTCGGTGACGCGCCAGCGGGTTTTGGGATCCTTCTCCAGAATTTCGAGCCGCGTTTTCTGCTTGTCGCGGGATAAATGCATCCAGAATTTGAGGATCAGCGCACCTTCATCAACCAGCATTGTTTCCAGACGCTTCGCGCGTTCCAGATGCTGATCGAGATCGGCTGTTTTGGTGTGTCCCTGTACCCGGTTGATGATCGGCGATGTATACCAGGAACCCAGGAAAATGCCGATGCGGCCCTTGGGCGGCAGTTCACGCCAGAATCGCCACATTGCCGGGCGATCCAGCTCTTCATCGGATGGCTCGCCCATGCCATGCGTTTGCAGAAAACGCGGATCCATCCATTCGTTGAGCAGATTGGCGGTCTCACCGCGCCCCGCACCGTCCACACCGCCCACCAGAATGATGACCGGAAATTGCGCAAGCTTGGCCATGTCCATCTGTGCTTCCAGCAGCGCAGCGCGTAAAACCGGCACTTCCTTGTCGTAAGTCTTTTTGTCTATCTTGTGACCGAGCTCGGCAGATTCAAACATGGCCTGTCCCAGGAGTTACAGAAATTCCGGTGTCATCACCAGGTGCAAAGTGACTTCGGCCGTATCATCATGGCGACTTATCCACCATAGCCCGCTTTTTTTGATGCGCAACGCCTGATCTTCACAACCAAGCAATTGGGCAGCGACGGCCCCAAGGGTGGGCTGGTGGCCTACGACCAGCACAGTTCCGCCTGCGTCAGGCCAGCGAGCCGCCTGCAACACGGCGTGCACGGATGCGCCGGGTGCGATGGCGGGCACGGTTGTGAAAGTGGCGGTGAGCGGGGCTACGGTTTGTTGGGTGCGAACCGCCGGACTCACCAGAATGCGCGTGTCGGAGGGTATATGCCGGTGCAGAAATGCCGCCATTTTGGCGGCCTGTTTGCGCCCTTTTTCAGTCAGTGCGCGAGCCAGATCGGGCGGGCCGTCCTCCGCTTCCGCATGACGCCACAGGATTAAGTCCATCGTACTCTCCAAATATTATTGTTTACAGGCTGAAATTATAGTGTATATACTATATACATCATTTTAATTCAATGGGAATGCCATGAGCGCAAATAAGCCAGCAAAGGTTGCAGTCGCCTCCAATAAAAAATCGTCGGCTGCGGCCAAGCCCTTGAGCAAGCCAGCTGCAAAATCACCGAGCAGGGCTGTTGCCAGACCGGCCAAAAAATCTCCCGTCGCAACAACTAAATCCACGGTGAAGAAAACCAGTCCCGTGCCAGCCGTGGCGGTTAAATCAGAAAAAGCAGCGAAGGTGGCCAAAAAACAAAAGGTGGTGCGCGACAGTTTCACCATGCCGCAAAGCGAGTATCAGAAAATCGGTCAGATTAAGGCATTGTGTCTGAAATCCGGGCTGCAGGTCAAGAAAAGTGAAGTGTTGCGGGCCGGGGTTATTGCGCTGTGTGCAATGACTGATGCGCAGCTGAACCAAGTCATGGGTGCGCTGGATAAAATCAAAACCGGTCGTCCCAACAAGCACTAAAAACAGGATTCAGGTTGCCGTTTTGACAGGCATGCTGGCGAGCTGCTTGAGCAGTTCGTTCTGCGCACATTTTTTTGCGGCCCGGCGTGACAGCTTGTGGCGATATTGTCCATCGCCATCCATCTCCCATGCCTGGCAGTTATCCTGCAGATATACCTTCAGGCCCTCGTCGATCACGCGCCTCTTGAGCTTCTTGTCCAGAACCGGAAAGCAGACTTCGATACGCCTGAAAAAATTTCTGTCCATCCAGTCCGCGCTGGCCAGATACACGTCGTGTTGCAGATCATTGCGGAAATAGAAGATGCGCGTGTGCTCCAGAAAACGTCCGATAATGGAACGCACGCGGATGTTTTCGGACAGACCGGCGACGCCCGGGCGCAGTGCGCAAACGCCGCGCACGATCAGGTCGACTTTGACGCCTGCCTGCGATGCTTCGTAAAGTGCGGCGATGGTGACGGGTTCCAGCAATGCGTTCATCTTGGCGATGATATGCGCGCGCTTGCCTGCTTTGGCCAGCGCTGTTTCATTGTGTATGGAGCGCAACACTTCGGTGTGCAATGAGAAAGGCGACTGCCAGAGGTGGTTGAGTTTGCGCGCGCGTCCAAGACTTGTGAGCTGGCTGAATACTTCGTTGGCGTCGGCGCAGATCTCTTCGTTGCAGGTGAAAAGCCCGAAGTCGGTATAAAGACGCGCGGTGCGCGGATGATAGTTTCCGGTGCCAAGATGGACATAACGGCGCAGGCGTCCTTCTTCGCGCCGCACGACCATCAGCATCTTGGCGTGGGTCTTGTGCCCGACCACGCCATACACCACATGTGCGCCGACCTCTTCCAGACGGTTCGCCCAGTTGATGTTGGCTTCTTCGTCGAATCGGGCCAGCAATTCAACCACCACGGTGACTTCCTTGCCGCGCTTGGCTGCCGCGATCAGGGCTTCCATCAGGGCCGAATCGGCGCCTGTGCGATACACGGTTTGTTTGATCGCGACCACATCAGGGTCGCTGGCGGCCTGCTGGATGAAATTGATGACCGGCTTGAAAGACTGGTAAGGGTGGTGCAATAAAATATCGCTCTTGCGGATCACCTTGAACATGTCAGCGCCCTTTTTCTGCAAGACGCTAGGTACGCCGGGCACAAAAGCGGAAAATTTGAGGTCGTCGCGCGCCACCAGATTCGGGATTTCCATCAGGCGAACCAGATTCACAGGACCATGCACGCGATACAAATCGTCTGATGTGAGTTTGAACTCCTTGAGCAGCAAGGCCTCGATCTGCTGCGAACAGTTGTCGGCAATTTCCAGACGCACGGCATCGCCAAAATGGCGCTGCGGCAATTCACCCTGCAGGCTCAGGCGTAAATTCTTGACTTCTTCTTCGTCGACGAACAGATTGCTGTTGCGCGTCACCCTGAATTGGAAACAGCCCAGCACTTCCATGCCGCTGAACAGTTCACCGACATGCGCGTGCAAGATCGAAGAAAGAAATACGAAGCCGTACTCGCATCCGCTTATCTCCGGCGGTAAAAGAATAGTGCGCGGCAGTATGCGCGGAGCCTGTACGATGGCGCGGGTGGAGTTGCGCCCGAACGCATCTTTGCCCAGCAGTTCCACCGCAAAATTCAGACTCTTGTTGAGTACGCGCGGAAACGGGTGTGCAGGATCCAGGCCGATGGGCGTCAACACCGGCATGACTTCACGAAAAAAATAATCCTTCATCCACGCCTGTTGCGCCTCGTTCCAGGAAGTGCGCCGCAAAAACTTGATGCCGTGTTCAGCAAGGGCCGGCGTGATTTGTTCGTTGAACAAATGATACTGATGTTCAATCAGCTGATGCGCCTGTTTGCGCACCTCCTTGAGTGTCTGCTGGGCACTGATGCCATCCGCACCCGTCGAAATTCCGCCCAGCTTGATTTGTTCCATCAAGCCGGCCACGCGGATTTCAAAAAACTCATCGAGATTGCTGCTGCCGATACAGAGGTATTTAAGCCGCTCAAGTAAAGGAATGCGTACATCCTCGGCTTGGGCAAGCACGCGCCGGTTGAACTCGAGTTGACCGAGTTCACGGTTAAGAAACTGTTGCGGAGTGAATTTGTTAAGCAAGTCGGCGCGCCTTGATTATTTTTGCGGTGTATAACCTTCCGGCATTTGCGTGCCTGAGCCGAAGAAATAATTTTCCATTTGTGTGGCGAGGTATTTGCGTGCAGCCAGATCAGCCAGATTCAGGCGATTCTCATTGACCAGCATGGTCTGGAATTTGATCCATCCCTGCCAAGCTTCCTTGGAAACATTTTCAAAAATCTTCTGGCCGAGCGGGCCGGGATAGGGCAGACGATCCAGTCCTTCGGCTTCACGTCCCAGTTTTACGCATTGAACCATTCTAGACATGTTGCATTTCTCCATTCAAGTAATTATATGGCGCAATTATGACACTAACGCGACAGTGCCGCATGAGTCGCCTTTCGGCGGAGGCCGCCAAGGCACTAGATGCCGCTCTGGTGAAGCATGAAAACAACAGCGGACGCAGCCAGGCAATATAATCCGAACAGCGACCAGCGACCGTTCTCCAGCCAGTTTGAAAGCCATTTAAGCGCCAGCAGCCCCGCCAAGAAGCTGAATACCATACCCAGCAGGCTGGGCATGAAAATCTGCGCCATGTTCGCGGCAGGTGACGAGGCGTGCTGTTCCTGCAACAGCCGCATCACCTCACGGGCAATGATGGGCGGGGTCAACACAACTGCAAGCGCAAAGCTGAACTCTTCCAGTTTTCTTCTGGAAACGCCCAGCAACAAGCCTGCGGAGATCGTGGCGCCTGACCTGGAGAATCCGCGAAAGGGCAGACAGAAGCCCTGAACCGCGCCTATATAACAAGATTCCTTCAGATTCAAAGCGCGCCCGTTTCCGGATGAGGAGCGGCTCCTGATGCCCGCATACAGAATCAATAAGCCCACGACAGCAAGGGAGGCCGAGATCAGGTTCATGTTGCCAAAAAGCTGTTCTATTTGCGCGTGTGGTACATCCTTCATGAAGAATTTTTCTATCAGGGATTTCAATATCAGGCCTACGACACCTGTCAACAAAGTTGCCGCAACGATAAACTTAACGGCTTCCCAGAAAACCTTCCGGGAAGAAAAAAAGCTTTCTTTCCATGACTTCCAGAAAAAGAAAATAACTGCAAACATCGTTCCTGTATGCAGCATCACCAGCAAAAGCGTCATTTCAGGCGTGGTCGGATCAAGCCCCATCAGTTTCTCAGCCACAATGACGTGAGCCGAGCTTGATACGGGTAAAAGTTCAGCCGCGCCCTGAATGACGGCAAGCGTAAGTATTTGTAGTAATGTCATCTGAATAAATTCCGGTTTTGGTGTGTTAATGACTGTTTGTGTCTTTCAAGAGCAATGCGTTGATTGACCGCGCAGCGCTCATTCTCGCTCATTTCTACCCAGCGCGTCACTTCCTCGAAAGTGCGCAAACAACTGCGGCATACATCATCGCCCAGCACCGTGGTGCAGTGTCCTATGCATGGGCTCTCTGAAGTATGCTGCATCAGCTGTAAATCTTGCTGCCCTTCGCAACGAACTCTATCGACTTCAGTTCCATCCCCTTGCTCAGCGCTTCAGCTTCTGCAATGCCTTCTTTTGCCGCAAACTCGCGCACGTCCTGCGAAATTTTCATCGAGCAGAAGTGCGGGCCGCACATCGAACAGAAGTGCGCGACCTTGGCGGATTCCTTGGGCAGCGTTTCATCGTGAAATTCGCGGGCGCGATCAGGATCCAGTCCCAGATTGAACTGGTCTTCCCAGCGGAATTCAAAGCGCGCCTTGGACAGCGCGTTGTCGCGTATCTGCGCGCCGGGATGTCCCTTGGCAAGGTCGGCTGCGTGAGCTGCGATCTTGTAGGTGATGATGCCTTCCTTCACGTCAGCCTTGTTGGGCAGTCCCAGGTGCTCCTTGGGGGTGACATAGCACAGCATCGCGGTGCCGAACCAGCCTATCATCGCAGCGCCTATTGCGCTGGTGATGTGATCGTAACCCGGTGCGATGTCCATAGTCAGCGGACCCAGCGTATAGAAGGGCGCATCGTGACACCACTTCGCCTGCAAATCCATGTTCTCCTTGATCAAGTGCATGGGCACATGGCCGGGACCTTCGATCATCACCTGCACGTCGTGTTTCCAAGCCACCTGCGTGAGCTCACCCAGCGTTTTCAATTCGCCAAGCTGTGCTTCGTCGTTCGCATCATAGATTGAACCCGGACGCAAACCATCACCGAGACTGAAGGTCACGTCGTAGGCCTTCATGATTTCGCAGATGTCCTCGAAATGCGTGTAGAGGAAATTTTCTTTGTGATGCGCCAGGCACCACTTGGCCATGATAGAGCCGCCGCGCGACACGATGCCGGTCATGCGATTCGCGGTCATTGGCACGTAACGCAACAGCACGCCTGCGTGGATGGTGAAGTAATCCACGCCTTGTTCTGCCTGTTCGATCAACGTGTCGCGGAATATTTCCCAGGTCAGGTCTTCGGCTTTTCCATTCACCTTTTCCAGCGCCTGATAAATAGGCACGGTGCCGATCGGCACGGGTGAATTGCGGATGATCCATTCGCGCGTCTCGTGGATATTTTTGCCGGTGGACAAGTCCATCACCGTGTCGCCGCCCCAGCGGGTTGCCCAAGTCATTTTCTCCACTTCCTCCTGTATGCTCGAACCCAAAGCCGAGTTGCCGATGTTGGCGTTGATCTTGACTAAGAATTTGCGCCCGATGATCATCGGTTCAAGCTCGGGATGGTTGATGTTCGCTGTGATGACGGCGCGGCCTGCGGCCACTTCGTCGCGCACAAATTCTGGGGTGATTTTTTTGGGCATCGCCATGCCGAAATTCTCGCCGGCATGCTGCTTCAACATCATTGCCGACATGCCATGCTGATTCTGACTCGGGTCGCCGCCCTCGCGAAACTTTTGCTCAGCCAAGCTGAGCAAAATGTTTTCTCGTATCGCGATGTACTCCATCTCGGGGGTGACAATGCCCTGACGCGCATAGTGCATCTGCGTGACATTTTTGCCTGTCTTTGCACGCCGTGGTGCGCGTCTTAAGTTGAAACGCATCTCGGCCAAAGCCGGATCATCAAGACGTTGCTGGCCGTAGTCGGAGGTTAAGCGATCTAGGGCTTCGGTATCATCGCGTTCAACGATCCATGCTTCGCGCATCGCGGCAAGACCCGAACGGATGTCAATTTTAACCGAAGGATCGGTATAGGGGCCCGAGCAGTCGTAGACATAGATGGGTGGGTTTTTTTCCGCGCCCATGCCATCGGGTGTGTCGGCCTGGGAAATCTCGCGCATCGGTACGAGCAGGTCGGGACGGCTGCCTTGCACATATATCTTGCGTGAATTGGGCAAGGGCTTGATGGCGGCTGCATCAACATGCGCGGCTTGGGCTGTGAATTTGGTATTGGCGTTCATTTGATGTTCCTAAAATTCAGGGAGCATCAAACGATGCTTCCCTACGACGGCATTACCCGTACAGGTTCAAAGGGTGTATCTCACTTCGCTGCACAGCAGACAAAAGACCCCTAGCGAGTTGCGCAAGGTACTGGAAAAGTAGGGGAAAAGCAACCCGACTGTTGCAGTTAGGTTGAGTCAGAGCTGCGTGTGTTGTTATACTGACGAACAATATCTAAATGATGGAAATGAAAATGCAGAATATGGAACAGGCACGCTTCAACATGATTGAGCAGCAGATACGCCCATGCGATGTATTGGAGGCGCGGATACTGGAACTGCTCCATCATGTCAGACGCGAACATTTCGTACCGGAAAATAAGAAGGCCATGGCCTTTATGGATATGGAAATACCGCTGGGCTATGGCGTATCCATGTGGCAACCCAAGCTGGAAGCGCGTGCGCTGCAGGAGTTGCATCTTAACCGCCGCGACCGGGTGCTGGAAGTCGGCACGGGCAGTGGTTATCTGACGGCGTTGTTGTCGGCACTTGCGGGGCATGTCACGTCGGTCGAGATCGAGCCTGCACTGAGCGCGATGGCAAAGTCGAATTTACATGACTATTATCGTGAAAATGTCACGTTGGAGATCGGTGACGCATCTCGCGGCTGGGGCGAAAAATACGACGCCATCGTGCTGACAGGTTCCACGCCCGTGTTGCCGCAAGCCTTCCAAGGCAGTCTGAACATCGGCGGTCGTCTGTTCGCTATCGTTGGCGAAGCGCCGGTGATGGAGGCAAAGCTGATCACGCGCGTGGCGCCTGACACGTATGAAACTGTCAATATCATGGAAACCTGTGTCGCGCCGCTGCAAAATGCAGAACACCCCGGGCGGTTTGTATTTTGATTTCGCTGGCGTGGCGCCGGGCGAGAATGAGCTAATGAGCGAACCCAATGAAAATTAAATCATACATATTGTTTTTGGCCATGACGTCAGGCGCGGGCGGGGCGCAGTCGGCTGACCTGCTGGATATTTTTCACAGCGCACAGAGCAACGACCCTGTGATTGCTGCCGCGCGCGCGGCCCAACAGGCAGGTGCTGAAAAGCTGCCGCAAGGGCGTTCCCTGTTGCTGCCCACGGTCAGTCTTAACGCGAATTCCACGGCCAACAATCAGAACGTGCAGTATTCTGGATTTCCCCTATCGGTTATCAACGGCAATTATCGCTATAACAGCAACGGCTATGGCGTAACCATGGTCCAGCCTTTGTATCGCGAGCAGAACTGGGTAGCTTATTCCGAGGCTCAACTGCAGGTTGCACAAACCGATGCGCAATTGAGAATCGCAGAACAGGATCTGGTGCTGCGCACTGCACAGGCCTATTTCGATGTGCTGATTGCACAGGACAGCGTAGAGCTTGCCGGGGCGCAAAAGACCGCTATTGACGAGCAGCTGGCCCAGGCCAAAAGAAATTTTGAGGTGGGCACTGCCACGATTACCGACACGCACGAGGCTCAGGCGCGCCATGATCAGATCTATGCGCAACAGATTACGGCGCAGAACAATCTTGAAATAAAGCGCAGCGCATTGCAGCAGATCATCAACGCGCTGCCGCAGGATCTTAGACCGCTGGGTCAGCAATTCAAACCAGGGATGCCGCAGCCTGAAGGTATGGATAAGTGGGTCGATAATGCACAGCTGAACAATCCTCAGCTTAGCATTGCCCATGCAGGCGTCGAGCTGGCCGAAAAGGAAGTGGAGAAGAACCGCGCCGGAAATTACCCGACCGTCGATCTGGTGGCAAATTATTCGAACAGCAATATGGGCGGCAGCATGGCCAGCGACATTACGACCAAAAGCTTAGGCGTGCAACTCAATGTGCCGATTTTTGAGGGCGGCCTGACCCATTCCAAGTGGCGCGAAGCTGAGGCTAATCGCGATCGAGCCCGTCAAGATCTGGAGAGTGCGCGCCGCAGCGTCTCCCAGCAGACTCGTCAGGCTTACCTTGGCGTGGTAAGCGGTGTTTCCCAGGTTGAAGCATTGCAGCAGGCGCTTGTCTCCAGTGAAACCGTGCTGGCTTCCAGCAAGCTGGGTCAGGAGGTGGGCGTGCGCACCAACCTCGATGTGCTGAACGCACAGCAGCAGCTCTATTCGACGCGTCGTGATTTGTATCAGGCCGAATACGACTACCTGTTGAGTGAGTTGCGCTTAAAAGCTGCTGTGGGTGAGCTTGACGAAACAGCGCTGGCGAAGGTCAATCGGGCACTACACTGATTCACCATCATCCTGCCAACAGTTACCGATGTTCTGCCGGTGGAATAGTCGTGTTCAGTCACTAATCGTTTATACTGTTTTTGAATGCGCTGCGCAGGTGTTGCGGTTAATGCTTTGTATAGCATTTAGTCTGATACGATAAAGCCCTAACTCAATTCGCCTTGAGCTTGTCGAAAGGTGAATGGAATGGTGGTGTCAGTGTATTAAACGACCTGAACGGAAAGTGCCAAGTGCAGGTTCAGGGTAAGTTATCTCGAAACTCGATGGGCAGCTGCCAAAATCGAATGTTCAGGAAGAGTTTTTTTGCGCCAACCAAAGAAAAAACCACTAAGAGAATCACCCACTCTGCGGCCTCATGCAATGAACTAATTGATATGCTATTAAGGGTGTATTAGATGAAGCATTACTGCCTTCTTTGTTCGAGTCACATCGCAAAAATGCCCCGTTATTTAGGCGGGGCATGGATGGTTGCAGATAAAATCATGCCGCTACGGTTCCCAGCTTGTGTTTGCGACGAGTCGCAATGAAACCAATGAGACCTAAGCCCGAAACCATCAGTGCCCATTCGCCTGGTTCAGGGACGCCAATAACTTGGGAATAATTGACTGACAGATCCTCTATACCGTACTTCACTCCCAACAAAGGTAGCGTAGAGATAAAGGCACCCGTCGTCCCATTCCATTCACTGAGGCTGTGGTCATAAATATTCGATGTCCAAAAATTTGTTCCGTCGAAGGCAATCCCCGTTGACGGTTTCGGATTCGAAATAAACGTGTTTTTTAACAAAGTTCCATTCAAATCATAAGTATCATAGATAACAGGAGTACCACCGCAACATCCGTCCACACGGTTCACTATGAGCTGATTGTTAAAGTATTCGACGCCGTCGCTGTAGCCTGAACTCTTGCTGATAGTAATTGTTTTGAGCAAGGTTCCAGTTGGGGAATACAGATATGCCTTATTGGTACCGGAATAATCCCCAACCCAGAAGTTAGTTCCATCATAGGCAATTGCGGAAAGCCCACTAGACCCCGTGATCGAAAAAGCGACCCCGGTCCCTATTTTCGCCCCGGTCGTTGCATCCATTGTGTACACTTTGTTGCTATCTGCATTTGTCAGGTACAGGGTATTTCCGACCTGCACCACGCCCCTTCCGTTCCAGCCTGTATTAAAAACGGTGCCCGGATCGAACGATTTGAGAAGTGATCCAGTAGAAAGGCTAAATTCCTGAACGGCTGAACTATAATTATCCCCCCAAATTGTCGTTGGAACCGTCAAAGCATTTGCATATTGGCAATGCAGGACAGAAAAAAATAGAGCTGTCAGTGTAAGTTTTACGGTTGATCGTTTAGTGACAGACATGATGTCCTCCTAAGTTTGTTAATCAAATTAGAAGCTAGGCTTCCCCCTACGTCAATCAGTTATGGCGCATTACTTGAGAATCCAGCTGGCCCTTTTTTCTACTACTGTTTCAGTATTTATAAAAATATAGAGCATGTCAATATGGATTGATTTAAAAAGAGGACAGTTTGATTAGGTATGATTTCTTTGCACTAGAATCCACTCGGTGTGGTTACCGACGGAATGATCTCAGTTTGAGGAGTCTCTTGAGCAGCATTGATCGCCCCTGGGTAACTGGCGCACCACGGTGTGAGCCAACAACATCTCCAGGCATACCTGAACGAGTTTGTTTTCCGCTTCAATTGGCGGTTCTATCCAATGACAGCGTTCAACTCAGTGCTCGGGATTGCCACGCGGTTCGAGACTCTAACGTATGAAGCACTGTACAGTGGAGAACAGTAATTACTACAGGTAGTATGCTTGGGTGCGAACCGGATAGGCATGGTTTAAACATGGGGGGTGACCGTGGTCAAAGCGCTAATGTAATGGAAAAGAACGCTTAGACCAAGGCGAAATTTGCCGTGCCGAAATCCTGATCCTGTTGCACGCGCATCCGGGCCGATGCACAGGCGATCATGCGTCTCTGATCCGCCACAGGTGAAACAGCAGCAGTATCGGAAAAATCATCATGATGGTCTGCGCCAGACCGTTGTAATTGAGCAGATGCAGGTAGTGCCAATTGTATATCGACATTGCGGCGGCCGGCGTGTTGCGATCCACGACGAAATTTACGACGATGAAGTAACCCAAGGCCAGCGCGGCACTCAAAGCGATGATCAGGACCCGTGGCAGCCACAACACCGCCATCAGCAGTACCAGTCCCAGCAGAATTCCCAGCATCGCCTCGCCGTTGATCCACAGCAGCAACGCCCACGACTTCAACAGCAGCGCGGCGATGATGAACTTCGCCAGCGCTACCACACACAACACCGCCAGCAGTATCGTCACGACACGGCGCGGAATGCGCAACAAAGTCAGCAGCAAGGTGCCCAGCATCAACAGGTTCAGCGTGACCGCTATGCTTGCCCACCAGCCGAAGGGTTCAGGCAAAGTTGATACAAAGGGCTGATGAACCGCCTCGGTGATGAACACATTGCCCAACAGTGGCAAGGATGGATTGATTTGTCCGAACATCCAGAGCGACAACAAAGCCAGACCAAAATCCATCCCCTTGCCATGATGAAACAGACTGCTGTGCCAGCGTATCAGATTTAATCGGAACCAGGTCCACGATGAAATGCTGACCGCCAACAGCGCGCCTGTCAGCATGCCTGATGTATTGCTCAATATGTCCAGATTGGAGCTCACGCGCGTGGGCAAATACATTTGCATGAATTCCATGCTCGCCGACAAAGCCATGCCGCAAACAGTAGCGAGTATCACGCTGACAACAATCCCAAAGCGTGAGCGCAATGCCAGGCCCGTGAAAACACCAAAGGGAATGTAAGCCAGCACATTGATGACCGCATCGAACGTGGTGAAGGTCAATACCAGAGGCTCACGCAACACATCGCTGAAGTTCAGCCCCTGATCGCGCCAACCGGAAAATGGCGACAGGCTGCCATATATGATGAACAGCGCATAACCCGCAATCAGCAAAATGCGCAGCCTTACACGGGATTCCGGAATAAATAACTCGCTCATGTTTTCACGCCATACCGCATTGACTGGCAAGCCATCCTGCAACTCATCTTGCGGTGCTCAGCACGACCACTCCTGCTGTGACCAGCAAGATTCCCAGCCATTCCCTGAGACTCGGGCGCTCGTGCAAAAATATGACGGCAAAAATTGCGACCAGCACCACGCTGAATTTGTCCACGGGCGCGACTTTTGAAGCGGCACCCATCTGCAATGCGCGGAAATAACACACCCATGACGCGCCGGTCGCCAGCGCGGACAGCGCGAGGAACAGCCAGGTTTTCTGGCCAAGAGCAAATGGATCGCTCCACTTGCCGGTGAAATAGACAAAGCCTGCCAAGACCAGCAGAATGACGAAGGTGCGTATCAGCGTGGCAAAATCGGAATTCACGCCCTGCAAACCGATTTTGGCGAAGATCGCCGTCATGGCGGCGAACACCGCGGAGAACAGTGCCCAGTAGAACCATCCATGCGCTGGTATCATTGCAGCACTCCTTATTTGACTGGCTGCACCAGCACCCAGGGGCTGACCACCACGGCCCAAAGCATCGCATCAGCCTCCAGCCAGCTGCGCGCCTGTTCATCACTGACCTTGCCGAATTGGCCTGCCGCCATCCACTGCCCGATCAACGCCGCGTTATCCTGAGACATCTGAAACGCCGTCTCGACCAGGTCCAACTCGGGTGAAACAAAAAGTGCAACGCCGCTGGCAAAATATCTCTGCATATCGCGCCAGCGCATTTGCGCAGTCTCCAGATTGACCTTGGCGCGAAAAATTTCCTGCTGTCTCATTTCTGACATACTCATGCTTCCATCTTATTTGGCCCGTTCAGGTAATTATTTTTACCCTTGATGTAATGCTCGGCGGAATAACGAAGATAGGCGATCTCGCCATCCGTCAGCTCGCGCACAACACGCGCAGGGCGGCCCACATAGAGCATGCCGCTTTGCAGCGTCTTGCCGGAAGACACCAGACTGCCCGCGCCTATCATCACCTGACCCGGAATGATCACATCGTCCATGACGATGGAGCCCATGCCGATCAGACACTCGTCTCCTATGGTGCAACCGTGCAAAATTACCGAATGACCGACGGTGACATAGTCCCCGATGATCAAGGGTGAGCCACCCGGCTTTTCGGGCGTACTGTGCGACACATGCCCCATCGTCAAATCCTGCACATTCGTGCCGCAACCAATCACGATACGGTTCACATCTCCGCGCAGCACCGTGTTGCACCAGACTGAACTGTCGTCGCCTATTTTCACATCGCCGATGATCTGACAGGATGGATGCAGATAGACACGATCACCAAGAACGGGGGAAATTTTGAGATAGGAAGATATTGGCATATCAAACACTTTCCGGCCACATTCTGGCCGTATGGATTACCGACAAAATTTGCACTTCATTTGCATCAACACAGTATGCCAGCATGAAGGGGAAGCGACCTACGCTTAATTCACGCGTTCCGGGGATGCGCCCTGGCCTGCCAATCAAAGGATTGTGCAGCAACATTTCGGCAGCTTTCCTGATAATAACAAGCACACGCCTTGCTGCATGGAGATTTTCTTGCGCGATGTAATTGTGAATTTCCTCTAGGTCTGACTTTGCTCGCGGAGTGTAGCGCAGCTTCATGCCTGTTAATCGGTATAGTGCGCGAAAAATTTCTCCATTTCTTCGTCCGACACAAACTCTCTGCGCTGGGCCTGCTCCCATCCTTCAAGGATACGTGCCGTAATGCGACGGTGCTGCGCAAGATAAAGCGCTACAGCCTCGTTCGCCAGATCGTTTTCATCACGGTGACTTGCCGCCGCCAGATGGTCAAGCTGAATTTTCAGGTCGGACCGGATTTCAAGTGCGCTCATGAGAATCTCCATAGTTGATGAAATTACTTAAAAGCAGGTTGATAATGCATTTCCGATGACTGCTGTTTTAATTTCTTCCGGCGCAATCGTGGAAACCGTCGTTACTGCGCCTTTTCTGATGCAAATTGGGCAGTTACAGCGCAATCCCTTAACTTCCATTTCATTGTCTCCCCGCCTCTTAGCGGCACGAGCCGATGTTCGCCGAAGCCCACAGAATCGGGTACCTGCCAATCTTCTTTGTGCAGTGTGGCAGTTTCTGTATTGCGCGGCAAGCCATAGTAATCCGCGCCAAAAAAACTGGCAAAAGCTTCCAGTTTGTCCAGCGCGTCCAGTTGCTCAAAGGCCTGTACGTATAATTCCAGCGCGGCATGGGCGGTATAGATACCCGCGCAACCGCAGGCAGTTTCTTTGGTGTGCTGCGCATGCGGCGCACTGTCGGTGCCCAGGAAAAATTTTTTGTTGCCGCTTGTCGCCGCTTTGCCCAGCGCTTCGCGGTGCAACTCGCGTTTCAACACCGGCAGACAATAATAGTGCGGGCGTATGCCGCCGCTGAACATCGCATTGCGGTTATACAAGAGATGATGCGCGGTGATGGTCGCCGCGATGTTGCCCGCCGCGCTCTCAACAAATTGCACTGCATCTTTTGTGGTGATGTGCTCGAACACCACGCGCAAATCCGGCATGTCTTTTAAAAGCGGCAGCATGACGCGATCTATGAAAACCGCTTCCCGATCGAACACGTCCACAGCGGGATCAGTCACTTCGCCGTGCACCAGGAGCGGCATTCCGCAACGCTGCATTTCATTCAGCGCTGGATAAGTCTTGCGTATATCCGTCACGCCCGCATCGGAATTGGTGGTCGCTCCCGCAGGATAGAGTTTCACCGCATGAACGAAGCCGCTCTCTTTCGCACGGCATATCTCGTCCGCCGAGGTGTTATCGGCAAGGTACAGCGTCATCAAAGGTTCAAATGCAATGCCTTCAGGAATCGACGCGATGATGCGCGAACGGTATTCGAGCGCCTGTTTTGTTGTTGTCACCGGCGGTTTCAGATTGGGCATCACGATGGCGCGCGCAAATTGCCGCGCAGTATCGGGCAGCACCGATTGCATCAGCGTGCCGTCGCGCAAATGCAAATGCCAGTCATCGGGGCGGGTGATCGTGAGTTGCTGCATGGTATTGTCCTGCTGGATGTATGGCCGCGATTATAAATCAAAGGCCGCCACACAAGGCTAGACTGATTTTTTGGTGTGCAGCGCCGCCAGCGAAAAGTCGGCGATATGTCGGGCGATCGCTTCAATTTCGTTGCGGTCATAATGCAGGGTGGGCGTCAGGCGTTGCAATACCGGATGAGAGTTGCGGTAAAACAGACACTGGCCGAGTATGCTGTACACGCAGCGACGAACTTCCAGCTCATCGCCTGTCTTGCCGATAATCCCCTTCACCAGCCGGCCCAGAAATTCATGCAGCGGCGCGATCGCCTCAATCACGATCTTGTCCAGTGCAGGCGTGGGGTCGGCCAGCTCGCGCGCCATCATCTGGCATTGCCGCGAGGCATTGTTTTCGTCGAGCAGCATCAGCATGAAATCGTGGATGAACAGACGCAGACGTATTTCAGGACAGGCATCGGTCGCATCATTTGCAATTTGCAGCGCCTTGAGCCGGTTGAAGTTCAACGCTTCGGAGAGCAGACCATCCTTGCTGCCGAAATGATAATTGACCGCTGCGACGTTGGCATCCGCACGGCGGCATATCTCGCGCACCGTCGCACCCTGAAAGCCGTGCTGTGCAAATACTTCGCGAGCAGCCTCCACCAGACGCGCGCGGGTTTTTTCGCTGGCAGTCAGCTCCTCGGTCATTGCCTGCCGGGCTGGGCTTGCACAGCGGTATCGCCTGCCAGCGCCGAATAGAGTTTCGTTGCGGCGTTGAGCTGTGCCAACATCACCTGCAATTCGGCTTGTGTTGCCGTGTCAGCATCGCGCTGTGCATCGAGCAGTTCGAGGTTGCTTGCAATGCCTGCCTTGTAGCGCGCCTCGGTAAGCTTTAGGCGCTGCTTCTGCGATACTGCATTGGCCTGTTGCGCTTGAAGCTGGCGTGTCAGACTGTCGCGCGCATTGAGAAGGTCCGCCACTTCGTGAAACGCCTGCTGTATGGTCTTCTCATACTGTGCAACTGCGATCACCTTGCGCGCCTTGGCCACATCCAGATTGGCCATGTTGAGCCCGGCATCGAACAGTGGCAGGGTCAGGGCTGGTTGAAAATTCCAGGCCTTGCTTCCAGGTGCAAACAGCCCGCCTATCTGCCGGCTCGCCGAACCAAAGGCACCGGTCAGGTCTATCCTCGGCAGGAAAGCCGCACGTGCGGCGCCGATGTTGGCATTCGATGCGATCAGCTGCTGTTCGGCAGACTCCACATCGGGACGATTCAGCAGCACATCTCCCGGCATACCTGCGATCAGATCGGGCGTGATACCCTGGTCCTCAAGGCTGCGCCCAGGCGGCAGGTTATCCGGCATCTTGCCCACAAGCTCTGTCAAAAGATTCTCGGCGGCAGCCTTCTGCTGCTGGATGGCCGCCTCTTCGCTCACCGCAGCCTGATATGCGCCCGTTGCAACCAGCACATCCATATCGCTGGATACGCCAAGGTCGCGGCGCCTCGTGGTCAGATCGAGCGCGTCCTTGCGCCCCCTGGTGTTGTCGGCAGCAACCTTTTCTGCCTCATCGAGTTCGAGCACCGACAAATAGGCGTTGCTCACATCCGCGATCAGCGACAGGCGGAATGCGTGCTCTGCCGATTCCGTCGAAAGATAGTTGGCCTTGGCCGCCGCACTCAGGCTGCTGAGCCTTCCCCAGAAATCCAGCTCGAACGATACAAGGCTTGCGTTTACGTCGTAGCGCTGCATCTCATAGGGGATAGGCAGGAAGTTGACGCTGGCCGGCGTAAAGGAAGCCGTGCGCGAGGCATTCGCGTTCACGTTGGGCAGCCTCTTGGACTGCTGTATGCCATATTGCGCGCGCGCCTCTGCGATGCGCGCGGTCGCAATGCGCAGGTCGCGGTTGTTCTCGAAGGCCGCCACGATCAGCGCCTGCAAACGCGGATCGGGAAAATACACTTTCCAATCCGGCATGGCACGCGTTCCGGCAGACTTCGCCGAATCGGGCCAAACTGCGGGCACAGGAGGTGCGGGTCGTTGATATGTTGGTGCCAGAGAACAACCGCCCAAGGCCGCCAGCAAAGTGATCAGCAGATATTTCTTATTCATGATGGTCCCCTCCAGCCTGTTTATGCGCCGGGAAAATGCGCCTCACCAGCACGAAGGACAACGGGACAAAGAAGATACCCAGCAGCGTCGCTGCGAGCATCCCGCCCAGCACGCTGGTGCCGATGGCGTTCTGGGCGCCGGAACCTGCGCCGTGGCTGATCGCAAGCGGCAGCACGCCGAACCCGAAGGCAAGCGATGTCATCAGAATAGGGCGCAGCCGCATGTGGACGGCTTCCAGTGTGGCTTCGATCAGGCCTGCACCATGCTCCTCCATCTGTACCTTGGCGAACTGCACGATCAGGATGGCATTCTTGGCCGACAGTCCCACCGTGGTGAGCAAACCTACCTGCAGATACACGTCGTCGGCAAAACCGCGCAGCATTGAGGCCAGCAAGGCACCGAAGATGCCGAGCGGTACAACCAGCATTACCGAGAACGGGATGGACCAGCTTTCATATAGCGCGGCAAGACAGAGAAACACGAACAGCAGCGATACCGCATACAGCGCAGGCGCCTGGGAGCCCGAACTGTGCTCCTGATCAGAGAGCCCCGTCCACTCAAAACCGATGCCGGGCGGCAACTGGGCGACCAGCTTTTCCATTTCGGCGAGCGCCTGGCCAGAACTCTTGCCCGGCGCCGAAGAGCCCTGAATCTCGACCGAGGGAAGGCCGTTGTAGCGCTCAAGACGAGGAGAGGCATAAGCCCATTGACCGGTCGCAAAGGCCGAGAAAGGCACCATGTCACCCTTGTTGTTGCGTACAAACCATTTCCCTATGTCCTGAGGCAACATGCGTGAAGGCGCGTCGCCTTGCAGAAATACCCTCTTGGTGCGTCCCTTGTCGATAAAATCGTTCACATAGGAACTACCCCACGCGATGCTGAGCGACGTATTGATGTCGGCCAGCGAAAGCCCCAGCGAGCTGGCTTTCTGTTTGTCGATTTCCAGCCGGTATTCCGGCGTATCGTCCTGTCCATTGGGGCGAACAGCGAACAGCAGCGGATCCTTGTGCGCCAGCCCCAGCAACTGGTTGCGCGCGGCCATCAGCTTGTCGTGACCCAAGCCTGCACGGTCTTCCAGCTCCAGATCGAAGCCGTTCGCATTGCCAAGTTCAAGCGCTGCGGGCGGCGCGAAGGCAAACACCATCGCGTCGCGTATCTGCGAAAATGACTTCATCGCGTTCGCAACGATGGCCTGCGCTTTCTGTTCGGGTCGCGGACGTTCGTCCCACGGTTTCAAACGGACAAAGGCCAGGCCCGCGTTCTGCCCGCTGCCGCCGAAGCTGAAACCCGCCACGCCGAACATGGTCGCGACCGAATCCTTTTCATCCACAAGGAAATGGTGCTCGACCTGTTTGATGACTTCAAGCGTGCGTTCCTGTGTTGCGCCGGCGGGCAGCACGATCTGGCAGTACAGTATTCCCTGATCTTCGTCAGGCAGAAAGCCGCTGGCCTGGTGCCAGAAGATCCCGCCCACTGCGATTACGACCAGAACATAAATGACAAGATAGGGCGCAACGCGATGGATGATACGACCGACCGCGCTCTGATAATTCTTGTTTGAACGGTCAAACATGCGGTTGAACCAGCCAAAGAAACCGCGATGCGCGATGTGCTCGCCTTTTGCGACGGGTTTTAACAGCGTGGCGCACAGCGCTGGCGTCAAGATCAGCGCGACAATAACCGACAGCACCATCGCCGAGACGATGGTGACGGAGAACTGACGGTAGATCACGCCGGCTGAGCCGCTGAAGAAAGCCATCGGGATAAACACAGCTGAGAGCACCAGCGCGATACCGACCAGTGCGCCCGTAATCTGCCCCATCGATTTTTGCGTAGCCTCCTTGGGCGACAGGCCATCTTCAAACATCACGCGCTCGACGTTTTCCACGACGACGATCGCATCGTCCACCAGAAGACCGATGGCCAGGACCATGGCGAACATGGTGAGCGTATTGATCGAATAGCCGAAAGCATTGAGTATTGCAAAAGTACCCAGCAGCACCACCGGCACGGCGATGGTGGGAATCAGAGTCGCACGGAAATTCTGCAGGAACAGGTAGATGACCAGAAATACCAGCACGATGGCCTGAACCAGTGTCTTGATCACTTCCTTGATCGAGAGTCTGACATAAGGTGTCGTGTCATAGGCGACTACCGCCTTCATGCCGGGCGGGAAAAACTTCGACAGCTCGTTGATTTTGGCCTTTACAGCATCCGCGGTATCGAGCGCGTTTGCGCCGGTCGACATCTTGAATGCAACACCCACGGAAGGATGTGTATTGAAGCGCGCCAGCCTGCCGTAATCTTCGCTGCCAAGTTCTATGCGTGCCACATCGGCAAGACGCACCGTTGCTCCGGTAACCGTCGTCTTGAGTATGATCTTGCCGAATTGTTCAGGCGTCTGCAAACGGCTTTGCGATGTGATGGTAGCGTTAAGCTGCTGCCCCTTGATGGTCGGCGTGCCACCCAGTTGTCCGGAGGAGACTTGCGCATTCTGAGCCTGAATCGCGTTGCTCACATCGATAGGCGTCAACTTGTAGCTGTTGAGCTTGGCAGGATCCAGCCAGATGCGCATCGCGTATTGGGCGCCGAACATGATGGTATCGCCCACGCCCTTGACGCGACTCGCCGCATCCAGCACGTTGGCTGCCACATAGTCACCCAGATCGGCCTGATTCATTTTTCCGTCTTCGGAAACGAAGGCCATCACCATCAGAAAATTCTTGGTCGATTTGGCAACTGCCAGCCCTTCCTGCTGCACCACCTGCGGCAGCAACGGCATCGCGAGTTGCAGCTTGTTTTGCACCTGAACCTGGGCGATGTCGGGATTGGTACCGTTGTCAAAGGTCAGCGTGATGCTCACAGCACCGGATGAGTCGCTGCTGGAAGACATGTAGCTTAAGCCATCGATGCCCTTCATCTTCTGCTCGATCACCTGGGTGACCGAATCTTCGACCGTTTTGGCGGAGGCACCCGGATAATTGCCAGTGATCGCAACGGCAGGCGGCGCAATGGCAGGATATTGTGCGATAGGCAAACCGATGATGGCCAAAACGCCGGCCAGCATGATGATAATGGCGATCACCCACGCAAAAATCGGACGATCTATAAAGAAACGTGACATTGGCTAGGCTCCTTACTGCGCTGTAACAGCGGCATCAGCTACTGGTACAGCCTTGGCCTGTCCGCCGGGTTTGACCTTCTGCAAGCCGTCAACGATCAACTGCTCTCCTGCGCTCAACCCGCTCTTCACCACCCACTTGTCGCCTAGCGCATCGCCCAGCTTGAGCACGCGCAGTTCCACCTTGCCCTCCGCATTCAGAACCAGCGCTGTCGCATTTCCTCTGGCATCGTGCGTCACACCCTGTTGCGGCACGACGATACCCTGCTCGTTCACGCCTTCTTCGAGGATGGCGCGCACGAACATGCCGGGCAAAAGATCGTGTTTCGGATTAGGAAATACCGCGCGCAACGTGACCATACCCGTGCCCTGATCGACCGTCACATCGGAAAACTCAAGTTTTCCCTCGGACGCGTAAGCCATGTTGTTGTCCAGCATCAGCTTGACCTTGACCGCATTTGGACCTGCCCGCACAAGCTGGCCGCTCGCCAGCGCATGCTTCATGTTCATCAATTCAGCGCTGGGTTGTACAACGTCGACATAGATCGGATCGAGCTGCTGCACTGTCGTGAGCGCAACAGCCTGGTTTGCCGTCAGCAGCGCGCCGGGTGTGACCGTGGAAATGCCGGCGCGACCCGAAATGGGAGAGGCGATGCGGGTGTAATCGAGATTGATGCGTGCAGTTTCAACCGCGGCATTGTTGGCGGCCACATCAGCTTCCGCCTGTTTTAGCGCGGCGTCCGCATCGTCTGTATCCTGGCGGCTCACGGCGTTGATCTTGACCAGTTCGCGGTACCGGTCGGTCTTGAGCTTTAAGGTCTGCAAATTCGCTTGTGCGCGGGCCAGATTTGCCTGCGCACTGTCAAGGGCAGCCTTGTAGATTGAAGGGTCAATCTGGTAGAGCGTCTGGCCCGACTTCACGTCCGCGCCCTCCTTGAAAAGCCGCTGCTGCAGGATGCCGCCGACCTGCGGACGCACCTCGGCGATCTGATAGGGTGAGGTACGACCAGGCAGCTCCTCGGTCACCAGGACTTTTGCCGTTTTGACGATAACAACGCCTACCGGCGTGGCGCCTTTATTCGGCGCTGCAACCTGCGATTTGTCGCATCCTGTCAGCACCACCGCCAGCGCGAGGCCGGCAACATTCATTCGCATTATAGATTTCATCTTGTTGGTCCCGGCAATACTGACATTTATGGGAATTACATAAAACTGATGTCTGGACGGCTACACAACGATCCGCCCATACAAATTATCGGACGCAAGATATCAAACGCTTGTTTGAAAGTAAAGCAGAAGAGGTGAAATTTATAAGGGCATCCGGAATTTAAATTCGGGATGCCCTTGTTTCTACATAGAAAAGCTGCTCGCTGATGCGCGGAGAAAAGCGAGCGTAATTGAACGGTTAGCCCCAGTCGCTGCCGCTATCACCGGAATCGGCGATGTTTGAGCTGTCATCCCAGGAAGAGTTATCCGCTACGCCAAAGTCCGCGCCGCCCATGTTGTCGGACGAGTCGCTCCATGAGTCTGCAACAGGCCCAACGCTGCCCGAGGAATTGCCATCCATGAAGTGGTGTGCCAGCGCTTCACCGGCGACCATGCCCACGCCAACAGCAGCACCCGTCGCAAGACCACCCATGATCCCGCTGCCCATTCCGCCGCCACCCATCCCGCCGCCATAGGGTTGTCCGTAAGGTTGCCCATACGGCTGCGCCGGGGCCTGCGGCTGATAAGTTTGCATACCGCGCGGTACCGCGGTACGCGAACTGATGGCGCGCATGACCATGAACAGGATTGCGATCACACCGCCCGCCACGAACAACATTCCCCAGGGGAAACTGCTGCCTGTAGATTGAGAATTATCAGCTGCACTGACATGACGTATTGCGCCAATCCGGTTCTTCAAGTCCTGCACAGACTGCGGGTTGGCAAAAGGCAAACCTGGCTTTAAACGTTCGGCGTTATCAAGCTCGCTCTGGGCTCTACCCATTTGATTCTGCCTGGCCAAAATCTCAGCCTCCACAAAATGCGCCTTGGCGCTGTTCGGATGCTGCTGAAGAACGACATCCATCATTCGCTGTGCTTCATCCAGCTTGCCCGCCTGTGTTGCCTTATAGACCTGGTCGAGCGTGGGCGCATCCTGTGCCAACGCAACACCACTCGAAATCAGCATCGCCGCCAATAATCCGTACATCACTTTTTTCAACATTTAGTAAGTCTCCTTTAAATTCCTGCCAGGTGTTTCTGACTTTGCCATATCTAATGCTACTATAGATACACGCGCAATCAGAACATATTTCATCGACATAAGTTCCATTAATGCACAAAACGCAGGTAACCACCATGCGTGCTGATAACGGAACCGTCAACAAATAAGCGAGTCGGAACATGCTGCCCTACAAACAGTCATCAATAATTATAGAGAAAACATGAAAAAACTTATCATCGCAGCAACGCTTGTGCTCGCAGCCTGCGCTTCTTCCGCGCAGGCGCCGATAAAAGTTGAGCCAGGCTCACAACAGCCCGGCACATCTGCAAGCACGCCTCAAACCGGCGCGCTTACCCAGTCGGAAATAGATGCGCGTGCGCTGGGCGCTCAGAATTTAACCGCCGAGGCGCTGAATGCACAAAGCGTTTATTTTGATTTCAACGCGTCTGACATCAAGCCGGAATACATCAAAGTCATTGAACAGCAGGCAGGCTACATGAAATTGCACCCCGATGATACCGTCACGCTGCAGGGCAATACGGATGAGCGCGGCAGCGACGAGTTCAACCTCGGGCTGGGGGACACGCGCGCCAATTCCGTGCGCAAAATGATGATCGCGCTGGGCATCCCTGTTTCAAGGATCAAGACCATCAGCTTCGGAAACGAGAAGCCGCGGCTCACCTGCCACGACGAAAGCTGCTGGAAGGAAAACCGCCGGGTCGATTTTGTGCACACACACTGACCGGGCAGGCTGAACTGCGTTTATCCGGAACTCGCGCCGGTAGCCAGTATTGGGAATAACCCCTGAAGACCGCTGGCGATAAACTCGACTGCTATGGCCGCGAGGATCAGCCCCATGATGCGGGTAAAGATGTTGATTCCCGTCGCGCCCATGCGGGCAGCGATCCACGGCGACAATCGCAGCACGCCCCAGACCACCATGCCCAGCAGCACGATGCCCAGCGCAATGATCACATAGTGTGCAATGCCGCTGGACTTGTGCGCCGCAAGTATCACGGTGCTGATGGCGCCTGGCCCTGCCAGCAGCGGCATGGCCAGCGGCACGATGGCAACTGAGTCCTTCTCTATAGACTCGTCCGCTTCTTCTTCGGTCTGCCTGATCAGGCTGGTCTTTGCATGCAGCATCGCAATGGCCATCAGCAATATCAGTATGCCGCCGCCAACCCTGAAGGAAGCGATGCTGATGCCGAAAAAATCCAGCAGCAGTTCGCCAAAAAACAGCGACACGAGAAGAATGATGACGACCCCCAGGGCCACCATATTGACGGTCTTTTTGCGCTGTGCGCTGCTCTGGTCCGTCGTCATGCTGATGAAAATGGGGATCACCCCGAACGGATTGATGATCGCCAGCAGGCCGATGAATATCTTCACATACTCTGCATAATTGAGCATATGGTTCATTTGCGCGGAAAATTCTTCAGGCAGCAGCGTCCGGATGGATTGCATGTGTCGCATGAGCACAGTCCCTGCCTTGTCTGCGCCACGACAAAATCGCGGATTTCGGGATTTTTCGACGCATCATCCAGCGTGACGCCGAAGCAGTAGCATAGCAGCACCGCTGTGTTCTTCACCGGGGTGCGCAATTGCGACCTGGAAATAACGGTATCGTCTTCCCCGAAATAGACAACATCGCACCCGGGATCGTCGCAGAAGAAATAGCGCATGCCCTTATCCTCCCATTGCCACGAATTTTTGAGGTGGTGGCTGATCGTTCTGGCCGATACCTCTGCGCAGTCAAGCCCGCTGGCAGGGCATCGATGCTTATTCGGGTGCGTGGTTCCGGATTCGGAAGTTGCGCAGCAATCGGTCATATTGTTCCGCCTTTCTGATGTTGGAAGATTGCCGTTCTGAAATTTCGAACCATCAACCATTCAGTCTCATTGTATCAATCAGTTCGTCTTCTTCCAAAGGACATGCTGTTGTCAGCTGATGTTCCAGAACGCGCACATCCGCTTCCGACGCGTCCAACCCTTGTGCCTGACGCCGCACGACCCGCTCGCGCAAAACATCAGGGTCGGCTTGCATGTCCAGTATTTTGAAGTCCGCTTCAAGTCGCCCCGCCAGCTCGCGAAACAGGTCGCGCTGATCGCGTTCGAGAAAAGCGGCATCGATCACTACCGGCCAACCCGCTCTCAACAGCCCTTCGGCAAGCTCCGCCAGATGCTCATAAGTTTTACGGCTCGCCTGCTGCGTATACAGGCCTGCTCCAATATCGCCACGGCTCTTTGCCAGCGGGACCAACCCCGCCATACGTTTGCGCTCGACATCGGAACGCAAGCGTATCATGCCGTGCTTTTCCAGCAAGGTTTGGGTAAGGGTAGTTTTTCCCGAGCCTGACAGACCATGTGTGATCCACAGCTTAAGCGCAAGCCGATGCGAAAACTGTATAGCCAGTTTTAAACAGCTTGACAACTCGGCGCGCGCAGATTGAACGGATAGCTTGTCAGCCACCTGTTCCAAACGCAGCGCGGCCACCTTGGCGCGCACCAGCGCACGGTAGATGACGTAATAACGCAGCAGCGCCACGCCTTCATAATCGCCGGTAACTTCAAGCCATGCATTGAGAAAGCGCCACGCAAGCGCTGCATAGTTGCGATGCAGCAGATCCATGTAACAGAAAGCCACTTCCGAGATCACATCTATCCAGCGCAATTCGGGGTTAAATTCGAGGCAGTCAAAAATTACTAACTTCCCGTCCACCCAGGCCAGGTTAGCCAGGTGCAGGTCGCCGTGACATTCACGCGCCTTTCTCTCGCGCATCAGCGGTGCAAGGCGCGCATGCTCTGCCGTGCACCAGCTTTGCAAATCCCCAAGACTCAGCTTATCCGAAGAATCTTCCAGCCTGCTTGCCAGAATCTGGAAATTTTCTTCAACGGGACGGGCGATCGCTTCAGGCTTTCCCCATGCACTATTGGCAGACGCAGTCTCGCATTCATAAAGATGAAAATGCGCAAGCCTGGCTGCCAGCGCATCGATATGCATTTCATTTAATTCACCGCGTTCAGCCAGATGATCCAGCGTCGCATCTACAGGAAACTGGCGCATCTTCACCGCGTATTCGATAACATCGCCCGACCCGTTGATACGCGGCGCACCATGGCTACCGGTGATTGCCACAACGCCCAGATAATATTCGGCGGCCAGTCGCCGGTTCAGACGAAGCTCTTCAAGACAATCCTGATACCGCCTGTCGAGCGTGCTGAAATCAAGAAAACCCAGGTTGACCGGCTTCTTGATTTTGTAGGCATAGCTGCCCGTGAGTACCACCCAGGAAATATGCGTCTCGACAAGTTGCAGTTTTTCAACCGGATGATCGTAGCAAGCCAGATTATTCAGCAGCGCATGGACCAGCGGCGGCATCATGATCATTAAATTAGAACTCGCGCAGGCGTTCGTTTGCCCCTCGCCCGCATGGCGGGGGAGGGTTGAGGAGAGGTGAACGGGATGACATCATGACAGCTACTCTTTCATCTGCAACGCAAGTTGATAAAGCTCGCTGCGATTGGCGCCGGTGATTTTTGTTGCGAGTTGCACGGCCTGCTTGAGCGGCAATTCTGCCAGAAGCAAGGAAAGCGTATTGACCGTTTCCGTAGAAACGCCGGCCTCGGGCACAGCGCCGGAAATCAGCACTACAAATTCGCCGCGCTGCTGATTGGCGTCCGATTGCAACCAGGCCTGGGCGTCGGCAAGCGGGCAGGCGTGTATCGTCTCGAACAGCTTGGTGACTTCGCGCGCCAGCACGATACGCCGCTCTCCGCCCAGCACAGCATAGAGATCATCAACGCATTCAATTATGCGGTGCGGTGCTTCATAAAACACCAGGGTGTATGGGTGACTGATCAAATCCTGCAAGGCGGTGCGGCGCGCCGCGGACTTGTTGGGCAAAAACCCGTAGAACAAAAAATGCGGTGCAGGCATGCCTGCCGCCGATAAAGCTGCCACAGCAGCAGTCGCGCCCGGAATCGGGATCACCCGCAATCCCGCAGCCAGCACCGCCTGCACCAGCAAGGCGCCCGGATCGCTCACCGCGGGAGTGCCTGCGTCACTGACGAAAGCGACACTCAGTCCCTGCTGCAACAGGGTGACGAGTTTTTCTGCCGCGCCGCGCTCGTTGTGCTGATGCACCGCGATCAACTGTTTGGCATGTATGCCGTGATGTTTCAACAAGTGGGAAGTGTTGCGTGTGTCCTCCGCTGCGACCACATCCACCCCCGCCAGCACATCGAGCGCGCGCAGGGTAATGTCGCGCAGATTCCCAATAGGGGTTGCAACTACATATAATGCAGGTTCCAACTTTTGCGGATGTTCGATATGCAACGTATGCTTCCTCTACAGTGGTTTCAAATCATAGCCTTGTTCGCACTATACGTGAGCGGTTTTAGCAACGCCACTGCCGAGGTGCCGCCTTTCGGTGCGCCAAGGCCCATCCCGCACATCGCGCTGTTGTTGCCGATCAATTCTCCCAGCCTGGGCTCTGCTGCCGAGGCAGTGCATCAGGGCTTTATGGCGGCGGCAAACGTGCTGCACGCAGGATTACCGATACGCGTATACAGTGATTTCGATGAAACGCATAGCGTGGTCGACACCTACAATACTGCGGTCATCAACGGCGCCGTCGCGGTGGTGGGGCCGCTGACCAGAGACAAGATACGCCAACTGGCCGATGAAAAAAATCTCCCTGTCCCCACGCTCGCACTGAACATCATTGAAGGGCAGGCGCCACCGCAAATGTATTTCTTCGGCATGGCAATTGAAGCTGAGGCGCAACAAGTCGCGCGGCTGGCCCGGAAACAGAACTTGCAACAGGCCATCGTGATTACCACCGACGACCCACTTGCAAGGCGCTTGCAGTATTCCTTTGAGGAACAATGGACAGCCTCCGGGGGCAGCATTTTGCGCGAGGTCGATTTCACCGGGGACACGTCTGTCTTCGCGGATATCACGGCCCCACCGGGCAGCATGGTGTTCTTTGCGACCGATGCCGAAAAATCCCGTCTGATACGTCCCTATCTGCCGAATAATCTGGCGCTTTATGCCACCTCTCAGATCTTCACGGGCAATAGCGATACCCTGCTCAACTTCGATTTTGACGGCATACATTTTGTCGACATGCCATGGCTGATACAATCCGACCTGCCCGCCGTTGCGGCCTATCCGCGCGCCAACCCGCCGCTTTCGACTGACCAGGAGAGGCTCTATGCGCTGGGCATAGACGCTTATAACCTGATCGAGATCCTGCTTGCCAACCAGATCAATACGACACTGCCACTGGATGGCGTAACCGGACAAATCAGCCTTAAAGGGCACACCTTCGACCGGGAAGCGACACCGTCACTTTTCGCACAAGGACATGCGCAATCAGCCGATGCGCCCTTGGCGCCTGCTGTGCCGATGTTTCCCGGCCAGTTCAAAAATGCCGCTGACGCTGCCTCATCTGTAGAAGCTGCATCATCCGTAGGAGCCGGTGTAGAAACTGCGCCGGCTGTCGAAGCCAAGCCTTGAACGGGAAACAGGCCGAACATTGGGCGGCAGATTTTTTGCAAAAGCGCGGCCTGCAGCTGCTGACGCAAAATTTTAGCAGCCGTTTAGGTGAAATCGATCTGATCATGCAGGACAACGATATGCTGGTTTTCGTCGAGGTCAGGCAGCGCCGCGGTACAGACTTTGGCGGTGCAGCTGCGAGCGTGGATATCCATAAACAGAAACGCCTGATTCGCGCTGCACGGTATTATCTGTCCAAACTAAGTTCTACACCGCCCTGCCGCTTTGATGTGGTGCTGATGGATGATGCCGAAGGCCGCAACGTGCAATGGGTCAAGAATGCATTCGAGGCATGAAACCGCCTTGCAAAAAGGCTGGCGCATGAATTAAAGCGCAATTTCGGGTTAATATCCGCATTCGGGACAATTACGACGACCAACATGGATATCAAAAAACGCATCATCAAACATTTTACCGACAGCGCCGAGCTAAAGCTGAAGGTCAAGGATCTGCTGGCGGCACCCATAGCCGACGCCGCGCAACTGTTTTTCGACTGCGTCACCAATGACGGAAAAATATTGTGCTGCGGCAATGGCGGATCGGCGGCCGACGCACAGCACTTTGCAGCGGAACTGGTAAATCGTTTTGAAATCGAACGCCCGGGTCTGGCGGCCATCGCCCTGACGACGGACAGCTCGGTGCTGACATCGATTGCCAATGACTATGACTTCAGCCTGATTTTTTCAAAACAGGTGCGCGCGCTGGGTTTGCCGCGCGACAGCCTGCTGGCGATCTCGACCAGCGGTCATTCGCCAAATGTGGTGGCGGCCATCCGTGCCGCGCATGAACGCGATATGCGCGTGGTGGCGTTGACCGGTCGGGACGGGGGTGAAATGGCCAGCATACTCAAACCAACAGACGTGTCGATCTGCGTGGACGGGCGCAGCACCGCAAGAATTCAGGAAGTCCACCTGCTCGCCTTGCATTGCATCTGCGATGCAATCGATTATCAGTTAATGGGAGAATAGTTATGCGCATCATATTTTTGATCATGGTTTTATCTGTTTCTTTGCAAGGCTGCTTTCCGGTGGTTGCGGCGGGTGCCGGGGCAGGCGTATTGATGGCCGAGGACAGGCGCACCAGCGGCGCTTATGTTGAAGACGAGGCCATCGAAACCAAGGCGTTCGATCGCATCGGCAAACAGTTCAAGGACTCTGTGCATGTGAATGTCACAAGCTATAACCGCAATGTACTGATCACAGGCGAAGTGCCCGACAGCGACACCAAGGCTCAGGTCGAACGCATCGTCGCCAATATTCAGAATGTGGGGAAAATTTACAATGAACTGGTCATCGGGATCAACAGCTCTCTAACGGATCGGAGCAACGATACGCTGATCACATCAAACGTGAAGATGCGCTTTGTCGGTGACAAACGATTCAGCGCCAACAGCATCAAGGTCGTCACGGAACACAACATCGTCTACTTGATGGGCATCGTCAATCACGCGGAAGCTCAGGCGGCTGCCGAAGTCGCCAGCGGTAGCAAAGGTGTGTCCAGCGTTGTCACGCTGTTTGAGTACGTGGACTAAATGTCGGCAGCCTTCGAAACCAAGCTGTGCACGCCTGACCAGTTTGCTGTCAAAGTCGCGGCATTGCCTCGCCCGCTGGTCTTTACCAACGGCTGTTTCGATGTGCTGCATCGCGGACATGTGACATATCTTGCGCAGGCCCGCGCATTAGGCGCTTCCCTGATTGTGGGTGTGAACAGCGATGAGTCGGTCAAGAGGCAGGGCAAGGGCGAAGACCGACCGATCAATGCCTGTCAGGATCGTATGGCGGTACTCGCAGCGCTTGAATCGGTCAGCCTGGTCGTTCCGTTCGAGGAAGATACACCGCTCAACTTGATACTCGCCTCCCATCCCGATGTATTGGTGAAGGGCGGAGACTGGAAACCGGAAAACATTGTCGGCGGCGCTGAAGTCAAAAGCTGGGGCGGGTCAGTTCACAGCATTCCGTTTTTGCACGAGCGCTCCACCACCGCATTATTAAAGAAGATCAGATCGCTATGACACCTACCGAAATCACTTTGCACCAGCAATCGAAAATACTGGAGATCGCCTTCGACGATGGCGAGCGCTACAAGCTGCCATTTGAATTTTTGCGCGTGTTTTCGCCATCGGCGGAAGTGCGCGGACATGGCCCGGGACAGGAAGTGCTGCAAACCGGCAAACGCAACGTGCTGCTCACCGCCGTTGAACCCGTTGGCACCTATGCCCTCAAACTCGTGTTCGATGACGGTCACGACACCGGCCTTTACACGTGGGGTTATCTGCACGAGCTGGGCCAATACCAGGACGGGATGTGGCACGACTATTTAACCCGACTGGAAGCGGCAGGTGCCAGCCGCGATCCGAAATAACGGGCATGGCAAAAATACCACCCCCAGATAATGAACTCGCCATGCCCGTTCCCCTCACCCAAACCCTCTCCCGGAGGGCGAGGGGACAAACGAACGCCTGCGCGAGTTTCACAGTAAAGGACTAACATGAGCAAAACCCATTTCGGTTTCGAAACCGTAGACGAAGCAGATAAAGCGCGCCGCGTCGCAGGCGTGTTTACCTCGGTTGCCAGCAAATACGACATCATGAACGACCTGATGTCGGCAGGACTCCATCGCATCTGGAAGCGCTACGCGGTCAGCGTTGCCGGCGTGCGCACAGGTCAGCGCGTGCTGGACGTGGCAGGCGGCTCAGCGGATCTGTCGCGGCTGTTCCTGAAAGCCGTCGGCAGCAGCGGCCAGGTTGTGCTCACCGATATCAACAACGCCATGTTGCGCGTGGGGCGCGACCGCCTGCTCGACGAGGGCATCAATACACCGGTGACGCAATGCGATGCAGAGCACCTGCCTTTCCCCGACAACTACTTTGACTGTGTAAGCATCGCCTTCGGCCTGCGCAACGTCACGCACAAGGACGCCGCGCTGCGAGAGATGTACCGCGTGCTCAAACCGGGCGGACGCGTCATCGTGCTGGAATTCTCCAAAGTGGCCAAGCCACTGGAAAAGGCTTATGACCTGTATTCCTTCAAGTTGCTGCCCAGGATAGGAGAACTCATCGCGGGCGACGCTGACAGTTACCGCTATCTTGCAGAATCCATACGCATGCATCCGGGCCAGGAAGAATTGAAACAGATGATGGTCGATGCAGGCCTGGAGCGCGTCGAATACTTCAACCTGACCGGTGGCATCGTCGCCGTGCACAGGGGATACAAACTGTAATATATCAGATGCCGAAAAATATTTAATGAGCACAAAATATTATAAAGAAGAGTTGCCGGATGGATGCCCGCCGCTGGATGCTGAGGAAATTCAAAGCATCGTTTTTTATCGGCTAGTTGAAAGTCACCCACCAACAGAAAAGGATTTCTTAAGCTTAAAGGCCTTGGACCCATCCAAAAATCACAAATTGCATGAATGTGAGGCTCGTGCTGTGTCAGTTTCTGTTGAGTTAAATGGGGCAGTGGACTTACTCAAATTGCCAACCCAAAAGGGAAAGAAAATCGCAAAGTTAAATCTGGGTGAAAATTCCGGGATGCATAAGCGAACTTTTAACCGTGCATACCATCACTCTTGGTGGATTTACAGTTCTTGCGATCCGCTTTCCTACTGCCAAGCAGTTCAAATGGATGAGTCAAAATAATGCCTCAACTCGCCTACATTACCACGCTTATTTATTATGATGGACACCAGCTTGTCGTTGTAAAAGATGAGGTTGACACTTATTATCTTTGCATCTTAACTGATGAGGATGGTTTGCTTTACTGTTCTGTAGCCCTTTCACGAGCAAGATATTCGTCACTTATCAATAATCAAATTGACGTTCGAGAAGCATTTGTTAAACGCGAATCTGTGAACTGGTACCAACTTCGCACACAAGATATTACGAATTCAGAATTTATACTTGAAACAATGCTAGGAGAAATCCCTGAAGGCTTCCTTCCTGATCCAGGTTTGATGGCTTCCCCACCAACAACTTCTGATGAGCTTATTTTTTTCTCTAAGGAACGCAACAATATCGTTTCCGAAATTTCAGTTGAGCCTCCAGAAGCATCCGAACATAACATTTCTGCCAAAACACTTAGTTTGTTACTTGACGCATTTCAAGGGCTGGTTAAACGTAGTCTTTCTACAACTAGAAAACTTCAAAACATAACTAACCGTCATTTAGCTGTCGACTCACATATTGTGGATGTGTGTGCCTTTTCTCCCGGTTCATTCAAAATTCGTTTTGAATCTCGCACAGGCCTTGATTTAATTGGTGACTCAGATATGGAGATCGCTTTCGGACTAATCGAAAAAGTACTGTCTTCTTCCGCAGAGCCGGAAAAAATCGCTACCGCATTAGAAGGTTACAAAGGGCATTTTGTCACCAATTTAATCAAGCTTCTTAGGGTTGCTTCTGAAAGTAAAACTTATCTAAAACTTTCTTGGGCTAAGCCTAGCTTTAATCATGTCAGAAGTATTACTGTTGAATATCGTCATATACCACCGCTGTTGGCCTTGCTAACCTCCAAAGAAGAAATGCTGGTTGAAACCATTGTCCTTGTTGGCTTATTAAAAAAAGCTGATGTTGATAGTGGTGCGTGGCGCATTAAAAATGATGATGATAACAAAGAGTATTCTGGCTCGATTCATGAATCAGGTTTATCTCTATCAGGTTTAAAAACAGATTCCCGTTATAAGGTTGTATGTATAGAACGAATAGAGGAGGCACCTTTCACTGGAAAAGAAACTGTTAACCTATATGCAACAAATTTTGAACCCGTCTAGTTTCCAACACACTATCTGATCGCTCTTGCATCTCCGTCCGACTTCGGCGATGATATGCATCACATTTGCATTACACGAAGGTTTCCATGAAAACCGCCACCATACCTGCGCTGCGCGTGCAGCCTGAATTAAGACAAGCCGCCGAGGATATTCTGCGTCCTGGCGAGACGCTGTCCGCGTTCGTCGAGGATGCGTTGCGCCGCAACGTGGAATTGCGCCGCGCACAACAGGATTTCCTCAATCGCGGGCTTGCATCAAGCAAGGCTGCGAAAAAATCCGGCGTCTATTTTTCATCCAGCGAGGTCTTAAAAGAGCTGGATGACATCCTTGCCAGGAAAAAATCCCGCAAGTGAATTACAAAGTTCGCTACATTCTTGCCGCCAAAGAAGACCTGAAATGGCTCTTTACTTTTCTAGCCGATCAAGATGTGCAAGCTGCAAAACGGGCGCGCAAGGTCATCGCCGCAAGCACCAAGATATTGGAACAATTTCCGTTCACTTGCCGAAAAGCCGTTCCCGAAAATCCCTTTTTGCGTGAACTAGTGATTTCGTTCGGCGGCGCAGGGTATGTAGCTCTGTTCGAAATCGAAGACCAGGAAACCATAACAATCATTGCCGTGCGCCATCAGCGCGAAGACGATTACCATTAACGCACTTCATTTACAGGAATACACATGAGCACTTTACCAAAATGCCCGCTATGCGGTTCTGAATTCACTTACGAAGATGGCAGCAACTACATCTGTCCCGAGTGTGCGCATGAATGGTCAAAAAATGCGCCCGTCACAGGCGGCGAGCAGCAGCGCGTTTATAAAGACGCTTTTGGCAACGTGTTGGTTGACGGCGACTCAGTCACGGTGATCAAGGACTTGAAGATCAAAGGCTCATCCTCGGTTGTCAAAGTCGGAACCAAGGTTAAAAACATTCGCCTGGTCGACGGCGACCACGACATCGACTGCAAGATCGACGGCATCGGCGCGATGCAGCTAAAAACCGAGTTTGTGAAAAAAGCCTGACAATTCAGCCTGACAATTCAGCCTGAAAATTCGTTCGTCCTGAGCCCGTCGAAGGAGCGAGCAAATTTTCAGCTGATCGATTTTCCGGATTTAACTTTCTTGACATCGGTTCCTGGCCAGATACAATGTATATCTATGTATATACATCAGGAGAAAATCATGCGGCTGCAAGTTTCCAAATGGGGAAATAGTCTGGCTGTCCGGCTACCCGCCAATTATGCAAAGCAATCCGGAATTCATAAGGGCGACTATCTGGAAGCCTCGATCACACCAAGCGGCGAAATACGTCTCACCCCCAACGCATCGGAAGCAGATAAAACCGGTTTGCTGAAAAAACTTTCGGCATTACACAAGACACTGCCACAAACCAACAGCGTGATGGATCTCCTGCGTGAAGAGGCGCGCTACTAATGGTTTATATTGACACCAGCGTTCTAGTCGCGCTTTTTACAAATGAAGCCACTGCCGGCAGCATCAAGTTATGGTATGCAAATGAAACTCGCACATTAGTTTCCAGCGATTGGTGCATGACCGAGTTTGCCTGCGCGCTGGCACTCAAGGAAAGAACCGGCCAACTCTCCCGCAAACAGGGTAATGCAGCTTGGAAATTATTCAATGAGTTTTGCAAAACCGGGCTGCGCCTGCTGCCACTTGATCGTGAAGTTTTTACAAATGCCGCGCAGTTAGTCCGGGACAGCCAAAACGGTTTGCGTGCCGGGGATGCACTGCATCTGGCAGTTGCACTACACGTGCAGGCGGAAGCATTTCTTACGCAGGATATCCGGCTGGGCGATGCCGCCAAACAAAACACGTTAACGCTGATCACGATTTAGCTCCTCTTGAATCGCTTACCTTACACACTGACCACTGACAACGGAATCAGGATGATTTATTCCGACGCATCCCTTCTGGTGGTGGAAAAACCCGCGGGCTTGTTGTCCGTACCGGGACGCGGAGCAGACAAGCAGGATTGCCTGTCTGCAAGAGTCCAGAAAAATTTTCCGGATGCCCTCACCGTGCACCGTCTGGATATGGCGACATCGGGCCTGCTGGTTTTTGCCCGCAGCGCTGAGATTCAGCGCCGACTGTCTGAAATGTTCCGCGAGCGCCTCGTTGCCAAACGTTACGTGGCGACAGTATCGGGGAAAATGGCGTCTGAATACGGTGAAATAAATCTGCCCATCATCGCCGACTGGCCCAACCGACCGCTGCGCAAAATCGATACCGAACTTGGCAAGCCGTCTCTCACGCGTTACCGGTTGCTGGTGCAAAATGCAGATACCACCCGCGTGGAGCTTGAACCCGTCACCGGACGCACGCACCAGTTGCGCGTGCATCTTCTGGCCATCGGCCATCCGATTGTAGGCGATACGTTGTATGGCGGGTATCCGGCAGAGCGGCTGATGCTGCATGCACACATGCTGGATTTTGTTCATCCCGTCAGCGACAAGCACATGCGGCTTGTCTGCGAGTCGCCATTCTGATCTCATGGCAGTCCGTTATAATGCAACACAGCCCACTCGCCGCCAACAAGGAAAGTACTCATGCTCAAATGGAAACATGTCGCCCTGTTTGTTTTTGTCGTTTGCCTGCTTCTGGCGGGCTATCTCTGGCTGGCGCTTCACTGGAGCTATTCACAGGGGGAACGCGCAGGCTATCTGCAAAAACTGTCAAACAAAGGCTGGATATGCAAAACATGGGAAGGCGAGCTTTCCCTGGTTTCTCTGCCCGGTGCAATGCCTGAAAAGTTTCTTTTCACGGTGCGTGACGATGCTGTCGCCGCGCGCATCAACCAACTTGCAGGTCAGCGCGTCTCGCTGGCCTACGAACAACACAAGGGACTGCCCACTTCCTGCTTTGGCGACACTGAATATTTTGTCACCAACGTTATCACTGTCAAAACCGAACCAGTACACTGACCATAGATACTGCGCCGCAACTGATATACTAACGGGCATGGCGAAGTTACCACCACTGATAATGAAACTCGCCATGCCCGTTTCCCTCACCTCAATCCTCTCCCGGAGGGCGAGGAGACAAACGAACGCTTACGCGAGTTTCACGTTAAGACCTAGTGGTTTGATTCACGCAAAGAGGAATACATGAAAAAGTTTCTTGTTTTTTTGACGATCGCGCTGACATGCATTGCCCTGTTTTCCGCAACAGCGGAAGCCAAACGTTTCGGCGGCGGCGGCAGTTTCGGCAAACAGCGGACGATGGCGCCCCAGCAGGCGCAAAGACCCCCTGCTGCCGCACCCGCATCGACCGGCAACAGATGGATGGGACCGCTTGCAGGTCTTGCCATCGGTGCGGGTCTGGGTGCGTTGTTTGCAGGCCACGGCGCGATGGGCAATATTCTGATGGTGTTTCTTGCATTCATGGCGGTGATGTTTATCGTTTCGCTGTTTCGCAAGAAACAGCCCATGCAATACGCAGGCACGCCCAACTCACCGCCTTTACAGCAACAGTACGCAGGCGGCAGCGCCTCTATCGCAAGCGGGCAAATCCCCGCCGCTTTTCCGGTGGAAAGTTTTTTGCGCAGCGCAAAGGCTTCATTTATCCGCCTGCAGGCAGCAAATGATCGCAAGGATCTGAACGACATCCGCGAGTACACTACGCCGGAAATGTTCGCGGAAATCTCCATGCAGATGCAGGAGCGCGGACCCGAAGTGCAGAATACCGAAGTACTTGCGATCAATGCCGATCTGCTGGAAGTGGCGCATGAAGGTGACTACGCGATTGCCAGCGTACGCTTCACCGGTCAGCTGCGCGAAAACAACGGCAATCCAGAGAGTGTGGATGAAATCTGGCATGTACAGAAGAATCTGAAAGATGACAGTTCGGTGTGGCTGCTGGCCGGCATTCAACAAACCACACTGCACTGACATGATCACCTGGTTTTCTGCGGCAGCCTTGAATCATTTGCTCATGCAGAACAGCTGGGCGCTGGCAAGACTCGCGCGCTTCAGCGGCAAGACCGTGCGCTTTGAAATCGCGCCGTTATCGATGGCCTGCACCATTCTGCCCGATGGCACAGTCAGCAAAGCCGACGAAACCATTCCCGCTGATGCGCTGTGCGTCATCGCCCCCTCGCTGTTGCCGCGCCTGGCATTGCATGACGAACTGGCCTACAAGGATATTCAAAGCTCGGGCGACACGGCTCTGCTTTCCGAGATTTTTTTCCTGTCGCGCAATTTGCGCTGGGATGTTGCCGAAGACTTAAGCGTTATTACGGGCGACATTCTAGCTGAGCGCATCGTGCAAACTTTGGAAAACCAGAGCATCGGCGCATCACTGCTCAATCTTGCGCAAGCGGCTTCCGAATACCTGACGGAAGAAAATCCAGTACTCGCCAAACCGCGACAAATACATTCCTTCATGCAACAGGTGGATACGCTGCGTGACGATATCGCAAGACTGGAACAGCGCATGGCGCGCCTGAAAAGCGCTTCAGTAGTGATGCCTTAACCAACATGCGCCTCTTTCGTCTCTTTAAAATCATCTTTGTCGTCTTAAGCTTCGGGCTGGACGAATTCCTGCTGGCACATGAGCGCGTGCGCTGGCTGCGAACACCGCTGAACGCGCTGCTGTTCATGCGCGACACCTCAAGTCCCCGCGCAATCCGCCTGCGCCAGGCACTGGAAAGTCTGGGCCCGATCTTCGTCAAATTCGGGCAGATGCTCTCCACCCGGCGCGATCTGATGCCGACCGATATTGCCGACGAACTGGCCAAGTTGCAGGACCGGGTGCCACCTTTCCCATCCTCCCAGGCCATCGCACTGCTTGAAAGCACTTACCACAAGCCTTTGCTTGAGACATTCAAAAGTTTCGAAGAAACGCCGGTCGCCAGCGCTTCCGTAGCCCAGGTGCATTTTGCCGTACTGCACGATGGCCGCGAGGTGGCGGTGAAGATACTGCGCCCCGGCATCAAGCTCACCATCGCGCACGACATCGCGCTGATCAAGATTGCTGCCGACATGATGACATGGCTGTGGGAAGACGGTCGCCGCCTGAAACCCCGCGAAGTGATTGCTGAATTCGAAAAGCATCTTTCTGACGAACTGGACCTGACCCACGAAGCTGCCAACGGCAGCCAGTTGAGACGCAACTTCGCCGATACCAAAATGCTTCTGGTGCCAGAAATGTTCTGGGACTACTGCACCGCGGACGTGATGGTGATGGAGCGCATGTACGGCATGCCGGTCAGCCAGGTCGATGCGTTAAGGGCAGCGGGCGTAGACATCCCCAAACTTGCCGCCGACGGGGTCGAGATTTTTTACACGCAGGTTTTTCGCGACGGTTTCTTTCATGCGGACATGCATCCTGGCAACGTTCAGGTAGCGCTTGATGGCCGTTATATCGCGCTTGATTTCGGCATCATGGGCACGCTCACCGATATTGACAAACATTACCTTGCGCAAAATTTCATCGCCTTCTTTCAACGCGACTACAAGCGCGTTGCCGAAGTGCATATCGAATCGGGCTGGGCGCCGAAAGAAACGCGCGTGGATGAACTGGAATCGGCGATACGCGCGGTCTGCGAGCCTATCTTTGACAGGCCGCTCAAGGAGGTTTCCTTTGGCCGTGTGCTGCTGCGCCTGTTTCAGACTTCAAGGCGCTTCGGTATCGAGGTTCAGCCGCAACTGGTATTGCTGCAAAAAACCTTGCTCAACATCGAAGGACTGGGATTACAATTAAACCCCGAACTGGATTTATGGAAAACCGCAAAGCCATGGCTGGAACGCTGGATGAGCGAGCAGATAGGCTGGCGCGGATTTTTAAGAGCGCTTAAAAAAGAAGCGCCGAATTACGCAACGCTGCTGCCGCACCTGCCGCGCCTTCTGCATCAGCGGCTGACTGAAAATCCTGCGGCTGGAATCGAGCAGGCGATGCAGCAGCTGCTAAGCCAGCAACGACGGCGCAACACCCTATTGACCGTTATCGCAGGAATTTTGCTGTTGCAATTGATCTGGCTGCTGGGTTAACTCTAAAAAAACTATAATATTTTTTAGTGCGTCACCAGCTACGCTTCAGATTGCCGGCTAACGTAACCCTATGTCTGCCATATGACCTAGCATCAGCATTAAAAATCCTCATCAAAGGTCAATATCGTTGATCCGCCATCTGCCTGGTTTCAGTTCCCTGCTTAACCGCGATCCCCACCCGTACACGTTAAAATTTAAACACGGCGCCCAAGGAATAAACGTTTATATTGTAATGATCCTTGGACCCTGCAATGCCTATAGCGCCGGAAGTTTCCGCACCGTAGCGGTCCCAGCCCAGGCGGATGCCAAAAGACGCGTTCACATTGTACAGACCGCCCAGACCGTAAGTGACCGCGGTGCGATTGGCTCCCGCGAGCGTGCTGGCAGGCACAGTGGAGACGCTGCCATTGACGACTCCCACGCCCAGTTTTCCATACAGAGAAAATGCATCGGACAGCGGCAGCGTGCCAACAGCATCGACACCCCAAATATCGGCATTACCCGAGACTGCCACAGATCCCGCGACATTTTGACCGGAAAATTTGCCGCCTTCTGTGTAAAAGGCTTCCACACCCCAGTTCTTGTCGAATTGGTAGCCGCCCAGCGCACCAAGCACAGTGTCGGTAGACTTGTTCAACACCAGATTTGGCGGTGTGCTTGTATTGGATCGGCCCGCCGTTACACCAGCGTAAAATCCACCTTCATCTGCCAGCGCAGTGCCGCTGGCCAACGAGGCCGTTACACATAAACCTGTCATGACTTTTTTGGCTGCGGCGTAGCGCCATCCGGAACTGGCGTTAGCCTTCGCAGCAACTGCGCTTTGTTTCGTTTTCATCTCATTCTCCTTGTAAGGTTTTAAGCGGCATCCGAATAATGCTGCCAACCCCTGGCGAATAGTATGAAGCGTCAAACCGCATGTAAATATGCCGTTTTATATAGGTAAAATGGAATAGGGACAACGTCCGCAAGCATCATCACTCACCTCAGCGGTTGCCAAAGACAGCCGTATTACTGCCGCCTGCTTTGGCCTGGTACACCAACGATTCGGCGATCCTGATCGCGTCATCGAGATTGGCGCGCGGAGAATTAAAAGATACAACACCCATGCTAAAACTCACCGGCCAGTGGTTTCTTTCCATTTCCTGCAGCAAAGTCAGCCTGAGTGTATCGACCATGGCGCGCGCACCCGACTCGTCTGTTTCAGGCAAGACAATCGCAATCTCATCACTGCCCATGCGTCCTGCCACATCGGAGGCGCGCAATGAAGAAGCTATCTTCCCGCCCACAACGCGCAACAACCCGTCTCCTGTAGCCTTGCCGAACTGCTCATTCATTTGTTTGAAATTATCCAGATCGACATAGATGAGCGAAATATGTCTGTTATGGCGTGCAGCCACACCGAACAATTTTTCGACATGCTCGGTAAATCCCCGCACATTGAACAATCCGGTCAGATCATCTGTTCTCGTCAGCAGCTTCTCGATGCCCAAATGAATTTTTAAATAATTGAGCAACTCCCCCGTGATCAGGAAAAAACCCAGGTGGTCAACCGCATTCCAGTAAGGCGCAGGTGTATTAATATAATGATGATCGAAAGCCAGAATACCAATGAACAAGCATAGGATGACGGAAAAAATGCTAAAGAAAATGCCTGTTCGGTGACCGCCGTACCAGGTTGACATTGCAACAGGGATCAGGAAGAAAATAGACACTTCCTGTCCGGACAGGAAGTCGACCCTTGCAATCAGTGCTGTCAGCAACAGGCAGATAACGATAATCTGCGGGTATGAGCGCTTGCCCAAAATTAAACCAACTTTTTCAAAGATCACATTCAACCACACACTTTCCTTAGTAAACAACACAAACCCGTCGCGACCTCTGTACCCATATCAACTGAATTCCTTGACGATATGCTGCTGCCTGCGGCTGATCGCCAGTGCTTCTGGCAAGCCCGCCAGCTTGACCATCCAGCCGCTGCCTTCACCTTCTTCGCCGCCCCCCCTCTCGAAACCTTCTATCTCACTCTTGGCTACCAGACAATTGCGGTGTATACGAACGAAGCGCGCGGCGAATTCCTTTTCCAGCGCGGTCAACGATTCCTCGATCAGGTATTCGCGATCGCTCGTGCGCACGGTGATGTACTTCAACTCGGCGCGCAAAAACAACACCTCTTCGATCGGCACAAGATGTATCTTGCCGCGCTCATGAATGGACAGATTGCGGCGCGGCTCGGGCAGCAATTCACGCAACACTTCAATCTGTACCGGCACGGCATTGCGGGCACGGGTAAGCGCATCAAACAGGCGGCCCAGGCGTATCGGTTTAAGCAGATAGTCGATGGCGTGCAACTCAAAGGCCTTGATCGCGTAGGCGTCATACGCCGTGGTAAAAATGATCACAGGCGGATAAGGCAGCTTTTGCAGATGTTGCGCAAGCTCAATCCCGTCCATCTGCGGCATGCGTATATCCAGCAGTACCACATCGGCGGGCGTATCCACCAGATTATCCAGCGCCTCCTGTCCATTGCCCGCTTCACCCACCACGACCAGAGACAACTGCGCATTGCAATCGCTCAGCAACTCGCGCAGGCGGTTGCGCGCTGGCGGCTCGTCATCCACGATGAATACGCGCAGCGCAAGCTCTATCGTGCTCATGTCATTTTTCTTTCATATAAGGCAATGAAATTTCAACCCGATAAAAATCGTCCCCACTGACGATATGATAACTTGCCTCGGCATCAAACAGCAAAGCCAGCCGTTCGCGTATATTCTGCAAAGCGATCTTGTTGCCGGCATGCGGCCTGGCATCACCGTGCCGCGGGCAGGGATTGCGCACGATGATCTTAAATGCGCCTCCCTGAAGACGCAACAATACGTCAACACAGCCGCCATCGACCAATGGCTCGATGCCGTGATACACGGCGTTCTCAAGCAGAGGTTGCAGCAACAAAGCCGGAATCAATGCATCTTCAGGCATATCCTGAATCTGCCAGTTTATGCAGAGCCTCTCACCCATGCGCAATTGTTCCAGTGCAAGATATTGCTTGCATAACTGTACCTCTCTGCGCAGTGGCACCAGATCCTTTTCATCGGCCATCGCCACGCGGAATAAATCCGCCATGTCTTCCAGTGCGGTTTCAGCCTGCTTGGGCTTGGCGCGCAGTATGCCCAGCACCGCATTGATCGTATTGTAAAGAAAATGCGGCCGGATACGCGCGCGCAAAACCTGAAGACGCGCATCTTCTAAAGCGCGTGACAACACCCTTGCCCTGAGACGAAAATACATCAGCAACAGGTTGCACATCGACACGCTGACAAACTCCCCACGCAGCACATCAAAATAAGCATCACCAGCCTGTTGGTAGAGCTCGCTGCCAATAGAGTAGATGAACAGCGTTACAGCGCCGACCAGTATGCTCACGACCCACACGCCGCGCCAGTAGGTCATCCTGCTCAATACCGGCTGTCCTATCCACAGCAGCAGCAGGCTGCTTAACATGATGGGCGCAAGCAAGGTGGTCGCCTGCATGATTTGCATCAGCACATCACGCCACCCTGTCGCCTGATAAATCGCTCCTATCAGTGCCAGCGCATTGCCCAGCAGCAGGGTGCGCAGCGTAACACCGAGATTGCGGAAGTTAGGCAACGCGTCGGGCATTTGTTTTATACTGTGCGCTTCGTTCATGGCGGCAATCCTTTGGGTTAACTGCCTTAACTCTACATCCGGATTTTTGAAATAAGATGTCAAGCATACAAGATAATAGCACCTGGTCGGGACGATTCTCTGAACCCGTAGCAGAATTGGTCAAACGTTACACCGCCTCGGTAGATTTCGACCGCAGGCTGGCGATGTTCGATATTCAGGGTTCGCTGGCACACGCACAGATGCTGGCCGCATGCAAAATCATATCATCTGGCGACCTGGCCGACATCAGGCGCGGCCTGTCGTTAATCGAAACTGAAATTACCTCTGGCGATTTTATCTGGTCGCTCGATCTGGAAGATGTGCATCTCAACATCGAAAAACGCCTCACTGTGCTGGTAGGAGACGCCGGCAAGCGCCTGCATACCGGCAGGTCTCGCAATGATCAGGTCGCGACCGATGTCAGACTTTACCTGCGAGCGGCGATAGATGATTTATCCTCATTGGTCGGCGCGCTGCAAAGCGCGTTGCTCGACCTGGCAGACGAACACACACACACCATCATGCCCGGCTTTACCCATTTACAGGTCGCCCAACCGATCAGCTTCGCACATCATCTAATGGCCTATTATGAAATGCTGGGGCGAGATGCGGAACGCCTTTGCGATGCGCGCCGCCGCGTGAACCGCCTGCCGCTGGGCGCTGCGGCCCTGGCCGGCACCAGCTACCCTATCGATCGCGAAATGGTCGCAGATTTGCTGGGCTTTGAAGGCGTGTGCGAAAACTCACTGGACGCTGTTTCCGACCGCGACTTTGCCATCGAATTCACCGCCTGTGCATCCCTTATCATGACGCATCTTTCCCGCTTCTCGGAAGAGCTGATTTTATGGATGAGCCCGATGGTAGGTTTCATCGACATCGCCGACCGTTTCTGCACAGGATCATCCATCATGCCGCAGAAAAAAAATCCCGATGTGCCTGAACTCGTGCGCGGCAAGACGGGCCGTGTGTATGGTCATCTGATCGCATTGTTCACGCTGATGAAAGGCCAGCCATTGGCCTACAACAAGGACAACCAGGAAGACAAGGAACCTTTGTTCGACACGGTGGATACGCTCACGCAAACCTTGCGCATCTATGCCGACATGATCACGGGCATTAAAGTCAAGCCGGATGCCATGAGACGTGCCGCCCTGCAAGGCTATGCAACTGCGACGGATCTGGCGGACTATCTGGTGAAGAAGGGCTTGCCTTTCCGCGATGCGCATGAAGCAGTGGCGCTTGCAGTGCGCTTTGCCGAACAGAAGGGATGCGATCTGACAGAGATCAGCCTTGACGAATTGAGAGATTTCTCCGGGCTGATCGAAGATGACATTTATCAGGTGCTGTCGCTGGAAGGCTCGCTCGCCAGCCGCAACCACATTGGTGGAACCGCGCCAAATCAAGTCAAGTCTGCCATCAAACGGGCGCGAGTTAAACTGGCTGCACCATAAAAAACGGGCGACCTGCTGGCCGCCCCAAAGGAGGCGAGTTCAGGAAATCACCATGCGCAATTTCCAACACTCGGCACAGACTATATGCCCCCTTTTTTATTTTTCATATATGCCAGAATATCTAGGCAATCAGTGCTAAGCAGCTGTCGCCAGCTCACCCAGTAATTGTTTCAGTTCGCCGCTTTGGTACATCTCAGTGAGGATGTCACAGCCGCCGATAAATTCACCACGGACATAACACTGTGGCAAGGTTGGCCAGTTGGCATACTCCACCAGACCGGGCACCAGTGCCTGATTTTCAAATACGTTCACCGCCAGAACCTCTTTGACGCCCAGCATACTCAAAATCTGCACTACTTTGGCTGAAAAACCGCACTGTGGAAATTTTGGTGTGCCTTTGATGTAAATCACTACCGGACTGGAACTGACTTGTGTCTGGATGAGTTGTTGAATATCTGTCGTCATGATGATTGTTATTACCCGAATTAAATTGTCGGGTATTATTGCAGAACAGATCAGCGGTCGTCAAGCCCTGCCCATCGTCACGCGTTCTATGCCAGACAAATCTCGCGCCGATGATACCTCTGAAAAACCTGATTGCAGCAGCAGTTCACGCACTTCTTCCGCCTGATTGTAGCCGTGTTCCAGCATCAGCCATCCGCCGTTATTAAGATGGCCTTTAGCCTCATTGTTGATACGGCGAATATCGCCCAGCCCATCCACACCCGATACCAACGCGCTGATCGGCTCGAAACTCATCCGCGACAAATGTGCATCATCAGCTTCGATGTAGGGCGGGTTGGCAACGATGAGATCGAAGCGCTCGTTTGTCAGTGCCGAGAACCAGTCGCTATGCAGCAAGCGAACGTTGTGTACTTTGAGTGTCTGCGCATTATACTTTGCCACATCAAGCGCCGCCTCTGATGCATCCACCGCGACCACTTCAATATCGGGACGGGCGTGTGCAACTGAAATTGCAATCGCACCGCTACCTGTACCCATATCCAGAACTCGAAACCATCTCCCGGCCTTTCGGCCACCCTCTCCCGCTTGCGGGAGAGGGGCTTGGGGAGAGGGGATTTGCTGCAAAGCCAGTTCGACCAACAACTCGGTATCCGGTCTCGGGATCAGCGTGGCAGGCGTCACCTTGAAGTTGAGACCGAAGAATTCGCGCTCTCCCAGAATATAGGCGATGGGCTCACCCGTCATGCGGCGTTCAAGCAGTGCGCCGTAATTAAGATTTTCGTCGGCGCTGAGAAGGCGTTCGGGATGGGTGAGCAGATAGGCGCGATTAACTTTAAGCACCCCTTGCAACAGGCACTGCACCTCGATGCGCGCGCTGCTACCCTCAAGATCCAGCGCAGCTTGCAACTGACGGCTGTCGCGTTGAAGGATTTCCTGGATGTTCATGCATGCACCCGACAAAACGATTTCAGCTTGGCGCCTTGCACAACTCAAAAACTGGCGTCATCCGCCATCGCGGCGAGCTGCTCCGCCTGGTGTTCTGCCATCAATGCACCTGTGAGTTCGCTGATGTCGCCGTCCATGATGGCGTCCATCTTGTACAGCGTAAGGTTGATGCGGTGATCGGTCACGCGTCCCTGCGGATAGTTGTAAGTGCGGATGCGCTCAGATCTGTCGCCGCTACCCACCAGGCTCTTGCGCGTGGCAGCCGTCTCGGCATTCTGCGCGCGCACCTGGGCATCCTTGATACGGGCTGACAGCACACGCATCGCTTGCGCCTTGTTCTGATGCTGTGATCTGCCATCCTGACATTCCACCACCACGCCGGTTGGAAGATGCGTGATGCGCACCGCGGAATCGGTTTTATTGATGTGCTGCCCGCCGGCGCCCGACGCGCGAAACGTATCGATGCGCAGGTCGGCGGGATTGAGCACCACGTCATCCACATCATCTACCTCCGGCATGATCGCAACGGTACAGGCCGAAGTGTGCACGCGACCCTGAGTCTCGGTGGCCGGCACGCGCTGCACGCGATGCGCACCTGATTCAAATTTCAATACCGAATACGCACCCTGACCCACGATACGCGCGATGATTTCCTTGTAGCCGCCCATTTCACCCGGACTTTCCGAGATCACTTCGACCTGCCAGCGGCGGCGCTCGGCAAAACGCGAATACATGCGAAACAGATCGCCTGCGAACAGCGCCGCCTCGTCGCCACCCGTACCCGCGCGTACTTCCAGAAACACGCTGCGCTCGTCGTTGGGATCTTTGGGCAGCAACTGCTTCTGCAATTGCGCATCCAGTTCAGCCAGACGCGCTTCATTTTCCTTGATTTCGGCATCGGCAAATTCGCGCATCTCGGGGTCTTCCGCCATTTCTCGTGCGGCCGCTATATCACCCTCACAAGCCTGATAGTCGTGAAACAACGTCACGACAGGTTCCAGCTCGGCGCGTTCGCGGTTCAGCTTGCGATAGGCATCCATGTCTCGCGTGGCTTCTTCTGTGCTTAACAGCTGGTTAACTTCAAGCAGGCGCTCGCTCAGCTGAGCGAGCTTGATGGCGATATTTTTTTTCATTCGTCAGGCTATTCTTCGGATTGCAGGTGATGCAACCTGCGAACCACTTCGACAAAGTTGTCTCTATCGTTGCCATGCGCCTGATTCAACGCCTGGGTCGGCGCGTGCAGAAATTTGTTGGTCAGTCCACGGCTCATTGCTTCCAGAACCTTTTCCGGACTCTCGCCACGCGCCAGCAGGCGCGCCGCTTTTTCCAGCTCCTGAAGACGGTTTTCTTCGGCGCGCTCGCGCAGCGCGCGTATGGTCGGCACCACATCACGCGACTCCATCCAGTGTATGAAATTGGATACGCCGGAGTCGATGATGACTTCGGCTTCCTTGACGGCGCCCTGGCGCGCCTCGAGACCGTCCTTGACCACATCGGCGATGTCATCCACGGTATAAAGGAATACATCTTTCAGGTCGCTGACTTCCGTTTCCACATCGCGCGGCACGGCCAGATCCACGATGAACAGCGGCTTGTGGCGGCGGGCTTTGAGCGCGCGCTCCACCATGCCCTTGCCCAGTATCGGCAACTGGCTGGCTGTACAGGTGACAATAATATCGTTTTGTGCCAGCTGTTCCGGCAAGTCCGACAAGGTAATCGCGGTGCCGTTAAATTGCCGCGCCAGATTCTGCGCGCGCTCCAGCGTGCGGTTGGCAACCGTGATGCGCTTCGGGTTGCGTGCCGCGAAATACACCGCGTTAAGTTCTATCATCTCGCCCGCGCCGATGAAAAGTACATTCTGTTCGCTGATGCTGGGGAAGATGCGCTCGGCCAGCCGCACTGCGGCGGCAGCCATCGAGACGAGGTTCGCGCCGATTTCGGTTTCCGTGCGCACCTGCTTTGCGACCGAAAAAGTGTTCTGGAACAGCTTGTGCAACAGGATGCCCATGGTGCCTGCCTGTTCGGCCTGACGCACCGCCTGTTTCATCTGGCCCAGTATCTGCGGCTCACCCAGCACCATGGAATCCAGACCGCTGGCCACACGGAACGAGTGCTTGACCGCCTGTTCACGCGGCAAGGAATAAAGATAGGGCTCAAGATCACGGCGCGGCAGGTGGTGATATTGCGCCAGCCAGTCTATGGCATGCTCGGGTTTGGCCGCATTGCAATAGAGCTCCATGCGGTTGCAGGTGGACAATATCGTGGCTTCTTTTGCCGCACCGTTTTCCACCAGATCGCGCAGCGCATTTTCTATCCCGTCCGTATTGAACGCGACCTGCTCGCGCACGGCAAGCGGCGCGGTCTGATGATTAAGGCCAAAGGCAAAAAGCTGCATCGCGGTATTCGTTGGTACACCAAAGCTAAATGAGGTGCGAATTATAGTCGCAACAGCGCTGCAATACCATCGGGTGCATTTAACGATAGAATGCGCCCCTGTCAACCAACCGACTCAGCCACATGGCCATCAAAGCTACCGTCTATAAAGCCACACTCAAGATCGCAGATCTTGATCGCTATTACTATGCCGATCACCAGCTGACAATCGCCCAGCATCCGTCGGAAACTGAAGAGCGCATGATGGTAAGATTGGTGGCTTTCGCACTCTATGCCTCTGATGCGTTGGCTTTCGCCCAGAGCATCAGCGGTGATGACGAACCCGATCTGTGGGAAAAAGACCTCACCGGCGCAATCCTACGCTGGATATCAGTCGGCTTGCCCGACGAGCGCCTCATCCGCAAAGCCTGTGGGCGCGCAAGCCAGGTCGTGATCATCAGCTTCGGGCGGGCCGCCGACATCTGGTGGAATGAGAATCAAAGCAAGCTGACCCGCCTTGACAACCTCACCGTGCTAAAACTCCCAACAGACGCGACGCTGGCTCTGGCGAAACTTGTCAGCCGCACCATGCAACTGCAGTGCACCATACAGGAGGGCAGCCTCATGATGACCAGCGATGACGGCGTGGTGGAGATCGAACCCGTCATCCTGCATGGCAGCCTTTTAACCAGCAAAGCATGGCAATAAAATACTGTCCCTGCGGCAAAGGCGACTACGCAGCCTGTTGCGGTCGTTACCATATTGGCGCGCATGCACCCGATGCGGCAACCTTGATGCGCTCGCGGTACAGCGCTTACGTGCTGAAACTGGAAACCTATCTGCTCGCCACCTGGCATCCCGACACACGTCCTGCCAGGCTTGACTTTGATGACGGTACAAAATGGCTGGGACTGGAAATACGCAAGTCTTCCGATCCTAACACCGTGGAGTTCGTTGCACGTTTCAAGATTAATGGTCGCGCACATCGCCTGCATGAAATCAGCCGGTTTGTGTTTGAAGATGGACGGTGGTTTTATGTCGATGGCAAGTTTCCTGACACCTGCGAGTAGCAAGCGGAAAATAGCGAGTGGCAAAACCGACTTACCACTTGCTACTCACCACTTCCCATATTCCTGATTCTGTTAAAATCACAGCATGAGCAAATCAACACTGGATCGCATCCTGCACACACAAGGGTTTGGCACGCGCAAGTGGTGCCGTGTATTGATCAACAATGGCGACGTCACGATAGAAAACCGCGTTGTCACCGACACCAACATCCAGATTGAAACAGAAGGGCTGGAATTTAGCGTTTTTGGCGAGCCGTGGCTTTTTCGCGAGCACGTGTATATCGCTTTATACAAGCCCGCCAATTTCGAGTGCTCCAGAAAACCCAGCCATCACCCGGGCGTCTTGAGCCTGCTGCCCGAACAGTTCACACTGCGCGATGTGCAACCCGTAGGTCGCCTTGATCACGACACAACCGGGCTTTTGCTGATGTCCGATGACGGCGCATTCATACACACCCAGTCTTCACCCAAACATCATGTCCCGAAAGTATACGTGGCGACCACCAGTGAGACGGTGACTGAGGATCTAATCGGGCTATTGTTAAAAGGCGTGAAGCTGCACGACGAACCCGGCACGCTGACTGCCGAATCTTGCCGCATGATCAGCGAAAATCAACTTGAGATTGTGCTGGAACAGGGCAAATATCACCAGATTAAACGCATGCTGGCCGCGGCGGGCAATCATTGCTCGGCACTTGTCCGCTCACAGATCGGCAACATGAAACTGACCGAGCTGGGAATAGCCCCGGGCGCATGGTGTTATCTGGATGAATCACAACTGGTGCTGTTGAAGCCGCCTTTTTCAGAATCGAGATAGAAATGGCCATACAATGGTTTCCCGGTCACATGACCTCGGCGCGCCGCAAAGCCAGTGAGACGATGGAGTTCACCGATGTCGTGATCGAGGTGCTGGATGCGCGTGCACCCGAGGCGAGCTGCAATCCGATGATCAGGGAACTGCGCGAGCATCGACAGCGCCCCTGCCTCAAGATACTCAACAAGATCGATCTGGCTGATCCTCTCATCACGGAGCAGTGGCTGGATTTTTACAACCGCCAGGAAGGCGTCAAGGCCGTGGCTTTGAGTTGCAAGAGCGCGACTGATGCGGCGCGCGTACCCAAACTGTGCCAGCCGCTGGCGCCGCATCGCAACGACACACACAAGCCCTTGCGCCTGATGATCATGGGCATACCCAATGTCGGCAAATCCACGCTGATGAACATGCTGCTAAAACGCCATGTCGCCAATGTCGGCGATGAGCCTGCCGTCACCAAATCGCAGCAATCCCACAAGATCAACGACCAGATGACGCTGACCGACTCACCCGGACTGATGTGGCCGAAAATCGAATTTGATGAAGACGGCTTCATGCTCGCCGCGATACACGCCATCGGACGCAATGCCGTGATCGAAGAAGAAATTGCAGAACACCTGGCCAACAATCTGCTGACGCGCTACCCTGAACGTTTGGCCGAGCGCTTCGGTTTTGACACTGCCGGGATGGACGGCGTTGACGTCATTGAAGCGATCGCAAAAAGGCGCGGTTGTCTGATCAAGGGTCGCGGCGGCGAGCTGGATCTTGAAAAGGCGTCGATGATTTTGCTGACCGAATTTCGTGCCGGAAAACTGGGCCGCATCAGTCTTGAATCTCCCTCTTCACGCGAGACCATGATCAAGGAAGCGCTGGCTAATCCTGTGAAACCGCGTATTCATTCCCTGCGCGGCGACCCAACTGAAGCATGAGTAAAGCACGCCTATGAAAACTCCGAAAAGAATTCTGCCGCTGGTCGAAGACGGTCTCGTTGATGCGGTTCTGCGCCAGCTCATGAGCGGCAAGGAAGCGACCGTCTATGTCGTGCAATGCGGCGACGAAATTCGTTGCGCCAAGGTTTACAAGGAAGCCAATCAGCGCGGTTTTCATCAGGCGGTACACTATACCGAAGGGCGTAAGGTAAAGAATAGCCGCCAGGCGCGCGCGATGGAAAAAGGCTCGCGCTATGGAAGGCAGGAGCAGGAATCCGCCTGGCAGCGATCCGAGGTCGACGCGCTGTACAAACTGGCCAGTGCAGGCGTGCGCGTACCCCAGCCATTTGGTTTTTACGAGGGCGTGCTGCTGATGGAACTGGTGACCGACGAAAACGGTGCGGCAGCCCCAAGGCTCAACGATCTGGAATTGACCGCAGATCAGGCGCGTGACTTTCACGCAAGACTTATCCGCGAGGTCGTGCTGATGCTTTGCGCCGGCATCGTGCACGGCGATCTGTCCGAATTCAACATACTCGTCGATACGGATGGCCCCGTCATCATCGACCTGCCGCAGGCGGTGGATGCGGCTGCCAACAACAATGCCAGCCGCATGCTGGAACGCGACGTCGACAATCTGGCTAATTATTTTTCCCAGTTTGCGCCTGAACTTAAAGACACGCAGTATGGCAAAGAAATCTGGGCGATCTACCAGCGCGGCGAACTCTTGCCCGACACGCTGCTCACCGGCCACGTCGAAGAAAACAAAAAATCCGCTGACATCCATTCCGTGATGCGTGAAATCACTTCTGCGAAGGACGATCACGAAGCGCGCTTGCGCTACCAGCAACTCAAAAGAGAAGAAGGCCGATAGATGACTCCTGTCATTTTCTGGCACGAAGCAGGCCAGGAGCAGTCCACCCGCTGGCGCTCGGAGAGCGGCGCACCACCTCCCAGGCGCGTGGTGATCGCGGACGATCGCATGACCGCGGATGCCGCTTATCGCCTTGCCTGCGAAGGGACTGCCCTGTTCTGGCGCGGAGATTTTCAGAACGCCCGCCAGCTGTTACAGGCAATGGCGCGACGTGCGGATGAGAAGCCCCGAAAAGTGAAAGCCGCTCCCTCTTCACCCACGGAAGCATTTCATCTGCATCGTCAGGCCAGATCGCAGCGCGCACGCATTTTGAACATGTTGCTGTTGCCGTTCAATGCTGATCACAGCATTCCGTTGCGCCGCGCACCGGATGTAAGTTCAGCCTGTACTGAGGCTTACGGCACAACAAAGGAACCATACATCGCTTCGCTGCGCGAACTGCTGGGGCTGATAAGCGCGCATGAATGGCGCAAGAATGGTGTGGAGATTGCAGCCCTCTCCCCAACCCTCTCCCTAGAGGCGAGGGAGCAAACGAATCGCGGTGCGAACTCCATCTCATACGCACGCATCCATCCGCATTACGGCGTGTTTTCACCGATACGCGGCGAATACGTCGATCTTGTGGCCAACGCACCGCTGCCCGACAAGATGCCACCCGTCGCATTCGATATCGGCACAGGCACAGGAGTTCTTTCCGCCGTGCTGGCACGCCGCGGCGTCAAACGCGTCATCGCAACCGATCAGGATCAGCGGGCACTTACCTGTGCACATGAAAATATTGCGCGACTGGGATTGGATAAACAAGTTGAAGTAGTTGAAGCCGATCTGTTTCCCGAAGGGAGAGCTGCGCTCATCGTATGCAATCCGCCGTGGGTACCTGCGCGCCCGAGTTCCGCCCTGGAGCATGCTATCTATGATTCAGAGAGCCGCATGTTGAAAGGATTTTTGAACGGGCTTGCCGCACATCTTGAAACGGGTGGTGAGGGCTGGCTGATCCTCTCAGACTTGGCAGAACATCTGGAGCTGCGCACACGCGCAGAGCTGCTTGAGATGATAGCTGCTGCGGGCTTGCAGGTAGTGGGCAGAATTGATGTCAAGCCTCATCACCCAAAAGTGTCGGATGCCAACGATGCACTGCATGCGGCGCGTAATGCCGAGATCACTTCGCTTTGGCGACTTAGTACAAAACCCGCCAACTAACTACTTACCACTCGCTACTTTGTCCACATTGATTTGCAGCCACCATTCGAGCAGCGCCAGATGCCACAGCTTGCTGCCCTGTATGCGCGTGAGATGCGCTTCCGGGTCGGCCAGCAGTTTCTCCACATAGCTGCGCCTATACAGACCGCGCCTGACGCATGCATCGGAATCCAGGATGCTGCGTATTCTATCGAGAAAATCTCCGCGCACATGCTTTAACGCAGGCACCGGAAAATATCCTTTGGCACGGTCGATCACTGCGTCCGGTATCAGTCCGCGCGCCACGACTTTTAGCGGAAACTTGCCGCCTTCTTTCAGTTTCAGCGCGGGCGGCATCCTGGCCGCCAGCTCCACCAGTTCGTGATCAAGGAAGGGCACGCGCGCCTCCAGCCCCCAGGCCATGGTCATGTTGTCCACGCGCTTCACAGGATCGTCCACCATCAGACGTGTGACATCCAGACGGAGCACCTGATCCAGAAACTCATCCGCACCGCCTAACTGCAATTGATCGGATACCCAGGCGCTCGTCACATCGGCCGCTGAGTAATTGTCAGTCATCATCTCCAGATACTCGGCGTGATCGCGGTCGAAATAATGCCGTGAGAAACGCTCAAGCGCTGTGCCTTTTTCCTCTGCCATGCGCGGATACCAGAAATAGCCGCCGAAAACTTCATCTGCGCCTTGTCCTGCCAGCACCACCTTCACCTCGCGCGAGACCCGTTCGCCCAGCAGATAAAAAGCCGTCACATCATAGCTTGCCATCGGTTCCGACATCTCGCGTATCGCGTCGGGCAGACGTTTCAATATCTCGGCATTGGGCAATGCAAATTTGTGGTGGCGGGTTTTGAACTGCTCTGCCACCATATCGGAATATTCGAACTCGTCGGCCACTTCTCCAGCGACTTCCTCGAAGCCGATGGAAAAAGTATTCAGCTCATCCACATGATCGGCAAGCAAGCCCACCAGCAGGCTGGAATCCAGGCCGCCCGAGAGCAGAATGCCCACCGGCACGTCTGAAGCCAGCCTGTGACGCTCCACCGCACGTTTCAATACGATGCGCGTAGCAGCAAGCCAGTCCTCTTCCGACAGCGTGTGTTCTGGCCTTGTTGCATCCAATGTCCAGTAGCAGCGCTGCACGACTTCCCCTATAGTAGAAAAACGCAGCGTGTGCGCAGGCGGCAATTTTCTGATGCCCTGCAAAATAGTACGCGGTGCCGGCACCACACCGTGCAGGGTAAAATGCTGATGCAATGCGACAGGATCAAGGCGTGTATCCACGCCGCCGCCCGAGAGCAATGCTTGCGGGGTAGAAGCAAAACGCAGGCGCTCACCGTTTAACGTGTGATAAAGCGGCTTTATACCCAGCCTGTCGCGCGCAAGAAACAACGATTTGTCGCGCATATCCCAGATCGCAAAAGCGAACATGCCGTAAAAACGCTGTACGCAATGCTCGCCCCAGGCGTGATAGGCTTTGAGGATCACCTCGGTATCGCCGGTGGAAAAAAAGGTATATCCCAGATCGATGAGTTCTACGCGCAGCTCTTTGTAATTGTAAATGGTGCCGTTAAACACCAGCGCCAGTTGCAGCGTCTCGTCCAGCATCGGTTGATCGGCGTGCGATGAAAGATCAATGATGGACAACCTGCGGTGACCGAATGCCAGCGCGCCGTTGCTGTAATAGCCTTCGTGATCCGGCCCGCGCAAGGCGAGTCTCGCCGTCATGCGTTTAAGCGCATCCATGTCAGGCGATGCCCCGTCAAAGCGCAACTCGCCGCAAATTCCGCACATACAAACTCCAGTTTATTCTGATGTGCGATTATCGCTTATGAAACCGCAATGAACCAAACTTCCTGCAAACACTGCTTGATCGATCAACTGGGCTATGAGTTGTTACCTGTTTACTTCTGTCATCGGCAGACGGTAAAGCGCGATGCGTTCTGTGGTTCAGGAAAAGAATCCGCTCTCCCACAGCTCTTTGGCCAACGCGCGATAGTCCGCAGCACCAGGGCTATGAGGCGCGTATTCGAATACGTCCTGGCCGTGCATGGGACTCGTCGCCAGCGCCACGTTCTCGCCTATGCGCGTCTCGCAAACCAGGCTTCCGAAGCGCACTTTAAGCTTGTCGTATATTTCATGGGAAAGCTTGCGCCTCGAATCGAAACGCGTCACCAGAATGCGTCGCTCGATTTTACGTTTGAGCTTAACCTCCAACACATTCAGCGCACTGTCGAGACGATGCACGCCTTGCAGCGACAGGAAGTCGGCCGATACTGGAACCAGCACACGATCGGATGCCAGCAGCGCATTCAGGGTGAGCACGCCCAGCATCGGGCAGCAATCGATGATAATAGGCGCACCCGTCAGAGCCAAGTCCTCATTCAATCCCTTTTTCAGCATGGTCGCGGCCTGCGGATCGCTCCCCAGCAGCGCATCCAGCTTGGCCAACTCCAGTGCCGCAGGTATGGCCTGCCATCCACGACTGGTATCGCGCAACAGACTGGCCAGCGGTGTCTGATGCTTGAAAAATGTGGCCATGCTGGTCGCCGAGCTGACATTCTTGATACCGCTGGCCAGCGTCAGGTGCCCCTGCGGATCCAGATCGATGGCGATAGGATTTTTCTGCGCGATACTCAGCGCAGCGGTGACATTCAGACATGTGGTGGTTTTACCTACGCCACCCTTTTGATTAAATACGGCGATTACCGCCATGCTGCACTCCAATTATTACTACCCGTATTGATTATAATCGCAAAAGGTCAAACCAAACTCTCAAACAACACCTGTTTGCCCGGCCTATTACAAGATTCAAACTTTAACCGTCGACGAGTTTGCAACTGTTGGTTTCAGTTGAAATGGCTTGCGGATTCTTCCGTATAATAGCGCACACCCATATGTAAATCCGGATTTCAGTCATGCCATCTACATTTCAATCTAGCCACTTCTCATTACCCAGCCTGGCGGGATTTGTCAGCATTGCCATGCTGCTGTCATTTTCGCTGGCTCAAGCCAAAGAGAGCGAAGGAAAACCGGGAGCAAACCAGCCAATTCCCGTTACGGCGGCAACCGTACAACAGCAGTCCATGCCTGTGTGGATAGAGGCGCAGGGTACAGTGCTACCGCTCAACTACGTCAACGTCATGCCGCGGGTGGCGAGTTTGCTGCAAAGCGTAAATTTTCACGAGGGGCAATCAGTGAAGGCCGGGCAATTGCTGGCCACGCTGGATCCCCAGCCTTATCAGGTGCTGCTGGAACAGGCGAAGGCGCAGACGATGCGCGACCAGGCGCAACTGGCCGGTGCGCAATCTGATTTGCAGCGCTATGAAACGCTGCTGGCGCAGGATTCCATTTCCGAGCAACAGGTAACGGACCAGCGCGCCACGGTTGCACAACTGACAGGCACGGTTGCCGCCGACAAGGCGGCGCAGGACAACGCACAGCTGCAGCTTGACTGGACGCGCATCACATCGCCCATCTCTGGCGTTGTCGGGCTGCGCCAGGTAAGCGTCGGCAACATGGTCGGCACCACGGGTGCGATCGGCGGCGGCAACAGTGCGCTGTCTGGCACTCCCACAAATTTGCCTATCGTCACGATCGCCGAGGTGCAACCCATCACCGCCGTGTTCGCCATCGCGCAAACACAGCTGCCCCGTGTGCTTGAACGCATGCATGAGGCTGCAACCTTGCCCGTGCAGGCATGGGATCAGCGGCGAAAAGTCATGATAGACAGCGGGAAAGTCATCGCGATGGACAATCAGATCAACTCTGCCACCGGCACCGTGATGCTCAAGGCCGAATTTGCCAACCCGCACAGGACGCTGTTTCCCAACCAGTTCGTCAATATCCGCCTGCTTGTCGATACGCTCAAGGGCGCTATTGTTGTGCCTTCCTCTGCCATCGCAACAGGCGCGCCCGGCGCCTATGTATATGTGATCGACAGCAGCAGCAAGGTGGCTTTGCGAAAAGTCACGACAGGCGTGACCAACCTCGACTTCACTGCGATCAGCAGCGGCCTCAAGGTTGGCGAACGCGTGGTCACCGATGGTCTCGACAGGTTGCGCGATGGCGGAAAAGTGCAAATCGTCACACCAGGCGCCCCGGGCGCAACTGATCGCAAACCCGCGCACCCGCATCAGGAACAAGGTTCATGAGCGAGACGAACGCGTCGGATAAAACTGGCGGCAGCGTTGATGAGTCAGGCGAACCCAGCCCTTCAAGGCTGTTCATCCTGCGCCCCATCGCCACCACCTTGCTGATGCTGGCAGTGCTGCTGGCAGGTTTTATCGGTTACCGCCTGCTGCCCCAATCTGCGCTGCCCGAAGTGGATTACCCGACCATACAGGTCACCACACTTTATCCCGGCGCAAGTCCAGACGTTACTACCTCATCGATCACCTCGCCCCTGGAAAGGCAATTCGGCCAGATGCCGGGCCTTTCGCAGATGTGGTCCACCAGTTCCGGCGGCGCATCCGTGATCACGCTGCGCTTCGATTTGAAACTGCCGCTCGACGTGGCAGAACAGGAAGTCCAGGCGGCAATCAATGCCGCAACCACTTTCTTGCCGACAGACCTGCCGCAGCCGCCTATCTATGCCAAGGTCAATCCGGCCGACGCGCCCGTCATCACGCTTGGTTTGACCTCGGATACGCTGCCGCTCACCCAGCTGCAGGACATCGCCGATACCCGGATCGCCCAGAAACTCTCGCAAGTCACAGGCGTGGGTCTGGTTACCTTGAGCGGCGGCCAGCGCCCATCCGTTAAGGTTCAGGTCAACGGGCGACAGCTGGCATCCTATGGCTTGAGTCTGGCCAGCGTGCAAACCGCGATAGTCGCGGCCAATGTCAACACACCCAAGGGCAGTTTCGACGGTCCCGCGCAAGCCCTGACCATCAACGCGAACGATCAACTGCAGTCGGTGCAGGATTACAAGGACCTCGTGATCTCCTACAACAACGGCGCGCCGGTGAGGCTGGGCGATGTCGCTGTCGTAAAGCAGGGAGCTGAAAATGCGCTGCTTGCCGCCTGGGTTAACGGCAAGCCCGGCATCGTGATCAATGTACAGCGCCAGCCGGGCGCCAACGTGATCGCAGTCGTCGATCACATTCATGATCTGCTGCCGCAGTTAAGACTGGGGCTGCCAGGGGCGTCCAACTTGACCGTACTTTCGGATCGCACGGTCACCATACGTTCCGCGATTTCCGATGTGAAGTTCGAACTGATGCTCTCGGTGGTGCTGGTCGTGCTGGTGATCTTCATGTTTCTGAGGAGCGCACGAGCTACCTTCATTCCGGCCATGGCCGTCCCGCTGTCGCTGATCGGCACATTTGGCGTGATGTATCTGGCGGACTTTTCCATCAACAACCTCACGCTGATGGCGCTGACCATCGCCACAGGCTTCGTGGTGGACGATGCGATTGTGATGATAGAAAACATCGCGCGCTACATCGAACAGGGCGAGCAGCCCATGCAGGCCGCGCTAAAGGGCGCGAAGCAGATAGGCTTTACCATCATTTCGCTGACCTTTTCCTTGATCGCGGTGCTCATTCCCCTGCTATTCATGGGCGATGTCGTGGGTCGCCTTTTCCGCGAATTCGCGATCACGCTGGCGGTAGCTATACTGATTTCCGCTGTGGTATCGCTCACCTTTACGCCCATGCTCAGCGCGCGCCTGTTAAAACATGTGCCCGAAGAACAGCATAATTTCCTGTTGCGCTGGAGCCAGCAGCAGTTCGACAGACTGATTGCAAGTTACGGCCGCGCGTTGCGCTGGGTATTGCGGCATCAGCCGCTGACGCTGATGGTGGCTTTCGGCACGTTGATTTTAACGGTAATACTGTATATCGCGATTCCGAAAGGCTTTTTCCCGAGCGAAGACACAGGGCTGATACAGGCGATCACGGTGACGTCGCAAAGCACTTCCTTTAATGAGATGAACCGCCGGCAGCAGGCGCTGGTTGACGCGCTGCTGAAAGATCCCGCTGTGGAAAGCATTTCATCCTTCATCGGCGTGGACGGCGCCAACACTACGCTAAACAGCGGCCGCATGCTGATCAGCTTAAAACCGCTGGCTCAACGCAGCGACCGCGCAGGTCCCGTCATTGCACGATTGAAAAAACTGTCGGCGCAATTGACCGGCATAGACGTGTTTCTGCAACCAGTACAGGATCTGACCATAGACGACCTGGTCAGCCGCAGTCCCTACCAGTTCAGCATCACCACGCCCGATCCTGCCGATCTGGCCGCTTCGACCGACAAGCTGGTGGACAAACTGCGCGCCTTGCCGCAGTTTTCCGAAGTGTCCAGCAGCCTGCAGAACAAGGGGTTGCAGGCTTACGTGGATATCGACCGCGATACCGCTTCGCGACTGGGGATCACCGTGGCCAACATAGACGGTGCGTTATACAACGCTTTCGGCCAGAGGCTGATTTCCATCATCTTCACCCAGTCCGCACAGTATCGCGTGGTGTTGCAGATAGAACCCGGGGACAGACAAGGACTCTCGGGATTCGATGGCATTTTTCTAACATCAGGCACGGGTGTTGCCGTACCGCTGTATGAGGTGGCGCATATCGTGCAAAAAACCGGGCCATTGGAGATAGATCACCTGGGGCAATTCCCCGCCGCGATGATTTCATTTGGTCTTGCGCCGAACGTGTCAATAGGCGAAGCGGTAGAAGCGATACACAAAACGCAAAAGGAAATAAACCTGCCCGCCTCCACCCCGCTGAAAATGCAGGGTGCCGCTGCGGCCTTTGAAGCTGCGTTAAGCAACCAGCTCTGGCTGCTGTTGGCAGCTGTTGCGACCATGTATATCGTGCTGGGCATTTTATACGAAAGCTTTATCCACCCGGTCACGATCCTGTCCACGCTGCCCTCCGCAGGGATAGGCGCGCTGCTGGCCCTGATGTTTTCGGGCAACAGCCTTACCGTGATTGCGATCATCGGCATCATCCTGCTGATCGGCATCGTCAAAAAGAACGCGATCCTGATGGTGGACTTTGCGCTGGATGCCCAGAGAAATGCGGGACTGTCACCGACCGATGCCATTTTGCAGGCGGCCGAACTGCGACTGCGACCCATACTGATGACCACCTTTGCCGCGCTTTTCGGCGCGGTACCGCTGATCATAGGCGGCGGGATGGGTGCTGAACTGCGCCAGCCACTCGGCATCGCGCTGGTCGGCGGTCTGCTTCTCTCGCAGCTGCTCACACTGTTTACCACGCCTGTCATTTACCTGGCCTTTGAGCGTCTGTCGGCCCGCTGGACGGCGCGCTCTGAAGAGACAGCAAAGTGAATTTTTCAGCGCCTTTCATTAGACGGCCAATAGGCACCACGCTGCTGGCGCTGGCAGTGATGCTGGCGGGCGCGATCGCATTCAATCTGCTGCCTGTGGCCCCGCTGCCTCAGGTGGATTTTCCGACCATCAACGTTTCCGCCAACCTGCCTGGTGCCAGTCCCGACGTGATGGCCGCGACCGTGGCGACTCCGCTTGAACGCGCGCTGGGGCGCATCGCGGGCATCACGGAAATGACTTCTTCGAGTTCGCTGGGCTCAACCAATGTCACCATCCAGTTCGATTTATCCAAGGACATCAATGCGTCCGCCCGCGAAGTGCAGGCTGCAATCAATGCCGCAATGCCCATGCTGCCTACCGGCATGGTGGGCAATCCGACCTATCATAAAGTCAATCCGGCCGACGCGCCCATCATGATTTTGTCGCTGACCTCGAACGGCATGTCGGTCAGCCAGATGTACGATGCAGCCTCAACCGTACTGGCGCAGAAAATTTCCCAGTTGCCCGGCGTGGGTCAGGTTATCGTGGGCGGAGGCGCGCTGCCCGCGGTGCGCATCGATCTCAACCTTAACCAGATCAACAACATGGGCTTGAGTCTGGAGAAGATAAGGGTCGCCATCGCAACCAGCAACATCAACGCGCCCAAGGGCGCACTCGAAGATGCGACGCGCCGCTGGCAAATACAGGCCAACGATCAGCTCACGACTCCTGCGGACTACAGCCGGCTGACGGTTGCATATGTTAACGGCGCACCGGTGCGCCTGGACCAAGTCGCGCATATCAGTAAAAATTCGCAGAACGTGCGCAACATGGGCATGTCCAACGGCAGACCGTCGGTGCAGCTGATCATCTTCCGCCAGCCTGGCGCGAACATCATCGAAGCGGTGGAGGCAATCAAGAACGAGCTTCCCGAGCTGTCCGCCTCCATTCCCCAGTCGATACAGATCAACGTGATGTCGGATCGCACCATCACGATACGCGCTTCGCTTTTCGATTCGGAAAACACGCTGCTGCTGTCGGTGGCGCTGGTGGCGCTGGTGGTTTTCGTGTTCCTGCGCGACTGGCGCGCCACGCTGATCCCCGCGATCGCGGTGCCGATCTCGCTGGTTGGCACTTTTGCCGCGATGTATTTGTTAAATTACAGCCTGGACAACCTGTCCCTGATGGCGCTCATCGTCGCAACCGGCTTTGTTGTGGACGATGCGGTGGTGGTGCTGGAAAACATCATGCGGCATGTCGAAGAAGGCGTGCCGCCGATGCAGGCCAGCTTGCGAGGCGCACAGGAAGTGGGCTTTACGGTGCTGTCGATGAGCCTGTCTCTCGTGGCAGTCTTCATACCTGTCTTGCTGATGGGCGGCATCATAGGCCGGCTGTTCCGCGAATTCGCAGCCACGCTGTCGATCGCGATACTCATATCGCTCATCGTCTCGCTCACCGTCACGCCGATGTTAGCCTCGCGCCTTCTGAAGCCACGCAGCGATACCCCGCCCGGTCGTCTTGCGGCAATGGGTGAGCGCGGCTATGCGCGCCTGCTGCGCGGTTATGACATCAGCCTGTCCTGGGCGCTCAGGCACCAATGGCTGATGCTGGTGATATTTATTGCAACCGTTGCCACCACCATCGAGTTGTACAGGGTTGTTCCCAAGGGATTTTTCCCCACTCAGGATACGGGCATGGTCATCGGCAACATACAGGCCGACCAGGCGATTTCGTTCCAGTCCATGGCGCAGAAGCTCACGCGCATTGTGAACATCATCAAAGCCGATCCGTCGGTGCACAGCATCGTGGCATTTACCGGCGGCGGCGGTACAAACGGCGGCTTTCTTTTCATCAGCTTGAAACCCTACAATGAACGACCGGATGCGACCACCGTGCTCGGGAAACTCAGGCACAAGATCAACTCGGTGCCGGGCGCGCAGGTCTTTCTCTTCCCCATACAGGACATACGCGCGGGCGGCCGCCCATCCCCCGCGCTCTACCAGTACACCTTGCAGAGCAGCGATTTAAACGAGCTGCGCCTGTGGGTGCCGCGCGTGCTCGAAGCTTTCCGGCACATTCCGGGGTTATCCGACGTGAATACCGACCAGCAGAGCAAAGGCCTGCAAATCGAGCTGGTGATCGACCGGGATGCCGCAGCCCGTTACGGCATTTCGGTGAGCACCATAGACCAGACGCTGAACGACGCTTTCGGCCAGCGCCTGATATCGACCATTTATGCGCCGCTCAACCAATATCGCGTGGTCATGGAAGCGGATGACCAATACCTGCAACGCCCGGATTCGCTGAACAGCATCTACCTGATAAGCGCGGCAGGTAAGCAAGTGCCGCTGGCGGCGCTGGCGCACTATGAGCTGGACAACACGCCTCTTGTGGTCAACCATCAGGGGCTGTTTGCCGCTTCGACCATTTCATTCAATCTTGAAAAAACCGTATCGCTGGGCCAGGCGCAACAGCTGATCGCTGTGGCCATGGCCGAAATCGGCCTGCCCGGCGGCATTCAGGGCGGCTTTCAGGGCACGGCAAAACTCTTCCAGGACACCATGAGCAACCAGCCGCTGTTCATTTCTTCCGCCATTCTAATCATCTATATCGTGCTGGGCATGCTGTATGAGAGCACCATACACCCGTTGACCATCCTGTCCACCTTGCCATCCGCAGGAATGGGCGCGGTGCTGGCGCTGATGATTTTTCATACCGACTTTTCCATCATCGCGCTGATCGGCGTGTTTTTGCTGATAGGCATCGTCAAGAAGAACGCCATCCTGATGGTGGATTTCGCGCTGCAAACAGAACGTGAAACAGGCGCCACACCTCAGGACGCGATCCATCAGGCATGCCTGCTGCGCCTGCGTCCGATATTGATGACCACGCTGGCGGCACTGTTCACGACTTTGCCTCTGGCGCTGATCACCGGCAACGGCGCCGAATTGCGCCAGCCGCTGGGTATTGCCATCGCCGGCGGACTGATCGTCAGCCAGTTGCTCACCCTGTACACGACTCCGGTGATTTATCTGCTGCTGGACAGGCTGCGCCACTGGGGTCGTCGCCGCTGGGAAAATCGTTTTACAACACTAATTGGCAACAAATAGGTAATGAACCAGTTTTTTAGGGGAACCAGATGAAAAAATATCTTGTGACTGGATTTGCTGTTTTTCTGTCGGCCTGTGCGGTGGGGCCCGACTATAAACGTCCTGCCATAACAACTCCCTCACAGTTCAAAGAAAGCTGGGCAGAAACCAGCCCACTTGCAATACAAGGCGCCTGGTGGACGGTATTCGACGACGCAACGCTCAATACACTGGAACCGCGCGTTGCCAGTGCCAACCAGAGTCTGCTCGCGTCATATCATGCCTATCTGCAGGCGACGGCACTCACCGATGCAGCGCGCGCTGCCGAATTTCCCACTGTAGGCGTAGCCGTTGCATCCAGCCGCACTTCTTCAGGATCGGGGAACGTCATAGGGGCTGGCCAGAATATTACAATTTCAGGAAAATCGGCGGCTTTCACAGCCAGCTGGGTTCCAGATTTCTGGGGCAGGGTCAGCCGCCAGGTCGAGTCAGATACGGCCAACAGCGAAGCAAGCCTCGATACGCTGCGCTCTGCCCAGTTAAGTTTGCAGGCCACGCTGGCACAGGACTACTTCCAGATCCGTCAGCTGGACAGTCAGACACAGCTGGCAAAGGATACAGTTGCGGCCTATGAGAAATTTTTGCAGATGACGCAGAACCGTTATGCTGCAGGTGTCGCTACCCAGGCCGATGTAGCTCAGGCTCAATCGCAACTGGCTGCAGCAAGGGTGCAGCAGGTGACTTTCGGCATACAGCGCGCGCAACTGGAACACGCGATCGCCGTAACGATCGGTGAGGCCCCATCCAATTTCAGTTTAGCCGCCATACCTGGGATGCCAGAGCCCCGCGCCATTCCGGCAGGATTACCTTCGCAACTGCTGCTGCGCCGCCCCGACTTGCAGGCGGCAGAACGCCAGGTCGCATCTGCCAACGCGCTGATTGGTGTTGCCAAATCAGCCTACTTTCCGGCCTTGACGCTATCCGGACAACGCGGCTGGCGCAGCTCCACTTTTACCAATCTGGTTTCGGCACCCAATCTATTCTGGTCGATGGGGCCAACGCTTGCGGAAACGCTGTTCGATGGTGGGCTGCGCAGTGCACAGCTCGCACAAAGCCGCGAGGGTTATCAGATGGCGGTCGCACAATATCGGCAACTTGGCTTGCAGGCGTTGCAACAGGTCGAAGATCAGCTTGTTGCATCCGCTACGCTTGCCGATGAAGACAGGCTCCAGCAGATGGCTGTCGCTGCCGCAGAAAAATCGCTGCGCCTGACAACCGATCAGTACAAGGCAGGGATCGTCCCTTACCTCAATGTGATCACCGCGCAGACTGCCGCTTATAATTCGCGCAACGCGGCGCTGCTGATCTCGGGTCAACGATTCACCTCCAGCGTGGCGTTGATACAGGCACTGGGCGGAGGTTGGGGAGATGAGACCCGGCCAGCCTTAGGCGCAGACGTAGCAGCAAATAGCGCCGACTAACCAATCAGAGAACCTGATGCCCACCACTTTTATCCGCTTTTTATTGCCGCTGGCCCTGATCCTTCTTTCCGCAACCTGGGGATACACCTGGGTACTGGCCAAACAGGCGCTCTCTTACGCGCCGCCTTTTGCTTTTGTAGCAGAGCGTTGCGTCGGCGGCGCGCTGGCTCTGCTTCTGGCTCTCAAGCTGATGGGAAAACCATTCAGGCTGATCGCGCCCGGTGCTACGCTCGCCATAGGTTTGACTCAGGTGACGGGCTTCATGGCATTTCAGACATGGGCGCTGGTGGAAGGGGGGCCTGGCAAAACCGCCGTGCTGGTTTTCACCATGCCCATCTGGACGCTGCTGATCGCCTGGCCCGTGCTGGGAGAACGCATCAAAGGCAAACAGTGGCTGGCCGCCTTGAGTACGCTGACAGGCCTGCTCTTAATCATCGAACCCTGGAACATGCACACCAGTTTACTCAGCAAATTCCTGGGGTTGGTGGCGGCACTGTGCTGGGCCATCGGCACCGTCCTGGTCAAGCGCCTGCGCGCACGCCAACAGGTCGACCTGCTCTCGCTTACCACATGGCAGATGTTGATAGGCGCCGTGCCACTCGTCCTGCTCGCGCTGGTGGTTCCGGAACGTGCGACGAACTGGGCTGCATCCTACATCGAGATTCTCGTCTTCATGGCGATCGTCAGCACAGCCATGTGCTGGTGGCTGTGGATCACCATACTGGACCGCGTGCCCGCATGGGAAGCCAGCCTTTCTGTGCTCGGCACGCCGGTAGTAGCAATCATATCCTCACGCCTGATGTTGAATGAAGAATTCAAACTCACCGAACTGGCCGGGATATTGCTCATCGGCAGCGGTCTGGCGCTGCTGTCTCTGATAGGCTGGGCTGCCAGCCGCCGCGTACCCGCGGAACAAAACTAGCCAGCATGTCCCAGACAGAGCTTATTCATCGGCAGCTGCAAAAGTTAACCTTTGCAGCTGTCGTCGATTACTTCGCGCGACCGTATTTCGCGGTGAAGCTGGCTTTACCCAGCATATTCGCATGGATCATGTAGCCTGTCAGTGCAGCGGTGGCATCTGCGGGAACATCGATCTTGTCGGCCTTTAGCGCATATACGGTGAAAATGTAGCGATGCGGCTTGTCCCCCTGCGGCGGGCAGGTTCCGCCCCAGGCCGACATGCCAAAGTCCGTACGTCCCTGGACTGCGCCTTTGGGCAATGTCGTGCTGTTGAGCGCACCCGCATCTGATGGAAGTTCGGTGACATCAGCCGGAATATTGATGACCACCCAGTGCCACCAGCCCGAACCTGTCGGCGCATCCGGATCGTACATCGTCACGGCAAAGCTCTTGGTGCCCTTGGGCGCTCCGCTCCATTTGAGCGAAGGCGACTTGTTTTCACCCGAACAGCCAAAGCCATTGAACTCGAAGCTCTTGGCCATCGTGCTGCCCGGTTTGATTTCAGGACTTGAAAGCTTGAAATCGGAAGCGTATGTCAGCGTGGACACAGAAACTAAAACGGCAACAGAAAGCAAATGACGCATGCGAATTCTCCTTGAGATGATTGGGTAGTCAAATTGTAGCATCGTTTTTGCATTTAAATTCCTGCACCTGTTGAAGCTCCATCCGATCCAGCAATTTCAAAAAAATGTTCGTTTCAATAAATTATGGGCAAATCAGGGCACAAGGGCTAGAATCATCGCACGCCATATATTTTTCATTGTCGCGCATGACTCTCAAGCCACCATCATTCAAGACATTAGCACTGACCATATCAGGCTTGGTAGCAACCTGTCTGCTGTTGAGCTATCTGGTTCTGCCCGGCATTTTACAAACGCAAGCAGAAAAGTATATTGCAGAGAAAGCAGGTCACCACCTCACGATGGATAAACCTGAGTTCAACCCGTTCAAGCTCAGCCTGCGTTTATCCAATGTTCGTCTCACAGAGCCTGACGGGAAACCCTTGCTGGCTTTTCGAGAACTGTTCGTTGATCTGTCCGCTAGCAGCCTGTTTCATCGCGCGCTGATTTTCGATGACATCCGCCTCGATGGTTTAGAAACCTCTGCTGTCCTGTTACCGGACGGAAAACTAAACTGGTCAGCGCTGATCGATGCATTCAAGGAAAAACAACAGACGTCAAACTCATCCTTGCCCCGCTTCGACATTCATCACCTCACGCTATCACATACCCGCTTAGACTTTGCCGACAAGCGCATCAAGCCTACCTTCATCACCCGCATAGAACCGGCCAATCTAGAACTCACCGATATATCTTCCCTGCCAAACGACAGGGGGCAGTACAAATTTTTCGCACACACCTCATTCGGCGCAGAACTTGCATGGCATGGTGAGGCCAGTCTGGAGCCGTTAGCCGTACAGGGAAACTTCAGCATAGAACATGCAAATCTTGCCACATTTGCAACTTATTTGAAGGACATGCCCCTTGTTTTAACTCGTGGCACATCCAGCCTGTCGGCCAACTACAGCCTGGGCTATGCGCACGGCAAGCTGGAAGTGAATCTGGAGCACCTGAAAGCCAAGCTGACCGGCCTTGAACTTGAACAACGCGCAGGACCTGCCATCTCGATATCAACCATCGAGGCAAATGAGGGCCGCTATGATCTGACGAAAAATATTTTCTCGCTAAATTCGCTCAACGTCGCTGACAGCCATCTCAACCTACCTCAACGCAAGGATGCATCAGAACGTGCGCTTGAGCTTGGCAGTTTCTCCGTTAAAAAAATCCGTATCGATCTTGCAACACAACAGGTTAGCATCGGTGACCTTGCGCTCAAAGATGGGCGCATCAGGATCACACGCGATGCCATGGGCGGCATCGATATCGTAAATGCATGGCACTTCCCAGAGACCAAAAAGCAGGAAACAGCTAAATCCAACTGGCACTATCGAGTCGAAAAACTGGAGCTGGCAGACTTTGCAGCGGACTTCAAGGATGAGACGGTCAAACCCGCCGCACAGCTTTCTGTTGAGAATATCGCCTTGGGTGCGGACGGTATCAGCGACAATTGGAATAATCCGGTGCCCGTTCGTGCTTCTTTCAAGGCTAAGGATGGCGGCAGTTTCGAAGCCGAAGGGAAGGTTGTTCCTGCCTTGCCGTCTGCGGATTTCAAACTCAATCTTGAACAATTAAATGTCACGCCCGCCCAGCCCTACCTCTTTGCGGTTGCCAAGCTGAAACTGACAAATGGCCAACTATCCACAGCAGGCAATGTGACCTACGACACCCACGGGCTCGGCTATCAGGGCAGCTTTGCCTTGAATGATCTCAATCTTAAGGAGGCGGATACAGGCAACCTTTTTATGTCATGGAAATCCTTGAGCAGCCGTTCATTCAAGCTTACCTCGACGAGCCTGGATATCGGCGAACTCCTGCTTAACGGACTAGATACCAAACTGATCATCAACAAAGACAAATCGGTCAGTTTCAAACGTATCCTGCGTCCATCTACAACGCGTGCAGCGCCGACTGCAAAAATCACCGAAAAAACCAAACCGTTTGTCGTCAACATCGATCGGATGCGCTTTAATCGCGGTGAAATGGATTATGCTGACTATTCTCTGACCATGCCTTTCGGCACAAGAATTCATCGCCTGAAAGGAGTGATCACAAATCTTTCGTCCCAGCCGGGTACCATCGCCGAGTTGAAACTGGATGGCCGCGTTGATGACTACGGCTCAGCCCTTGCAACAGGCCAGCTCGATCTTTTCAACCCGACTGACTCCCTGGATCTCAAGGTCATCTTTCGCAACATTGAAATGGCGCGATTAACCCCATATTCTGCAACCTTCGCCGGGCGCAAGATCACTTCAGGCAAACTTGACCTTGACCTGGAATACCAAATCCATCAACGCCAGTTGCAGGGCAAGAACCAGATCATCATGAAACAACTGACGCTGGGCGAACGGGTGGCGAGTCCGGAAGCCAAAAATCTCCCTCTGGATCTGGCCATCAGCATCCTGCAGGATTCCGACGGACGTATCGATCTGGACTTGCCCATGTCCGGCAGCCTGGATGACCCGAAATTCAGTTATGGCAGCATCATCTGGAAAGCGATCGAAAATGTCATCGCCAAGATCGTGACCGCGCCTTTTCGTGCGCTAGGCGCACTATTCGGAGGAGAAGAGAAGTTCGAAAACATTGTTTTTGAAGCGGGACATGCGCAGCTTGCGCCACCCGAACAGGAAAAGCTGGCCCATCTCGCGGCTGCGCTCGTCAAACGGCCTTCGCTGTCTCTGACCATTCAGGGGGTCTATGCCGATTCGGATAAAGTTGCGCTGCAGGACCGGATATTGCGACGGATGGTTGATGAAAAAAGCGGTCAACACCTTGGTAAAGATGACGACCCAGGTCCCCTTGCACTGCAACAACCCAAGATACAGTCAGCGCTGGAAAATATTTTCTCGAACAAATTTGGCAACGCTGAACTCGCCGCTTACAAATCAGCTTTTAATCAGGTAAACCCTGGCAAACTAAATGAAAATGCGGCCAGCAAACTCATGGCCAGGTTTACCGGTCTATTCCAGGAAAAACGCGCCTTAAGCACACAACAAATATCACAGATGAAGGATGCCGATTTTTACACTGTTTTGTTCAATCGACTGCGCAACGAAGTGACTGTGGATAAGGATAGCCTGCTGGCCCTGGCAACGGCTCGCGGTGTTGCGATAGACACGGCGCTGAAGGCCTCAGGTGTCCCGGCTGAACGCCTTTCAATGCTTGCCGCCGAGAAAACTGATGCCACTGGACAAGATGTGCCGATAAAACTGGTTCTTAGCCCAGGCATAAAAACCCGATAGAACTTAAACTAGGATTTAAACGATGAAAATATTTTTCAAGACGCTGCGCCTGATATTGATGCCTTTTATGCTGTTGTGGGCAAAACTTGCCACACCTAAAGGCATAGTGCGCGAAACACAGGCTCAACAACAGGTCGATCGGGAATGCAAAAAACTGGCGCTTTACCACTTTAAGACCTGCCCGTTCTGCATCAAAGTACGCCATGAAATGGCAAGATTGTCCTTGCCGATTGAACCGCGCGATGCGCAGCATGATGCCAGACATCGCAATGATCTGCTCAATGGCGGCGGAAAAATACAGACCCCTTGCCTGCAAATCACCGATGATCAAGGGCGCGTTCAGTGGCTATACGAATCGAATGACATCATCAAATACTTGCAACAACGTTTTGCCTGATCATATCCTGTTTTAAAGATCAGGTACAAGGCTTGCTCAGCAGCCGTTCGCGCACTAGATTGATGTGCTGGCGCAATACATAGAACTGATCGCCAAAGGACTTGGGCACCTTCATTCGATTCACCGCATGCTCAATGTCATCCAGATTTTTGACGAGTGCTGCCAATTCCACAGGGGAATTTTCTGTAAGCAGGCCGCGTTCCAGCTCCAGCAATGCGCCGTACCATTTGAAAATGCGCGACCTGATACGCCAGCGATAGATAGGCGGCAGCATGCGCAGCCCGGGGATCAACACGACCAGAATAGGCACGATTACCACCAGGATGCGGTTTACCAAAGTAGCCAGCCAGAATGGCAGATTGCGGTAGAGAAAACTCTTGCCAGACTTGTAGTAACGGCTGGCATCTTCGCTGAGGCGAAATTCATGCGCCATGGGTGCGGGAAACTCACCCTGATGATGCAAGATGCCGCTGCCGCCATGAACCTCGTGTGCCGCCCCAAGCAACAAATCCGACAACGCCGGGTGCAGGCCCGCACGCGCAATCAACTCCACCGTGGGCCCTACCAGTATTACCTTGTGCTCGGGAATGTTGCGGGCTATGTCTATAGCGCCTTCCGGCAGTTCGATCTTGTTGAGATAACCAATACGGCGACTGTAGGCATCAGCCTGCGAGAAACTCATCAGATGTATTCCCGGCGTATGCAGAAGCTTACGCATGAGTTGAAAGGACGCTGAATCGCCCATCATGAACACGGCATCAATCTTGCCTGAAATAAGTTCGTCAGTGGCCTCCTGTGTATCGAGCTCCAGAAGCTGGGTGTTCCCGCCAAGCTCGATGCCGTTGGCCTTGAGCAGCACAGAAGCCAGCGTGTGGGTACCGCTGGCAATTTTGCCAATCGCAAGTTTTTTTCCACTGAACTGGGAAAGCTTATCCACTGTTTTTTTGCCCCGGTAGAACACCATCAGCGGCTCGTAAAAAACACTGCCGAGAAAGACAAGATTCTCAGTGTTCAGGCCTTCCGGCAGTCCACCCTGAACAAAGCCAACATCGACGTGGAACGCAGGGTCGGCCAGATGCGCCAGATTTTCCAGCGACCCCTGGGATGGAAGGACAATCAGTTTCACGCCGTCGCGCGCCAGTATCTTTTTGTATTTTTCGGCATTGCGCTGAAACATGCTGCCCTCAGGGCCGCCTATCATAGTCAAGCTGTCGGGTGGCGCGGAGTCAACAAACCACAATACCGCATAGAGCATGACAAGCGCCGCGAGCATGATGACGATAAATCCCAGGACTGGCCCCAGACCCAGCATCTCCGTAATAGCCACGCGCATTCTGGAAACGATAGCTTGCTCATCATTGCATCCCGGTTTCGTGTTATGGTAAAAATTCAAACAGCTACATTTTTGCAATATGCACTTTTTGCGCATATTTCAATGACGAATTTTTCATCCTACCACCAATTCATAACTTGTATTCCTGCCACCGGCCAGCATTTTTTTGAGCAAACCGCGCTCAATCAGATCGTTAATATCGCGCATTGCAAAACCCAGACTACCCATACTCCCCAGTAAGCACCCCTGCGAATGGCGAACGCTAGCCAGCGCTGTCGAAAACACGCTTGCATTAAAACGCCACGTTCTCCCAAAGGTATATTATATTCTCCGCAATTAATGCGGCTATTGTGTCAGATATTCACCGCAAAGGGAGCTGTTGCTGCAAATCCATGAAAGCACCTATCTGTAAATCTCGCGCCGGTTTCCAACCTGTATCACGAGGACGCGCAAAGCCCCATCTTGAATGTCACAAATCACCCTGCTGTCACCAACCCGATAACGCCAAAACTCACCAAGTGGGCCCTTCAATGCTTTGCCGGTGCTGCGCGGATTTTCCGTTCCAGCAATTCGCTCGTCCATGTAATCAACGATGCGTCGCGCCATTTGTTTGTCGAGCTTGCGAAGCTGGCCCTTGGCTGTATCGGTGTAATCAATCGTCCAAGCCAAGGTCTCTCCTCACATCAGCAGCAGAATATACTTGCTCTTGTCCCTTGCGGACACGCTCCAGTACATCAGCAGCCAAGTAGTAGTCCTCCATGTCCCCAATACCCTGCTCGATGATTTCTCGCAGGTAATAAACCTTTGTGCGCCCCGTGTGCGAGGTAAGATAATCAAGCCGTTGCTCTGTTTCTTGAGCCAGACGGATATACAGGGGTGACGTTATGGCGCAATGGTGACCTCGCTGGAGCTGCCCGCCTTGCAGGTGTGGCGATTGTATCGAGGCCGCGCGGATTGTGAGAACCGGATCAAGGAGCTCAAGGCGGACTTCGGTCTTGATAGCTTCAACATGACAGAGTTCTGGGCAACCGAGGCCGCACTCGGCATGGCGATGCTGGCTTATAGCACGCCTATCAGCGCGACTGAGCTTGTTTCGTCAGGCAGTGATGAAATCAGGCGTACATCACACGCTGGCAACCTTACACCATAAGGTGTTTGCGGTGGGCGCGTTCTGGGATGGCAGCAACGAAAAAAATGTGTTGCGACTGGCTGTAGCACGGCGACGACGGCAATGGTTTGAGGGCCTTTGGGCTCAAGCCGCAATCGACCCGGGTTTGCATCGTTTCGGCCATGAATAAAGGCCAGAAATTTCTAATGGATTATTTGGGTTTATTTTAGGTGGCTGCCTGCCATGCCCGTTAGCCCATCAATCTCAAGGGAGATCGATAATCTTTAAACAACTATTCTAGCCCGAACTTTGCATAAATTTCCTGCCGTGCGATTTCATCGAGTGCGGCGTTG